>Ga0209517_10006138_pt1 | contig 14940 bp, 10 predicted proteins | sample PeaSoiMetSII2010_FD_187695 | JGI IMG/M metagenome (GOLD analysis project Ga0209517, IMG submission 187695) | Peat soil microbial communities from Weissenstadt, Germany - SII-2010 (SPAdes) (version 2) | ecosystem: Environmental > Terrestrial > Soil > Wetlands > Peat | place: Germany... | reverse complement strand
GATAAGAGGGTGGTCCGCCGGATGGAAGCAGCCTGCGGGGCTGTTGCAGGATTCATGCGGAGTTGTCTGCGCAGGCTGATTATAGGGTTTGGGGCCGAAGCGGATCAAACTGCGGCTGTGCGGCCCAGCGCTTCACGAATCTTCGAGGAAAGCTGCTTCAGGGTGAAGGGCTTTTGCAGGAAGTTGGCTTCCAGGTCAAACACGTTGTGATCCAGCACGGTCTTCCCGGCATAGCCGGAAACAAACAGAAGCCGGGTTTCTGGCCGCAGGCGTTTCAGTTCCTTCGCCAGCTGCCCGCCGCTCATGTTGGGCATGACGACGTCGGAGATCGCCAGATGAATGGTCGAATGATAACCCTCGGCCACCGCCAGAGCATCAAGCCCATCCTTGGCCTCCAGCACGGTGTAGCCACGCAGGCCGAGAAACTCCGCGCTCGCCCGCCGGACCGCGGACTCGTCTTCCACCAGCAGGATCGTTTCCGAGCCGCGAGCCAGGGTCTCCAGGCTTTCCCGGTTCGCCTCGGCGGTTAGTTTCTCCGTCACGCAGGGCAGGTAGATCTTGAAGACGCTGCCCTGGCCGGCCTCGCTATAGACCCAGACGAATCCCTTGTTCTGCTTCACGATTCCATACACCGTGGCCAGCCCTAGCCCGGTGCCTTGGCCCAGCGGTTTGGTGGTGTAGAAAGGCTCGAAGATGTGCGGCAGGTCCCGGGGTGGAATGCCGGCCCCGTCATCGCGGACGGTGATTTGCGTGTAGCGCCCCTTGGGTATCACCGCGGGTTTGTCGTGGATGTACTCGTCCTCGAGGATCACGCTCGAAGTCTCGATCCGCAGGTGGCCGCCTTGGGGCATGGCGTCGCGGGCATTGGCAGCCAGGTTCATCAGAATCTGCTCGATCTGCATCGGGTCCACTCGCACCCGCCCCAGATCCTTCCCGGGCAGGAAGCTGAGTTCGATGTCCTCTCCGATCAGGCGGCGGAGTGTCTTGGTAATACCGCCGACGACCGGATTGAGCTCCACCACTCGTAATGCCTGCGGCTGTTTGCGGCTGAAAGCCAGCAATTGCCTGGTCAATTCGGTGGCCCGGCGGGCAGCCTGGAGAATCTCCTGAATCTTGGCTTCGAGCGGTCCGGTTTTCGACACGGAGTCCAGGGCCAGTTCTGAGTAGCTGGTGATGATAGTCAGCAGGTTGTTGAAGTCGTGGGCGACACCGCCGGCCAGGCGCCCGATGGCGTCCATTTTCTGTGCCTGCACGAGTTGCGCCTCCAGCCGACGCCGCTCGGTCAAGTCGCGCCCATTGGCGATGAAATGCGTGATTTGCCCTGCGCTATCCCGCACCGGGCAGATGCTCTGTTCCAGGTAGAACAAGTCGCCGTTCTTCTTGCGATTCACCAGAATGCCGCGATAGACATTCCCCGCCAGGATCGTCTTCCACATTTCCTGGTACACCTCTGGCCCCTGCTCGCCCGACTTCAAAATCCGCGGCGATCGTCCGCAAGCCTCCTCGCGGCGGTAGCCGGTCAGTTCCTCAAACGCCGGGTTGACGTAGTCGATAATTCCGTCTCTGCTGGTGATCATCACCAGGTCGGCGGATTTTTCCACCGCCTGCGACAGCTTGCGCAAAGATTCCCCGGCGGCTCGTTGATCTTGCCGCAGGAAGTGCAACGCCAAAGTCGTTCGGATGGTGCGGGCCAGATTTACGCCGGTCAGTTGCGATTTGGCCAGGCAATCCCACGCTCCCGCCGCAATGATCTCCGCCACGGTGGTCTCGTCGGCATCCTCGGTCAGCAGAATGAAAGGGATGGGAATCCCGGTGCGAGTACGATCCGCCAGCAAATGGACCGCTTCCGCGTCTCCGGTTTCATGGGCAAACAGAACCAGGTCGTGAATTTCCTGTTCGAGCATCGCCCGGGCATCCTCCAGCGAGTGCGCGTGGTCGAGTTCCGCCGCCAGCGTGTCGCGATTCCGCTCCAGAATCTCACGGATCAGGAAGAAGTCCTCCTCCTTGGCGCTCACCAGCAAGACTCGCAGAGGCGCGGGGGCGGTTTTGGCTGCTGTTTCCACGGATCAGGCTCCACTTACGTTGTTACCATCGGAACGGACCAGCGTTTCGTTGCTTCTGTCGGGCTGAGTTAATACGGTCTGTCGGGCGGGAGATCCCAATTAGGGATAGGGTTTGATTTGGGACCCAGGTCGCCCCGGCGTAACCTAGCATTTTGGGCTGACCGGCCCCGGGCGAACTTGCTACGGGGAAGCAGGGTTGGAGGATAATGCGGAAATTGGGTCGGCTCAATTGACATGCCGAGATGTGCGCGTCACTTCGTCCCCGCAGGAAAGACCGATAATAGCCCGGCCTCTCAAGGCCGGGTCGGGCGCGACCTCGGAATACCGTCCCGGAGGGACGGCTGAAACGTGAAGATGGTGTTTCAGCCGGTGCCTCAGGCACGGGGGGGCGTCGTCGCAGCCGTCGCGCCAGTAAACTGGCGGGCTATTTTCAGAGATGCCCCCGGCCCGGGGCTTCTGATTGACTTCCTGCCAAGTCGCAGGATGACGACAGGCCCAGATGAGTCCCGGGGAAAATAGCGAACTGTATTTCCGGAGGTACATCATGGCCAGACAATGGACTCTGTTGCTCGCAGCTCTCGTATTCTGTGCCTTCCAAGCTAGCGCTCAGACGGCCGCGCAGCATTTCACGTTTCAGATTTATGACGCGCAGGCATGGACGGACACAGGCCTCGATCTCCAATCCGGAGACGTGCTGCAAATCTCGGCTGCCGCCTCCGCCCCGGCCTTCTCCAACCCGCCGGCGTGTGTTCCCGAGGGTGTGGGCGCGGCTACCGCGGACCTGCCGTTGCCTTCTGCTCCCGCGGGCGCGGTGATTGCGCGGCTGCATGCACAAGGAGCTGCTCCTGTACTGGTCGGGGCAAGCACGAAACTGCGTATCGAAGAACCCTCTCACCTGTTTTTGGGGATGAACATGGCGGGCACTCCACCCTGCCGGGGAGCGATTGCCGTCTTTGTACACAGAATTCCTGTGGGTTCCGCCGCGACGAGCACGACAGCCGGAACATCCGATGGTCAACAGAAGTCCCGCGGCGAGCAACTCAAGTCCCAGCTCGCAACCGCCGCGCAAATCTTCATGTCGGGGCAGTTTGGCGCGAGCAAGTCCGACTCCAGCGCGAGCTCTTCCAGCGCAGCTTCTGCGGAAAACACCGCAGCTGCTGGGAGTTCGGCAGCTGTCTCTCCGCTCAAAGTTTCCGACGCGCCCCTCGACTCCGATCTGCGGACGAGCCTGGACAGCCTGCCGCGGCGGGTTAACGACCAGTTCAACAACCTGGGCGACATGGTGAATTTCGCGATCGTGGGTTCGCAAAAGGATGTGCAAGCCGCGCTGGATGCGGCCAGTTGGCACGTCGCCGATACCAGCACGAAAAAAGCCGTGTTCAGCGCCATCGAGGAGACCTACGAGAACAAGGACTACCTGCAGATGCCGATGAGCACCCTCTATCTGTTTGGGCGCAAGCAGGATTTCGGCTACGAGATGGCGGAACCGATCGCCATGGTCGCCAGCCGCCACCATTTCCGCATCTGGAAAGCTTCATTCACCTGGGAGGGACAGGAAGTGTGGGTGGGCGCCGGCACGCACGACATTGGGTTTGCCAAGGATAAGCGCAACGGCGAGGTCACGCACAAAATTGACCCTGCGGTGGACGGGGAGCGCGACAACATCGGCAGCAGCCTGCAAAAAGCCGACAAGGCGAAGACATTAACCTATTACCTGCCTCCCGACCCCGTTCAGGACGCCAGGAACGCCACCGGGGACGGCTACCACTCCGACGGGCGGCTGCTGGTGATCTTTTTGCAGTGAGCTTGACCTTCGGTGTGAAACTTTCGCACGGGTAGTGATCACGCACAACCAGAGCTTTTGCATTCTGTCACATAGATCTTGCTGGCCGCCCGGTTCCACGCGGTGGATGGCAGTTGCCTGGCTGGTTCGCCGAATTCCTGGTTTTCGTGTTAACCAACCTGGAATTGTCGCGTCTAATTTAACCAGACACGGTCTTGTTGTAAGGAATCAGGGGAACGCCGGAAGCACATTCCGCGTATAGATTCTTGGGTCGGTGTTCTGCCCCCGGCTAAAGGGCTCTAGGCGGAACCGTAGTTGCTGTGGGGATCGGCCGCTCTGTAGCGGTCATTGGTTTGGGGGAAACGCGGTTTCATCTGTGGCGCGGCGTCATCGCGCCGGACATCAACGCACGTCCAACCAATTGGGGAGTCTTGTATGGAGAATAGGCAGAATGGAAACGGCCTGGTCAAGCCGAGTGACCGTTATGACATGGCCCATGTGCAGGAAGTAGTGCGCCAGGCGCAGGAAGAACTGCATCTTCTGCTGCAGCAACGCGCCGAGATCATGAAGCGCATTGGTACGGTCAAGCAGACCATCGCCGGGCTGGCCAACCTGTTTGGCGACGGAGTCCTGAACGAAGAACTACTGGAACTGGTGGACCGCAGGAGCAATGGCCGCCAGCCGGGCTTTACCAAGGCCTGTCGGATGATTCTGATGGAAGCGGGCCGCGCCCTGAGCGCGCGCGATATCTGCGAGTACTTCCAGCAGAAGATGCCGGTGATGCTGGCCCGCCACAAGGATCCCATGGCCTCGGTCACAACCGTTCTGAACCGGCTGGTGGATTATGGAGAGGCGCAGGCCGTCGCGCTGCACAACGGCAGGCGCGCCTGGCGGTGGGTGGCGGAACCGGCCGCGGATCGGGTCTCCGATGATTCCGTGGGCCTGGCGCCTGTGGCGTAAGCGGAAAAAATCAGAATTGGGGTGGCGCAGCGCTTCGGCGCTGCGATAAGGGACCAGCTTTCAGTCGCGGCTTCAGCCGCCGAGGTACCTCTGGGGCTAAAGCCCATTCCTTCTGCGAGCTTTGCCGTAGGCCTGGAAGGCCTGCGCCACCCAAAATCAGGAACGACGTCGGGTGTTTCAGCAGCGTCTGAAGGCGGTTCTCTCCGGAATTATCCGGGAGGAAGTAGCATTCCCTTTTCCAGATGGCGGGTCACGTGTGCGTAGGAGGCCGCATGCGGATCGTGCGTGACCATCACGATCGTCTTGTGGAAGCCCTCGTTCAACCGCTTCAGAATCTCCAGCACCTCGGTGGCGGAGTGACTGTCCAGATCGCCCGTCGGCTCGTCGGCCAGTAACAGCGTCGGATCGCTGACGATGGCCCGCGCGATGGCCACGCGCTGCTCCTGTCCGCCGGAGAGCTGTTTGGGCAGATGGTCGGCGCGATCCTCCAGCCCGACCAGCTTGAGCGCGGTCAGGACGTGGTCGCGGCGTTGCTGCGAGGTGAGCTTGGTCAGCAGCAGCGGCAATTCAACATTTTCAAACGCCGTGAGCACGGGGATCAGATTGAACGTCTGAAACACGTAGCCGATGTGCTCGTTGCGCCAGCGGGCAATCTGGCTGTCGTTGAAGCGAAAAATATCCTGCCCCTCGACCAGCAGTTCGCCTTTGCTCGGCCGGTCAATGGCCGCGATCATGTTGAGCAGCGTGGTTTTGCCCGAGCCCGACGGCCCCATCAGGGCGAGAAATTCGCCCTTGGCAATGTCAATCGAAACGTCGTCGAGCGCCGTGACTTCAAAGGCGTCCCGTTTGAAGATCTTGGTGACGCCGCGCGCCTGCACTACCTTGGCGTTCGTGGCGACGTTGGGTTGTGCGACTGTGCTCATGATTGCCCCTTAATTTTAATTTTGTCTCCGTCTTTCAGAGCCGGCGGCGCGGTGGTAATGACGTTCTCGCCTCCCACCAACCCATCCACCAGTGCTCCGTCACTGCGCTGGCCGAGTATGTGAATCTCGCGCCCAACGGCCCGGCCGTCAAAGGCGATCAACACCATCTTCTTGCCGTCGCGGTCCCGAATCGCCGTTGACGGCACGAACACTCCCGCCGGCCCCTTCGGATCTTTCGCCGTGTCAATGGCCAGGAACTTGACGGTCGCGTTCATCTCCGGCCGCAGCTGAATGTCGGGATATTTATCCGGATGCAGCACTTGCACCTTGACCTGCACCGTGGCCTTCTGCCGGTTTGCCTCGGGCGAAATCTGCGCGATCTCGCCGTCGTATTCCTTATCGGGATAAGCGTCGGTGGTCACCTTCGCTTTTTGATTTGGACCGAGGCGGGCGAAGTCTGCCTGGGCGATGTCGAGCTCGACCTGAAGATCGTTCAAGTCGGCCAGCGACACGACCGACCCCTGCGGGCCGCCCGCCGCCGCGCTGGCAAACTGCGCCGTGATCAACTCGCCCTTTTCCGCGGTGCGGTCAAGAATTGTGCCCGTCACCGGCGCGCGGATCACGGTGGCGTCCAATTGCGACTGGGCATAATCCAGTTGGCCCTGCGCCTGGGTGAGGGCGCCCCGGGCGCGGGCGATTTCCTCCGAACGTGGCCCGATCCGAGCCAGTTCGAATGCCTTCGACAAGGAATTGGCGCGCTCCTGGTCAGCCTGGAACTTGGCCGTGGCATCGTCGAGCTGCTGCCGCGACACCACGCCTCCCGCCGCCAGCTCTTTGGTGCGGTCGAGCGTCAGCTTGTCGTTGGCCAGCGTGGCGCGGGCTTCGTCGAGATTGTGCTGCGCCTGCTGGATTTCCTCCGGCCGCGAACCGTGCTGCAATTCATCGAGATAAGCGCGGGCATTCTCGACCGCGCCTTTGGCCTGCTCATAGGCCGCGCGGAATTCCTGATCTTCCAGACGCACCAGCACCTGGCCTTCCTTGACCTTGTCGCCTTTTTCCACGCCGATCCAGGACAGACGGCCCGTAACCTTGGAGTTCACGTTGATGGTGTGATGGGCCACGATGTAGCCGGTCGCGGAAAGCACGGTTCCACCCACGCTGCTGCTTTCGGCGGCGGCGCGAACCACCTCGACTTCCGGAGCGCCGGAGGAGAAGAGGCGGTAGGCCGCAGTGACGAGGCCGAGCAGCACGACCACGGCGATGCCGCCGATGATGTAGCGGCGCGCCCAGGCCGGGGGCTCTCCGCCGCCGTTGCCGCGCTCGCTGCGGTCAATGCGCAGGTTCTGCAGATCCTGATGCTTAGTATCAATCGCCATAAGAATAAGTACGGCTCAATTCTTGAGTAGTTTCGTTGCCCTTTTAGTTGCATTATTCGTAAAGCTGCTTTGAAAGGGCGCGGCTTCCAGCCGCGCCGCCCTGGCCTGCTGGGAACTTGGGGCTTCAGCCCCTGCGGACGAGCGCGCTGCCGTCTTCCTTTCCAAGACCACCAGGATGGAGCCAACGGCTCACCCCAGCGGCTAAAGCCGCGGTCTTGTGACTCCTCGTCGGCACGCCTGAAGGCGTGCCCTTTCAAAACATTCCAACATCGGCCTCCCGTCGATCTAGCTGCGCAGCGCGTTCAGAATGTTCTGCCGCGCCGCATGCCAGGCGGGAGCCAGACCGCCAAAGAATCCCATCACCAGCGCGAACAGAATGGCATAGCCAGCCACTGTCCATGTAATGCGCAACGCAAATACCACCTCGCTGAACGTGACCTGATTTGAGGTTCCGGTCTGCATTCCGTTGAAGGGCAGCATCAGCGCAATGCCTACGAGCGCTCCCAGCAGCGCCAGCAGCAACGACTCCAGCACGAAAGAAGTCAGAATCGCAGGCCGCGAGAAGCCGATAACCCGCAGCGTCGCGATCTCCCGCCCGCGGTACGCCACCGCCGCATACATCGTGTTCATGGCCGCGAAGATCGAGCCGATCGCCATAATGACGGCGACGACCATCCCGATATATTTGATGGGCGTGCCGGAACTGGTCTGCTTGGCGTAATAGTCGGTCTCCAGCAAGCCGTCGAGCTTCAACCGCTGATCGTCGCTGACCCGCTTGGTAAGCGCGTCGGCGGCAATGGGATCGGTCGCCCGCATATACGCCGACGAATAGCCTCCCTGGCGATCGAAATCCGAGGCCATCTGATTCACATCGCCCCAAATCTCCGACTCGTAGGCCGATCCTCCGGCGTCAAAGACGCCCACAACTTGCCATGATCCCTTGCCAAACTCCATGCTGTCGCCGATGTTGGCGTGCGAGAAGCGTTGGCGAATGGACTTGCTGACCACCACCTCGCGCTGCCCCGTCTGGAACCAGCGCCCCTCCACCAGCTTCACGCTCGGCCGGTTTTCCGCTCCGGGGAGCGTGCGCATCTCCAGGCCATCAGGCATCATGCCGCGCACGGTCACGTTGACTTCTCCCGTGCCGTCTTTGCGTGGCAGCACGATGACCACGTCCCACTCGCCCGAGGCCATGGGCTCGCCGCGGCTGTCTTTGGCGATGCCGGGCAGAGTCTTGAGAGTGGGAAAGAGCGAGGCATCGAATCCGCCGGTCAACTCCGACTCTGATCCCTTGCGCAGCACCAGCACATTCAGCGGGCTGCCGCTACTGACGAAAGCGCGGTTCAGCCCCGCCAGCAGCGCCATCAGGAAAATCGTGGTGGTCACGGTGAGCGCAATGCCCAGGGCCGTCATGATGGTGAGACCTTTGCGGAGCTTCAGATTGCGGACGTTATAGCTGATCGGTATCGCCATAAAAAGTCTCTATTCCCGTCGAGCTTCGCTCGACCGGACAGCCGAGGGCGGCCGTCCCCACATAAAACTCAACCAATGTGGCGCAATCCATCCACAATGCCCATGCGCGAGGCGCGATAAGCCGGCAGAGAGCCGCTCACGATTCCCAAGAACAGTGCTGCCAGCAACGACAGGCTGGCCGTGGGCACGGTCACTTTCATATTGAGCGGAATGCCCAGACCGATGAAACGCTGCGTCATCCCTGTGATCACAGGAATGGCCACGAGAATCCCCAGCACTCCGCCCGCAACCGACAAGGCCACGGACTCGCTCACGAAGATCGAGAGCACACGGTTGCGGGTGAAGCCCAGAGTCTTCAGTACAGCCACTTCGCGCGTCCGGCTGCGCACCGACATGGCCATGGTGTTGGCCGAAACCAGCATGATGGCAAACGCCACCGCGCCGCAAATGCCCAGAATAAACGCTTTCACATTCCCCAGAGACGCTACAAACCCAAGCAGAAAAGCTTTTTCGCTTTCGGTCTTGGTGGGCAGCGGAGAGTTGCGAAACATGTCGTCAATTTGCTTTGACGCCGACGCGACATGATCTGCCGAATCCACCTGCGCGCCGTACCAGCCCGCCTGCCCCTTGAACCAGCTCACCGCCTCTTCCAGATACTTGGCGTTGAAGTAGAGGGCGTTTTGTGGCGGATCGCGGTGGTAGATGGCGCGAATCGTGAGGTCGAGATCCGCCGGGAAAATCGAGCCCTGGATGTGGATGCGGTCGCCGATCTTCCAGCCGTACTTCTTGACCAGGGTTTCATCTACAAGGGCTCCGGCGCGGTCCTGCTGCCAGGCCTTTAACTGGTCCGGAGGCACGATCTTGTCGGAAGCCACCTTCAAATATTCGTCCGGATCAGTGGCCAGCCGGGCGAAAAAATGCTCGGAGCGGTTATCAATGTAGCGGCCCTCAAACCAGGTCATGGGCACCACTGCCGTTACTCCCGGCACGCTGCGAATCTTATCGCGGTAGTATGCCGGCAGAAAAAACGCCAGCGAGACCTTGTCGCGGATGATCAAACGCCGGGACGCTTCTGGCGCCACCTGATCCACATAAAACGAACGCCAGATACAAATCATCAGCGTGAGCAACAGCAGCGAGAAGCTGATGCTGACCATAGTCAGCAGGCTGCGGCGCTTATTGCGAAACGTATTGCGTACGACAAAACTTCCCAGCGTCATGATTCATCCGATGTGGCGTAATCCGTCCACTATGTTTATCTGCGAAGCGTGATAAGAAGGCAGCGCCGAGCTCACCAGGCCAACCACTGCGGATGTGAGCAAAGCCAGCAACCAGATCGCCAGCGTCATGCGCAGGGGAAAGAATGTCATCTGGGGCCCATGCATAAAAACATAGACCAGGCCTCTGCCGAGGCAGGCGCCAATCAAACCACCCACCGCCGAGAGCGCCACCGCCTCGCTCACGAACAGTCCGAGCACGCCCTTGTTCGTAAATCCCAGGGTTTTCAGCACCGCGACTTCCCGCGTGCGTTCGCGGATCGACATGGCAATCGTATTGGCCGATACCAGCAACGTGGCGAACAACACCGCCGAGCAGATGCCCAGAATGAACGCCTTCACGTTGCCCATCATGGCTACAAACTCGAGCCCGAATGCCTTCTCACTTTCGGTTTTGGTCGGCTGGGGGGAGTTGTGGAACATGTCATCCACCGCCGCGGCAACTTTGCTCACATCGGCTGGAGAATCCGCCGTGATGTAAAAGGTACCTGCCTGCCCGTTGAAAAAAGGCACGGCTTCCTCCACGTATTTCGTGTTGAAGTAAACCGCCTTGAAGTTGGGGTCCCGGTGATAAATTCCCCGGATATTCAGTTCCAGGTTCACTGGATAAATGGTGCCCTGAAGCACAATCCGATCGCCCAGCTTCCAGCCATACTGCTGAGCCAGCGTGTCATCCACGATCACGCCCTGACGATCGCGCTGCCAGGCCTGAATCTGATCCGCAGGCAACTTGACGTCGCGAAATACCTTGAAGAATTCATCGGGATCGGTGCCAAATTGCGCGAACGTATTGTTGGCTTTCAGGTCCTTGTACGTGCCTCCGAACCAGGAACTCGGAATGACAGCAACCACGCCGGGAATCGCACGGATCTTCTCCCTGTAGTAGCTCGGTAAAGGGAACGTGAGCGACACGCGGTGCCGCACCACCAGCCTCTGCGCCGATTCAGCGCTGCCGTCGTCGAGCGCGAAAGCGTGCCAGAGAGTCATCATGAACGTAAGCAACAACAAGGAGAAGGCGATGCTCAACACCGTCAGAATGCTGCGCCGCTTGTTGCGGAACGCGTTCTTGGTGACGAACCTGGTCAACGTCATGAATGAACTCCAGAACTGAGGAGGAGCCGGACACGGGAGGCGGGCACGTCCCAGCCCAGCCAGCATAAACGATGCTGCTTCCTGCGTTCAACCGTGCTGGGTGCGATTTTCATCGTTCTCGAGCGCTCCTCGTGGAGAAATCCATCTCTTCTTCATCCTTGGTCTTTATCCTTGCCCACGCGGACGCCACTCACCAGTGGAGATCGTCATCAAGTCCGGATGACAAATGTCACCCCGGGCGAAACATAACCATTACAACCGCGGACCGGGCCGGGAAGTTACGCCTGGAATTCACCCCGGGCGGCGTCCGTCCGGCCTCGCCGCCGCGGCTTCGCAGGCTGCACGCGCGACGCGTTATGATTTTGAGTCTTGTTCCGGTTTCCGTAACAGATAGTTGTTGCGTGTCTTGGGGTAATCGCTTTGCCAGTAGCGAACGATTTCCAGGCCTGCGTCTTTGGCCAGGCTCAGGAATTCCTCCGGCGGAGCAAAGAAGGAAATCGCGGTACCAGCCTGAATCACCACCGGTTTCCCGGTGATCTGCTCCCAGATCATTCGCCGCAGCATCCCGAACCAAGTCCTCAAGCCGTGCTTGCGGTATAGGTAGGACAGTGTTTCGCGACGGGTGTTGAATCGCGGGGTGGGATCTTTGTACTCAGCCAAGGGAATCTCGCCGATGAAAATGCGGGCGCCGGGCTTGGCGATGCGGCAAATCTCGCACAGGCTCGCCGGAATTTTTTCGCGCGGAACGACGAGGAGAACGCTGTTGCAGACCACGACTGAAGCCGCTCGCGTCGGCCACGGGCAGCCGATCGGTAAGCCCTTGGCGGACGTTAAGACCAGTCCGGCGCAGCAGCGCAACTTCTTCTTCCGTGGCGAGCAGGCCGAGAGCGCTGCACACGCCAACCTCCCGGGCCATGCGAAGCAGCGTGCCATCACCGCAGCCGATATCCACGAGGTCGTCTCCGGAGCGAAGTCCGACCGCTTCGACGATGTGTTCGTGAATGAGCCGGGTGATCTCCTTTTTGTCCCTGCCGCGCAGGGCGAGGTCGTGCAGGTCGCGGGCGTGCCTGGCCGTCTCGCGGCAGTACTCCAGGTAGTCGTCGGAGTGGGAGATCATGGTGCGATTGTAGCCGCGTGCGGGGGAAACTCCCTTACTTTGGTAACTCGAAGTCGAGCACGAGCAGCGATATTCTGTGCATACCCTATCCCCCGGGTCTCCGCCGGCCGAGCCATGTCGCGGCGCAGCGACAAGCTCGCGATGGAATGGAGTAGCAAGAAAATGTCAATGAACATCGGCCCCTTTGAGATTCTCAGCGAACTGGCGAAGTCGCCCACAGGATCGGTCTACAAAGCCAACGATCCTGAGACTGGGCAAACGATTGCTCTGAAGGCCATCCGTTTGAGCGCGTTCGGAGAGAGCGCCACGGCGCTGGAACAAGCGCTGCTGGCGGAGGCGGAGAGCACGAAAGTCCTGAGCAGCCCCAACATTACGAATGTGTATGCCGCGGGCGAGATCGAGGGCCAGTTCTGCGCCGCCATGGACTACGTCCAGGGCAACAGCATCGCCACCATGCTGGCGCGCAAAGAAGGGTTTTCCATCTGGGATCTGCTCGACATCGGGCGCCAGCTCTCGAGCGGCCTGGATCATGCGACTGCGCACAAGGTGGTTCACTACAGCCTGGAACCAGGCAAGATCATGTGCGGCTGGGACGGCACGGTCAAGATTCTCAGCTACGGAGTCTCCGTTGTAGGCAATTTTGTGCAGCATATACCGGAGGGAATTCCTGCCAGCCAGTATTACATGTCGCCGGAGCAGATTCTAGGCCAGCCCATGGATGAGCGCTCGAATCTGTTCAGTCTGGGCGCCATGTTCTATGAAATGGTGACGGAGAGGAAGGCGTTTGATCGCGAAGACGCCGAGTCGTTACGGCAGTGCATCCTGGGCGCCACGCCGGTTGCGCCGGTCCAGGTGAATCCGAAGGTTCATCCTCTGCTCAGTGACCTCATCATGAAAGCGCTGGCCAAGGATCCGGCCGAGCGCTACCAGACGGGCAGGGCACTGCTCGATGATCTCGAAAAATGCAAGGAGTCCAAGCCGCTCCCGGCCAAGAAGCCGGTGGCGCCCAAGGGCCCTGCGATTCCTGGCCAGGTGAAGGCGGCGGCGCAATCCAAGTTTGTGGCGTCGGCTGCGGCGAAGCCTGTTGCTGCGGCGCCGGGGTTGACCAAGCCTGCGGCAAAGCCACAGTCTGCTGCACCGTCGGGCCTGGCTCGGCCTTCCGGGCTGGCAGCGCCGGCATCCCGGCCAGCAGATGTAAAACCGACACTGGCAAAGCCGGCGGAGAGAAAAACCGAAGTGCCAGCAACGAGCGCCGAAGTCCGGCCGTCAAAGCTGGCCGTGCCAGCCAGCCGGCTAGCTGCTCCAAAAGCGGCGGCGGCGGCGGCGGGTGCCGGCGGCAGTGACACGGCGCAGGTTTCCGGCGAAGAAGTTGATCTTGATCTGTCGGGCATATCTTCTCCGGAAATGCCGGCGACCCAGCCGCCGGAGGCTCCGTCTGCGTACATGTCGTCCGCCGTAGCCGATGAACCGGCGGTCGAACCCTTCGAGCCGCAGGCCGAGGAAGCTCCGAAAATCGCAGTTGACCCGATGATGGCCGAAGGCGGGCAGGGCGGCGCGACCGGCACCAGTTTCTCCGAGCTCACGGAATTACCGCCGCTGAAGGAGGTCTATATCGCCCCTCCTCCACCCCCACCGCCGCCTGCCTTCGAGCCGGTTGCCGGGGCGCCCAGCACGCCGACCGTGTTCCGGGGCAGTTTGAAGCGCGACGAGAAGCCTAAGGTACAGCCCCGGGAAGTGGCGGAGAAGGCGATTGAGGAAATCAAAAATGTTCCGCCCAAACTGATGCTCTACGCTCTGGGCGTCGCGGGCGCACTGATCATAGCCATTGGAATCGGGGTCACGATTTACATTCACGGCCTGGGCGACGATGACGCGGGTGCGGGACGGACTTCCGCGGTGGCCGAGGCTCCGGCTCAACCCGAGGCCAGCCAGTCGGCGCCCCAACCAGCATCCCAGCCAACACCTAAGAGTGCGGCGCCAGCCGCTAAAGCCCCACCCGAAGAGACTGCGGAGCCTGAGGCTCCCGCGGCTCAGCCGGTTGCGAGTGCGAGATCGGCTCGCGGAAAGAAGAAGGCTCCGCCGCCGGCGCCAATGATCATCCCCGGACAACTGTCTGTGGACTCCACGCCGCAGGGCGCCCAGGTGCAGATTGACGGGCGCACCGAACCGACTTGGCTGACGCCGTTTGCCTTCTCGAATCTTCAGCCCGGGCAGCACTCCATCACGGTGAGCAAGCCGGGCTACTCCACCGACACACGAACGGTAATGGGTAGTTCCGGAAACCGCGTGACGGTCATTGCACATCTGTCGCAGTTGATGGCGACGCTGGTGGTCAAGAGCGATCCTCCTGGCGCCAATATTTACGTGGACGGCCGGGATGCGGGCGCGAGGACTCCCGCGCAGGTCAGTGTGGACAAGGGCCAGCATGTGGTTCTAGTCAGGATGATGGGTTATCTCGACGAAACCATGAACGGCCAGTTCGCGCTCGGCCAGACGTTCAGCTTTGCTCCCACGCTGCGGCCGCTGGGCAACGCGGACAACATCAAGACCGTGGGCAAGATGTCGAAGCTGTTCGGTGGCAAGGGCGTCCAGCCGGGACAAGGCGTCGTGAGCATTCATACCCAGCCCAAAGGCGCACAAGTGGCGATCAACCAGCACATCATGGAGAAGAATTCTCCAGTGGATGTGGCGCTTGATCCAGGAAACTACGTCCTTGACATTACGCTGACCGGGTACGCGCCGGTGCACAAGATCATCACCGCCGAGAAGGGCGGCAAGGTAGTGGTGGACGAAGTGCTGCAGCCGCAGTAGCGCGGGTGAGATTGCAGATTTTGGATTTCAGATTGCAGATTTGCGGCGATGAAAGATTCGCCAAT
>Ga0209517_10006136_pt1 | contig 14947 bp, 15 predicted proteins | sample PeaSoiMetSII2010_FD_187695 | JGI IMG/M metagenome (GOLD analysis project Ga0209517, IMG submission 187695) | Peat soil microbial communities from Weissenstadt, Germany - SII-2010 (SPAdes) (version 2) | ecosystem: Environmental > Terrestrial > Soil > Wetlands > Peat | place: Germany... | reverse complement strand
TGCTTGATGGGCGCGTTGTCGCGCTCGCAGCCGCAGGTGCGCGAGCTATTGTCGCCCTACGATCTCCTGATCGTGCTCGGCGCCGATCCCTTGCGGATGTCGGTGCATAGCGAGGTCGAGCCGTTGCCGGAAGGGATGCCGATCGTGCAGATCGGCCTCGTCGAATGGGATCTTGCCAAGAACTACGGCGCGGAGATCGCGCTGAAGGCCGACGTCAAGGAAACCCTGCGCGCGCTCTTGCCCGCGCTCAAGTCCAAAGGTGGCGCCGCATTGGAGGCTCGCGCCAAGCAGGGGATCGCGGCGCTGGCGCCGAAGAACTGGACGGCACGGCGCGCCACGCTGGTCGGGCAGATCGCCAAGCTTGGGGATCGTTCGCCGATCGATCCGGATTATCTGACGTTGCAGGTGGTCGAGGCGATGCCCGAAAACGCCATCCTCGTCGACGAGGGATTGACGTCCTCGCGGCAGATGCTCGCGCTGCGGCCGCATCGCGATCGTTATGGCTATCATGCGCTCGCCTCAGGCGGCATCGGCTGGGGACTGCCGGCTTCCGTCGGCGTCAGCATGGCCAATCCCGACCGGCCGGTGGTTTGTTATTCCGGCGACGGCAGCGCGATGTATTCGATCCAGGCGCTGTGGACCGCGGCGCATCACAAGCTGCCGCTGACGGTGGTGATCGTCAACAACGGCGGCTATCGCATCATCAAGCAGAGGCTGCTCGCCTTTCACGGCGACGACCATTACGTCGGCATGGATTTCGCCGATCCGCCCGTCGATTTCGCCGGCATGGCAAGATCGCTTGGGGTGGAGGCAACGCGTATCGCGAATCCAGCGGATTTGCAGCCGGCGCTTTCGTCGGCGTTCAAGCGGCCCGGCACCAAATTGATCGAGGTGATAGTTGACGGTACGGTTTAGCACCGTCATTGCGAGCGAAGCGAAGCAATCCATGGCGCAGTTAAGGCTGGATTGCTTCGGTCGCTTCGCTCCTCGCAATGACGACGGAAAGTCACGTCGCCGCAACACCCGGCCGATACCGCACGGCCGGATGCGGTGCCGCGAGCCGCGCGCGGCCGGCGCCGAACAGTTTTTCGCGCAACGTGCCCGGCTGGTATGCGGCCTTGTACCGTCCGCGCCGGGTAAGCTCCGGCACCAGCATGTCGGTGATGTCCTCGAAATCGCCGGGCGAGATTGCAAACGGCACATTCAGTCCGTCGACATCGGTCTGGTCGAACCACGCTTCGATTGTGTCGGCGACTTTCTCCGGTGTGCCGACCGCGACAGGTCCGATGCCGCCGATGCCGACATGCTGGGCGACTTCGCGCACCGTCCAGACCCGGTCCGGATCGGCGCGGGTGATGTTGTCCATCGCGGTGCGGCCGGCGTCGTTCTCGACATGGCGGACCTGTTGATCGAGATCGTAAGTGGAGAAATCGACACCGGTCCACCCCGACATCAGCGTCAGCGCGCCTTCGGGGCTGATGTGGCTGCGGTAGTCCTCATATTTGGCCTTGGCCTCCGCTTCGGTGCGGCCGAGAATCATGGTGAACATGCTGAACATCAGAATCTCACCCGGGTTGCGCCCTCCCTTGGCGGCGAGTTCGCGAATACCCGCAACGCGCGGGGCGATGACCTTGGCCGATGGGCCCGACATGAAGACGCATTCGGCGTGCTCCGCGGCGAACTGGCGGCCACGCGGCGAGGTACCGGCCTGATAAAGCACGGGCGTGCGTTGCGGCGACGGCTCGCAGAGGTGAATCGCGTCGACGCGGTAGTTGTTTCCCTGATGCCGGATGCGATGCACCTTCGAAGGATCGGCGAAGATGCCGCGCGCCCGATCGCGCAGGGCTGCGTCATCTTCCCAGCTTCCTTCCCAGAGCTTGTAGACCACCTCCATATATTCATCGGCCACATCATAACGGTCGTCATGCGCGGTCTGCTTGTCCTTGCCGGCGCCTTTGGCCGCGCTGTCGAGATAGCCGGTCACGACGTTCCAGCCGACCCGTCCCTCGGTGAGATGGTCGAGCGTCGACATTCGCCGCGCGAACGTATAGGGCGGTTCGTAGGACAGATTGGACGTCACGCCGAAACCGAGATTGTCGGTGACCGCTCCCATCGCCGGGATCAGCAGCAGCGGATCGTTGGCGGGTGTCTGTGTGGCGTTGCGCAGCGCCGCGTCCGGACTGCCGCCGAATACGTCGTAGACGCCGAGCACGTCCGCCAGAAACAGTCCGTCGAACCGCCCGCGTTCCAGCGTCTTGGCGAGATCGATCCAGTAGGGCAGCCGGTTATATTCGGCGGTGCGGTCGCGCGGATGGGTCCACAGCCCCGGCGATTGATGCGCGACGCAGTTCATCGCGAAGGCGTTGAGCCGGATTTCTTTTTTCATGTTCGAATGACCTTCGACGCGTTGTCGCACAGAGCATGGTCCCCCGTGCGACGATTACAAAACCGCAGACTAACGGCCGGCCTGCTGGAACGGCAATTGCGCATCCGCCGGCGGCTTCACATGCGCGACGTTGAGCGTCATCGAGACAACGTCGTAATATCCGTTCACTGCGGTGAGGTCCACGATGCCCTGTTCGCCGAATTTTTCCAGCGCGTGTGCATAGATCGCATCGTCAACGCCGTGATCGCGCCGAAGCTGCGTGGTGAACTCCCAGACGATAGCTTCGTCATCCTTCATGTTTGTCCGGCTTCCGGCCGGCGCCGAGGGCCGTGACGATCGCGGGATCAAGGCCCGCCTTGAGCGCAAGCGGCGCGTGTGCGTACCATTCATATGTCGAGCCCCAGGCTTGCGCGGTCATCAGGATCGTCATCTCGTTGATGCGCTTGTCGAGCGAAGTATTGAACCTGACATACTCGCCGACCTTTTGCAGGCGATCGGCCAGCTCCGGGCTGCGCAGCCACGTGTTGAACGGGCCGCTCATCCGTTTTCGCGGCCCGGACATGATGGAATCGGCAATGCTGCGTTGGGCTGCCGTCATCTTGTCGAGCGGGATTTCCGGCATGCGTTCTCCGGTCAAGGCCAGCGCGGAACCCGCAAACAGCAGGCAGACGGCCGAGGCGCGCAGGATGTTTTTCATGAAGCTCTCCCTTTGGATTCGCCCCGGTCGAACGCCGGGCTGTTTTTCAAATTGTTGCATTCCGGCGGGGTTTAGCAAAGGCAAATCCGAAGGGCCTTCCGGCCGTCGGCGTATCCCGGTAACGTGAGAAAATCCGAACGTAGCAACTTGAGACCAGAAAAGAAGACATGACCAGAACCGATGCCATTGCCCGGGCTCATCAGATGCTTCATTCCGGCGAATTTCTCGCCGAGCTCGATCGAAGGGTCGCCTATCAGACGGAAAGCCAGAATCCCGAAAAGCGGGACGCGTTGCGCGCCTACTTGACCGAAGACCTTCAGCCCGCCTTCTCGAAACTCGATTTCTCGACGAGGCTGATCGAATCCCCGACCGGAAGGAATCCTTATCTTTTGGCCGAATACCGCGAAAGCGAATCGGCTCCTACCGTTCTCATCTATGGACACGGCGATGTCGTCGACGGCATGGCCGGAGAGTGGCGCGATAATCTCGATCCGTGGCGGGCGACGATTTCCGGCAATCGGGTCTATGGCCGGGGCACCGCCGACAACAAGGGGCAACACAGCATCAATATCTCGGCGCTGCGGGCGGTACGGGAAGCGCGCGGCGGCCGGCTCGGCTTCAATGCCAAATTCCTGATCGAGACCGGGGAGGAGATTGGGTCGCCGGACTTGCGGCAGGTCTGCGAGCAATATCGTGAGGAGTTAAAGGCCGACCTGCTTCTCGCATCCGACGGGCCGAGGCTTTCCGCGGACCGTCCCACTCTGTTCCTCGGTTGCCGCGGCGGCATACGGATTCATCTGAACGTGAACCTGAGAGAAGGCGCGCATCATTCCGGCAATTGGGGCGGCGTCCTCGCCAATCCCGCGACCATCCTCGCCGCGGCCATCACCAGCCTTGTTGACGGTCACGGGCGCTTGCAGGTGGAACAGTTAAAGCCGCCGCGCTTGTCCAACCAGATTCGTGCGAGCCTTGCGGACGTGAAGATCGAGCCGATGCCGGATGAGCCGGCGCTTTCTGAAAACTGGGGCGAGGAAGGCTTGTCGGCTGCCGAGCGGCTTTATGCGTGGAACACGCTCGAAGTGCTGGCGCTCTCTGCCGGCAACATCGAAAAGCCGGCCAATGCCATTCCGGGACAGGCCTCGGCCATCCTGCAGCTTCGCTTCGTTGTCGGCACCAGGGTCGACAACATCGCCGAGGTAATCAGGACGCACTTGCACAATCGCGGTTTTCCGACGGTCGAAGTTGAGGCGACGCAGAGGTTTGCCGCGTCACGTACCGACTTCTACAGCCCCTGGATCAACTGGACGGCTGAATCGATCCGCAAGACGACGGGGAAGGCGCCGGCGGTGTTGCCGAATTTCGGCGGCTCGCTGCCGAACGATGTCTTTGCCGATACCCTCGGCCTGCCGACGATCTGGGTGCCGCACTCTTATCCCGGCTGCTCCCAGCATGCGCCCGACGAGCATATTCTGCTGCCGGTCACCGAAGAGGCGCTCGGCATCATGGCGGGTCTGTTCTGGGACTTGGGCGAGATGCCGCGGGCATTGCAGGGTCGGGCGTGACGGAGTGGCACACTGGCGTGGCTAAAGGCGTCTTGCGATGGCCGGCCGTTCGGACCATAAGATGGATGCATCCGATCGAACAATCTTACCAATACGTCGCGCCGGTTCTGAACCAGATTCTCGAGCAAACCACGTCCGTCAAAAAAGGAGTATTTGTATGAAACGCACGCGTATTTTTGGCTATGCGCTCGCTCTTGCGTTCTGCGCGTGCCAAGCGAATGCCGATGAACTCACGGGAACGTTGAAGAACATCAAGGAGACCGGCGCGATCACGCTCGGCTATCGCGACTCGTCGATCCCATTCTCCTACCTTGACGACAGCCAGAAGCCGGTCGGCTACGCCATGGACATTTGCTACAAGATTGTCGAGGCCGTGAAGAAGGAGCTCAAGCTCGACAAGCTTGAGGTCAAGCTCAACCCCGTCACCTCGGCGACCCGCATTCCCTTGATGGCCAACGGCACCGTCGACCTCGAATGCGGTTCGACCACCAACAACGCCGAACGCCAGAAGCAGGTGTGGTTCACCAATACGCACTTTCTGACCGCGAGCCGCTTCGTTTCGAAGAAGGCCAGCAACATCAAATCGATCGACGATCTCAAGGGCAAGTCGGTGGTCTCGACCTCCGGCACCACCAATATCAAACAGCTCAACGAAGCCAACTCCGCCCGCAATCTCGGCATCAACATCATCCCGGCAAAGGATCATGCCGAGGCATTCCTGATGGTCGAGACCGAACGCGCGGTGGCGTTCGTGATGGACGACATTCTGCTGGCGAGCCTGGTGGCGGGTTCAAAGGAGCCCGGCGCCTATGTCATCTCAACGGATGCATTCTCGAAGCCCGAGCCCTACGGCATCATGGTGCGCAAGGACGACGTCGCCTTCAAGAAAGTGGTCGATGCCGCCACTGCTGCGCTCTATCAGGGAGCGGAAGGCGCGAAGCTTTATGACAAGTGGTTCATGCAGAAAATCCCGCCCAAGGGCTTGAATCTCAACGTGCCGATGGGCGCGGAGCTCAAGCATGAATTTGCCAAGCCATCCGACTCCCCCGATCCGGATTCATACAAGGCGATGTAGGTTCTGGCAGCGCAGGCGACGGCCGGGGTCTTGCATGACTCCTGCACAAGGGCTCGGCCGTCTGCCACCGAAAGCAACACTCTAATCATGGGCACGATCGTTCAAGTGGGGGAGGAAGTCGGTATGAAACGTCTGCGCATGATGAGCCTGGCGCTCGCCGCAGCGTTTTGCTCGGCGCAGGCCAATGCCGAAGAACTCTCGGGCACGCTGAAAAAAGTCAGGGAAACCGGCGTCATCGCGCTTGGCTTTCGCGACTCGTCGATCCCGTTTTCTTATCTCGACGACAAGCAGAAGCCGATCGGCTTTGCGATGGACATCTGTTACAAGATCGTGGATGCCGTAAAGAAGGAACTCAAGCTCGACAGGCTCGCGGTCGAGCTCGAACCGGTGACGTCGTCGACCCGTATCCCATTGCTCGCCAACGGCACCATCGATCTTGAATGCGGGTCGACCACCAACAACCCCGAACGTCTGAGGCAGGTTGCCTTCGCTCACACCCACTTTCTGACCGCGACCCGCTTCGTCTCGAAACGATCCAGCAAGCTCAACTCGATCGATGACCTCAGGGGCAAGTCGGTGACCGCGACCTCCGGCACCACCAACATCAAGCAGCTCACCGAAACCAATGCCGCCCGCAATCTCGGCATCAACATCGTCCCGGCCAAGGATCATGCCGAGGCGTTCCTGATGGTCGAGACCGATCGGGTGGTGGCATTCGTGATGGACGACATACTGCTTGCCGCCTTCGTCACCGGGTCGAAGGATCCGGACGCCTACGTCATTTCCACCGACGCTTTTTCGAAGCCGGAGCCCTGCGGCATTATGCTGCGCAAGGACGATCCGGCTTTCAAGAAGGTGGTCGATGACGCCACCGCCGCGCTCTACCAGAGCCCGGAAGGCCAAAGGCTGTACGACAGATGGTTCATGCAGAAAATCCCGCCCAAGGGGCTGAATCTCAACGTGCCGATCAGCGCGGAGCTGAAGCATGAATTCGCCAGGCCGTCCGATTCCCCCGATCCGGATTCCTATAAGGCGATGTAGGGTTTGTTGGTCGGGCCGCGGCCCGGTCCTTGCATGAATGACCCCCGGCATGAGGGGGGCTCACACGAGCCTCGGGCCGCATGGGTCGCCGAAGGTTACATTCTATTCCGGATTGAATTATGCAAGCATGGCGGCCATCACCGAAGCCGGGGGAGTTCGAATGAAACGTCTGCGTATCATGGGCCTTGTCATGGGCCTTGCGCTCGCTGCAGCCTTTTGTGCGGCGCAGGCCAATGCCGAAGAGCTGACGGGGACGCTCAAAAAGATCAAGGAGACCGGCGTCATCAACATCGGCTACCGCGACTCGTCCATCCCGTTCTCCTACCTGGACGATAATCAGAAGCCGATCGGCTTTGCGATCGACATCTGCCTCAAGATCGTGGATGCCGTGAAAAAGGAACTCAAGCTCGACAAGCTCACGGTCGAATTCAACCCGGTGACGTCATCGACCCGCATTCCCTTGCTCGCCAACGGCACCATCGACCTCGAATGCGGATCGACCACCAACAATCCCGACCGGCTGAAACAGGTGGCCTTCACCAACACCCATTTCCTGACCGCGACCCGCTTCGTCTCGAAGAAGTCGAGCAAGCTCAACTCGATCGAGGACCTCAAGGGCAAATCGGTGGCTTCCACTTCAGGCACCACCAATATCAAGCAACTCACCGAAGCCAACGCCGCGCGCAACCTCGGCATCAATATCATCCCGGCCAAGGAGCATGCCGAATCCTTCCTGATGGTCGAAACCGACCGTGCGGTCGCGGCCGTGCTGGACGACATCCTGCTTGCGAGTTTTGCCGCCGGATCGAAGGACCCCGGCGCCTACGTCATTTCCACGGACGCCTTTTCGAAGCCGGAGCCCTACGGCATCATGCTGCGCAAGGATGATCCGGCTTTCAAGAAAGTGGCGGACCAAGCCACCGCGGCGCTCTATCAAAGCGCGGAAGGCCAAAAACTCTATGATAAATGGTTCATGCAGAAGATTCCGCCGAAGGGTTTGAATCTCAATGTGCCGATCGGGGCGGAGCTGAAGAAGGCGTTTGCCAAGCCTACCGATTCACCCGATCCTGATTCCTACAAGGCAATGTGAGGCTTGTGGGCCTGACCGATGGCGCGGACATTGCTTGAGCGAACGACGCGGTCGCCTTGTCTATCCTTGGCGGCGTGGGAGCTGCGGTCTTGAACTATCACTGGAACTGGCGTGTCTTCTGGGAGCCGGCCCCGAACGGGACCGGCAACTATCTCGACATGTTGCTGTCCGGGCTGGTGCTGACGATCGAGACCGCGATTTGCGCCTGGATCATTGCGCTGGTGACCGGAGCAGTCGTCGGCGTGCTGCGCACGCTGCCGTCGAAGACCGCGTCCGGGTTCGGCTTTGCCTATGTCGAATTCTTCCGCAACATGCCGCTGTTGGTGCAGTTGTTCCTCTGGTTCTTCGTCTTGCCGGAACTTGTGCCGCATTCCTGGGGACTTTGGCTGAAGCAATTGCCCAACGCGCCGTTCTATACCGCGGCGATCGGAATCGGGCTGTTCATGTCCGCCCGCGTCGCCGAGCAAACGCGTTCCGGCATCGGTGCGCTGCCGCGCGGACAGAAACTCGCCGCCACCGCGCTCGGACTAACGACCGCGCAGACCTATCGCTACGTGCTGCTGCCGATGGCGTTTCGCATCATCCTGCCGCCGCTGACTTCCGAATTCCTCTCGACCATCAAGAATACCTCGGTGGCGATCACCATCGGGCTGGTCGAGCTGACGGCTGAGGCGCGCGCGATGCAGGAGTTTTCCTTTCAGGTATTCGAAGCCTTCACCGCCGCGACGGTGCTGTATCTTATGGTCAATATCGTCGTCGTGATCGCCATGCGCTTCGTCGAGCGCGGTGTCGCAATCCCCGGCTACATCACGGGGAAATAGCACATGTTCGCCAATTTCGACTTCGACGTCATCCGCCGCTCGCTCGGTTATCTGTTCTTCGACGGCATGACGTTCACGCTGACGCTGACGAGTCTGGCCACCTTCGGCGGCATCATCTTCGGAACGTCGATCGCCCTGATGCGGTTGTCAGGCGTCTGGCTGCTCTCGCGCGTCGCCGGCCTCTATGTCGACCTGATGCGGTCGCTGCCGCTGGTGCTGGTGATCTTTTGGTTCTATTTCCTCGTGCCCTATATCGGGCAGTGGTTGACGGGGGCCTCGCGGCCGATTCGTGTCGGCGCCTTTGCATCCTCGCTCATCACCTTCACTATCTTCGAGGCAGCCTATTTCTCCGAAATCATGCGCGCGGGCATTCAGTCGATTTCGAAGGGGCAACCGGCGGCGGCGCAGGCGCTCGGCCTGACCTACGGTCAGACCATGCGCTACGTCGTGCTGCCACAGGCCTTCCGCAACATGCTTCCGGTGCTGCTGACGCAGACTATCGTTTTGTTTCAGGACACCTCGCTGGTCTATGTGCTGTCGATTCCCGATTTTCTGGGCGCAGCCAGCAAGGTCGCACAACGCGACGGGCGCCTGGTCGAGATGTATCTGTTCTCGGCCGCGGTTTATTTTGCGATTTCCTGTGTTGCCTCATTCGGCGTCAGGCGCCTTCAGGCGCGCATCGCCTTCGTCCACTAGCAGGGTCATTGATGATCGAGATCAGCCACGTCGATAAATGGTACGGGCCTAGCTTTCAGGCGCTGAAGGATTGCACGACCAGCGTCGCCAAGGGCGAGGTGGTGGTGGTCTGCGGCCCGTCGGGATCGGGAAAATCGACGCTGATCAAATGCGTCAATGCGCTGGAGCCGTTCCAGAGCGGGGAAATCATCGTCGACGGCATCCGCGTCAACGATCCCCGAACCGATCTGCCGAAACTGCGCGCCCGTGTCGGCATGGTGTTTCAGCATTTTGAACTTTTTCCGCACCTGCGGATCCTCCAGAATCTTTGCCTGGCTCAGGAAAAGGTCCTGGGCCGATCGCGTGACGAGGCGGTCGCGAAGGGTTCAAAACTGCTCGACCGCGTTGGCCTCAAGGAGCAGGCGCATAAATATCCGGCGGAACTATCCGGCGGCCAGCAGCAGCGCGTCGCGATCGCCCGCGCGCTGGCGATGGACCCGATCGCCATGCTGTTCGATGAGCCAACTTCGGCGCTCGATCCCGAAATGATCAGCGAGGTGCTTGACGTGATGGTGGACCTCGCGCGCGAGGGCATGACCATGATGGTCGTCACCCACGAAATGGGTTTCGCCAGCAAGGTCGCGCATCGGGTCATTTTCATGGACCAGGGTGAAATCGTCGAAGACGCGCTCAAGGACGATTTCTTCGGCAAGCCCCGCAGCGACCGCGCGCAGAAGTTTTTGTCGAAAATATTGTCGCGTTAGCTCGATGTTATTCCGGGTTCGCAGCTCAAGCGCGCCCCGGAATGACGATACCGGGGTTTATAGCCGGCAACAATTTGCGTATATGCTGTTGGCTGCTTCGCTGCTCGACAGGAGAAATCGCTTGGATCAGATTGCCTACGTCAATGGCGCGTTCATGCCGCTCACGGAAGCCAAGGTCTCCATTCTTGACCGCGGCTTCTTGTTCGCCGACGGCATCTACGAGGTGTCAGCCGTCCTCGACGGCAAGCTGGTCGACAATGCCTCGCATCTGGCGCGGCTGGAGCGCTCGGTCGGCGAAATTGCGCTTGCGTTGCCGGAGCCGCTTTCGCGCATTGTGGAAATCCAGCGGGAACTGATCGCGCGCAATCAGCTCGAAAACGGCCTGGTCTATATGGAGGTCACGCGCGGAGCCGACGTCGGGCGGGACTTTGCGTTTCCGAAGGGCAGCGTGAAGCCGACCCTGGTCATGTTCACCTCGGTCAAGGACATCGTCAACGCGCCGGCGGCCAAGACCGGTATTCGCATCATCACGGTGCCCGACATTCGCTGGACGCGGCGCGACATCAAGAGCGTGGCGCTGCTGGCGCAGGTGCTGGCCAAGCAGGCGGCGGCGGAGGCCGGCGCCGGCGAAGCCTGGATGATCGAGGACGGCAAGGTGACCGAAGGCGGATCGTCGTCGGCGTTTATCCTGACCCAGGACGACGTGCTGGTCACGCGTCAGAACTCGTCCGCGATTCTGCCGGGTTGCACGCGCAAGGCGGTGGTGGCGCTTGCCGAGGAGCGTCAGCTGCGTGTCGAGGAGCGGCCCTTCACCGTTGACGAGGCCCTCGCGGCGAAAGAAGCCTTCATCACCAGCGCGTCCCTGTTCGTGCAGCCGGTGGTGAGCATCGACGGCAAGACTGTCGCCGGCGGCAAACCGGGGCCGATGGCCACGCGCCTGCGCGAAATCTATATCGATTTCGCCCGCGCCACCGCGGTGTGACTCCTAGCGCTAAGATTTTGAAACGGCCATTTCCGGGCGATGCGCAATTGCACATCGGAGAACCTCGAGATTCCCCGATGCGCAATTGCGCATCTGAGGTCTGGTCCTGTTACGATTTCGAAGTTTCCTGAGACGGCCAAGCCTATGCTCATTGAACCCAATACGAGAACACTGCCTTTGCTTTTTGCGCTGGTCGCGCTGCTGCTGGCGGTTTTCCCGACCGGCGCCTTGGCCCTGTACCCGGAAAGGGCTATCAGGATCGTCGTTCCCTTTGCGCCGGGTGGCGGCACCGATGTGGTTGCGCGCACGCTCGCGCAGGAGATGGCAAAGGACCTCGGCGTCTCGGTTGTGATCGAGAACAAGGCCGGGGCAGGGACCATCATCGGAACCCAGGCGGTCGCCGTCAGCGCACCGGATGGCTATACGCTCCTGATGGGGACGTTTTCGCACGCCGTCAATTCCAGTCTCAACGCAAATTTGCCCTACGATCCGCACAAGGATTTCGCGCCCGTGGCCATGATTGCGCGTTCCTTCAATATCGTCGTGGTCAATCCCAAATCCACCATTCAATCGATTGCGGACCTGATCGCCGCGGCGAAGGCCGACCCCGACAAATTGTCCTATGGGACGTTTGGCGTCGGCACCTCGGCTCACCTGGCGGGTGAGCTGTTCAAGGATCTCGCCAAGGTCAATCTGACGGCCGTGCCCTACAAGGGCGCAGCGCCTGCGATCACCGACCTGATCGGCGGCCAGATCCAGGTAATGTTTACGACGGTTGCGAGCGCGGCCGCATTGGTCGAAGGCGGACAGTTGCGCGCGATCGCGGTGACATCGGCGGAGCGTTCGCCTGCGTTCCCGCAATTGCCGACGGTAGCGGAAGCCGGCGTTCCCGGCTATGCCGCCGAGAGCTGGTACGGCCTGTTCGCGCCAGCGGGAACGCCGGCCGAAATCATCGACCGGCTCAATAAATCGGCAGCCCTGGCGGTCCAGTCCGAGGCGTTCAAAAGGCTCGGCGCCAATGAAGGTCTGGTGATGATTGCAGGTCCCCCTTGGGAGCTCGACCGGTACGTTCGTGGCGAGGAGGAGCGCTGGCGCCGCGTGATTCAGGACGCCGGGATCAAAGTCGATTAGGATGATTGGGATGACGGCTGGATGACGCTCTGTTGCAGTGCGGCGGAATATTGGGGGATTACCGGGGTTGCAGAGAAGGCGTCTTTCAGGCACTTGGCGGGACGGCCTTCGGCCCGGTATCAACCCGTCAGCCGGCAATTCAGAACCATGGAGGATCACAATGTCCAGTACGCTCCAGCGCACGCTCGCTGCTGCGAGTTTTGCTTTGATCTGCTTCGCCTTGCCAGCGTCGGCACAGGATACGGTCCGCATCCGCGGCACCATCGAGAAGGTCGACGGCGCGGCTTACGTGGTCAAGAACCGTGACGGCGCGGAGTACAAGGTGACGGTAAGCGACCCCGGCCTGTATGTGGCGATCGTGAAGTCAACCATGGCCGACATCAAGCCCGGCATGTTCGTCGGCGCGACCGGAATGACGCAACCCGACGGCAGCCAGAAAGCCATCGAGGTGCATATCTTCCCGGAATCGATGCGTGGCACCGGCGAAGGCCATTACGATTGGGACCTCAAGCCCAACACCAAGATGACCAATGCCAACGTCGAGCAGACCGTTGCCGGTGTCGAAGGACCGGTATTGTCGGTCAAATACAAGGACGGCGAAAAGAAGGTTTTGGTGACCCCGGAAACCGCAGTCGTCACTTACGTCATGGGCGACAAGAGCGATCTCAAGCCGGGCACCAAGATCTTTGTCGGCGCCGGAAAGAAGCAGGCTGACGGCACGGTGCAAACTCCGCGCGTCACCTACGGCAAGGATGGGTTGACGCCGCCGATGTGACGCGGCGTTGACTCTAACGCACTACCTCTGAAAACAAACACAACTGGGAGAGTATTATGCGTCCGATTATTTCGATGACATTGGCGGCTTGCGCCGTTGCGGCGGCGAGCTCGCTGGCCCTTGCACAGGCGCAGACACCGGCACCGGCCACGCCACCGGCGCCTCCGGCGGCGGGTGGAACGCCCGACAAGATGCCCTTCGACATTCCGTATGGCACCTCGATCGGGCTTGAGCAGGCCAGCAAGTTGATGGCTGCGGCTGACGCCGAAGCCAAGAAGCGGAACTGGAAGATGAACATCGCCATCGTCGATACCAATGGCGAGCTGGTCCAGTTCGAGCGGATGGAAGGCGCGCAAATTGCGTCCGGTACGATTTCGATCAACAAGGCCCGCACGGCGGCGCGGTTCCGTCGCGAATCCCGCTTGTTCTACAATGCCTTTGAAGGCGGTCACGGCTATGTCGCCACCCTTGATCCCACTCTGGTCGCGAGCCCCGGCGGATTTCCGCTCGTCGAAAATGGCAAGCTGATCGGTGCAATCGGTTGCAGCGGCGGCACCGGCGATCAGGATGCCTTGATCTGCAAGGTTGGCGCCGATCTCGTAAAATAAAAGCGTTGCTGTCCCGGCGCGCCGGCTTGCGTCGAGGCTCGTTCGTTTCGAGACTAAATGACGCCGCGGCGGGGTACCGTCCGCGGCGTCACTGCGAATCACGGGCTATTGCCACGGCTTCTTCGGGCCTGCTTCATCCCGTAGCGCTACTGGTCGATCCTGATATTGCCGGCCTTCGCCACTTCGCTCCACCGCGCGATATCGGATGCCAGAATCTGTGCGAATTCCTCCGACGAATTGCCCACCGACACGACGCCGAGCGGCTTCAGACGGGCGATGACGTCCGGTAGCCTGGCGATCCGCATCAATTCGCTTTCAAGTTTTTTCACGATGGCGGGCGGCGTTGCCTTGGGCGCAAAGAGCCCGGTCCAGAGTACCGCATCGACATTGGCGCCGGCCTCCTTCATGGTCGGAATATCAGGAAAATCCGCAGACCGTGCCGGCGCAGCAATCGCAAGCGCGCGCAAATGACCGCCCTGCACCTGGCTCGATACCGGACCGGCGTCGGCAATGGTCATGGTCACCTGACCGGAGACGACCGCCGTAACCGACTCGGTTGCGCTCTTGTAGGGAATGACTTGCATCGGTGCCCCGGTCTTCTGCTTGAACAGCTCGGTCACGAGCTGGAATGAGGCTGATGAGCTCGCGTAATTCGTCTTGTCCGGATTGGCTTTCGCATAAGCGACGAGTTCGGCGACGGATTTGATGGGGGAGCCCGCGTTGACGATCAGGATCAGTGGAAACGAGGCGAGTTCGGAAACCGCAACGAAATCACGGATCGGATCGTATGGCAGCCTGGCATAGACGGCGGGATTGATGGCCATGCCGCTGGCGCTGACCAGCAGCGTATAGCCGTCAGGCGCCGACTTGGCGACGTGTTCGGTGGCGACGATCGCGCCGCCGCCCGGCCTGTTTTCGATGATGACGGGCTGCCCGAGGCTTTCAGACAATTTTTGTCCGAAGATCCGCGCGATGATGTCGTTGCCGCCGCCGGCCGCAAACCCGACCACGATATGAATTGCGTGTGTCGGATATTTCGACGCATCTTCCTGGGCGCAAGCACAACCGAGCGTAGCCGCAGTGAAGACAATCAGTCCAAGACACCTTCCGATCAGGGAGTATCTTCCCGGAACTTTCGCCGACCTCCCTTGGGTGCTAACGGCGAACATCTCGTCTCAAAGCCGCGTGACGGGAACATGGAGCACGGCGGCCCGGCCATCTTCCAGCGCGGCCAGGCAGCGGTCGATGGCCGGTGCGAGTTCATCCGGCTCTGTCACGCATTCGCCATGCGCCCCGAAGGCTTGTGCAACGGCGGAGAAATCCCGCCGCTCGCCCTCACG
>Ga0209517_10006135_pt1 | contig 14947 bp, 10 predicted proteins | sample PeaSoiMetSII2010_FD_187695 | JGI IMG/M metagenome (GOLD analysis project Ga0209517, IMG submission 187695) | Peat soil microbial communities from Weissenstadt, Germany - SII-2010 (SPAdes) (version 2) | ecosystem: Environmental > Terrestrial > Soil > Wetlands > Peat | place: Germany... | reverse complement strand
GACTCGACATACGTGATCGGCTGGAATCAGTTCGTCCAAGGTCACCGGAAACATCGTCGTCTGCTCCCGCGCTTCTCCCCGGATATACGCCATAAAAAATGCCCCCGCTCCCCGAGGGCATCTTCTCATTACTTTTCTGGGCCGCCTAGTGTTTCGTAACAGACTCAATGGGGCGGCTTTGTTATTGGGTGCTGGTAATGTTGGCGGCTTGGGGCCTCCGGCTTCCGGCTTTCGGAGCACCCGATCCGCAGAGCAGTCCCGTCACGACCACAGTTTCCGACACGGTGTATCTGGCGGACGAATGCTTGAACGCGTCGACGTGGGCGAAGACCAGCCCTCAGCCGTCAGCGGTCAGTAAAACTCTTAACGCGTCCCACTTCTCGCAAAAGCGGCGAGAAGTGGGGCACCCGTGCAGATCGGGAATCGGACCACGAATGTCAGGCATGAAGAGGTCAAAATCCCCACCCTGTCCCTGCAAAAGACGCAGGGACAAGGGTGGGGCACCCGCGCGAGAAAGTGGGGCACCCGGCGGCCGGCATCCCCCGGATCGATGTGTAAGGGAGATCCCTCGCTCCGTCTGAAAAACGGCTCCGCTCGGGATGACGCCTCATAGCGATCACGTTCGCCTAGACAGTCAAGAAACTCAACGAGCGGCCACTTTCAGCCGACTTCTTCGCTCCAGGTTTCGAGATTCTTTTTGACCTGGGCCATGAACTGGTCGGCGACGGCGCCGTCGATGAGGCGGTGGTCGTAGCCGAGAGTGAGATGGACGACGGAGCGGATGGCGATGGAGTCGCTGCCATCGGCGTCGGTGACGACGAGCGGCTGCCTGGTGATGCCGCCTACGCCCATGATGGCGGAGTTGGGCTGGTTGATGATGGGCAGGCCGAAAACGGCGCCGAACTGGCCGGGATTGGTGATGGTGAAGGTGGAACCTTCGACGTCTTCAGGCTTGAGCTTTTTGGTGCGGGCGCGCTCGCCGAGATCGGTGATGCCGCGCTGCAGGCCGAGGAAATTGAGGTCTCCGGCGTTCTTGAGGACGGGGACGATGAGGCCCCAGTCGAGGGCGACGGCGATGCCCAGGTTGATGTTGGGGTGGTAGCGGATGTTTTCGCCTTCGATGACGGCGTTGACGATGGGCCATTGTTGAATCGCGATGATGGCGGCGCGCACGAAGAAGGGCATGAAGGTGAGGCGGACGCCGTGGCGCTGCTCGAATCCGGCTTTGTGCTTGGCGCGCAGATTGACGATGCGGGTGAAATCCACTTCATACATGCAGTGGACGTGAGCGCTGGTGCGGCGGGACTCGATCATGTGCCTGGCGATCAGCTTGCGCATCTGGGTCATGGGAACGAGATCGCCGGGGATGGGAGCGGGGGCGGCGGGTGCTTGGGCCGCTGTCGCGGCCGGACGGATGGGGGCGTCCGCCGCTCCACGGTTCTCGATGAAGGACAGGATGTCCTGCTTGGTGATGCGGCCGCCGAGTCCGGTGCCGGGGACCAGGGAGAGACTGATGCCGTGATCGCGGGCGATTTTGCGGACCAGCGGGGAGGAGCGGGCTTCTTCTTCTGCGGGAGCGGCGGGAGCGGGCGCAGCAGGCGGCGCGGCGGTTTTCTTCTCCTCTCTTTTTTCTGCGATGGATTTTTCGGGCGCAGCTTTGGCGGGAGCGGCAGCGGGCTTGGCGACGGCTTCGCCATCGGCGGCGATAGTGCCGACGACGGTGTTCACGCCGACGGTGGTGCCCTCGGTGACCTTGATTTCCTGCAGAACGCCGGAGGCCGGAGCGGGGATTTCGGCGTCCACCTTGTCGGTAGAGATTTCGAACAGGGGTTCGTCGCGCTGAACCTTGTCGCCGGGTTTCTTGAGCCACTTGGTGATGGTGCCTTCGACGATGGACTCGCCCATCTGCGGCATGACGATGTCAGTTGGCATGAGGTCCTTCCCACTAGGCCCACGGTTGTGACGGAGGGCCGGGCGCAAACGGATATTATAGCGGGTGGGTGAGGCGCACGCAGACATCCGGCAGAGCGGTCGTGGGCTGTTTTGAATTGGGTGGCGATTCCAGGAGTGGCTTTGCTGGCGGGAGCGCTGCCGTTTCTGAGAACGGCGAAGGCACATCAGCGTAGTGTGTGATCGCGTCTGAGAAGAGCCCACCCTTCGAAAGTCGCGAAGGGTGGGGCAGGCGGCCAGCGAGCGCAGATACGGTCTATTTCTCGGCGGGCGGGACGTACTCTTTGGGCTTGGCGGAGCCTTCGCCGAAGAAAAACATCTCCATCTGCTTGACGATGACTTCCTGGTCCTCGCGGCGCGCGGGGTTCAAGCGGTATTCGTTGAGCAGCATTTTGCAATGCTCCATCCACATCCGCCACGCCTCCTGAGAAACGTTGTCGTAGACCTTCTTCCCCAGTTCGTTGTCGAAGGGAGGCTCGTCCAGTCCCGGCATTTCTTTGTTGAACTTCACGCAGAAGACAGTGTGCGGCATAAATTCCCTCGGTGATGAAGTGCGTAAGAGATTATCTTACACGGAACATCGCAGCTCCGGCGTAGGGCAGGGATTGTTCGACTCGTGCTCGCTTGACTCGCGCTTCGCTCAGAATGACACTTTCAAGCTTTTGACCGAGGAGATCGCGAAGGCGGCGCAAAGGTCGCGAAGACCAGTTGTTAGCGGTCAGCGGTCAGTGGGTAGCAAAATCTTTGAACCACAGAGGGCACAGAGCACGCAGAGGAAGTCAAAATCCCCACCCTGTCGCAAAGAGCGCGACAAGGGTGGGGCAACCTCTTTATATGTGTCGCCGATGGATTCTCATCCAGAAGAGGGCGGCGAGGATCCAGATGGCGAACAAGGGAATCAGGCTGGCGAGGCCGTGAAGGCCGAGCAACTGGCCGAGGTTGAAAGCTCCATCTTGCGGGCTTGAACCGGCTTCGGCGACGGTCAGCATGGAGACGCGGTTCAGCGCCAACTGTCCTCGCCAAAATGCCGGCCAGGCTGAGTGAATGATGGGACAGCTATCCTGCATGGATAGCTCCGAAGTCGTGGAAACCACCATCAGCGCCACGAAAACGCTGGCGAGAGCGAGCGCTGCCAGCACGCGGCGCCACGCCGGAGTGGCGCGCTGCCAGGCTACGGCCAAGCCGATGCACAACAAGGGGAAACTTGCGCCGGTGTAGCGAGGACCGAAGGAGAGTCCAGACTTCCACCAATAGAACGACGCGTTGAAGAGGAAGTAGTAGGAAACAATCGCCGCCGCGACCAGAGCCGGCGCACGATGAGTGCGGTCTTTCCATAACCACCACAATCCGAGGGGAGCGGCCAGCAGCACCGGACAAGAAACGAACAGGCCGCGCGAACATCCGAACAGCAACTTGAGCAGCCGATCGGGATGAGGATAGGTCAGGCCCAAGTAACCGCGATGCTGCATGAAAGTGAACTGCCTGGAATCCAGATAGGCATAGCCGGGAGTGAATGAGCCGAATACGGCGTGGAGATAACTCGATAACACAATGAGGCAGATGGTCGCGCCTGCGCCCACACCCAGCAGAACCCGCCAGCGAGCAGCCTTCCCGCGCGGCCAAGCCTGGGAAAGAGCGAGAAATGCGAGCAGTGCGGAAGCCGGCAGGGCGGGATACTCCGTGACCGTCGCCCATCCGGCGGTTAGGCCCACGGCCAGCGCCCAAAGGAAATCTCGGCGCGCAGTTGTGCTTTCGCGCAGCTTGAGCGCAGAGGCGAAAGCGAAGATCAGACACGCGCCGGCCAGAGCATGGGCCCAGAACAGGGTGGCGTAGGCCCAGAACGGAGTGCCGAGAGCCATCGCGAGCGTTGCGAAGGCAGCGGCGCTAGTGCTGGCTCCGAAGCGCAGGCCGAGAAAAAACAGGCATATGCCTGCCAGCGCGGCTGGCAAGGCTGATGCGCCAGCGCTCACGATATAGGAGAGCGCAATTTCACCGCGGGGCGATTCCGGATCGATGCCCACGATGCGCATGGCCGGCCGCGCAGCCAGGGCAAAGGGCACGGCCAGGAAGACCAGACCGGGCGCCTTATCGGAGTAATAGTGTCCGGCAACCAATGCGCGATCCTCGGTGTTCTGGTAATAAGCGTCGGTTCGCAGCGTGTAGCGCTCGACAATGGCGCGCAGCAGATCGAAGCGGGAGTTCTGATTCCAGCCGCCAGCTTCGTAGAAGTAGATGAAGGAGAAAAAAGTTACCGAGCCGAGCAGGAGCGCGAGTTTCCAGCGCGCGGGAGATTTTTCCGGCAGGGAGTTCATCGAATTTTCGAGAGCGCTAATAACTCGATCTCAGGCTCCGGAACCAGAGGCCAATGTGGCCCACGGCTTCCGATGCGCAGACAAGTTACTGGTGCAGCGACGCCAGAAGATATTCTGCCACGATCTTCCGGGTTTGTTCGTCGATCGAGGGCGGCGGATCGGCGGAGGAGACGGAGACGGACGGTCCACCCTTGACGCCGACATAGACCGCTTCGTAAGAGGTATCGCCCAGGTTCTCCACCATGTGCTTGAAAGGAGGATACCAGCGGGTTTCGCCCGGCTTGGAGTAGACCTCGCGGGTCTTGCCGTTTTCGTCGGTAAAGCGAAGATGCGCCGCGGTGAGGGCCACGACCACGCCACCGGGATGATTATGCATCACAGACTTCTCGTGCGGCCCGTAGTGAACCGAAACTACCTGCACGCGGTCGTTCTCGAAGTTCAGCTTGTAATGGTTGGGTTCAACCTTGGTGGGATCCTGCGCCAAGACAACGGCTGTGGCCACACACACAAAGGTCAGCGCCGAAACCAGCTTCGACCGCATGTTTGCCTCCTGCCCGAGTTTCGTGGTTCTTGCGTGAAACATCACGCAACTCTACCTCCGGCGCTAATGAGTGTCAACGAAAGGGACCGGACCATGCGCACTAGTGGCTAATCCCGAGTCAGGCCTGGAGGATTCCCGGCAATACGCCGGCGCGCGCATGGAGCCACTGGAATGGACGCTCCAGCGAAAGCCTGGACCGCAAAGTGCGCTGAGAAAGACCGCGAAGGACGCGAAGAAAACCGGCGGGCTGGGCACTGGCGGTTAATCCCGAGTCCGACCTGGAGGATTCCCGTCAATATATGAGAGACCACCGGCGTGCCGCTGCTGCGGCAATCCTCTGCTCGCGTTTCACCTTGCAGTTGGTGGGCCCACCAGGATTTGAACCTGGAACCAACAGATTATGAGTCTGCTGCTCTAACCGTTGAGCTATGGGCCCGACCCTTCATTTTCTATTAGATACACGGAGCCTCCGGGCACGCCCGCCCGGTTTTTTCACTGATCTTTCACTTGAGATTCCCCCAATTTCGACCCGTCGCATGGCCGCAGTTAGATCGGCTTCAGATGCTATGGCGTATCTGTCAAACACTGATCGTGTCCGGTGTCCGCTGATTTTCATTGCGACCGTTTCGGGAACCCCAGCAACCACCAAATTGCGAACGGCAGATCGCCGGAGGTCGTGAATCAAAAGTCCTCGGTATTTATACCATGGGAAACCGTCTTCATTATTGGGTTTGATTTCTGTCCGTGTTCCCAGCCCACAGGCGGCACAAGCTTTCTGCCCCGCGGTCGCGACACTAATAAGAATGTGGGGCAAACTGCCCCTTATGCCCCCCCTTTCGCACCTCGATATTCACTTTGGAGTAATATTTGGAATCTTTATTTGGAATCTTTTGTTTTTCTTAGTGCGAGAATCCTAAATAGTCTTTAAGTATTAACTGGTTACAGAGGTTACCGCGGTCCAGACACTAATAAGAATGTGGGGGCAAAGTGCCCCTTATGCCCCATTTTGTGCACCTCTATGTTTACTTTGGAGTAATGTCAGCGGCGTTGCCACTACGGGATACTATTTTCCCCCTGGAAAGCCAGCACCGCGACCGCTTACAACGAGCGTCAGATTCAGCTTGGCGCACGGATTCTGTTCTGAAGTCGTCGCGACCACTGATTTCGCATTGCCTTATTGGGGAAGAACACAGGAGACAGAATATGGATATCACAAGGCGTCAAATATTAGCGCTTTTTCCCGCTGCGGCTGTGTTCCTGGCGGCGGCCTGCTGGACGTCGGTTCCCGTTTTTGGGGAGCAAGTCGGTCACAAAACAATTCTGGCCGCCACGCCGCCAATGGGCTGGAATGACTGGGCGCATTACGAGTGCCGTTACACGTCAAAAACAATTCTGGACAACGCCCAGGCGCTGGTTTCCACCGGCCTCGCGGCGCGCGGTTATAAGCTCGTGGCCATTGACGACTGCTGGATGGCAAAAGAACGCGACGCAAATGGCGATCTGCAGGTAGATCCTCAGCGCTTCCCGGACGGAATGAAGCCGGTGGCCGATGCCGTCCACAAGCTGGGCATGGAATTCGGCATCTATGAGGACGCCGGTTCTAAGACCTGTGTTGGGGCAGCAGGCAGCGGACTGCCTAAGCGCGGCGGACAAGACCACTTTCTTCAGGACGCCCGGCTGTATGCTTCCTGGGGCGTCGATTACTTCAAGCTGGACAACTGCAATGTGTACGTCGCGCATGGCGAGACGGAAGAGCAGGCTTTCCGCATGGCATTTGCGGCCGAGCATGAGGCGCTCGAAGCGGTGGGCCGCCCCATCATCTTTTCAGAGTGCGCAGCATCGGTTTTCCTGGGCACACCCGATCGGTACACAGTCCTTAGCTGGGGGAAGGGCTACGGCCAGGTGTTTCGTCAAGGAACTGATATGGACGATTTCCATGCAGCCAGCCCTAATCGTTCGCGCTTCCGTAGTGTACTTTGGAATTACGCCTACACCCTTCCGTTGGGCCGGTTCCAGGAACCGGGCAACTGGGCCGACCCGGATTTTCTTATTGCCGGAGACGGAGGCATGAGCCTTGCAGAAAGCCGCAGCCAGATGGCCTTGTGGTCTATGATGTCAGCGCCGTTGATCTTAAGCTCAGACGTCGCGAAGCTCACTCCTGAGGCGCTGGCCATTGTCGGCAATGAGGCCGTAATCGCCATCGACCAGGACCCGCTGGGCCAGATGGCCACACTGGTGGGGCGGTCGCCGGAGACGGACGTTCTGTTCAAACGGCTGGCTGACGGCGCTGCTGCTGTTGCCGTGCTGAACCGCAGTGAAGCACCGGTCAAGGTGGATCTGCGTCCGGCCGACTTCGGTTTTGCGGCCGGCGCAGAATGCACACTGGACGCAAAAGACCTGTGGAACGGCCAAGAGCAATCTTCAGTCTCCACGCTGCAGGCAGAAGTGGCCTCTCACGACACGATCATCTGGCGAATTCAGGCCTCGTCACAGTGCGGCAAGCCTTCGCGCACCGGAACGATCACCCTGACAAACGAGGTGAAAAACAGGCCATATAGTATCCATAGTATCGAGGGATATGCTCGATGCCTGACGGCGCCGGGAACCGTTGGCGAGTGCACCGGCGCGGCCAGGCAGAGTTGGACCTTCACCCCGCAAGGCGAGCTGCGCTCCGGCCACCAGTGTATGGCCGTTCTTGGTGGCAAGCCGTTGCTGGAGGCTTGCAGTCCGGCGAACGCTCAGTACTGGCGCTATACGCTGGAAGGGAATCTCGTTAACAACGGAAATCTCCAGTGCCTGACCGCTGCCGGACCGGGGAGCAAGCCCCAATCCCTCCGGATGCAGGTTTGCGGCCACAGCTTGGCCACCCAGATCTGGTCACTGCCCAACTGACTCGTAAGGACACCGTTTCAAGCCGGGTAGACGTTCGGGGGCTAACTACGGATTCTTCAGCGCATGCGGCGAATTCATTCCACTTATTGGCAGTCATAGGAAACCTGGGTCCCGGGAGTAATTTTAGTGGAGAAAAATGGAAATAATCATGTCGTATTGCAAGAGATTCTGTCGCAGCCCCAGATTTGGGAAAAAACATTTGATGTCCTAAAGGACACTGGCGATATCCCCCCTCGGCAACGAAACCAAGGCTGGTACGAGAGGGCCGATTATTCTCGCTGGGTGCGGTTCTTCTTACTACTTGTCCTTAGCCGTGACCCCTCTCTGGGAAAGCCGGCATAACGCTCCGGTGCGAGCCATATCGGCGACGGACCTATTGACCTATCCTGAAGGTTACTTGAACCGGAGCACGCCAGGAACTCTCATGGCAGTATCGCGTTCTGGCAAGACTAACCGTTGAGCTATGGGCCCTGCGGAATCAAATCTAGCACAAAGTCAAAGTCCCCACCCCAGCCGCAAAAAGCGCGGCTAGGGTGGGGCACCCGACATCCCCGGTTGATGAGACAGACTCTTAGTCTTCCTTGCCGAACTGCTTGATGTCGTCGGCAGCTTCAGTGATGACGACGGGTTCTTTGCCCTGCACCAACTCCCGCACCTTTTCCACCACGTCGGGATTGGCCAGGGTGGTGATGTCCCCGGTATTCATGCGATTGGAAATGGAAGCGAGGATGCGGCGCATGAGCTTGCCGGACCGCGTCTTCGGCATGTCGGGAACGATGTGGATGTGCTTGGGCCGGGCAATCTTGCCAATGATGGTTTCGATCGCCTTGTTGACCTTGTCGATGATCTCCTGGCTAGGCTGGATTCCTGGCTTCAAGGCGATATAGACTTCGGGCACGCGGCCCTTGATCTCGTCCACCACCGGCACGACTGCCGCTTCCGCCACCTCCTCAACCGTCAGGCACGCGGACTCAATTTCTTTGGTGCCCAGGCGGTGGCCAGCGACGTTGATGACGTCATCCACGCGTCCCAGAATCCGGAAATATCCGTCCACAGCCAGCATGGCTCCGTCAGCCGCGAAATAGGGCCAATCCTGCCATCTCTTGCTTTTGGGGTTCTTGCAGTATTTCCGGTAGTACTGGTTGACGAAACGCTCGCGATCTCCCCAGATGGTCTGCATGATGCCCGGCCAGGGATTGCGAATACAGATATTCCCTGCCTTGCCTGATCCGGCGAGGACTACTTCGCCCATTTCGTCCAGGATCTCCGGGAAGATCCCCGGCATTCCGGGACCGGCGCTGCCGGGTTTCATGGGATCCAATGCGGGTTTCGTGCTGCACAGGAAGCCGCCATTTTCGGTCTGCCACCAGGTATCCACGATGACGGCTTCGCGCTTGCCGACGGTCTCGTAGTACCAGCGCCAGACTTCGGGCTCGATCGGCTCGCCCACGGTGGTCATGTGCTTGAAGTGATAGTTGTACTTGGTGGGTTCATCGTGGCCGGCCTTACGCAACATGCGAATGGCGGTGGGCGAAGTGTGGAAGATATTCACGCCCAGACGCTCGGCGATGCGCCACACTCTGCCGGCATCCGGATAAGTCGGGACGCCTTCATAGATAACGCTGGTCGCAGCCAGGGCCAGCGGGCCGTACACAATGTAGGAGTGGCCCGTGATCCATCCGATGTCAGCCATGCACCAGTAAACATCCTCGGGGTGAATGTCCTGAATGTATTTGGAGGTACCGGTCACATAGGCGAGGTAACCGCCGGTGCGGTGCTGGCATCCCTTGGGCTTGCCAGTGCTGCCGCTGGTGTACATCAGGAACAGCGGGGCTTCGGCATCCATGGGAATGGGAGCCACGATTTCACCGGAGTAGTTGGGCAGGATCTCGTCCACCCAAAAATCACGGCCTTTCACGAAAGGCGCAGCGGAAGCATTCTGGCCGGGAGTGCGCCTCCAGACCAGCACTTTGTCCACGACATGGCCTTCCTTCTTGGCAACTTCGAACGCGATGTCAGCGCCGGCCTTGTGATCGAGCAGCTTGCCATTGCGATAGTAGCCGTCCATGGTGATCAGGACATGGCTGCTGGAATCGGCGACGCGCGTGCCGCAAGCCTCGCCGCTGAAGCCGCCAAACACGACCGAGTGAATGACGCCCAGGCGGGCGCAGGCCAGCATGGTGATGGGCAACTCGGGAACCATGGGCATGTGGATGGTGACGCGATCCCCTGCCTTCAGGCCGCAGAAATCGCGGAGCAGCGCCGCGAACTCATTCACCCGCACGTAGAGTTCGCGATAGGTCACCGCGACGGGCGCGTCGTTTTCCGGCTCGGGAACGAAGATCAGCGCGGCTTTGTTTTTGTGCTTGGCCAGATGGCGGTCCACGCAGTTGTAGGAGGCATTGATTTTGCCGCCGACGAACCACTTCCAGAAGGGCGGGTCGCTGGTGTCAAGGGTGGTGTGCCAGTACTGGTCCCAGCTCAACATATCGGCGTATTCCCGGAAGCATTCCGGAAACTTCTCCTCGCTGAAGCGGTTGAGGATGTCGGGATCGGCCAGATTGGCCTGACCGATGAACTTCGAAGAGGGATAGCAGTATTCCTCCTCCCTCCAGTGAACTGCGATCTGAGCCTCGCTGGTCTCGCTCACTACCTGCTGCTTGGGAAGAATCTCTCGCATAGCTATATCGTTTACCTCTCCTATCCTGAATTTGTGGTGCACTTGCAGGCACTTTTCCGCTCCCGCGTCATGGGCTGGGGGAGTCAAGCAGAATCCTGCGCCCGCGAAAAAAATAGTTGCTGCCGCGCCTTCGCCGTTCCCCACCTCTCAAGCGGTATCGAACCGCGGCGCGAAAACCACTACCGGCCTTGCGAATACAAAGCTCCGGCCTGGAAAAATCCGGGCCTGGTGGAATGGGGGCTCGTGGCCGCGAGCGCCCTCCGCCTTTACCAGTCCGACATAATGAAGCATCCGACAGCGGACTGCAACGTCTTTCCGAAAAGCTCGGGTGCGGCACGAGTTAGGGCCGGTGGCGGTGATCGGCGAACTGAACTTTGTGGATATGGTTCCCAAGACGCGCAGCGGCAAGATTATGCGGCGTTTCCTGACAGCAAAAGAACAGGAGTAGACGCAGGAGATGTTTCCACGATGGAGGGCTGAGGGGCTCGGGCACGATTTCACGGAAGCGTTCTGGATTTGCGATGGTGCAGCGTTTGCTTCCAAGCTGCGGAGCTTGGCTCCGCCGGACAGCCGAGGGCGGCTGTCCCTACATAAGAACTTGAACGTGCCGCTTAAACGCCTGCGCCGCGATGCTGCTTGTCAGCGCCGCCCGCACCGCTGACGGACGCGGCCAGTTCCGCGAGGGAAGGCATGGATTCCGCTTCGGTGAACTTGTGTTCGGGCAGGGCTGCGCCTGTTTTCATCGCGTCGGCCAGCATTTCGATCGCTAGGTCGGCATTGGGGCGAATGAAGATGGTTGCGGCGAGGGTTCCGGCACGCACCCAGGCTTGACCGGTCTTGGGCATACCATCGCAGCCGGTAAAGGGGATCTTCATCCATTTTTCCCGCTCACCCTCCGCGACTTCGCTGAAGGCTTTTCTCGCGCCCATGGCCATGCTGTCGTCCTGCGCTCCGACCAGGCAGATGCGACTCTCCTGGGAAGTGCGCAAACGCAGCCACGAACTCACCGCGCGATACGAACTTTCTTCGGTCCAGTTCGCCCGCATGGACTTCACTTGAATGTTGGAGGGCTTGGTCTGGTTCATGCCCCGGGTGCGGTCCTTCGCGGCAGAGCTGTTGGCCGGCCCTTCGATGTAAAGGACCGGTCCGCCGCTGGGCAACAGGGCGGCGAACTGCTTGCCCTGGATTCTGCCGACCTCGACATGATCGGAGCTGACGGCGAAGGCCGGAACCCTGAACGCGCGGCGCAATTCGGCGATGTAGTCGGCATCGTGGTTCAGCACGACCCAGCCGATGCCGGCCGCGGCAGCCGCGCGCGCCACTTGCGGGAATGCGGTACCGCCCGCCGGTTCGAACAGGATGGCGTCGGGGTGGGCTACGGACGACTCCTGAATGTGCTGCAGCAATTGCTGGCTTTGTACCAACGCGTCGTTGTTGGCGTGAATGATCTTCACGTCCACGCCCAGCCGCCGTCCCGCTTTTTCCGCGGCCGCCGCCTGTTCCTGCTGGTAGTCGTTGTCGTTGTTAGTCAGGGAGACCAGGAAACTCAACCGTTTGGTGACACCGGCGGCCATGGGTGGATCATAATCCAAATGGCGCGGTCAACCATGTGACTAGAGTAACCATCCTCAGTGCAGCTTTGGGAAGATGTCTGAAAAGGTAGCGATCGAGTCTAGCTGCCAGCGGCAGCGCCGGTGGCCGCGTCACCAAGAAAGGATTTCAGATTCGTGTCCAGGGCTTCCCGGTCGGCATCGGGCAGGTTGACGAAGCGGAAAGGTTGCATCCAGCCCTGAGTCGCCCACATGGGAAACAGCATCTGGGCCTTGTTGCGAATCGTAGCCTGACCCACGTGGAAGATCAGTTCGACCTCGAGTTTCTCCTCCAGTGGCTTTTCGACGTGGATGACTCCGCCGGTGGTGGAAAGCTGATGGAACCTGGCTCGCACCGAGCGGCGATTGGGCAACCGCACCAGCACCAGCACCGAGCCGCGCAGCTTCACGCGAAAGGGACGGCTTACAACCTTGTTTTCTTCGACGGGCGCGGCACTCGCCTTCGCATCCGAGGCAGCGGATTCTTCGACCGGCAGAGTACTGGCCGTGGAGTCAGGTGCCGTCGAATCGAGCTGTTCATCCATACACCATGAGTATGGCAGTGAAGGACACAGGCCGTGAAGTTACGAAAGCACAAGACCCGGAATTAACTTTCGAGGAAGGGCTGATTGGGGCCAAGCGGGCTGCTCAAAAAGTCGCTCTGGTGACCTCAGGGCTGAAGCCCTCACAAAAAAGAGGGGCTTTATCGCAGCGCTGAAAGCGCTGCGCCACCCGAAATCGGGTTTCTTAGCAACCTCCCAGGGAGCGGCTTTCACTTGCGTCCGGGACGGGCGCTGCCTTCCGGGATGAGGTTGTACGGCCAGGCCTTCTTGTTCACTTTGAGCTGGGCAGCGCTCGGCGGAACGGCACTTGCCGCGGCCGGAGCGGGGGCGGTCTGCGGCGCGAACTTCCAGTCTTCAGGAGGATCGGCAATTCCCCACACGTTGCCGTGAGTGTAAAGCGCGGCGCCGATGAGAAACTGTTTACCGTCGTCGCCCAGCGGCAGAGAGTTCGCGACCCTTGCCGTGACACTGCCTCCGCCGGGCAGATCGCTCAGCATAATGGGAGTCTCGAGCTGCAGGGGCTGCGAACTGCGAAAACCGCATCCCTGAGCGCTCGCGACGAGCACCATGCACTTGTCGGCAAAGGGCCGCATGCGGTCGAGGCTAGTGACGGTAACGGGAATCTCCACGCGAATGCGTGTGCTGCGTCGCGTCGTTTTGGGCGTCAGGACTTCCATGGCAAACGTCGCCCGCAGGCCCGGAAGGGCGGTGACGGAGAAGTCGCACTTTTATTTTGGCAGATTTGGGCTGGGGCGGGATGATGACAAAGGTAACCGCTGATCGACACCGCGCGGAGCCGTTCAGGGTGTCAGTGAGTGTAAACGCGATGTTACGCCAACCAACCCCAGGCCCACGTCCACATGGATGTGGGCCGGTCAGTGCTTCACTCCGGTGCCCCACGTTCATGCAATAGAATCGTGCTGTTGCTAGGGCGAGGGCCATGGGTGGCGGGAAATAACAGGGCATATCCCAAAGGCGTGCACTTGACCACTTCATCTGGTCGTTCATAGTGGCCCGGAAGATTTACTCGCACCGAGAGGTCTGCTCCGCGATCCAGCAACAGCCGAGTCACCGCTAGTCCCCAGTCGTAGAACTGACTGACAGCATGAAATATCGGTGTCTGCCCGCCGACGCCGGTGTCATCTATCGTCGCGCGCGCATTTACGTCTGCTCCACGATCCAGAAGCAGATTTGCCGCTTCCACATTGCCGTACTCCGCTGCCACATGCAACAGTGTTGCTCCTCGCAAGGTCAGACGGCGTTCGGCGGTGTTTCCGAAAGTGAGTTCGGGAAACCGCCGATGCATCAGCATAGGATCGGCATCCAGGTGTCGGACGAGAAGGTCGAGCCGGTTGCGCAACAAATCTAAGACGGCAGAAACCTTGTATTTCGTGGGACAGCCAGCTTCAATCAGGATCTCCATGCACGTGCCGAGCTCGGCTGAACGTCCATACGTGCCGATCACGAAATCCAGCGCTGTGCCGGGATACTTCTGCCGCTGACCTGGCGGATTGGGATTGGCGCTGTGCTCCAGCAGCCACTTCAGCGCCAATGCCTCGACGGTTTCACACGGCGCAAAGATGATGGGATAGTATCCGCTCCACAAAGCATTCACGTTGGCTCCGCGCGACACAAGAAGTTCCATCATCGGAATGCGATCGCCTCGGAGCGCGGCCCTCATGAGCGGCCCATCACCTCCCTGATGCACATCGGAGCCGTGGTCAATCATCCAGGCGGCCATGGCCAGCCTCTCCGGGCCGGGCGGCGCCCAGGGTACGCGGCATTCTGCAACCCACGTGAGGGGTCCATTCTTTCCATAGCCCAGCGGAGCCCGATGCAGCTCCGGGTCGCGCGTCATCAAAGTCTTCACGCGAGAGAGATCGTTCGTGTCGATGGCCTGCTTGAGTTCACTAATCTCTTCGAGTGAATCAACGTGCGCCTTGAGCTTTGGCCAACTGGTGAATCCGTAACTACAAGCAATCTTGAACTGTGCTTCGGTGATCGATTGGGCCGCGCCCGCCTTGAGCAAATCCTTGGCTTGGTCTTTCAGATGACGGACGTTAGGGCGTTCGGGAAGCGGGCGGTGCGCTTCTGGAGAATTGGTCGGCATGGCGACCTCCTTTCAATGCAAGCGCCCGTTGTCCGACAATTCGGGCTGAAAGAAGGTTCGCAAAGCTCGTAATCTGAAGGTGGGCTTCTACCCTTTCCGCGGACCGGGTGCGTCCTCTACGCTGACATCTATCCTAGCAGAAGGAGCTAGACCCGAAAAATAACTGTTGAAACCAGGCCTTTACAGTGCGCCGGGCTAAACCGGCATGAAGTAGAGGATGAAAGAGCCTTACGAGAAAGGAATAGCGATCCGCTCGGCCTCGAGTCTTGCGCTGGGTATCGCGAGGTACACAGCGAAGCGTAGACAGAGG
>Ga0209517_10006134_pt1 | contig 14947 bp, 8 predicted proteins | sample PeaSoiMetSII2010_FD_187695 | JGI IMG/M metagenome (GOLD analysis project Ga0209517, IMG submission 187695) | Peat soil microbial communities from Weissenstadt, Germany - SII-2010 (SPAdes) (version 2) | ecosystem: Environmental > Terrestrial > Soil > Wetlands > Peat | place: Germany: Weissenstadt... | reverse complement strand
TTCGGGTTCAGGAAGTCATGGGTAAGCGGTTTCCAACCAGTTCCCTGCAGTTTGTGGGAAATCCAACCGATAACGTTGGAGGCTGGAAACTTTGCATCGACATGGTACTCAAGCTCCTCCGTAGCTTCGCGCTTGCCAGACCGCACGTCTTTGGCGTCGGGATACACTAGCAGGGCGTCCGGATATTCAGACGCGCGCGCTGGCTGAATTGGGCAGTGATAGAGCAACCCGCTCAGGACCGCGAAAAGAACCAAAACGATCTCTGAACGTCGAATAGTCATGGCACAGGGTCGCTGATACGTGCTTCCCTAATAGCCCCTGCGAAATTCTAGCTGACAGGATCTGGGACAACCGGTCTGGGCCCGGGCGTAGGTGTAGCTGACACCGCTCCGGCCCACCACCGTCATCGAGGTGCGGCGACGCGCAACGTCGTAGGCATACGTCACCTCGCCCTGCGGGGTCTGCTCGTCGGTCAAGTCGTTCAAGCCGTCGAACACGCGCATGATCGTACCCGAAATGGAATCGACGGCTTCAGTCAGCCGGTTGCCGCAATCCCAGGTATAGTTGATCGTGCTCTCGTAGTTGCTCCCGTCCTGCCCGAAGCCGGTGAACGTGCGCCGATTCAGCGCGTCGTATTGATAAATCGTAACCTTGCCTCGGCGATCAGTCCAGCCGATGAGGTTGCCGTCGCCGTCGTAGGTGTAGGTCTCGGCGGCGCCGAGCGGGTCGGTCCGCGAAGCGGGCCGGTCCATCGAATCGTAAGTGTAGGTGGTTTGGTTGCCCTTGGCGTCGCTCACACTGGTCAGATTGCGGTCACCGTCGTAGGTAAAAGCGGTGACGCCGGCCAGCGCGTTGACGATCTGGGCCAGATCATCCAGGCCGTCATAGCCCCAGGCAGTCGAATTGCCCAGAGGGTCCATGGATTCCACGATCCGCCCGGCGTCGCCCGCAAATGAAGCGTTGATGTTCCCGGGCGGATCGACAGTCTTGAGAGCCAGGGCAGCTACGTGGTTAGGCCATAGTCAAAAGCTCCCAAGGAGATGAAGTAACAGAATGAGGATCACTACGATCATGGGAAAGATCAAGAACGGGAACAAGAGCCCTATAGTGTGTCTGAGGACGGGGTCCTTTAGGTCTACTTTCATGCAGTTTGTCGTTTCGCGAGATGACCGCAGCGCCCTATAGTAACCGGTCGCGCGGTCTCCTCAGCATGGCCGCGAGTCCTGTATCGGCTTCCGTTTTGACTGTCTTGCTCGATAAGATCACGAGCATTGGTATTTCCAGCAGGTCTTCTCCAGTCTCAGTAGATTTCCAAATTGATCGTCTGAGAAATGGCAGGCATTCACTAGATACGTGTTCGGGCAATTCCCCGGACCCAGGAGCCCCGGGCAAGTAAACGAATAGATTCCCGGGGGATAGCTACCGTCGGTAGAAAAGCAGAAGTAGTAACCACCCGCAACAAAGAACTGGCAGTATACATCTAGGCCTGATGGATCCGTGAACTCGATGGGATTGTCGAGAGCGTAGAGATACGGGCTTGAGCTGTAAGGTTTCAGGTCAAGGGGACTGTGGCCCACAGGCGTCTGAGTGCCCGGAGGGTGTATCGTCGCATACGCGTAATCTGCGCCAGCCCGATTAGCGTCGAGACCGGCTAGCCCAATCGGATCCTGCCCGATGAACCCTTGGAACGTCGGGTCGTAGTATCTGGCCCGGTAGTAGTAAAGCCCGGTGTCGTCGCTCTCACGGCCAGTGAACTGGTAAGGGTTTGCACTCGGCGCGCCGCTGACAATGGCGTTGCCGAACGGGTCGTAGCTGTATTGGGTCTGGAGCGTGCCCGCAAAATCAGCCAGACCGATTGTGCTGCCGAGCATGTCCGTCAGGAAATTGCGCGCCCCGGCCGAGTCGGTACGTGTAAAATACTGGTCGATGCCTCTGCCGGTGAGGAGATTGGCAGTCACGTTGGGCGGCGAGCTGCCGTCCAGTTCCTGCACCGGGTTGAGGCCATCGTAGAGGAGTTGTGTGGTCAGGCCATTGATGGTCTTCTGCGTGCGGCGCCCGAACGGATCATACTGGAAGCTGGCTGTGACGCCGCCACCGATCGCGCTCAGGTGATTGCGTGCATCCCACGCATAGCTGTCCGTGCCATCGCCGGTCAGGTTGCCGTTGGCGTCATAGCTCAATGTCTGCGGGCCGAAGGCGGTCATCGCATTGGCGGCATTGAAGGTGTTGCCGCTCACTGGCGAAGGCAAATTGGTCTGGGCCGGAGTCCCGGACTCGTCCCCAAAACGCGGCTCGTGTTGCCCAGCGGGTCCGCGACCGGTGTGAGGATGCCGTCCATATAGCTGAGGCTGGCCCTGTCCGCCATCGCGTCTGCCGCTGGAACTGCCTCTCCTCGCCGGTTAGTATGTGGCGCTGATTTTGCTGCCGTTCGGATCGGTTCCGGAGGTAGCGTTGCTATCGGCGTCGGCATGACAGCGACGTTGCGGCATGGCGAGGTGTCATTTTGGCCTCGAATGCCTCGAATGCCCGATTTCGCCCCCACCTTTCCGCTTTAGCTCCGCGGCACGTTTAAATCGCACGAGCTCGCGATCTATAAATTTGTTAATTTTCTCCTCGAACCTTAGACCAAGGAACTTGGGCACAAAGCGAGGAAATCCGCCATCCTTCTCTTCGACGCCCATCCAAGAACACTGCGTGCCGCTCTTTTCGAGTGCGTAACGGACGCCATCGATGGCACACAATAGCGCCTGGACACCATCAACACCGAATGCTTCATCTAGTTTCGCATCGCCGAGGCCCTTAATTCGAAAATGACAACCCCAATGATCTTGTCCCAACCTTCTCGGCTTATATAAAGTCACAGACCCGATCTCGTGGCGTGTTCCAGGCCTAGTGAGGCAACGAGTTGCAACAATAACACCGCTCCCGCGTTTCATTTTAGGGGATGATTGTCCAACCGCATCCATATTGGTATTGACACCAACCCGCACAGGCTACTTCACCTAACTTTACTACTGCCCAACACCCCAGTCTAACCCGAGGATCCGGAATTCCCCTGCAAAAGTCCTCCATAAAATCCTCCCCCAGAGCGCACGCATTCAGGCAGGCATTCAGCATCTCCGGATCGCAATTCTGACAAAGGCCCGCCGCATCCTTCCAATTGGTCGGGCTGTCCAGGCCATAGTCGTATAGGTTGACGTTCGGGCTTTGCAGAGCGGGCGACTTCGCTGAAACTGCTCCATACCGTGCAGCGCGAGGAGCTGTGGCGGCGAGAGGGCTCGAACGTATTAGTTCTACAGGATCCTGCGCCACGAATCGCTGAATAGTGGGGCTGTAGAATCGCGCCCGGTAGAAGTATAGACCGGTGCCGTCGTCTTCTCGGCCGGTGAACTGATAGGGATTGGCGCTCAGCTGGCCGCCAACCGTCGCATTGCCGAATGGTTCGTAGGTATAGCTGGTCTGGATCGAGCCCGACGAGTCGGTGAGCGCCAGCGTGCTTCCGAGAATGTCGGTCAAGAAATTGCGCGCCCCTGCCGAATCGGCACGCGAGAAATATTCGTCGATCCTGAGGCCGGTAAGAAGATTGGCGCTCGGCGAGCCTCCCTGGAGTTCCTCCACCGGATTCCGCCGATCGTAGAGGAATTGCGTACCGAGGCCGTTTACTGTCTTTTGTACGCGGCGCCCGAAGGGATCGTAAGTGAAACTCGCCGTGTTCGCGCCCGCAATCGACGCCAAATGATTCCGGGCATCCCAAATGTAGGTGTTCAACCCGTCGCTAATCAGGTTTCCGTTCGGATCGTACGTCATGTCCTGTGCGCCGAAGGTCAGCATCTCATTGTCTTCGTTGAACGTGTTGCCTGTCACCGCCAACGGCATACCGGTTGTTGCGAAGGTGCCGCCCTTGCCGACCACGTGGCTATCTGCGTCGTAGCTGTATTCCAAATCGCCCACCGGGTTCTGCCCGAGTGTCCAGGTCATGCCTGTCACTCGCGAGTCCTGATCGTAAGTGTATGCCAACACGATCCCGTTAGGCAAAGCCAGCGACGTCCGTCGGTTCGCGTTATCGTATGAAAAGCCGACCGCGCTGCTGCCCTGAGCAATCTGGGTGAGCCGGTTGGCGTTGTCGTAAGTGTAGCTGACGGCATTCTGGCCCACCTCGGTCATCGAGGTGCGGCGATGCGCTGCGTCGTAGGCATACGTCACCTCGCCCTGCGGGCTCTGCTCGTCCGTCAGGTCGTCGGGTCCGTCGTAAATGCGCACAATAGTCCCCGCGATCGAGTCCACCGCTTGGATGAGCCGGTTGCCGGCCTCCCAAACATAGCTGATCACACTCTCATAGGTGCTGCCGGTCTTGCCGAAGCCGGCGAACGTCTCGAAGCCGCGCCGATCGGTTTGCTGGATCAAATTGCCGTTACCGTCATAACTGTGAGTCTCGGTACCGCCCAGCGGGCCGGTCCGCGCGATGCGCCGGTTATCACCGCGTTGCATCGACCGCGTCGCCGCTGCCTCACTTTCATGGCGCTGGCCATCAGCGCTTCCTGTGGCCGCTTATCTTTTGGGCCGAATTGACTTTTCAGTAGGGACAGGCCCTTTACGGGGCTTTTTGTCGTTTCCTGTTAATCCAGCAACCAATCGCTGTGGCTGAAACAGCGACCGGTGTGAGAAAGACACAAAGACTTATGACCTCGAATGACCATGCAATTCTCGACACCTTGCTGTGGAGGAGTAGGGCATCGACGGACACGCCGATCGCTGAGCCCGCGAAGAAGTACACCAGATTTAACCATGGCGCGCTGCCGGAATAGAGCGCGAGCAGGAGCATCGCTGGAAATAGCAGACAAATCGCCGGCCAGTAGATGCTAAGCCAGCCTCGCTCAGCTGCTACAGATGGGATTCTATACCACGCAACGGCGTATGCTACACCAACTAACAGAGCGACCATCTTACTAACAAACTGCCCTTCAACCCGCATTTCAATACCTACGAACGGTGTTCATAGATGTCAGTATTTGATAAATATGTGTCTTCGTAATATATCCATCACTTGAAAGTAGTTAACTATTCGCACTCCACCTGTGTCGCCCAAATGGCCCCTACCTCGGTAAGCCTTCTCTCGCGTCAGAGGCATTGGTGGCGTTCGCAGATAGGATCGCGCACGCCAAATGAATCGCTACGCGACTACGGAACGCACGGATACACAATCCCGCATGCTACCGTTCCTGTGACGATACAGCCAACATGGCACACGAATATCGGCCTGGGGTCTTCAAATCCATTACATTGCTCACATACACCCTCCCACCATATTTCACAGAGAAAGTGCTTTTCGCAACTTGTTAGTGGTGGGGGCGGCGGCGGTGGAGGGGCGGGGGTGGGCGTGCATATCGGCGACGGTGTCGGCCCTGGCGTCGGCGTCGCGTCCCAGCCGAACGCGTCGAAGAGACCTATTGGGTCATCCTCCACATACGCATACAGGTTCATCCCGCCTCGGAAGGCGATCGGATCTTGCGCGACGAACCTCTGAAACGTTGGGCTGTGGTATCTTGCGCGGTAGAAGCACGATCCCGTGCCATCGTTTTCTCGACCGGTGAATTGGTAAGGATTTGCGCTGGCCGCGCCACTGATGGTGACGTTGCCGAACGGCTCGTAGCCGTATTGTGTCTGGATGGCGCCCGAGGAATCGGCCAGAGCGATTGTGCTACGCAGCATGTCGGTCAGGAAATTGCGCGTGCCGGCCGAGTCGGTGCGTGTGAAATACTGGTCGATGCCTCTGCCGGTGAGGAGATTGGCAGTCACGTTCGGCGGTGAGCTGCCGTCGAGTTCCTGTACCGGATTAGGGCCGTCGTACAGGAATTGCGTGGTCACGCTGTTGACCGTTTTCAGCGCGCGCCGCCCGAACGGATCGTATTGAAAACCAGCAGCTACCCCGCCGCTGATTGAATTCATGTGATTGCGCGCGTCCCACGCGTAGCTGTTGGTCCCGTCGGCAGTGAGATTGCCGTTAGCATCGTAGCTCGTCACCTGTCCATTAAAGCCGGTCATCGCATTGGCCATATTGAAGCTGTTGCCGTTCACTGCCGAAGGCAAATTGGTCTGGGCTAAACTCCCAGACTTGCCGACGACATGACCGCTGGCGTCGTAGCTGTATTCCAAATCGCCGACCGGGCTGCCACCAAGTGTCCAGTTCATGTTCGACGGCTTGGACGACCTGACCGACGAGCAGACCCCGCAGGGCGAGGTGATGTATGCCTGGGCCCGCCGCTGACGGTGGCGTTGCCAAACGGGTCGTAGTTGTATTGCGTCTGGAGCGTGCCCTGCATGCGGACTTATTCAGGCTTGGCCAGCTTGGCTCGGCGAGCTGCGCACTCAGACGCTGCCCTTGCGAGTCCTTCGCAATCTGCTACCTGACGCAAGTCGTCCCTCGAAAGGATGACAAGTGTGGTGGGTAGCGTCTCGCCGGCAATAATCTTACCGAGCTGTTCGTTTGTGACCTTATCAAAGGGTTCCGAAAAAGTCTCCGGGCCATAGAAACAGTACGATCGGGGGTCCTGGAAATACCACAGATCGTCGGTTTTGGTCGAGTCCAGGTTCTTGCCCAGAAATACCACCGACTCCGGAACAAGAAGGAGCTGCTTGCGATCTGCGTATTGAATCCAAAAATAGAGGCCGCCAACTTCGAAATTCGTCATATTGGTTTGCATCGCTCTACCTATACGCACCCGTAAAGCTCACCCATCGGAGCGGCTACAGCGACCTCCGGAAACAAGTTGACCAACATACCGGCCGCTGGTTGTCCCGAGACGAAACAGCCAGAGGACCTGATCTTATCTTAGGGGACGAAAATAGGCCACGGAACGGGCGGGGGCCCGCCCGTGGGCGAGCCGCTGCCGCACTTGGGCGGAGGAGGCTCGTTGCACTCACAAACGGGCGGTCCCGCGTCGACCGTGGTGAAGACCTTGAAACTCCTATTTCCGCGCGTGAAAGTTGTCATTTCACCCTTCCGAGGAACGAAGCACTCGTCGACACCCCACGGCAGACAGCTGAGCATACAGTTAGTATACTCGAAGGGGTTGCAGTCCCGATCTGACAGCGTTCCTCGAGGATCGGTGTCCAAGGTCGGTTCGTTCTGCACATATGCATAGAGATTCGCGTCCCCACCCCCGAACTCCAGCGGATCTTGCGAAGTGAACCGCTGCTGGTCGGGGGAGTAATACCGTCCGCGATAGTAATCGAGCCCTGTGCCGTCGTTTTCGCGGCCAGTGAATTGGTAAGGATTTGCGCTGGCCGCGCCGGTGACAGTGGCATTTCCGAACGGGTCGTAGCTGTATTGTGTCTGGAGCGTGCCCGAGGAATCGGCCAGACCGATTGTGCTGCCCAGCACGTCAGTCAGGAAATTGCGCGCGCCGGCCGAGTCTGTGCGCGTAAAATATTCGTCTATGCGTCTGCCGGTGAGGAGATTGGCAGTCACGTTGGGCGGGGAACTGCCGTCCAGCTCCTGCACCGGGTTATGGCCGTCATAGAGGAATTGCGTCGTAGCGCTGTTGACCGTTTTCAGCGCGCGCCTCCCGAGTGGGTCATACTGGAAGCTCGCCGTGCTGCCGCCGCTGATCGCGTTCAGGTGACTGCGTGCATCCCAAGTGTAGTTATTAGTCCCATCGTTCGTCAGGTTGCCGTTGGCGTCGTAAGTAAGCGCCTGGCCGCCGAAAGCGGTCATCTCGTTGTCGGCGTTGAAGGTGTTGCCGCTCACGGCGGCGGGCAAGTTGGTCTGCGCGAAGCTCCCCGACTTGCCGATGACACGCCCGTCGGCGTCGTAGCTGTATTCCAAATCGCCCACCGGGTTGCCGCCAAGCGTCCAGGTCATGGCGGTGGCGCGCGAGTCAGCATCGTAGTTGTACGCCAGTACCATCGCGTTGGGCAGGGTCAAGGATGTGCGCCGATTCGCGTTGTCGTATGAAAAGCCGACGGTGCTGCTGCCCTGGGCAATCTGAGTCAGCCGGTTGGCGTTGTCGTAAGTGTAATTGACGGCATTCTGGCCCGCCACCGTCATCGAGGTGCGGCGGCTGGCGGCGTCGTAGGCATACGTCACCTCGCCCTGCGGGCTCTGCTCGTCGGTCAGATTGTCCAGCCCGTCGAACACGCGCATGATGGTACCGGAAATGGAATCGACGGCTTCAGTCAGCCGGTTGCCGGAATCCCAGGTATCGTTGATCGTGCTCTCGTAATTGCTCCCGTTCTGCCCGAAGCCCGCGAACGTGCGCCGGTTCAGAGCATCATACTGATAAACCGTAGTCTTCCCGCGGCGATCAGTCCACCCGGCGAGGTTGCCGTCGCCGTCGTAGCTATAGCTTTCGACAGCGCCGAGCGGGTCAGCGCGCGAGGCGCGCCGGTCCATCGAATCGTAGGTGTAGGCGGTTTGGTTACCCTTGGCGTCGGTCGCGCTGGTCAGATTGCGGTCACCGTCCCTTCGGCTTCGCTCAGGGCAAGCTCCGGTAAATGCGGTGACGCCGCCCAGCGCGTTGACGATCTGGTTCAGATCGTCCAGGCCGTCGTAGCCGTAGTTGGTCGAATTGCCCAGCGGGTCCATCGTTTCCACGATCCGCCCGGCGTCGTCCGGGAAGAAATTTCTGGTGTTGCCGAGCGGATCGGTAGCGGAGGTGAGAACGCCGTCCGTATAACCAAAGCTGGTGGTGTGGCCCAGCGCGTCGGTAAGGGTCGCGACTTGCCCGTTGCTGTTGTAGGTGAGTGCGGTCTGATGGCCGAGCGGGTCAGTGGTGCCGATCACATTGCCGTTGCTGTCGAGAGTCCGGGTCGAGGTGTGGCCGAGGGGATCGGTGACGCTGGTGACTTGGCTGAAGGTCAGATCGTAGGTCATCGAGGTGGTCGCCGGGCTGGAGGTACCCGACAACCTGGTAATGCTGGTCGTATTGCCGAGCGAATCGTAGGTATAGGCGGTGGTGCGGCTCAGAGTATCGGTGACAGAATTCAACAGGTTCGCGTTGGGATCGGGATTGTAGGTATCCTCTACCTGCTCGGGCCTGGTCATCGCCCAGATATCGCTGGTGATGGAGCCGCTCGAGTTGAATGCCATCGAGCACGAGGAGCCGCGGGGATCGATCATGGTGGCGGCAGCCACATTGCCGCCGGAGCCCAGCTCATAGGCGAAGTTGTAGATTCCGCCGTCGGGCAGGGTCTGCTCGGTCACCCGGTTGTTCGAATCATATTGGTTGGTGACGTGAACGTTGCCGTTGGGCGTGGTGAAGCTGACCATCCGGCCTGAGGAGTCGTCGGAATACGACGTTACGCCGCCGTTTTGATCGGTCACGCTGGCCGGCCGTTCAGAAGAGATAAAGCCACTTGCTGAGATCGTCGTGAGGGAGGGCGGATACCATCCGGACTGAGATCTTGTCGTTCTGGCTGCCAGGGAGCTTATCCGGCTTGCGGCCGTTGATGTAGACCTGGAAGACATCGACATCCAATTGATACCGCGCCGGTGCCTTCGCCCATCCAACCCCCAAGCCATCATCGCGATAAACCAACGGTTCATCGAAGGGCTTGTAGTAGCCGGCACTAAAGAATCCAGTCCATTTCCTGAACTCATCGACCGACGAAAAATGCTCTTGGCCCTCGACTACCACGATCCGGTTAAGCCCGTTGTGCATCCTCCACAGATATGGATTTCCTGAAGTTTGTGCGCCGAGCCTACCGAGCCACCGCTGGACTTCCGGTGTCAGCTCTATACAGCCAGTGGCGCCCTCCCATGTGTAGCAGCGGTTGAACCCTTGGCCTGCCGTGATCGTGATGGTCCCTACCGAAGTCTCGGCAGTTATCTGCATATTTGCGGGCATAACCATCTCGTTTTTCCCGATCATGATGCCTGGCTCAGGATCCGCAGCTGTTCCGGTTGCCTCGGCGGCAGGGGTGCTAGCGGCTGAGGTGGCTGGTGAATCCGCAAACGTTTGCGCGCATGCTGAGGCGCCAAATACGGCGATTGCCGTCGCAAAGGCTAGTTTCCTCAGAAGCTCGAGCGGATCAAGGCGTCGCGCAAGCATTGTGGTACCTGCTACTGTTGGGCGTTTATCCCGGAGCTGCGCACTGGCCAGCCTGCCTGTCGATCACGGAATCAGAGTTGCTCCCCAGACTTCAGAAACCTGATTATGTCGAAGGCGAACAGAAGCTGCTATTCCACCGCTGGATTATCGGGAAAATTAACAGGATGGCCTGCCTGTAGATCTGCCCCCAGGTGGTGGGGGGCGCGGAACCCATAGCGCAGTTGATAAGAGTGTCGTCGCACCCCGCCATGCAGCACCTTTTGAACCCCTTGCAGGTTGCTGGTCCGCCTTGGCAAAAGTCATAGCAGCAGTCGTGGACTTTGCAACAATTGTCCAGGGAGTCATTTCGCACCGGGCCATTGTCGCACTCACCATTGCCGAACCTCGCGTCGGAAGGGTACCATCGACCGTTGCTCCAACCTGGTCCGCACCAGTCGCCATATGTCGGAATAATGCGCCGCCACGATAATCCGCTGCTGTCCGGTAAGTTTACTGGGTCGCCGCCTTGATAGAGGTACAGATTCAGGTTTGCCGACCGGAAGCCCAGAGCCGTTTGTGACGTGTAGCGATCGAACGACGGGCTAAAGTACCTGCTTACGTTATAGTAGTTGCCGTCGGAATCGTTTTCGTGTGCGGTGAACTGGTAAGGATTGGTGGACGACGCACCCGACGCCGTAGTATCGCCAAATGGGTCGTAAGCGTACTGCGTCACTACTGAAGCGCTCGAGTCGGTCAAGGCGAGGGTGCTACGTAGCTGGTCTGTCAGGAGGGTCAGAGTTCCGTCGGCCTGATCGCTGCGAGTAAAGAACTCGTGGGCGCCCAGCCCGCCAAGAAGGTTAGCGCTCGGCGTACTTGAAGCGTCGAGTTCCTGGACGGGGTTCCAGCGATCATAGAGGAACTGGGTGGTGGTGCCGTTGATCTGTTTGGCGACGCGGCGGCCGAAGCCATCGTAAGTAAAGTTCGCGGTTACGCCGCCTGACATTTGGGAAAGATGATTGCGGGCATCCCAGACGTAGGTATTGGTTCCATCGTTCGTCAGGTTGCCGTTGGCGTCGTAGCTGAGCGTCTGGCCGCCGAACGCCGACATTTCGTTGTCTGCATTGAAAGAGTTGCCGGTCACAGGTGCTGGCAGGTTTGTTTGCGCGAAGCTGCCTGACTTCTGAACGATTCTCCCGTCGGCGTCGTAAGTGTATATGAGGTTGCCAATCTGATTCTGCCCCAGTGTCCAGGTCAGCGCGTTGAGCCTGGATGCCTGATCATAGGCGTAACCGACCTGAATTCCATTGGGCAGGGTCAGGCTGGTGCGGCGGTTGGCGGCATCGTACGAAAACGATACCGACGAAGACCCCTGCGTGAGTCCGCTCAGGCGGTTGGCGGCATCATAGCTATAGTTGACGGCGCTCTGACCGGTCGCCGTCATGGAAGTGCGGCGTCTTACCGCGTCGTAGGCGTACATGACCTCGCCCAACGGGGTTTGCTCGTCGGTCAGATCGTTCAGCCCGTCGTACGCTCGGGCGATGACTCCGGAAATCGAGTCGCTAACCTCAGTCAGGCGGTTTCCCCCGTCCCACGTCTTCGCGATGGTGCTCTCGTAATTGCTGCCATTCTGGCCGAAACCTTCGAAGATCCGCCGGTTCAGCCCGTCGTATTGATAAATCGTAACCTTCCCGCGGCGATCAGTCCACCCCGTGCGGTTGCCGTTGCCGTCGTAGACGAAGCTACCGGCATTTGACAAGGGATCGGTGCGCGAAATGAGCCTGCCCATCCCGTCGTAGGTGAAGCTGGTTTGTGCGTTATTTGCATCGGTAACGCTCAGCAGGTTCCGATCCCCATCATATGAGAATTGGGGACTCGCATGCTCTGCCAGTCGTCGCGGCCTGATTTTTCAGCGCATTGGCCGCCTGTCTCAGCGCTTTCTTGTGACCCGGGTCCTGGCAGGCCAGAGGGACCTGCTGTTGCTCCTGATACCGCCTCCAGAAGTTGTCGAAACTCCACAGCAGATTGGCGATCTGCTCGGCACAGTCAAGGAACCCCTGCCCCGTTGGATCAACGAAATTCACCGGATCTTCAGACACATACCCGTAGAGATTGATGTCGCCCCCGTTGAGGTCGAGGGGATCCTGGCTGAGGAACCTCTGATACGTCGGGCTGTAGTAGCGTGCGCGGTAGAAGTACAACCCGGCCCCGTCGTTTTCCCGGCCGGTGAATTGGTAGGGATTTGCACTGGACGCGCCACTGGCGGTGGCGCTTCCGAACGGGTCGTAGCCGTATTGGGTCTGGACCGTGCCGGATGAATCGGCAAGCTCGATTGTGCTGCCGAGTATGTCGGTGAGGAAATTGTGTGCACCGCTCGAGTCGGTCCGCGTGAAGTACTCGTCAACACCCGTCCCCGTGAGCAGGTTGGCAGTGCTATTGGGCGGGGAGCTGCCGTCCAGTTCCTGCACCGGGTTAGGACCATCGTACAGGAATTGCGTGGTCAGGCTGTTGACCGTTTTCAGGACGCGCCGCCCGAACGGATCGTACTGGAAGCTGGCCGCGCTGCCGCCGCTGATTGTGTTCAGGTGATTGCGCGCATCCCACGCATAGGTATTGGTTCCATCGTTGGTCAGGTTGCCGTTGGAGTCGTAGGTGAGGGTCTGGCCGCCGAAGGCGGTCATCGCATTGTCGGCGTTGAAGGTGTTGCCGCTCACCGCGGCGGGCAGGTTGGTCTGAGCCAACCCCCCCGACTTGCCGATGACACGCCCGTTGGCGTCGTAGCTGTATTCCAAATCGCCCACTGGGTTGCCGCCAAGCGTCCAGTTCATCGCGGTGACGCGCGAGTCAGCATCGTAAGTGTATGCCAACACGATCCCGTTGGGCAGCGTGAGCGAGGTGCGCCGGTTCGCGTTGTCATATGAGAAGCCGACGGTGCTGCCGCCCTGTGCAACCTGTGTGAGCCGGTTGGCGTTGTCGTAAGTGTAGCTGACGGCATTCTGGCCCACCACGGTCATCGAGGTGCGGCGACGCGAAGCGTCGTAGGCATACGTCACCTCGCCCTGCGGGGTCTGCTCGTCGGTCAGATTGTCCAAGCCGTCGAACACGCGCATGATGGTGCCCGAAATTGAATCGATTGCTTCAGTCAGCCGGCTGCCGGCATCCCAGGTATAATTGATCGTGCTCTCGTAATTGCTCCCGTTCTGCCCGAAGCCCGCGAACGTGCGCCGGTTCAGCGCGTCGTACTGATATACGGTAACCCTGCCGCGGCGATCAGTCCAGCCGGTGAGGTTGCCGTTGCCGTCGTAGCTGTAGCTCTCGGCCGCGCCGAGCGCGTCGGTGCGCGAGGCGCGCCGGTCCATCGAATCGTAGGTGTAGGCGGTCTGGTTGCCCTTGGCGTCGGTCACGCCGGTCAGATTGCGGTCACCGTCGTAGGCAAAAGCGGTGACGCCGGCCAGCGCGTTGACGATCTGAGTCAGATCATCCAGGCCGTCGTAGCCGTAGTTAGTCGAGTTCCCCAACGGGTCGCTGAATTCCACGATTCGCCCGGCGTCGTCCGGAAAGAAACTACTGGTGTTGCCCAGCGGGTCGGTGATGGACGTGAGAATGCCGTCGGTATAGCCGAGGCTGGTGGTATTGCCCAGCGCGTCGGCAAGGGTTGCGACCTGCCCGTTGCTGTTGTAGGTAACGGTTGCCTGATGGCCGAGCGGATCGGTGCTGCCGATCACATTGCCCTTGCTGTCGAGAGTCATAGCCCAGGTGTGGCCGAGAGGATCGGTGACGCTGGTCGGTTGACTGAAGGTCGGATCATAGGTTATCGAAGTCGTCACCGCACTGGACGTACCCGCCAACCTGGTAACGCTCGTGATATTGCCGAGCGAATCGTAGGAATGGGCGGTGGTGCGGCCCAGAGCATCAGTGACGGAATCCAACAGGTTCGTGGTGGGATCGCGATTGTAGGTATCCTCTACCTGCTCGGGCTTGCCCATCGCCCAGATATCGCTGGTAATGTAGCCGCTTGAGTTGAACGCCATCGAGCACGAGGAGCCGCGGGGATCGATCATGGTGGTGGCAGCCACATTGCCGCCGGAGCCAAGCTCATAGGCGAAGTTGTAGATCCCGCCGTCGGGCAGGGTCTGTTCGGTCACCCGGTTGTTCGAATCATATTGGTTGGTGACGTGAACATTGCCGTTGGGCGTGGTGAAGCTGAGCATCCGGCCCGAGGAATCATAGGAATACGACGTTACGCCGCCGTCCTGATCGGTCACGCTGGCCAGATAACCGGCCGCGTTATATGAGTAGCCGGTGGTCCGCCCTATATCGTCTTCAACCTGATTGACCCGGCCACTCGAGTCGTAGCTGAAGTAAAGCCCGCGTTCATTGGGCGACACGACCGACTGCAGGTTGTTGTTGGAATCGCGCTCGATCGAGAGCGTGTTGCCGTTGCGATCGGTGATCGAGTCCAACAGAGAGCCGGGCCCAAACACCATCTGCGTTCCATCTTTCATCGACAGCAACCAGGAGCTGCCGGTCCAGGTTATGGTCGAGCCGTCGAAGGGCGTCGGCGAGGCATTCTGAAAGACAGCGTCCAGGTAACTGGTCCCGGAGGAAATGCGCACATAGTGTATGTCGCTGGCGTCGGCGAGGATCAGATCGGCGTAGGTATAGCTGCCGCCGCTGTCCACGTAGAGCGTGATATCGTAGTTATCGCTGGTTCCGATTCCGAACGCGCGCGAGCCGGTGTCGAGCTCGCGGTAAGTGCGCTCGATCTCAATCGGGATGATGTCCGGGATGGAGAAGTCGGTGTGCTCGTAGATGAACAAGCCTGTGGCGGCATCCACGGGCTCGCCCAAGCGGCCCGAAGGTACCCACCCGGATCCACCCGGCGGCCCGCCCCACCCATCAGGCGGTCCGCCCCCCGCCCA
>Ga0209517_10006132_pt1 | contig 14960 bp, 6 predicted proteins | sample PeaSoiMetSII2010_FD_187695 | JGI IMG/M metagenome (GOLD analysis project Ga0209517, IMG submission 187695) | Peat soil microbial communities from Weissenstadt, Germany - SII-2010 (SPAdes) (version 2) | ecosystem: Environmental > Terrestrial > Soil > Wetlands > Peat | place: Germany: Weissenstadt... | reverse complement strand
GGTCGAGCCTGTTCGGTTCCGCTGACCCGATTGGCCAGTACGTGAAGGCCAATGAAACCTGGTTTCGCGTGATCGGCGTGGCTTCACCGCAGCTCAGTTCGCAGACGGAAGTGGCGGGTGTGCCCACCCAGGATCTCAACAACATCATGTACGTACCGCTGAACTCGGCCATTCTGCGCCTGGAAGATAACTACAGTGAAGTGCGCGACGAGATTGACGGCATCTATCTGAACATCCGCGACAGTGCAGATATGGCCTCGGTGGCACAACTGGTGCGGGCGATTCTGGATTCGTCGCATCATTCGGCCGGAGATTTCAGCGTGATCGTCCCTGCCGAATTGCTTGCCGAACAGAAGCGGACGGAACGATTGTTCAACACCGTCATGGTCGCCATCGCCTCCATTTCCCTGCTGGTGGGCGGCATCGGCATCATGAACATCATGCTGGCCAGCATTCTGGAACGCACCCGCGAGATTGGCGTGCGCCGCGCCGTCGGCGCTCGACAGTCCGACATCATTCGCCAGTTCGTGGTCGAAGCCACGCTGATTTCCTTTGTGGGCGGAAGTTTCGGCATCATGTTTGGCTTCGTCATGTCGCGCCTCATCGCCTGGCTGGCAGGATGGTCAACGATTGTGACGCTGAGTTCCATCCTGCTGGCGTTCATCGTTTCGATTACGGTTGGCCTGGTTTTTGGAATTTATCCTGCAGTCAAAGCCGCGCGTCTGGATCCGGTCGAAGCCATTCGTTGGGAGTAGGCGGCCACCGTCCTCACCGCACCAGTCACCATGCATTACACCTTGGAGGAATTGAGGAATGAATCATTCTAGGCTGAGGCCCTTCTCTCGTCCGCTGCTGCTCTTCATGTTGCTCATGTCGCTATTTGCTCCGTCCGGCTGGGCGCAAAAGGGAGAGGGATACGGCGACATGGCCACGCCGCAGGTCCGCGCCGACAAACTGGCAGCGCCGGAACACTTGCGAACTTATGTAGTGGATGGAAAGCTGACCCTCAGCCTGCGCGATGCAGTCGTACTCACGCTCGAAAACAACAGCTTCGTGCGCATTCAGGAAACACAGGTGGAGTTTTCGAAATTCGCCCTGCTGGGGACGCACTCGCCGTTCGATCCGTCGGTCACCGGGTCTTACATCACAAATAATACGACGTTCCCCCCGCAAACCACTCTGGGTGGAACGGGCGTCGAGTTGGCCACGAAGAGCATTACCAGGTCGACTCAGCTCACCTACTCTCAGACTTTCGAGACCGGCACAAACGTCCAGGCGGGACTGAGCAGCAGCCATTACTCCTTCAACAACTCCAGCCTCACTTCCACTGGCATTTTCGATCCTTCGGTCAATTCCACTCTCAATTTTCAGTTCACGCAGCCGCTCCTGCGAAAGGGTGGCCTATTCGCCAACCAGGCGCCTCTGGTGATCGCGCGGCGCAACCTGCAGCAATCGCGCGCCAATTTCGCCGCCCAAGTGAGTAACAATATTTTGCAGGCCGTCGGCCAGTACTGGTCGGTCGTCGAAGCGCAAGGAAACCTGGAGGTCGCACGCAGTTCCATGGACGCAGCCGAGGCTACGTACAAGCGTGACAAGCGCGCGCTGGAACTGGGCGCGTTACCGCCGCTCGACATCTACCGGTCGGAGTCGCAAGTCGCGTCCCGGCGGGTGCAGGTCATTCAAAGCGAATACGCGCTCAAGCAAGCCCAGGACGCGCTCCGCATGACCGTCGGCGCCGATCAGGATCCGAATATTCAAGCCCTCGATCTGGTACTCACGGAGAAGCCCGATCCAGAAGGTGAGTTACGCGCCATCGACTCAGCCACCGCGTTGCAACAAGCGCTGACCAAACGACCGGAGTTTGACGCCAACCGCGCCGCCCTCGCCAACGATGCAACCAGCATCCGTCTCGCTCACAATCACCTGTTGCCTCAACTCGATTTGACTGGGATCTACGCCAGCAACGGACTTGGAGGCACCCAGCTCACGGGCCCCAACCAGACTCTCTCGACTTCGTCGCTGAGTCAGCTAGCTAACTTCAATTATCCAACCTATGGCGCGCAATTGTCCTTGACCCTGCCCATCCGGAACCGGGCCGCACAAGCGGAACTCGGCAACGCGCTGGTGTCACGGCGCAGCGACTTGTATAACGAACGGCAACTCCGCGAACAGGTCCAGCTCGACGTCAGCAACGCCGTCCACCAACTCGAGCAGGCCAAGCTCAGCATTGCCGCCGGAAAAGAAGCGTTGGACCTGGCGAAGAAAACCATGGCTGCCGAGCAGCGCAAGTATGACTTGGGTTCGGAGACGATCTTCTTCGTGCTCGAAGCGCAAACCGAACTGGCAAGCGCCGAGCTAAGTCTGCTGCAGGCCCAGGTCAACTACCAACTCGCCGTGGCCGGCCTCGATCATGCAACCGGCGAGTTGCTCGAGCCGTATCACGTGCAGATCGCCGACCTGACTCACTAGAGCTGACCCGGGAATTGGTTGTGTAGAGGCGTGTCTTTCCCGCCGCGGTCAAACCAAGTAAACTATCATTCCGGGAGTGCGAAAGTGGCGGAATTGGCAGACGCACCAGACTTAGGATTCCGTGTGGCTTGCAAGCAATTTTCCCGCCAAACCCTTTAGAACCGTGTCCTGCAAGGCTAATGCTAGGATTCCAACATCATCAAATCACGCTATAGGCAGTTGTGCTGCCTACATTTTGCCTACACTCTTTCTGAGCGGAGATTGGGCGATCGCCGGATCGAAGTGCATCCCAAAGGTCTCTTCTGGCATACGGCTTGTCAGAAGATTTCTCGGGCCGGTTGAAGGTGGAGTCGTGAAACGGAAATGGCCTCTGCCCTAACGGCGGAGGTCGGCTGGTTTCCCAATCACTGCGGTTCAACGGTAGACGCCAAGACTGGGAGGAAGCCGCTGGCGTTTGCGGCGGACGCGGTGCGCTATGGGATTTCAATGCCAGCGTCACGTTCTGCTCCAGCCTTTGTTCGCAACGCGACCGACACCCTCACGAAGTGTTATCAGTTGATTTGCGGCCAACTTGCTATGAGTTTCATGAAGTCCGCTTGGCCAGAATACGTCTATATCAACCGAGGTGACGGATCCGAGGCCAAAGTGTAAACGCGAATCGTTGCAGGAGTAATAGCTGGACTGACTAACCACAGCCTGCACCTGTTTCTTACCCCCGTAATGCACAAGCACGCGAGCACCAATTGCACTTCGATTGGACTTGGCGCCTTCCAGCTTCACTTTGATCCAGTGCTGCTTCGGGTCCACATCATTGCGGAGCAGCGAGGGCGGCTCATTCATATTGACGATCAACACGTCGATGTCGCCGTCGTTATCGAAGTCTCCGAACGCGCAGCCGCGGCTGCTGTGGGGAGTCGTTATTGCTGTTCCGGCCTGCGTGTTCAATTCTTCAAAGGTTCCGTCTCCGAGATTGCGAAACAGAATTCGCGGTGTTTTGTAAGGATATTGCGGCAGTGTTCGCTCCACCTCCGGATAAACACTCCCGGTCATGACAAGCACATCGGGATAGCCATCATTGTCAAAATCCACTAGACCCGTGCCCCAGCATGTGAAACGCGTTTCGACCCCGACTTTCGCCGACCGCGTGACATCTTCGAAGTTGCCCTTCCCATCGCCCCGATAACAGCCCGCAGTATCGCCCGTAAAATGCGTTTTGAAGATATCAAGGTGGCCGTCAAGGTTGTAATCACCAATGCCGACCCCCATTCCGGCTTGCTCCATGCCATCGTCGCTCAGAGCAATACCGCGCATGACCCCTTCTTCGCGAAAGGTGCCGTCACGATTGTTCATGAAGAGCAAGCTGGGAGTGGAATCAGAAGCGACGAAGATATCGGTCCAGCCGTCTTCATCGAAGTCCGCTGCAACCACCGTCATACCGTAGGTTTCAGTTGCCGCGGCAATCCCTGCTTTCTTGGTCACATCGGTGAAGGTCCCATCGCCGTTATTGTGGTAGAGCACGTGCCTTCCCGTCGGCAACCCGCGCGGCCCGCAGTTAACCGGAATACCCCTCCAAGTGCATGTTGAGTTCTGTCCGGGCACAGGAGCATGTTGCAGATCGAAGCGGATGTAGTTTGAGACGAAGAGATCGAGATGGCCATCCCGGTCGTAGTCCAAGAAAGCGCACCCGGCGCCCCATCGCGGTGGACCTTCTTCCCAGAGACCTGATTGCTTGGTCACGTCGGTGAAGGTTCCATCGCCGTTGTTGAGATAGAGGCGATTGTGACCGAAGTAGGTACAAAAAATGTCCTCGAACCCGTCATTGTTGTAGTCGGCAACGCAGACGCCATTTGCCCATCCGACAGCCGTCAACCCCGCTTTGTCGGTAACATCGGTGAATGTGCCGTCGCGGTTGTTTCTGTACAGTCGGTTCGTCGCTTCCGGCGGATCTCCTTCCAGACGGGTGCCGGAAAGCAGGAAGATGTCTGTCCAGCCGTCATTGTCGTAGTCAATGAAAGCGCAACCGCAGCCGTTGGCTTCGAGGATGTATTTCTTACTGTCCACTCCTCCGTAAATGACGGGCGAATGCAGCCCTGCCGCTTCCGCGATGTCGGTGAAGTGCGCATTGAACGGCCGTCCTGATGGCGCTGGAGCAGCCTGGGCTTTGAGATCGCGTGAGGCTACACCCTGTTGAGAAAGGGCTCGCTGAGCTGCCGCACACAGAGAAAACAACAGGAAGGAACGACGAGTTACGCTCATGATCCAACATCAACTCCCGGCGTTCGAATATGGGTCATTCGGAAAAGGATTCCAGAACAACCCACGCTCTCCGACTTGACCATCAGCGTACCAGATCCTGCGGATTCTTCGAGCATTCCTGCCTTACTGGGGAACGCGAACCGAAACAGTCTTCCCCTCGAACTTGATAGTCGCATTGAAGTTAGAGGTTGGGGCCATCCCCACGCCGCGGGAGTCCGCCACGCGTACGACGCGAAAAATCCTGCGCTCCAGCATTCCCGGGAACCTTCCACGACGATTCCCAATTGTGAGCGTTTTTGCTTTGTCGTCCCAATGGATCGGAATCACGGAATAAGATCCGTGTTCGTAGTCGTAGTTGTCGCCTTCGTCTTCATATAGTGTGAAGTCTGCATCCACGCCCGCATAAATGCGGAGATCAATCGGATCGGATTTGGCTGAAACCGACTCCACAGACGGTCCGAAAGCAAGGATTGAGCCGGCCTTGGCAAAAATCGGAATTCTGTCGAGAGGAGCTTCTGCAGTGATAGTTTGACCGCCGCTTAGCCGTTTGCCCGTCCAGAAGTCAATCCAGTCAGTACCGGCGGGGAGATAAACGGCTCTTTGCGTCGCGCCTTCGGTGGTAATGGGATTAATCAGCAACGAGGAGCCGAAAAGAAACTGGTCCGACACGGCTCGTGCTCCTGGGTCCGACGAAAATTCGAGAGGAAGCGCTCGCATGAGCGTTTCCCCGTTCTGGGTGACACCCCATGCGGCCGAATAGATGTAAGGCAACAGACGATAGCGCAAATCATCGTACTGCGTGAGCACGTGTTCTACTTGTGGACCGTAATTCCACAACTCAGCGTTCGACTTGTATCCGTGAACCCGGAAGATGGGGCAGAACGCGCCGTACTGGAACCAACGGATCAGCAATTCGTGGTACGCCTGCGAGGTGTATTGATCCTCTGGGCGAAAGAATCCTCCGATGTCAGTCGTCCAATAGGGCATGCCAGACATGCTAAAACTGAGACCGGCGGAAATCTGGCGTCGCAGCGTAATCCAGTTCGCGCTGATATCGCCGGACCAGGAAGCCGCGGCATTTCTCTGTTGCCCGGCAAAAGCCGAGCGCGTGAGAATTACGACGCGCTTCCGGTCTGTCGTTGCCCTCTGCCCTTCGTAGATAGCCTTGGTGACGTAAAGCGGATATGCATTACGCACCGACTCTCCGCTGCCCAGGAACGTCTGCTTGCCTTTGAGAATATCGAACTCCGGCTCGGACGCATCCATCCACCAGCCATCCATCCCGGTCTGGAAAATCCCTTTATTGAGTTCCGACCAGAATGTGGTCTGAGCCGCGGGATTGAAGAAGTCCGTCCAGACTTCTCCCGGAATGAGCAAACCCTGCGCCTTCATCCGCTTATAAACGTCAGTATCTTCCCCAAATTTCGACCAGATCGAGATCAACATGTGCAGGTCTTCAGAATGCAGTTGATCCATCATCTCTTTGGGTTGCGGATAATACTGCTCGTCGAACTTCATTGCGCTCCAGCCGTATTTGCCCCAGTACTGCCAGTCCTGAATCAACGCGTCGACTGGAATATTTCGCTTTCTGAATTCGGCAGCAGTATCGAGAATTTCCTGCTGGCTGTGATAGCGCTCTCGACACTGCAAGTAGCCGTAAGCCCACTTTGGAAACAGTGGCGCTTCGCCCGTGAGCTGGCGGTAATCGGCAATGACACGATTCAGTTCTGGTCCGTAGAAAAAGTAATAGTCGATTGCCTGCCCAACTTCGGAACGGAATGTCGTCGAGTCCTGAGGGGGCCGGACGGCAAGTTGAACACCCCCAGGGCCGCCTTTCGCGGAGACCTCGGATTCCTTATTCGCTTCCATTTCCACGTAACCCGAAGCAGATGTTGGAAGCCACATGTTGTGCAAATTGATCACGTGCTGACCGTTGACATCGACCACCAACTGATTCTTGTTGTCGCTGCTCAGGAGGAAGCCGTAAACGCCTTTTGCGCCCGTCGTGAACGCCCCCTTGCCGGCATTCGAATCGATTGCGATCGACTGGTCGGCAGGATTGAAGTCGGTCAGAGAAGCGTTGTTCCACAAAATCCCGTATCCCTTACTGGAGAGCAGAAACGGAATTGAAATGTTTGTGTTCGCCTGGTGCAGTCTGATCGGAAGCCCGCGAACATTGAAAATACCTTCCTGATGCTGTCCGAGACCGTACAACACCTCATCCGAAGGCGATACAAAAGTCTGCTGAACCTGCCAAGTCTTCGTTTCGAATACCGAGGGCACGTCGAATGCTTTTCCTCCATCCTTTGGTTCAGCAAGCACGGGCCTCCCCTCTTTGGATGAGAAAGTCACAGCACCCGTTGCGCGATCAACGGTCACGGCGATCGCTGCCGTCGAGAGCTTGACCTCATTTTTCGCAGATTGGACCTGAATTCTGTCAGCCTTGCACGGCTGCGTAACCACGGGAACCTTCGGGTTCGGAATCTCTGACGTGGAACTGGCAACAACGTGTACGACGCGCTCGCCGCAGACCTCAATCCGCATGGTTCCATTCGTAGTCGTGAAAGTGACGCCGTTCGAGTCCCGATGGAATCCTTTCACGCTGAACTGCGACTGATTCGCTGCCCATGCTGCTGAACTGACAGTAATGAAGAGCAAAACAAAGCATCGATTGCTGAGGTCGGTTAGCCGCATTGGCATCCTTTCGCCCCTTGTTCAGATATGTTGCATGTCTGTCGCAACTCGCAACACACTTGTCCAAACAGACTTCTAGTGAGACTCAGTGTCGTTTTCACCCTGCTGCATTGCGACGGCTGCCTTGGTCAACTGTTCCCGCCGCATCCGATCTGACACTTCAAAGGCTTGCTTCGCCGAATCGCGGTCTCCGACCTTCAAATAGAGGCGCCCGATCTGGTAATGAATATGGCCATCCTTGTCATCTGCAAGCCCGAGCTTGAACTCCGCGATCGCTTCCTGAGTGCGGTTCGTCTCGGCATATGCCCTGCCGAGCAAAGCGTGCACATGACGGACCAACTCTGGCTTGGTGTTCAGACCTTTCTTCAGGTATGGCTCCGCCCCGGAAAAGTCACGCCGCACGCAAAGGATTTCACCCATGACAGCATTGAGCTCTGGATCATCGGGATTCTTTTTCAATGCAGCTTGAGCAACACCAAGCGCCCCATCTAGGTCTGAATCAGCAAGCAGCGTCAACGACAAACCGAATAACGCGCCTGGATCTTCCGGCTGAACCACCAAGGCTTTGCGATACTCTTGCGCGGCATCCGGGTAAAGCTTTCGCTGCCGATAAACGTCTCCCAACAGGACATGCAGGTGGGGCGAACCGGAATCAATTTCGCTGGCGCGCGCCAAGGCGTTGGTAGCGAGCTTCTGCGCCGATCGTATCTCCCAGTACAATCCCTCGGCTTCTGCAGCGGCATTCCTGGTTAGCTTCTGCGATGCATCAAACGCGTTTCGGAAATTTCCGGTTGAGTATGCGCAGGACGCCAATAGTCGGAGGTCTTTTGCCGGAAGTAACTGAAGTCGCGGAGCGAGCAGATCGGTACACACCCCGTATCGTCCGCTGGTGTACGACTCTGCCGCTGCGCGAGCCGGGACCTGGGTAGATCCAACCGGTCCTTCGACGCCGATACCCGAGTCCAGCGGCATGACGACAGTCTTTTCGCCTGCGGCGCTACTTTGAAAAAGCCCAGCGGCTTCTTCCGGAATCTCTCCGGCTGCCCTCCTTGCTTCCAAAATGCGCTGTAGTTCCAAACGCTTCGACTCCGCGAGTCCGCTATTGAAGAGCGGAATGTTCGCTCGAAGAAAGCCGGCGTCCGTTTTCCAGATGTCTTCAATTTCCGTCGCACTCTCGGTGGCTGCGCCTAACTCAATGTGCACTCGAGCCAGACCCAATTTCGCCACGAGGGAACCGGGATTGGAAGCGAGTTCGGCATTCAGTTCGCGTTGTGCCCCCGCGACATCATGCTGATTGAGCAGGACGAAGCCGTAACTTGCGTGCGTGCCTGCGGGAAACGCTGGCAACGTCAGCGCTTTCTTGTAAGCCTGGGCGGCCTGAATAAACTCCCTCTGCTCAGCGAGATTGGCTGCCACAAGCGTCTGGAGAAACGCTGAATCCTTATGCCGCGCCAGAAGAATACGCGAATCGGCTTCGACCTCTTCCAGATAGCTCACGCCAAGGTGAAACCAGCCGTCTGCGTTTTTCGGATCGAGTCGAACCACACCCAAATATGAGTCCGTAGCCAGGCGCGTTTTACCGATTCCTGTGTAGGCCTGCCCTAGACCTAATTGTGCTTGTATATCTGTGGCATTAAGAAGAACCGCTCGTTTGAGGTGTGGGATCGCGTCGTCGAACCGTTTCAATTTCACATAAGTAAGGCCCAGAAACAGGTTTGGAACAAGCAGGGTCGGCTTCAACCGAATGGCCTGGCGAAAAGCGTCAATGGCCTGATCATCTTGCCCGGTCTGGTAGTACATCAAGCCGAGATTGGCTCTAAGTTCGGCGATTTCAGGATGAATCGCGACCGTCTTCCGGTAGAGTTCGGCGGCGGCTTCGAAGTCCCCCCTGGCCTGGGCTTGTTGCGCCGAGGCTAGGAGAGACTCAAATTGGTCGGGCTCTTGCGAGAATGCCGAGCCCGCCACACCGCAGAACACTGAACAGCAGACAGCAGCGATCCAGATTGTGCGCACGCCTCACCAGTAAACTTTTAGGACTGCCTGCGTAAGCCTCGGTGTAAATGTTTCTGTAATTTTCCCAAATTCACCGCTGCCAAAGGACATGTTCGGGGCATAGAAGTTCGCATGGTTCCACGCATTGAAGAAATCCACGCGGAATTGGATCCGGAGGTTTTCTTTAATCGGAAAAAACTTCTGAATGCCCATATCCCAGTTGTCGTAGTTGGGGGCACGCAGATTGGAGAAGAATCGCGGAGCGTCCCCCAGGGTCCACGGCGCAGCAATCGCGAAGGCCGAGGTGTCAAACCATCCCTGATAATTCGGATTTGAGACGTGGTAGTTACCCACAACGTTCACATTCTGTCCCGCGCCGAAGTAGTTGAGTCCATTACCGGGGCTGCTAATCCCGAGAGGAAAGCCCTGCTTGAGGGTAGCGATTCCGGTGGTCTGCCAGCCTCCAAGAAACGCATTTGCGATTCCGTTCATCCCAGAACCGAACTGTTTATTCCTGCCCACTGGGATTTCGTACACATAGCTCAGAACGACGCTATTCGGAGTGTCAGTTGCATCCACCGATCTGTCGAGACCCAAGTTGTAGACATTGCGAGTGGTTGAAGGGGAGGTTAAGGCCCAGCCTGTGGGTCCCGTAACGTCGTCGATGAACTTCGAGAACGTATAGGAGGCGAGCAAGGTCAGGCCTCGCGACACACGATGGGTGTAGTTTACCTCCAGAGCGTCGTAATTCGAATCGCCCCCCGGAGCATCCGTCTCGTTGATGTCGCAGAACTCCGGATATGGGCGAAGCAGTGCGGCTTGCGGTACGGTTGCCGCCGATAGGTCGTAACCGCTGCATCCGCTCGAGGTGATGGAGCCGAAGAACGGGTTTGGAACTGGGTTGAGCAGTGCATTGCCCATGGAGAAGTAGCTAGGATTCAACTGATTATAGTTGAGGCTACCGGTAATCACGTGGATGCCGCGATTGCCCACATAAGTGAAGTCAATGACGTCGTTAGCCGTGGGCGCGTATTGGAATCCGTACATCCATTGGCCCACATAGAAAGTCTTGCGATTCGGAGCCACTGCAGACGTGGAGTAGCCAACATTGGTCAAACCGCCTTGGGAATTGCCAACGATGGGCACCAGACCGCCCGCAAACGCGGTGCTCAGGGTTTGTGACGGACTCAAGCCGTTGTTGGTCGATGCAATAAAGGGCGTAGCCGACGTATATCCCGGTTCAGGGGGGTTATTACGATAGCTGGGGGCATAGAAGATGCCGTAGCCGCCCCGCATCACAAGTTTGGGCAGCAGCTGATAAGCGAACCCGATCCGCGGAGCAAAGTTCTTGAAGTCGGTGTTGTACAGTCCCCGGTTGGATCCAGTGCTGAATACGAGTTCCCCCAAGTAATTCGTTCCATTATCGACTTCGGTGGTGATCGGATTGACCGCTTTGTAATTGAAACTCGCCTGCCGGTTGTAGCGTTCCCGTATGGGGACCTGCACCTCCCAACGGAGGCCGAGATTCAAAGTAAGTTTTGGCGTAACTTTCCAGTCGTCCTGCAAATACGCACCGTGGAACCAGGTGCGGGTGACCTGCGACAGGGATACACCGGTACCCCCACTGGAAGGCGTCCCTAACATAGTGGAAGCCATGGCGTCACCGGTGCCGGTTGTGACGTCCTGAGGGTTCGGCCCGCCTGAGAACCCATTATTGAAAGAAAACGTGGTGGGTGTTATGCGCCCGCCGTTTTCATCGACCGCGACCGCCATGTATCCGAAGGACAGCTTGTGATTACCGCGCACTTTGGCAAAGTCCACAGACGCGGTGCCGGAATCTCGGGGGAATGAGGCTTCCCCAGCTCCCGCCAATGGCCCCTCACTCTCATAGCCGGTCGCGTTGATCACGGGGAACTGCGACGAATATGGATCGATGAAACTCGGCAACCCAAGGGAAGAGGGCTTAAAGCCATAGCTCGCCATGACGTTTTTTTCATTCCACCACATGGCGCCCACGTTAGCGCTCATGGTGAACGTGGGACTAAAGACCTGGCTCGCGCCAACTGCGAAGTTCCAACGATTATTGGGGTTGGTCTGTCCCGGCCCGGCCGGATCGGTTGGCCCGTAGTAGTTCGGGGCCTCTCCTTTCGATTCATGCTTGTCCGAGAATCGTCCGTAAATCCGGGTATTGTCGCTGAAATTGTGGTCAATGCGGACGCTATACTCGTTCGACGTATCCGCAACAAGGCCTGACGCACTCCAGTTATTCACCAGCGCGGTGCTCAACGGCTGCGGATAGTAGTTAATCAGCTTCTGGCCTACAGCATCGATACCGTTCGTAGAGTTGGCAATATTATTTCCCGGGATGGGATTGCGGATGTATACAGTTTGTCCCACCGTGTTTTGAGCCGTGGCGCAAGTCGCTGTGACCTGGGTGGTGGTAAATGGATCGTAGAGCTCCCCTGCCAGGATCGGCCTGCACAAAGCGTCCGTACCGATTTGTGCGCCCAGCAACGCCGAAAAGTCACCGGTACGCATGGCCGCGGTGGGCACCGTGCCAAGACCTGAGGGAGCAGGATCATTCTCCCGGTGGCCTTCGTAATTGAAGAAGAAGAATGTCTTGTTACGCTGTTTGTAAAGGCCGGGAATGTACACCGGACCGCCCACGGCAAAACCAAACTGATTGCGATGCTCATTCGGTCGCGGCTGCCGCGCTAAATTGGCGAAGAAGCTGTTGGCGTCGAGGTCACCATTGCGCATAAATTCATACGCATCTCCGTGCAGAGTGCTGCTCCCGGATTTCGTTAGCACGGTGATCACATTGCCCGTGCTCCAGCCGTATTGCGAGGTGAATGAGTTCTGTTGGACTTTGAACTCCTGCACGTTGTCAGGGGATGGAACGTAAATGACCCCGCCCCAGCCCTGGCTCGTGTCCCAAGCACCGTCCAGAAGGAATGCAGTAGTTCCAAAGAAACCGCCGCCGAAATTAAAGAACGACACGTCCTGGTCGGCGGAGCCTTGCTCTCCTCCGCCATTGAGGACCTGCGATTGCGAGAGATTATTGACCGACGAGTTCAAGGTCACAAAATTGAACACGTTGCGCAGGTTGAGGGGCAACTCGGTTACTAGTCTGGTGGAAACTTCGGCGCCGACGTTGGCGTCTTCTGCCTGCAGCAGAGGGGCCACCCCCGTCACCTCGATTTGCTCGGTCGAACCTATTGTCAAGGAGACGCTCTGACTCGCGGACTGCCCGATTTCAAGCGTGATCCCTTCCTGCTTGAAGGTCTTGAAACCCGTCGCCTGTACGGTCAGGGTATACGCCCCCGGCGGCAGAAGCGAAAATGAGAAATTTCCTTCGGCGTCCGTTTTAAAGGCGCGGGTGATGCCTTTCTCAGGGGAGTTCAGTGTGACATTGGCGTTCGCGACGCGCGCCCCGGAGGAGTCCGAGACCGAACCTGAGAATGAAGCCGTGGACGCAAGCGTCTGGCCATGCACAGCCGGCAGCGCAATCCCGATCGCGATGCTAGCTACGACGAGGGACAGAAAAGCGGAAAGACTTCGCAATTTAGGCATCGACACGGCCTCCTTGTTTGCCAACGTCTAGGTTAGCGGTAACTGTACCGAAGTCTGCGCATTTTAGTATTAAAGTGGTAGGTCTTGTCAAGAACTTTCTTGCAGAACTTTCTTGCGGAATTTCAAACAGATATCGGCGATACCTTAAATCGCCCGCAGATGGAGGGTTTAGCCACTGATCAAAACGCGCACGGCAATTTTGATCGCAGCTGTGAGAACGTTCGTATCCCTGGTAACGAATGGGCGATTCGATTGAATGCCACATTCGGGGAATCAGGCATTCGGGATTCAGATCTCAGCGCACGGCATGGTCAAACGTCACACGGAGCACGTAAGCATACTTCGCCGGGCTCTCGGCGGGTAGTTGCACGTGCAGGCCGTCGGCATGCTGTTCGAATCGTAGTTTTGCGTCGCTGCCCACTAAGGCGACGGATTGGACGGGTTCAGTGCCCACCGTTTTGGCGAGCGAGTGAATCACCGCTTCCCCTTTTGTTGGCCAAACCAGTCCGATCGCATAAATCCCGTCATTCTTGGCTGTAAAACGAAAATCTTCGGCGGTGTACCTTGCGGTATCCGTGTCGTGAAACGATCCAGCCGCGACTTTCGTCGGTCCTTCTCCGTAAGCCCTCCACGGGCGAGTACCGTAGATCGCCTCTCCGTTGACGCTCAGCCAGGCACCGACGTCCAGAAGCACACGCTGCACCTCATCCGGAATGGTACCGTCAGATCTTGGGCCAATGTTCAATAGCAAATTGCCGTTCTTGCTGACGATATCAATGAGCTGGTCAATCACAGATTCCGGCGATTTGAACGTGTCGTCTTTGATGTAGCCCCATGACTTATTGCTCACGGACGTATCGGTCTGCCAATACAGGGGACGAATGTCGCCGAGTTGGCCACGTTCCAAGTCGAGGACGGCGGAGTGCTCCTGCATGGCGTAGTCCTTGTAGTTGATGACCCCGACATGATCGCCATATTTCTGAGAGCGGTTGTAATAGAAGGCGGCAAAACGTGCGAGATTCGCACGGATCGACGACTGCCCGATCCACCAGTCGAAGTACACGATGTCGGGGTGGTATTTCTCCACGAGTTCCGCTCCTCGCGCGAGCCAATCGTTCGTCCATGCCGACGAAACGTAGGTGAAATCATTACCGACGGGAGTCCCCCAGGTAAACACTCCTGTCTGTGCCGGACCATAGAAGGCGGCGTATTGCGGGTCGTTAACGTCAGCCTGGATCTTGCGGCCCACACCCATGAAGAAATCGTGCTCCACGCGATGCGATGACACACCAAAATGCAGACCCTGAGCGCGTACCGCTTTGCCCAGTTCTCCAATTACATCGCGATGCGGCCCCATCTTGGCTGCGGTCCAGTCGCTCAATCCACTGTCGTACATCGCAAAACCATCGTGATGTTCCGCCACTGGCACCACGTATCTTGCACCAGACCTTTTGAACAAATCGGCCCAGGCCGCGGGATCGTAATGTTCGGCCTTAAACATGGGTATGAAGTCTTTGTAGCCGAACTTGTCCTGTGGGCCGTACGTGGCAAGGTGGTGCTTATAAGCATCGAATCCTGGCTCATACATATTTCGTGGATACCATTCATTGCTGAACGCCGGGACCGAATAGACGCCCCAATGAATGAAAATGCCGAATTTCGCATCCTTGTACCAATCGGGGACTTCGTATCGTTGAAGTGATTCCCAGTCAGGCCGGAACGGGCCTTGCTGATTAACGTCATCGACTTGTTTCAAAAGTGCGGCGCGTTCAGCGTCATACTTGCTGCTGGCCTTCTGCCAAGCCTGGTCAATGCTATTCGGATCCTCTGCGGCAGTCGGACCCATGGCGCTCTGGGCATGCACAACAGGAAGCGCACTGAGCGCTAACACCAAACCGAAAAGTCCACGCATCGAGTGTGACGGCATAGTCTCCCCCTTCGTCGATCGGGCAATTAAATCTCTCAACACTGGCTAA
>Ga0209517_10006130_pt1 | contig 14963 bp, 12 predicted proteins | sample PeaSoiMetSII2010_FD_187695 | JGI IMG/M metagenome (GOLD analysis project Ga0209517, IMG submission 187695) | Peat soil microbial communities from Weissenstadt, Germany - SII-2010 (SPAdes) (version 2) | ecosystem: Environmental > Terrestrial > Soil > Wetlands > Peat | place: Germany... | reverse complement strand
CTTCGGGCAGAGCACCTCGACGGTTGGCAACAAGGTCGGACCCGGAACATCGCGCCAGATTCAGCTTTTCTTGAGAATGACTTTCTAAGTTGCCACGGACCATCATCGGGGCTTCCTTTACGGGAGCCCCATTCTTGCCGCCGCCAACCGGAGGCCGATCATGTCCGCACTCCCACGATTTCGCCGATCTTTATTCTCCCTTTGCATCGTCCTCTGTTCACTCGCCACGCTAATCGCGGATGCGCAGACGCAGCTTGCAACCCACACCGCCATCCAGACCATCTACGTCATGCCCTCCAGCCATTGGGACTTGGGGTTCATCGCTCCTCCAGAAGAGGTCTTGCCAAAATTAAAGCCGCACATTGACGAAGTGATTGCGAACGCCAAACGCGACCCCGACTTCCGTTGGACCATCGAAAGCGTCTGGCAAATTCGTGAATGGCTGGCGCGCACCACCGACGGCAATAATAAAGACCCACAGCAGATCAAAGATTTCGTCGACCTCGTCAACAAAGGACAGATTCAGGTCTCCGCCGTTTTCGGCAGCATGCACACCGAGTTCATGGGCGCCGAGCAACTCAACCGCATCACCTATGACATGAAGGATCTGGAGAAGCGGCTGGGCATCAAGACCGACTTCGCCATGATGGATGACGTCCCCGGCTTTACGCTCCGTCTGCCGCAGATTTTGGCACGCAGTGGCGTACATTACTTTGTGAATGGCTCCAACTTGTTCATCTCTGGAGGAACATCGCTAAGTCCCGGACAGGTTCCTTTCTATTGGCAATCGCCCGACGGCAGCCGCGTTCTAACCTGGCAGACTCAAAGCCGCTTCGGCGGCTACACCGAGGCCTTCGCCGACTACTATCTCGATCCAGCAGCGCGTGAGCCCTACACCAAGGAACATTTTTATCCCAAAGAATGGGAAGGGATGCCGAAGCTCGAGATCATGCAGCGCGGCGTCGACAAGTTACTCGACAAGTACGCAAAAGCCGGCTATCCCTACGATGCGGTTCTTTTACTGTACTTACACGACTTTGTCTCCAGTAATGAGGAGGCGACGCAACTTATGCCCGCCATCCGCGAATGGAACGCCGCCGGCAAACAACCTCGAATCGTCGTCTGCACTCCCGCCGAGTTCTTCCGCCACATGGAAGCGCAATACGGCAGCGACAAGTTCCCGTCGTACACGGGTGACTGGAGCGGCCTCTGGTCGGAAGTGAAACTGAATTCGCCGGTAATCGGCGCTCAGGCTCGCTGGCTGCAGGATCACGCGCCGGTCGCGGAATTACTCTGGAGCTTGCTCACGTTCCGCAACTTCACCAGCTTGCCCACCGGCAACCTGGAGGACACGCGCATAAAGCTGTTCAAGTACGACGAACATTCGGGCGCAGCCCAGGTCGGCTGGCCCAAGCTCATGTCCCGCTCTGAAGTCGATCAGCAAAATCGCGAGTATGTAAGCTACACGAGTAGCAGCCAGGAGGACATTCGCAACCTGATCGCTTCCGGTCTGCGGACGTTGCTTTCTCAAGTACCTGCTGGAAAGAGAACGTTGGTCGTCTTTAATCCGGTGAGTTGGCAACGCACCGATGTGGCACGACTCAAGTCGAAGGAAGATGTTGTGTTGCGCGATGTTGTCGCGGGTAACGCCGTCGCGGTTCAGCGCGTGTCGGCGGACGAAATCGAGTTTGCCGCCACTGATATTCCCGCGCTCGGACACAAAAGCTACTCGATCGAGTTCGCGAATGCTGGCAACTCCACTCCGGCGAAGACGAACGCATCGACCACCGGATCGACCAGCATCGAAAACTCCTTCTATCGTGTTCGCGTCCGATCTTCTGACGGGGCCGTTGTTAGCATCTATGACAAGCAAGTGCAGCGGGAACTCGTAGACTCCGCGGGCGGCAAAGCGGCGAACCAGTTACTGCGCTGGACGGCGTGGTCGAGCCTGCCCGTCGGCTTAGCTCAAGTCGTTGCACACGTCGAGACCGGTCCCGTCTTCGATCGCATCATCATTCAGCGTCCGGGAACTCTGTGGCCAGAAACCCAGATCACGCTCTATCGTGCGGTGAAGCGCATCGAATTTGCCGACTTACTCGATCGTGAACTCATGCCCTTTGTCGCCAGTAACCAGCCCGGCGAATATTACTCCCTTAACCTGCCGTTCCGTTTCCAGGGATCCGCCCAGGTGTGGGTGGAAGACGGCACCGGCTATCACCGCATTCCCGAGGACTATCTCCCGGGAGCAAGAACCGATGCAGCCGTCCCCCAGCATTCACTGGTGCTCGTAGGCCAGTCCGACGGACGAACGCTTCACGTTACCCTTTCTGAACGTGAGCCATTCTTTAACTACCTGCCCGGACTGCCGGGCGCAAAAGGACCCAACACGTTCCTCAACGCTGTCCGCGTCACGGTAATGCGCAAACAAGACCAAGGCGATACGCGCGATCTGGGCATGGTCAACTTTTCCACGGTTGAGCCCAATCTTCCAGCGCAGTCCTGGTACCACTTTGCGCTCAGTTCAGCGGACGGCGACTTAGTTCCGGTTGAGTCGTACCGTGAGGGCACTTCGTTTGATGTGCCGTTGATTGCCATGGAGTTGGCGGGAGGCATGGCTCCCGCGCAACCGCAGGGCACGTACTTCTCCTTGAGTTCAGAAGACGTCGCGTTGCTGGCTTTTAAACCGAGCGCGGACGGTAACCCCGAGCATTACACCGTGCGCCTGCAGGAAGTCGCCGGCAACAAAGGCGTCACCGAGTTGAAAACACCGTTGAAAGTTACAGCCGCGGAAGAGACGAACCTGACTGAGACCGACGTGCTGAGGCCGCTAGTTATAAATCCCCTGCGCGTCCCGCTCTTACCGCACGAGACGATAACACTGCGTCTCACCATTCCACATCCGCATAAAGAGCGCTCCGAACGCTGGTGGGAATGGGACTGAACCTTACTTAGCGAAAGGAACTCGTACGACCTTCGGGAAGTAGATGTCGAGGTTACTCGTGAGCTTCTGCACATTCATCGTGTTACAAGCGTATGTAATAAGAACGGAACCAGGCAGGCGAAACTCCGGGTGTTCCTTAGCTGCATAGCAAAAGGTATCTTTGTCATATCCAGCGTTGCCCTTTTGCATCTCTGGAATACGATAGATCGTCTTACCTTCGCTCCATGGTCCCACTAACTGGGGTGCTGTGCGAAACACGATTTTGTCGGAAAAGAGTTTCGGATAGTTCAGGATCGCAACCCATTTTTTCAAGCTGGGGTGATACCGCACCGTCATTTCGGTATTTCCGTGCTTCATGACATGCATTGCGTCGGCAGGCGTCAGGCCCAGCTTCCAGGCGCCGCTCTTAGACAGGTACTGAAGGTGCTCTGCCGGTGCGTCGAGACCATCCAAGGGGATGCGAGTCAGAAGCATGGGGCGTGAATCCGCTTCCAGCAGCGCGAAAATGTAAATGTACTCGCCATCTACCACGGCAGTGGCGGAAGGATAGGCGTGAATGCCGTCGGGAACGAGTGGGAAGTACTTTACACTCCATCGCAGCGGATCATTATCGAGTCCGGAAAGCTTTGCCAGGTCGGCCCCGCAGGTTTCAAAGCCCAATGCAGCGGATGTTGTTCTTGGTGCGTCGCGCATGCAGAGCAGAGTCACCCACAGGTCATTCTTGTAGAAGAATCCGTCAAGCGCCCAGTACCAGATGTTTTTGTGCTGCGCCTGAAAAAAATCTTGAGGCTGTCCCTTGTCCCCCCGCCGAATCACGTACTCGACTTTCCAATCAGGGCTGTCGCACGTCGAGATGCCGATACTGTTGCGCACCATGCGCGGCTCGTTTCCCTCGACTACCCTCCGGTCGCCATACAGAGTGTCCCCGAAGATCCAGATGGAACGCCCGTCCGGCAACGGGATGGAGTACGCTGCGTCAGCGCCCCACCAAGAGTCTTTGAAGGGAAAACTGGGGGTGCAATCGATTTTGGACCTTTCTTGCGCCTGGAGCGGAGCCGCGCAGGAAAGCAGGAACAATGCAATGACAATGACAATGCCGATCTGCGTCACGCACCGGCTCCTCAAACCCTCCCCCAACATCTGCCACACCCTTCCGTTGACCCACCAGCAGGCAATCAGTGTAGCGCATGTCGCACCCGCGCGACCCCGCGATCATGAATGCGAGCGCCCCGCCTGCTAGACTGACGAACGTTAGCGATAACGACAAGGAGGCACTCTTCTGTGCACCGACGCCGCGAGAACAAAAAAGAAGATGATGTGGGACTTGGAACCCGGGGAGTATGGGCCGGCGAGAAGGGCAAGTACTGGGAGCGCGCCACGCAAATCCCAGTGGCCCTTAGCGTGTCTTTCGGCTACGACGATGTGAACGAGTGGCTCGCGGTGGCGCAAGGGAAGAGGCCAGGCCATATCTACAGCCGGAACACCAATCCAACCGTAGCCGCCTTCGAAGAAAAGGTAAGAAATCTGGAGACAGCCGAAGCCGCCACCAGTTTTTCGAGCGGCATGGGAGCGATCAGCAACACGCTTTTTGCCCTCCTGTCTCCTGGCGATCGCGTGGTTTCCATTCAGGACACCTATGGAGGGACGAACAAACTGTTTATCGAATTCCTGCCTCGATTCGGCATCAAGGTGTCGCTCTGTGATACGAGAGATCACAAAGCAATCGAAGCGGCCATTGGCCAGGGGTGCAAGGCGGTATACCTGGAAAGTCCGACGAATCCGACGGTCAAAGTTGTCGATCTCGGCCGCCTGGCTACCGTGGCCCATCGTCACGGTGCTGTGGTGGTCGTAGACAACACCCTGGCTACGCCCATCAATCAACAACCCGTGAAACTCGGCGCCGATCTCGTCATTCACAGCGCAACCAAGTTCCTCGGCGGGCACGCTGATGCGCTCGGCGGTGTGGTGTGCGGCGCCACCGATCTGGTGGCGCGGATTTATCACTTTCGTGAGATCACGGGCGCCTGCCTCGATCCCATGGGCGCCTACTTGTTACTGCGCGGAATGAAAACTCTTCATCTGCGGATCGCGCGGCAGAACGAGAGCGCGCTTAAGATTGCGCGCTTCCTGGAATCACACTCTCAGGTAATCAGGGTCTTCTACCCCGGATTGGAGTCCCACGAACATCACGAAATTGCTCGCCGGCAGATGCGCGGTTTCGGAGGCGTGCTCAGTTTTGCCATCCGCGGCGGTTTCGATTCCGTGAAATCTTTTCTGCCGCGTCTGCGTTACGCACACTTAGCCGCGAACCTTGGGGCCGTCGAGACGGTCGCGGGTCCACCCTCCACCACCAGCCATGTCGAGTCCACCAAGCAGGAACGCGCGGCGAGCGGCATCCCGGAGGCCCTCATTCGTTACTCGGTGGGGATTGAAGACAGCGAAGACCTGATTGCCGATCTGCGTCAGGCGTTAGAGAAGGTCCTCCTCGCCAAGCGGCGGGCAAGATCGTGAGATATCGCAGTCCAGGATCGGGTTGTTGCAGGGACAGCGGGCTGATCATGCGTTGTCGCTGGAGCCTGGTTCGGTTCCGCGCGCCCGCACCAATATCACGGTGGCATCGTCGCGCAGCCCCTTTCCATTCGCAAATTTCATGACATCCGCCAGCAGACCATCCAGCGTAACGTTTGGTGATTGCATTTGCGCGAGAAGCCTCTCCGGGCCGTATTCTTCCCCGGAATCGATGTCAGCCTCGGTGATTCCGTCAGAATAAAACGCGATGCGCGAATGCTCGGCGAGCGTCACTTCCGTCTCCGAGAACTTGCTGGCTGAAATTCCCAACGGCAAGCCATGCTCGTGATTGATCCAGCGGTGGCCGGAAGGCTCGACCAACAGCGGCGCCAGATGGCCGGCGTTCGCGATGCGCAAAACGCGGCTGGACGGATCGAGCTCGGCATACACCATGGTGACGAAGCGGCCGCTGGGAAAATCTTCGATCATCATGTTGTTGAGACGCGTCAGCACCTCGGCGGGTCCAGACCCGGTTTGCGCCAGCGAACGCAACATGCCGCGAGTCGCGGACATGAGAAGCGCCGCCGCTGTGCCCTTGCCCGAAACATCGGCTAGAACCAGACCCCAGCGTCCGTCACGCAGCGGAATGAAGTCATACCAGTCGCCGCCGACGGAGCCCGCCGGAATCGAAAGCCCCGACACCGAGAACCCCGGAATCAGCGGAGAGCTGCGAGGCAACAGCGCCTGCTGAATCGAGCGCGCTTCTTCGGCCTCGCGGCTCATGCGCTCGCGTTGTTGACGCTCATCGTTGAAGCGCCGGGCGTTGTGTACCGCGACCGCGACGTGACCGCACAATCCCTGCAGCAGCCTTAATTGGTCTGGGCAGAAAGCGTTTAGCTCGCGATGAGAGGCGGTGAAAACTCCTACCAGATCGCCCTCGCGTTGTAGCGGGATGGCGACCTCGGAGCGCGTGTCCGGCTCGCAGGCCATATAGTAGGGGTCGCGAGCGACGTCGGGAGCATAGTGCATCTTGCCAGTGGCCGCGACGTGTCCCACCATTCCGGCGCCTTTCTTGAGGCGATCGCCCTTGTGGTAAACGGTGCAGCCGCGAGCGCCGGCCAGTATGAATTCATTCTGTTCAGGATCGCGGAGATAAAGGTTGATTTCGACGCAGCCGAGCGATTCCGCAACCTCATCGACGATCCGCGGAACGAGTTCTTCAAGGTCGAGAGTGGAGGTGATCCGTTGCGCGAATTTCTGCAGGCGCACCAGTTCCACTACCCGGAGAGCGGCGGCTGTTTCAGGTACGGGCGGGCCGGAAAAATCGAAATTCGTGAGTGAGTTGGTGGCCACGACGAAACCCTCCTGCCGGTCGATTGCGCCTGTTCTATGATCTATGAGATTGCAGAAATCATGGTTCCGATTCTCTTTTTATGCGCCTTGTTGTCCTGCTTGGCGACGGTGATGCCTGAGCCAATTGAATCGTGGCAAAGTGGAGGAAAGGGAAGAATATGGAAAAAGTGATTGGGATTGGCGGGTTATTCTTCCGCGCTCACGACCCAGCGGCACTGGGCCAATGGTGTCAAGAACACCTAGGAGTGTCTCTAACGCCGACGAGCTACGAGGATTTGCCATGGCGGCAGGAGGCGGGGCCGACCGCGTTCAGCCCCTTCCCGGAGGCGACCGAGTACTTCGGGGATTCCAAGCAGATGTGGATGGTCAACTTTCGCGTTCGGGACTTAGACGCGATGGCGGCGCAGCTACAGGCGGCGGGTATCGAGATCGACGTGGACCCGCAGCATTACCCGAACGGTCGCTTTGCTCGCCTGCACGACCCTGAGGGCAATCCGATTGAGCTATGGCAACCAGCGGGGCGAGACGCTCCGAGTTAGGCTGCCGCTCCAAAGAAACTCGCAGGTCGTGGCCCATATTGCTCAGCAACCGCTCGAACCACAGCGTATTGCCGCACGCCACCCGCAGGCAGAACCAATTTCTCCAACAACCGCGCAGTTGTCGAGGGCAACCCGGTCAGCGCCGTTTCTTGCTTTCGTTCTGCGCGACTCGCGCCTTCACCAGTTTCTTAACAAGTGCAGTCGGCAATGGCTTATCCGTGGGGAACTGGATGGTCCCTTTAGATGTATTGAAGCCCTTAAGTTCGTTCTTGAACGCTGCGACAACCGACGCAGTGGGGAACAAACTACAGTGGTCCGAAAACGCGGCGAACCACACCAGCACTACTTTGTACTTGAACGCAGGAATCCGATAGCTGATGGTCTCGGTAGGCTCCTGTGGCACAGCGGATCGAATCGCTGCGCGAATCTTGTTCAAGGTGCTGCGAGCGGGTTCCGGGACACCAGCAAGGTATTCATCAACGCTTTTCGGAGCGCCCTTTCCTCGCGCGGCAGAACCGCGATTGGCAGATTCCGCTTTTTTCATGCGGACAATGCTACGAGAACCTCCACTTCAAGTCCACGCCCCGGACCATTGACCTGAGCATCAAAATGATGCGCCCCAATTTGCCGGCCATTGTGGTCGGACCCAGCACGAATGACGAGATCATGATCAATGCCTTCGTCAGTTTGCCCGCGAATTAAATCGACATGAACAGCGCGGGCATTGCTGAACCGACTTTTCTGGGAAGTCGCAACAGCCCGTCAGCTACCCGGTAACTTGTACCCGGAATGCACTCCCGTAATTTGAAAGTGTGCCCGTGACGTAGTCAAATCGATTCACTCGCCTCTTCAGAACGATCACGCCACCGAGTTCTGGCCCGTGCCGAAGCGAAGGATAGATATGAAATTCTTGCAGCGACTTCTCGCAGAATTTTGCTCCCATCGGTTTACTTGGCCACGAATGAGTGGCAATGGCCAGCACTATCAAATCTGTCTCAGTTGTGGAACTGCTTATGAATATGACTGGAAGAGGATGCAACGTACTGATCGCCTGCTGGTGATGAACGGGCAACACGCCCTCGCCTCGGCGCGAACTCGATTGCCGGGAACTGTCAATTGACTAAGACAGGCGAGTTCAGAATTGCTGGTTTAAAATTTCCACCGCGCAGTCTGCCTTCTTTTGGCTCTTGGCGATCACCTCACATCAATCTGTGATTCCCGTCACTGACAGGACGCGCTAATTCGTGTGACCTTAACCAATCTCGCCCCACCGAAGAGCAGGTCTCACGACGGTGTGCACACCCCCTGAGGCGAGAGTCTTGAACGTCGGCCCCTCTAGCAATTGTCTGTCGGTGACGATTCGTGTTTGGCCTAGTAGATCGAGGCCGCAACGTTCGTAGCGGAATGATCGACCTCGACTATGGGCCCTGCTTCCGTCCGTGAAGGAGGTCTGGTATGACGCGCATATCCACTCGTAATTATTCTCTCAGCGTGGTTGCGGCTTCTGTCGCTTCTGCCGCAATTCTGGCTCTCTTGGTGGCAGCCGCTTTGAAATTAGGCTAACTGGAAGCGCAAACAAAGGGGGTGGCGACGATGGCCACTTACGGTGAGTGGATCAAGAAGTCTGCGGGTATCGGCGCATTACTCGGTGGTCTCGCCGGGTTTTTCTACGGAGCCTACATCATGGCGACCGGCCTCACTTTCGGCTGGACAGATGTATTAGACACAGTGGGGTCCGTGGTCGCTGTGCTTATATTCGCGGTGACATTAGGTAGCCTTTGTATCGCAATTGGTGGGCTGGCTGGACTGGTCTTAGGCATCGTTGCCTCTCCGCTTAGCTCACTCCACTCTCGGAGGTCTTGATATTTCTCCGCATCGATCGCCCATTTCACCTTGTCGCACCGCCACGCCCCACCTCTAGGCATGTCGATCAGGCCCCGCTCGTAGTGCGCATAGTGTCAGTGGCAAATCTCGCTGCGCTCGTGAGGTGCCCAAAAATCACACTTTTGCCGTCGCGAACAAATGCCGATACTTCCTTGCGAGAGACTGTGCTCGCGCCAGCCCCGATAGGATAACCAGCACCAAGCCAAAAAGTAGAGTTTTCATTTGATCCGCATTAGAAGTTCCTACCATGACTTGTCGCGTCTCCCGCGCCACTATATCTTGCAAGTTTCTCTATCCGAAAAGTTCATCATGAAGCCGAGGATGCGTCTTAATTACCGTAGTCACGGCCAACTCTCATTGCAGGGAGAACAATTCTGACTTTAGAACGTAAACGTATACGTCGGTGACCAACTGGTTCGGACAGTCATGCCCTGATTTCGCCAATTATCGCTTGCCGATGCTTAGGCGCGTCGATAGACTTTGCTGTCAGATCTCTTGTGGAAGAAAGACAGGATGCCGAGATGACCCAGAAGCTCCTAATGCTCCTCGTTGTGAGTGTCCTTGCCATTGGCCTGGGTCTGTCCTTCACCTCAGCAGCGCAGGAAAACAGCGTCATTATCAGGCCCGGCTATAAAAAAGGACAACAGAGCCACACAAAGTTGTCGTTCGTCATACCACAAGGCTGGGTCAAGGATGAAAAGGCCGCGAAGAAGCTCGGCTTGCACAGTGTCCTCGTGCCAGCGGAAATGACGTTGGAGAATGCAGACAAGGTAATCACCATCGCTTTCCAGAAGAAGGACCCGAATAAACCCGGACTCGAAAATCTCAAGAATTTCGTCACAGCGGACCGACAGAATACTCTGTCCCAGTTCCCCGATGCCCAATTCGAAAAATGGCAACCAGCTAAACTCGATCCCGACAAACTCAACTTCTTGAGTTTCGAAATGTATGGGAAAGAGAAGAACAAACCATCGCCACAGCGGTTTGTCGTCTTGGATACGGATGACGGCTATTTCAGCATTGCACTGACTACCAGGACGCGAAATGATCTCCAACTTCCTATGTGCGAGGAATTCTTTAACACCTTAGGAATCGGACCTTCCCATTGAACCCTACCGTCCAGTTGACGTAATATCCCTGCCACTTATTGACTGGGCTCTTGGTGCTTATCCGCCTGCGATAGGCGTTAGCGGTCGTTGACTTCCCTCATTTTCCAAAACGAAATTTAGAGGTGTCCCGAAATGTACCAAATCCGACTGGAACTTGAGGCTTTGTCCGATTCTTCCGATCATTCGTATCTGAAAGTTACAGATTCTGCTGGACACAGGTGGAGGTACTTTCGTAACTCTCAGTTGGGCAGTTGACAGCGGTATTCTAAGTTTGATTCTCCCCTGGTCTCAGCACATCAGGGTGTAGTGCGGCTTGTCACCGCGAGGCGATTGTAATGACGACGATGTTTGGCCGGTTCGAAATTCAGAGTGAGCTTTCCAAGTCCGAGACCGCCTTGATTTATAAGGCGCTGGACACGGAAACCAACCAGATCGTGGCGCTCAAGACGCAGAGTCTGGCGCCACTCGGCGACCGTGCCGACGCGTATGTGGAGACGCTGATCGCCGAAGGCGAGAGCACGCGCGACCTCGCCGGCCAGAACATTGTGCTGCTCTACGGTGCCGGCGAGATCGACGGCCAGTACTGCGCGGCCATGGAGTACATACAGGGCAACAGCATTGCCACCATGTTGGCGCGCAAAGAAGGCTTCTCCATCTGGGACCTGCTCGACATTACGCGCCAGGTCTGCGCCGGCCTGGAGCACGCTGCCTCCAAGGGTGTGACTCACCATTCGCTGGAGCCCGGCAAGATCATGGTGCAGTGGGACGGGATGGTGAAGATCCTGGGCTTTGGCATCTCCACCATGAGCCTTATTGAGGCGGAATCGGGAAAAGGCTTGGGGCAGCTTATGCCCTACTGTTCTCCCGAGCAGATCCGCGGAGAAGCCATCGACCTGCGTTCGAACCTGTTTACCTTAGGCTCGATCCTTTACGAGATGGTGGTGGGGCGGCAGGCCTTCGATGCCGCAGATCCGGTTACGCTTGTAAGCCGGATCGAAAACGAGATGCCCGCCAGTCCGTCTGCGGTGAATTCCAAGATTCAACCGGCGGTGAGCGCGCTGATTATGAAGGCGCTGGCGAAAGATCCCGGGGAGCGTTATCAGAGCGCGCGCGAACTGGTGGACGACCTGGAGAAGTGCAAGGACAACGGCAACGGCAACGGCAAGAAAACCGCGACGGATACCAAGAAGACGACCCCGTCGCCGGATGTTTACGTCAGTCGCGCCGCTCGTGCGGCCGCGGCCAGCAAGTTCATTCCGGCCGCCTCGAGCACCGCCAAACCCGAGCCCTCCGTTCCATCGGTTGCGCCATCGGTCGCGCCCAAACCTGTTTCTCCGAAAGTCGACGCGCCGGTGTTTTCTCCGGCCCATCCGCCGGCGGCCGAAACCAGAGCCGCTGCGGCCGCGGCGACCGGAGGGAGTGCCTCGCGCTTACCCATGACCAACTCTAGTTCGGATTCTGATTCTGATGCGAACTTTGATGCGAACTCTGCTACGAACTGTGGCGCGGGATCTATCAGCGACTTTGAAGTAACTGCTCCTCAATCCCAGGTCGGGCGCGGCCCGGCTTTATCGGCGGCGGTGGTGGAGCGAAACTCCGAGCGGCATTCGCCTCGTGTGACTTTTGATCCCATGATGGCCGAACCGGCGGCGGGCTCATCCGGCAAAAGTTTTTCTGACCTGGCAGAGATGCCTCCGCTTAAGGAGCCGGTTTTCACACCACCAACTCCCGAGCCGGCTGAGGCGTCGCGCCCTGAGGAGCAGGTCTTTCCACAACAAGATCCGCGGAAAGAAGAGAAGCCAAGAATCCAGCCGCGGGAAGTCGTGGAAATGGCATTCAAGGAAATCTCGACCATTCCACCGCAGTTGATGCTGTATTCGATCCTGGGCGCGGTTGGGCTGATCCTGGTGGTTGCGATCGCGGTCTTTTTCCACGTTCACTCGGAAGACGATGGTTCGACGGCTGCTCCGCGGCCGACGAAAGCGGTAAGCTCAGCCCAACCGGTTGCCCAGAAGCCGGTGGCGCCACGAATCGAGAAACCAGCTCCGCCGGTTGCGGAGGCTGCACCAGGCCTGACGGTACGCCAGATCGAACCGCGCAGGTCGAACAGCAGTCGACGGGCGCCCGCTCCAGCCCCAGCCCCGCCGCCGGTCGTGATTTCGGGCCAGGAACTGATTGACTCCAGTCCGCAGGGCGCGCAGTTTCAGGTCGATGGAAGCAGCGATCCGTCGTGGATCACCCCGTTCACTTTGATGGGCCTAAGTCCCGGCAAGCACATCATCTTTGTCAGCAAGTCGGGCTATTCGTCCGAGATGCGGTCGGTCGATGTTGCGGCCGGCAGCAAATCGTCTCTGCTGCTTCATTTGTCGCCGGTCAATGCACTGATGGTGGTGAACAGCACGCCGCCCGGCGCCGATGTCATCATCGACGGCAGGCCCATCGGGAAAGTAACCCCGGTGCAGTTCGCCGTGGAAAAAGGAAACCACACAGTTCTGTTGCGCAAGCAAGGATACCTCGACGAGACCGTCACCGCCGATCTCGGTCCCGGGCAGAATTTCCAGTACTCGCCGGTGCTCCGGGCGCTGGGCAACACGGCGGACATGCGGACCGTCGGCAAGTTGAATAAGCTGTTTGGACGCGGCGGAGAGAGCACGGCTGGCATGGGTTCGATCAGCATTCATACCCAGCCGAAAGGCGCACAGGTCGCCATCAACCAGCAGGTTCTCGATAAGACGTCGCCGGTAGATGTCATGCTGGGACCTGGGACCTACATCGTGGATGTCACGCTGACCGGTTTCAAGCCGGTACACAAAGTCGTCAACGTCGACAGAGGCGGCAAGGCCGCAATCGATGAAATTCTGGCGCGGCAATAGCTGCGATTCGGCGACTTTTTCCACAGCCTGCAAGTCACACTTCTGTTCTGTGCGGTGGCGCGGGCATTCCCTTCGGTTTTCCTCGCGAAGAGACTCAAATGCCAGGCGCTGCCTAATTGATAAATCGAAACTTGAGCCGCCGTCCGCCCTCCGCAGGTGTAGACTGACTGAAACAAGGAGGGTTGACACTGTGTCGTCGCAGCCTACGCCAGGTAAGTTGAGTCCCGATCTGTTAAACGCCCTCCACGGAATCAAATCGGCTCGGCTGTTCCCCAAAGGTGCGACGCTGTTCCAACAGGGTTCCGCGGCAGCGGGCGTTTACCTGGTGGAGAGCGGTGAGGTTCGCGTCCTGCTCCCAACCGGTCAGAGCCAAAAGCAGCTTCTGGAAGTCGTCGGTCCTGGAACCGTGCTTGGGCTGAGCGAGAGCATGACTGGGGAAAAGTATCGCATCACCGCTGAGGCGGGCGACCAAACGACGGCGGCTTTTATTCCGCGGGAAGATTTTCTGGAATTTCTGCGTCAGCACGGCGATTACTGCATGCAGGTAGTGCGGCTTTTGAGCGAAGACTTGCACGGACTTTACCACAAATTCCGTAGCATCAGTGCTCATCCGGGGCGTCCGCGGCACCGCCCGCTGGACGAGCAGTTGAATTAAGGTCTCAGGTCTTAGGTCTCAGGTCTCAGGAAATGCAAGGGCACTCAGACCTGACACCTGACACCTGCCTCTCTAGTTCGCTTTGAAGTTGACCGTGATTTGCGTCTGGATTTCCACTGGTTCGCCATCGAGGTAGTAGGGCTTGTATCTCCACTGGCGGACAGCATCGAGCGCGGCGCGCGCAAGGACGGCGTCTCCCCTAAGTACTTTCGGATTGATTACGGTGCCCTCTTTGTTGATGGTGGCTTCGATCTGCACTGCGCCCTCCGCATGAACCTTGAGTGCGGCTGGCGGATAGACTGGTTGTACCCGCTTGATCAGCAGTCCCTGGGACACGCCCTGGGAAATTTTTATTGTTGCCAGCGAGGGCTTGGGAAGATTGGACGATGCCGAAGAGATCAGGCCTTTCAAGTTGCTGTCGTCCGCCGATGCAACGGTGAGCGGGCTGGGAAGCGAAGGCGCGGACTCCTCGGCTTGGGCCGGCGTTTTGTTTCCCGACTTCACGCGTAGGGGAGCCGAATCTTTCTTCGTTCCCGGTTCAGAGTTTGCGGCCACGTTCGCGTCGATCCGGATTACCTGAGGGTTGCTCGCGCCAGCCGATGGCTTGTTCTGGGGCGCCGCGGTAGCCGTTTTGGGAGCTAAGGTCGGGGTAGCGGAACTCGCCCGGCCCGGTGTGCTCGTCGAAGGCGCTGCTTCTGGGGACGACATGGGCGCCAGAGCAGGAGCGGGTTGCCTCGAGTCTTGGGGTTGGGGCGAGCTTACGGGCTGCCGAGCTGGGGTTTTGCTGGACTTGCCAAGTTCGCCATAACCGAGGTAGCCGAGCGCGGCCAGAGCCAGGACAGCAACAACTACCATCAGGATTTTTCTGACGCCGCCCGCTCCCCTGGAATCGTCTTCGTCCAAGGCAACGGCAAAAGACGGGGCGCCGGTAGTGCTCACCGAATTGGACGTTGGAAGCGCAACAGTAGCGGCCTCGTGCGACGGACTGGCGGGCCCTGATACCGCGGGCTTCGATCCAGCGGCCTTCAATTCAGCGCTCTTCGATTCAAAGACCTTCGACTTGACGATCTTGTTCTCTTTCGTTGCCGGAGCCGTCACTTC
>Ga0209517_10006129_pt1 | contig 14967 bp, 6 predicted proteins | sample PeaSoiMetSII2010_FD_187695 | JGI IMG/M metagenome (GOLD analysis project Ga0209517, IMG submission 187695) | Peat soil microbial communities from Weissenstadt, Germany - SII-2010 (SPAdes) (version 2) | ecosystem: Environmental > Terrestrial > Soil > Wetlands > Peat | place: Germany: Weissenstadt... | reverse complement strand
CCCCCAAGCAGCCTGCAAAACCGGCCGCCGAAGAATGCCTGGTCTGCCATAGCGACTCTTCCCTGTCGCACGACGAAAACGGCAAGACGGTCAGCCTGCACGTCGACCCGCAGGCCTTCAAAGATTCCATTCACGGCAGCATGTTCACCTGCGTGGACTGCCACACCGACGTAACGAGTGCCGCGCACGAAACCACTCCGAAGAAAATCAGCTGTGCGACCTGCCACGCCGACGAGCAGGCAGCCTATGACCGCAGCTTTCACGGCAAGGCTGTGCAGGGCGGCAACAGCAAGGCGGCGACCTGCGTGGATTGCCACGGCAGTCCGCACGAATTGCTGCCGGCCAGCGATCCGAAATCGCGCGTGCACCACACCAATATTCCCGCAACCTGCGGCGCCTGCCACAGCCAGAAATTTGTGATGCAGGACGGCGGAGTGAGCGCGCAGATGGTCGCGTCGTACGCGCAGAGCGTGCACGGACACGCCGTCGCTGCGGGATCGGAAAAGGCCGCGGTCTGCACCGATTGCCACGGCACGCACGAGATTCTCGACGCCAAGGACGCGAAATCTCCGATCTTCAAGTTCAATGTGCCGACCACCTGCGGACAATGTCACGACGCGATCTCGAAGGAATACCAGCAGAGCATTCACGGACAAGCGGTGGCCAAGGGCAACTGGCAGGCGCCGGTGTGCACCGACTGCCACGGGATTCATTCCATTACGGCGCACAACGACCCGAACTCTCCGGTCTCGGCACAGAACGTGGGCCAGGCGACCTGCGCGCGCTGCCATGAAGGCATGCGGCTGTCGCGGGAATTTGGGGTGGAAGGCGGCCGCGAGACTACGTACTTAGCCAGCTATCACGGGCTGGCGGCGCGGGGCGGATCGCAGGTCGTCGCGAACTGCGCCAGTTGCCATGGAACGCACAGCATTCTGCCTTCGAGCGATCCGCGGTCGATGATCAACCGCGCGAACCTGGCCCACACCTGCGGCCAGTGCCATCCGGGCGCGACCGAAGAGTTTGCCGCCGCCAAGGTGCATGTGGGTGCGCCGCTCTCGGCCGACGTGGGCAGCAAGGCCGTGCGCTGGATTCGCCGCTTTTATCTGAGCATGATTTTCGCCGTGATCGGCGGCATGCTCGTGCACAACCTGATTATCTGGCGGTCGAAAGTGGTGGCGCGGCGCAAACTGGAGCATGCCTTCGTGATGCGCATGCCGCTGCGCTTCCGGGTGCAGCACGCCACGCTGCTCACCAGCTTCATCGTGCTGGTGCTGACCGGCTTTGCCTTGAAGTTTCCGGATTCCTGGTTTGCCTCGATGCTGTCTTTGGGTGAGCACCGGCGGCACCTGTTGCATCGCATCGCGGCAGTCGTACTGATCGGCGTGAGCGTTTACCACATCTTCGACATCGCGCTAAGCCGCGAAGGACGAAAGCTGGTTCGCGATCTGTTCCCCACGCTGGACGATGCCCGGGGCGCGTGGCAGAATGTCTGCTATTATCTCGGCCTGACTTCCCGCAAGCCGGAGTTTGCCCGCTTCAACTACGCGGAAAAGGCTGAATACTGGGCCCTGGTGTGGGGCATGATCGTGATGGCCGTTACGGGAATCATGCTGTGGGCCAAAGTTCTGGTGGGCAATCACATGCCGCGCTGGTGGCTCGACGTGGCGACCGCCATTCACTTCTACGAAGCGGTGCTGGCGACCCTGGCGATCATCGTGTGGCACTTCTACCAGGTGTTCTTCGACCCGGACGTCTACCCGATGAACTGGGCGTGGTGGGACGGAAAAATGACGCTGCACCACTATCGCGACGAGCATGGGCTGGACGGCAAGGCGATCGCGGAAGCCTCGGTCAAGACGATAGAACCCGAGCCTGCGCCTGAAACCGCGCCGGACAGTGCCAGTGAAGAAGAATCCGAAGTGACAGGCACCCCGAATGGAGACTAAGCCAACTGCACCACTACCGCCGCCGCAGCAGGAGCCCTGGCACTGGTCGCGCATGCTGATGCGCAATCCCGTCAGCCTGGCCGGCGTCGCGCTGGCCATCGTCAGTCTGGCCAACATTTTCATTTTCTTCATCATCGATCAGATCGCCGTCAAGCCCAGCCCTTACATCGGAATCCTGGCGTACATGGTGTCGCCGGCATTTCTGATTCTTGGCCTGCTGCTGATGCTGGCGGGAGTGCTGCTGGAGCGGCGGAAGCACCTGGCGCCGACGGCCTTCTATCCCCGGGTCGATCTCAATGATCCGTCGCAGCGCAGCGCGGTGATTTCCTTCATGACGTTTCTGGTGGTGTTCGTCATGGTGAGCGTGGCGGGGAGCTACAAAGCCTACGAGTTTACCGAGTCGGTGGGATTTTGCGGGCAGCTGTGCCACACCGTGATGAGTCCGGAATACACCGCGTATCAACTCTCGCCGCATGCCCGGGTAGCCTGCGCCGATTGCCACGTGGGAACGGGCGCGACCTGGTTTGTGAAGTCCAAACTCTCGGGCAGCCGGCAGGTGTTTGCCACGGTCTTCAATACCTACCCGCGGCCGATTCCGACTCCGGTGCACAATTTGCGCCCGGCGCAGGAAACCTGTGAGCAGTGCCATTGGCCCAAGAAGTTCTATGGCGGGCAGCTCAAAGTCTTCACTCACTATGGCGCCGATGAAAAGAACACCATGCGCCAGATTCGGATGATCATCAAGACCGGCGGCGGCGATCCGGCCACGGGCGCGCCCGAAGGCATTCACTGGCACATGAACATCGGCAACAAGATCGACTATGTGGCGGCCGACGAGAAGCGGCAAACCATTCCGTACATTCGCGTGCAAGACCTGCAAGGCAGAGTGACCGAGTACTACGCAAAGGATTCGACTCTGAGCAAAGATCAGATTGCCAAGGTGGATAAGCACCACATGGATTGCGTGGACTGCCATAACCGCCCCACGCACATCTACGTTCCCCCCGACCAGTCGGTGGATCAGGCGCTGCTGGGCCGGCGTCTGGACGTTTCGCTGCCCTTCATCAAGCAGGAGGCAGTTACGGTTCTTACCGGGACCTACGCCACCACCGACGCTGCCATGCAGGGCATCGCCAGCGGGATGCAAGGTTTCTACGAGAGCAAGTATCCCGACGTAGCGAAAACGAAGGCGCTCGAGATCCGCAATGCGGTCACCGAGGTGCAGGAGATCTTCAAACGCACGACCTTCCCCGAGATGAAGCTGAACTGGCAGACTCATCCCAACAACCTGGGGCACTTCTACTACACGGGATGCTTCCGCTGCCACGACGGGCAACACATGAGCGCCGACGGCAAGGTAGTGAGCCGGGACTGCAACCAGTGCCACACGCTGCTGTCGGAGAGCGAGGGGACGACCAGCCTGGCCGCCACGGCTTTGCCGACTTTCAAGCATCCGGTCGATTTGGGAGACCTGACGCAGGTCAGCTGCGCGGACTGCCACAGCGGCGGAGTTGGGCCGTAATTGACTGATTCGCAGATAGTTAGCGTCGTGTTCATACAATCTATTTGAGCTAAGAAAAATCCTCTTTCGGGCGAAGTGTGATTCTAATCACACCCCTGTGTGAACCTGCGTCCCGACATGCACAGCCCCGTTCCTGCATCCTTAAAACATCGTTGGTGGCCACGCCCGTGGCCGCAACGGATTTGATCGAAAGGGGATGTGATGAAGCGCAAATTCAAGACCATGGACGCCAATGAAGCCGTAGCCAATGTCGCCTACCGGGCGAGCGAGGTGATCGCGATTTATCCGATCACCCCTTCGTCGCCCATGGGCGAGTGGGCGGACCAGTGGTCGTCGGAGAACGTGCCGAATGCCTGGGGCAGCGTGCCCCATGTGATTGAGATGCAGAGTGAAGGCGGAGCCGCTGGAGCGGTGCACGGCGCGCTGCAGACGGGATCGCTGTCGACGACGTTTACCGCGTCCCAGGGATTGCTGCTGATGATCCCGAACATGAACAAGATTGCCGGTGAGTTGACGCCGGCCGTGTTTCACGTGACCGCGCGAACTCTGGCCACACATGCGCTGTCGATTTTTGGCGACCACTCCGACGTGATGTTCTGCCGCGCCACGGGATGGGCCATGCTCTGTTCGAACTCGGTGCAGGAAGCGATGGACCTGGCGCTGATCGCGCACGCGGCATCGCTGGAGACGCGCATTCCCTTCCTGCATTTCTTCGACGGCTTCCGCACTTCGCACGAAGTCAACAAGATTGAGATGCTTGAGGAAGACGACATGCGGGCCATGCTGAACATGGATCGCATCATCGAGCACCGGCGGCGGGCGCTATCGCCCGATCATCCGGTGCTGCGCGGCACGGCACAGAATCCGGACGTGTTCTTCCAGATTCGCGAAAGCGCCAACGCCTACTACGACGTGGCTCCGGCCAAAGTGCAGGCGACGATGGACGAGTTCGCCAAGATCGTGGGACGGTCGTATCACCTGTTCGATTACGTGGGCGCACCTGACGCCGAGCGCGTGATCGTCATGATGGGTTCCGGGGCGGAGGCGGCGCACGAGGCGGTCGAATATCTGAACGCCCACGGAGAAAAAGTTGGGCTGCTGAAAGTGCGCCTGTACCGGCCATTCTGCGTGAAGGCGTTCATGGAAGCCCTTCCCGCCAGCGTGCGGCAGATTGCGGTTCTCGATCGCACCAAAGAGTCGGGCGCGATTGGCGAACCACTTTTCCTCGACGTGGTCAATGCCCTGCACGAGGGCCTGACGCTGGGTTATGGAAAACTGAAGAACGCTCCGGGAGTCGTGGGCGGACGCTACGGCTTGTCGTCGAAGGAATTCACGCCTGCGATGGTCAAGGCCGTCTTCGATAACTTAAAGCAGGACAACCTGAAGCAAGCGAAGCCGAAAGATCACTTCACCATCGGCATTCAGGACGACGTCAACCACACCAGCCTCGACTACGATGCGGCGTTCTCGACCGAACCCGACAGCGTGGTGCGGGCGTTGTTTTACGGTCTGGGCGCGGATGGAACCGTCGGTGCCAACAAGAATTCCATCAAGATCATCGGCGAAAATACCGCGAACTACGGGCAGGGATATTTTGTTTACGATTCGAAAAAGTCCGGTGCGATGACGGTTTCGCACCTGCGCTTCGGACCGCAGCCCATTCACTCCAGTTATCTGGTTTCGAAGGCGAACTTCATCGCCTGCCACCAGTGGATTTTCCTGGAGCGCTACGACATGCTGAGTTCTCTGGTCGACGGCGGCGTGTTCCTGGTGAACAGTCCGTTTGGAAAGGATGAAGTGTGGAACCACCTGCCGCGCGAAGTGCAGACGCAACTCATCGCGAAGAAGGCGAAGCTTTACGCGATTGACGCCTATCAGGTCGCGCAGGACGCGGGCATGGGTTCACGCACGAACACCATCATGCAGGTGTGCTTCTTCGCGATTTCGAAAGTTCTGCCGCGCGACGAAGCCATCGAAGCCATTCGCGAGTCGATTCGCCACACCTACGGGCGCAAGGGCGAAGATGTAGTGCAGAAAAACATGCAGGCGGTCGACGCCACGCTGGCTCACTTGTTCGAGGTGAAGATTCCTGAGAACGTCAGCAGCACCACGGAAATTCCAGCCGCGTTCCCGGGAGCACCGAAGTTCGAGCATGACGTTCTGGGAACGATTTACGCCGGGCGCGGCGACGAGCTTCCGGTGAGCGCGTTCTCGTGTGACGGCACGTTCCCCACGGGCACGGCGAAATGGGAGAAACGGAATCTGGCTCTTGAAATTCCGGCGTGGGATACGAAGATCTGCATTCAGTGCGGCAAGTGCGCCATGGTTTGCCCGCACGCTGTGATTCGGATCAAGGTGTATGACAGCAAGGAATTGGCGGGCACGCCGGCAACGTTCAAGGCTTGCGACGCGCGCGACAAAGAATGGGCGGGCATGAAGTACACGATCCAGGTCGCTCCGGAAGACTGCACGGGATGCGGCGTCTGCGTGGATGTTTGCCCGGTAAAGAATAAGAGTGAAGTGCGGCTGAAGGCCATCAACATGGTGCCGCAGCCTCCGCTGCGCGCGCCCGAGAGCGAAAACTGGAATTTCTTCCTGAAACTTCCGGAACTCGACCGCCGAAAAATCAAGGTCGGAACAATTCGCCAGCAGCAAGTGCAGGAACCGCTGTTCGAGTTTTCGGGCGCGTGCTCGGGGTGCGGCGAGACGCCTTATCTGAAGCTGGTTTCGCAGTTGTTCGGCGATCGCGCGATTGTGGCGAACGCGACTGGATGCTCGTCGATTTATGGCGGGAACTTGCCAACAACGCCATGGGCCAAGAACGGCGACGGGCGCGGTCCAGCTTGGTCGAATTCTTTGTTCGAAGACAACGCTGAATTTGGACTCGGCTTCCGGGTCTCGATCGACAAGCAGACCGAGTTTGCCCACGAGTTGCTGCGGCGCGTCGCGGGAAGCGTAGGTGAGGAACTGGTCACGGCGATTCTAACCGCGAAACAAAAAGATGAATCTGACATTTACGAACAGCGGCAGCGGGTCGATCTTCTAAAAGAAAAACTGGCGAAGGTCAACTCAGCCGACGCGAAGCAACTGCTGTCCGTCGTCGACATGCTGGTGAAAAAGAGCGTGTGGATCGTGGGCGGCGACGGCTGGGCGTATGACATCGGCTACGGCGGGCTCGACCATGTGCTGGCCAGCGGGCGCAACGTGAACGTCCTGGTGCTCGATACTGAGGTTTATTCGAACACCGGCGGGCAGGCGTCGAAATCGACGCCGCGCGCGGCAGTCGCGAAGTTTGCCGCGGGCGGCAAGCCGGGGCCGAAGAAAGATCTCGGCCTGATGGCCATGACCTACGGCAACGTCTACGTGGCAAGCGTGGCCATGGGCGCGAAAGATGAGCACACACTCAAGGCGTTTCTGGAGGCCGAGGCCTACGACGGGCCGAGCATCATCATCGCCTACTCGTCGTGCATCGCGCATGGCATCGACATGACTACGGCGATGACCGATCAAAAGGTCATGGTCGACTCTGGGGAGTGGCTGTTGTATCGCTTCAACCCGGAGCGCGCCGCGGCGGGCGAGAATGCTCTGTCGCTGGATTCGCGCGCTCCTACGCGCAAGTTGCAGGATTTCATGCTGCAGCAAACGCGCTTCAAGATGCTCACCAAGAGCAAACCGGAGGATGCCAAACGCCTGTGGGCGCTGGCGCAGCAGGACGTGGAACATCGCTACCGCATGTACGAATACATGGCCAGCCGGAAAGCGGAACCAGAAACGCCCGCGAAGGATGCTGCGGAAAAACCTGCGCCGGCCGCAGTGAAGCCGGTACCGACGGGAGCCGCGCGCTAGCCATGCCACTCGAGTCATTGCGCAAGTCGGAAAAAGCGAGGAGAAAGTCATGATCGATCTGAGTACGAATTATCTTGGCCTGAAACTGCGGTCGCCGCTGGTGGCCTCGGCCTCGCCGCTTTCGCGCGACGTGGACGGAATCTGCCGGCTGGAAGATGCGGGAGCTTCAGCGGTGGTGCTGTACTCGCTGTTTGAAGAACAGTTGCGGTTGGAGGAAGCGGACCTGAATTATCACTTGGCCGCGGGCACCGAGAGTTTTGCCGAATCGCTCACGTATTTTCCGCAGGCCAGTGAATTTCACACCGGGCCTGAGGGATATCTGGATCACATTCGCAAAGCCAAAGCGGCGGCGAGTATCCCGATCATCGCCAGCCTCAACGGCTCGACCCTGGGCGGATGGACGAAGTTCGCGGGCGAAATCGAACGGGCGGGCGCGGATGCGATCGAGTGCAACGTGTATTACATCCCCACCGATCCGAAGGTCACAGCCGCGGAGGTGGAGAAAACCTATTTCGATATTCTGAGCGCCGTGAAGACGGCGGTCAAGATTCCGGTCGCGGTGAAGTTGAGCCCGTTTTTCAGCAACATGGCGAATATGGCCCATCGGCTGGACGAAGCCGGGGCCGACGCGCTGGTGCTGTTCAATCGCTTTTATCAGCCGGACATCGACTTGGAAGAGCTGGAGATTCGGCCGAATGTTCTGCTGAGCACGCCGCAGGCGCTGCGGCTGCCGCTGACCTGGATTGGAATTCTGTTTGGCCGGGTGAAAGCCGGGCTGGCGGCGACTGGCGGGGTGCATAACGCCGAAGACGTAATTAAGCTGCTCATGGTGGGCTCCAGTGTCACCATGATGTGCTCGTCGCTGATGCGGCACGGCGTCAATCATCTGCGGCACGTGGAGCGCGAACTGCGCGAGTGGATGGAGGAGCACGAATACGAATCGGTGAAGCAGATGCAAGGCAGCATGAGCCAGATCAAGTGCCCGGATCCGGGCGCGTTCGAGCGGGCACAATACATGCGGGCCGTGAAGGGTATGTCGCACATCCACATGGCCGGATTCCGGTGAGCCGGGGCTGAGAAACGGGTTTGGGAAGGGTACGGCTTCAGCCGTGCCGCCAGAAAAAGTGGAAAGCGGGCTTTGGCCCCTGGGGTTGATTCCTGTGTCACACATCAATACTTATGAAATCTTTCCGACGGAGCGCAGCGGCGAGTTTGTGGGACGTCACGCTGAGTTCGATTCGACGGGAAATGCGGTCATCGAGAAAGTGCGCCGCGAACGCCGGCACGCACTGATTCTGCCGCGCGAACATGGAGCCTGGGGCCTGCTGCTGGTGCCGATGGTCACGGGCGCAGGCGTCGCATTCCGTGACGGCGGCCACATTTTCCCCGCATGGCTGCTGCTAGTGGCTGCACTGGCGCTGTTCTGGCTGCGAACGCCGGTGGAGAGTCTGCTGGGCACGTCGGCCATGCAGGCCCAAACTGCGGAGGAACGGCGCGCGGTCGCGGTCGTGATCGCGGGTCTGGCTGCGGTTGCCGCGCTGGCTCTGAGCAGATTGCTGTGGGCGTGGCAGAATCCGCTGTTGTGGCTGATTGGGGCTGCTGCGGGAACCGCATTCGTAGGACAGGCGCTGCTCAGGAAGCTGGGACGCCGCGCCCGCATGCTCTCTGAGATGGTCGGAATCGTTGGGCTGACGGCGTCGGGCCCGGCGGCGTACTACGTCATCACGGGAAAGTTTGGCGCCACGGCATGGGTGGTCTGGGTAGCGAACCTGATCTTTGCCGGCGATCAGATCCACTACGTGCAACTCAGAATTCACACTGCCCGTATTGAGGGCCTGGGTGCCAAGCTCAAGCGCGGCTGGACTTTCGCAGCCGGACAGTTGGTGATGACTGCGGCAATCACGATCGCCTGTCTGCTCGGCTTAATTCCGGCAATCGCGTCGATCGCCTTTTCGCCACTCCTGTTTCGCGGATGGTATTACTTCATTCAGGGGCCAGGGCCGTTGGTCGTGCGAAAACTCGGCTGGAACGAACTGAGTCATGCGGTGGCGTTCTGTGCACTCTTCATCGCAGCGTTCGCTCTGGCGAAGTAGCGCGCTACTTCAGAAGCGACATATTTGTTTCTTCCTCGCTACAGCTGACGTTGCACAAGGCGAACTCCAAAAGACCTCGATACGCGATCGGCCGATCACCAGCCTTCGCTGGCTTGAAGCTCCACGAATGTAATGCGTTCTCCACCTGTATCTGAAGGATCGGGTGCCCAATGAGCGTCTTCATGCATACGACCCTGCCGGAAGGACCAATCAGGAGATCAACGACGATTGTCCCCCTTATGTCGAATTGCTTGGCGGTATCACTCACGTCAACTTTATAAGTGGCTCGTCGTTTCATCTGATCTGAGGAGAACCGCACAGTATTCCCCTTCGCATCACGGAGTAGTTCGCCGGAAAAGGCACATGGCAGCTTTGGCGCAGCCGTCTGCGCAAGACTCAAGCCCGCCAGTACCAAAAGTACGCAGAAGTGTGACGTCATCCATTTCATAAGCAATTAGACACCGCAACGGTCGCCCCGGCCCGTGTATGTACATTTATGTAAACAATATTCCTGCAGGAACATTGTGGAAAACTTCCGTATCCCCTTTGAATCGGGCCTGCCTACCCCCTGTTTTTCGGCCCAGGAGCCCGTGGTGAAACTCCCGCTCCCAAACCAAGCGCCTAAAGGCGCATTCACAACAGGGCACTTGCGGCACGCCTGAAGGCGTGCCCTGATACGAATCTCACTTAGGCCATCTAGGGCACGATCACGGCGGCACCATCCACGGCGTCGTTCTTGACCGCGATCAGCGCTTCGTTCGCCTGGTCCAGAGGAAACACTGTCACCCGCGGCTGCAGGCCGATCTGCGCGGCGAGCGCCAGGAAATCGCGGGCGTCGGCGCGAGTCATGTTGGCCACGCTGCGCAGCTGGCGCTCGCCCCATAGCAGGCGGTCATAATCGAACTGAGGGATGCGATCGAGGTGAATGGCGTTGATGGCGACCACTCCACCTTTGCGCAGGCTGGCCAGCGCGGCGATCACGACGTCTCCACTGGGCGCGAAGGTGATGGCGCGGTCGAGTTCCACCGGCGGCTTTTCAGTTTCAGTTCCCACCCAGGTTGCACCCAGCGACGCCGCCAGGTCGCGGTGAGATTTTCCTCGCGTAGAAACATACACGTCGCACTTCCACGCGCGCAGAACCGCAATGGCGAGATGAGCGGATGCGCCGAAGCCGAACAATCCGACGCGTTCGCCGGGTTCGACACCGGCGACCCGCAGGCTGCGAAAGCCGATGATGCCCGCACAGAGCAGCGGGGCGGCATGCAGGTCGTCGAGGGCAGCGGGCAGCGGGAAGACAAAGTCAGCGCGCGCAAGGGCATACTCCGCGTATCCGCCGGGGACGGAATATCCGGTGAAGGTGGGCGCGTCGCACAGGTTCTCCATGCCCCGCTTGCAGTAGGGGCAAGTGCCATCGGTGCCGCCGAGCCAGGAAACGCCGACCCGCGAGCCGAGGCGGATCTGTTCCGTGGCACCGCCCACAACCTCGCCCACGATTTGGTGGCCGGGTGTCATACCCGGGTGTTGGGGAGGCAGTTCGCCTTCGACGATGTGAAGGTCGGTGCGGCAGACGCCGCAGGCGCGGACTCGCAGAAGAACGTGTCCGGGCTTTAGCTGCGGATTAGCGACTTCGGTGATCTGCAGTGGATGTTCGGCAACCGGTCGCGGTGAGGTGAGAATGGCGGCTTTCATGCGAATTCCCCTACCAGCCCGTGGTGAAACAGCACGCAAACCCAGCGCCTAAAGGCGCATTCGTATCGGGGCGCTTGCGGTATGCCTGAAGGCATACCCCGATACAAATCAACACCGATACAAATCGACACTGATACAAATCGCACTTTCGCCGCGCGGGCTGCTACACCATTATGATGCTCTGCACGCTCGCGAGGCTACGCTTGGCGAAACGGCCGAAAGCGTGCCCTGAGCGGAGTCGAGGGCGGCTCCTATACCCTGCTAGGACGACGGCGCCAGTTCCAGCGTCAGCACCTGAAACGGTTGCAGGTGGAACGTGTGTTGCCCGTTAGCCGGGATGGTTTCAGCAGGTTTCGCGCTATCGCTCTTCCATGGGCTGCGGGCAGAGTAGGCGCGTGGGGAATCTGCGGGAAGTTCGAGCAGCGCTGACAGACTCGCGGTGAAGTCCTGTGGATGGTCGGTGGGATTGCGCAGCGTCACGATCGCTTTTGCTTTTTCCTGCGACCACGAGGCCCAGCCGTAAACTTCGAGGCGCGCGGGATCGCCACCGATCCAGAGTGAGTCTTTGAGAGTCTGCGCATTGTCGCGCGACCACTTCGCCGCCTCGGCCAGGACGTCCCAATCGTCGGAAGAAAGCAGCGACGGGGTGATGTACATTTCCTGGAGCTGCGTGCCCGTGCCGAAGTAGGAGTGCACCTCGTCGGGAAAGTCGTGGCCGGGATCCGTGCCCAGGCGCTGGGCGTAACGCGCAAAGATGAGGCCGTGCAGCATGAGCGAATTCATGGGAAACAGCGGGCCATCTTCGACGACCCAGCGATAAATCTGCGAGTCGCGAAAAGTGATCCAGCGCTGGCGGTTGGTGCCGACGCCGGCAAAGCTGTGGTCGTCGCCACCACGCCAGATCGAATCGGCGTAGAGCAGCCAGAACGGTGAAGGATAAGTTCCGGTGGTGAGGTTGACGTAGAGGTCGGGCTTTTTCGCGCGCAGTTCGCCGATCAGATGGATGGCCGCGTCGAAATCACTGTCGAACTGGCTGCCCTTGATGACTTCGTCGGCGTTGCCAGTGCCGTCGAACTTGAACTGGTTGACGCCGTATTTTGAAATCATGTCGAGGCAGGTGTCGCGGAAGTAGCGATAGTAGTTTGGACCGGACAGCGCGAGACCGCCTTCGTTGGTCTCGAATCCCTGGGCGTGAGCGGAGGCGAGACGGCGCTCTTTTGGCTCGGCGTAGCCGCCCCAGGGAGAGAGCCAGATGCCGGGCGCAGCGCCGTAACTGGCGGCGGTTTGCGCCACTTTCGTGAGGCCGTCGGGAAAGCCGGGATTGAATTTCCAGAGTGTCGTGGGATCGTCCCAGCCATCGTCGAACAGAAAGCTGTCGAGCTTGACGCCGCGCTTCTTGGTCAGCTCCTCGCCGAAACTCTCGACCACGGCGACGGCGCTCTGCTCGTTATAGCGGTCGAAGTATCCGAGGTCGTACCAGGAGTTGTAATGGAGAAAAGTTCGATAGGGATGAGCGCGTTCGAGCTCCAGATAATGCAGGAAGTCGCGACGCAACTGGCCGGGACGGGCGACGCCGATGACGGACGAGTAGGTCACGCTTTGTCCAGCCTGTAGCGGGAGTTCGCGGGCCAGCCAGCAGGTGGCGCGATCTCCATCACTATCACTATTACTGCGGACGCGGCACTCGGAGAGCGGATGCTCGAAGCCGAGGAACCAGGTTTGGGCCGTGACGGGCGATCCTTTGACGTGGCCGGAGACTGAGGCGCCGGGTACGAGGGCATCGATGAGGCCGACCTGGGTGAGCGCGAGGGCTTGGTGGGCGGCGCGGATGGTGACTTCCTGGCGAATATAGTTGGCGTCTTCGAGGAGGATTGCCTTCCAAATAATTTGAATGTTGCCGGAAGGATCGTGGAGTTCAGCGCGCAGTTCGCGGCCGGGCAGGCGATTGGCGGCGCGAGACGAGCTTGCTCCTGAGGAACCGGCTTGGGAAGAATCCGTCGAGGGTGAAATTTCCTGCAGCACGGGCGCAGCTACCATTTTGAGATCGGAGGAACGCAGCACCGGGCCCTCTTTCGGCACCAACTCAAACACAGCGCCATCGAGAGGCAGAGTCGCTCCGGTGAAATGGTTGGTCAGACTTTGCCAGCGCAGCGAGCCGCCGCGGACGGACCATGTGGCAGAAATAGCATGATTGGAAAGAGTGACGGTGCCGGCTTCCTGGACCGCCTGAGCCGAAGCGGAATTCTGGCTTGACCCTGACGAGTGGATAACCGGCACCAACAGCAAGCAATAAAGAAGAAGAGAGCGTGGCATCGGGTGATTTTCCTTGGTTTGGATGAGCGCCCCCAGACTACGGTACGAAATGTCGTGAAACAAGAAGAAAGCAAACGCAATGCGGCGGCGAGGGGCGTTTTCCTGCGGGCGGACCGGCGCAAAAGAGGCTGGGGGCCTTCGCTCGGCTGGCGGCTTTGAAATGGGTGCGATTTGACTTGACTTTCGGCATAAACGAAAGTAATAGTGTTGACTCGTAATAAAATGAAAGCCCTTCGTGGGGAGGCTGCCATGCGTGTCTGCCGTCGCAATTGTGGTTCGTTCGCCGGTCTCATCCTCTTATTATTGGGGATGGTTCTGCTGTTCGCGGCCGTTGGGTTTGGGCAAGCCAGTTACACGGCGCAGATACGCGGCGTGGTCGCGGACCAGTCAGGCGCGCTGGTGTCGAATGCGACGGTGACCATCACCAACGACGGGACCAACATTTCCCAGACCGCACACAGCGACGAGCACGGCCAGTATTTTTTTTCCGGGATGCGGCCTTCGGTCTATACCGTCAAGGCGCAGGCCACGGGCTTCCGGATCGCGGAGAAGAAGAATGTCGTCCTAGAAGTGGATCAGCAGACCAGCGTAGATTTTGTGCTGCATCCGCTGGGTGTGACCCAGACGATGGAAGTTACCACCGTTGCTCCCTTGCTCGACACCGAGAGCGCCACCCTGGGCTCAGAAATCACCGGGCAGTATTTGAAGGAAATACCTCTGATGAACCGCAGTTTTTTCGGGCTCACGTTTCTGGCTGCCGGTGTGACGGAGGTGGCCGGGTCGGGCACATCGGATAACTATCCCTCGGGAACAAACTTCACCTCGAACGGGCAGCGCAACGCAACCGCAGAGATACGACTGGATGGTTCGCTGATCAGCGCGCCGGAGCAGGGCGAAGGAGGAAATTCGAACGTCTACTACGAACCGCTGGTCGAGGGCATGCAGGAAATGAAAGTGCAGAACAACAGCTTCTCGGCCGAGTTCGGCAACAACGGCGGCACGGTCGTCAATATGGTGATGAAGAGTGGGACGAACGCCTTCCATGGGAGCGGATGGTATTTCCTGCAACGTCCGGGGATTGACGCGCGCGATTTCTTCAATCCCAAGTACGCTCCGGGCAGTTCTGTGTTCAACCCCAAACCCGACAGCCGGCGCGACCAGGGTGGTTTTACGCTGGGTGGCCCGATTAAGAAGGACCGCACATTCTTTTTTGTGGACTTGGAGAAGGTCCGCTCTTCCAGCGCATCGAGTGGCGTGGCGACCGTGCCGACTTTGGCAGAGCGGACAGGTGACTTCTCGAGCACGACCAATCCCATCTACGACCCGAAGCAGCCTCTGATTGCCTGCACGCCACCGGCCACGGGTATGTGCCGGCAGCCGGTGCAAGGGGGGGGCATGATACTAGGAGGGGAGCAGGACGCCATCGGCATGGCCGTGCTCAATCTCTACCCGAAGCCGAACAACTCCAGCCCCGAATTCAACAATTACAACTGGACGACGACGGCGCAGGCGCCAGATTACCAGTTCGACATTAAGGTGGACCACCAGATCAACGACA
>Ga0209517_10006126_pt1 | contig 14973 bp, 9 predicted proteins | sample PeaSoiMetSII2010_FD_187695 | JGI IMG/M metagenome (GOLD analysis project Ga0209517, IMG submission 187695) | Peat soil microbial communities from Weissenstadt, Germany - SII-2010 (SPAdes) (version 2) | ecosystem: Environmental > Terrestrial > Soil > Wetlands > Peat | place: Germany: Weissenstadt... | reverse complement strand
GTGGATCTTCACTCGGACGATCTTCACTCGGACGATCTGCACTCAGACGATCTGCGCGTGGAGGATCTGCTGCGGCGCGCAGGCCGGACCGTTGTGGGCGGATGTGAAGTGCCTTGCCTGTCTCCCGAAGATTCGCTGGTCGTGCTGTGCGTGCATGCCGCAAAGCATCTTTGGACGCGCCTGATCTGGCTTGCGGACATTGCGGAGACTTTGCAATCCCAATCCCGATCCCAGACCATCGACTACTCGCTGGTGTTCTCCCGAGCGCGCGCTCTGGGAATCGTACGTATTCTCGGCGTGAGTTTCTGGCTGGCGAAGAACGTGCTTCGGGCGGAGCTTCCAAAGCCCGCGGAGGAATTGCTTGCGGCCGATCCTCGGGTGCCTGCTCTGGGCAGCGAATTTGCCGGGCGCATGGCGCGCGGCGCGACCTATGATTTCGAATCCACGGAATACTTCCGACTGATCCTGAAACTGCGCGAGCGGCGCGGCGACCGCTGGCGATATCTCTGGCGGCTGGTCTGGACGCCAGGCGCGGGGGATGTTGCGGCGGTGCGGTTGCCGGAAGCGCTTTTTCCTCTGTATCGAATCGTGCGGATTGGGCGATTGATGCGGAAGCTCTACTGAAAACTGACGACTGATAGCTGACAGCTGGGTTTAATGCGTTTCTCCGTCGCCGGGCGCGACATCTGGCGTGTCAACTTTCTTCTGCGCAACGCCCGTGTTCGCTGGCGCCGGCGCCGCTGGAAAATTGCCGGGCTCCTTGCCCGCTAGCGCGACGTTCATGAACTGCATCCAGATCGGCAGAGCGGCGCGGGCTCCGGTCTCTTTCTCACCGAGCGATTTCTTTTCGTCGTAGCCAATCCACACGCCGCAGGTGAGCGACGGAGAAAAGCCCACGAACCAGGCGTCGGTGAAATCGTTGGTCGTTCCCGTCTTGCCCGCCAGCGGATACGGCATTTTGGCGGCTGCGGCTGCGGTGCCGTGGAGCACCACCTCCCGCAACATTGAAGTCATGATGCGCGCGGTGCGCGAACTAACGGCGTCTTTAACGTCGGAATAGTCTTCTTCCAGAACGCGCCCTTCGTAGTCGGTCACCTTGGTGATGTAGCGTGGGGCGACGCGTACGCCGTCGTTGGGAAACACGCTGAAGGCCGAGGTCTGCTCGAGGGGCGTGATTTCCGCCGAGCCCAGCGCCACCGGCAAATATGCGGGAATATTCGCGGTAATGCCGAAGCGGTGCGTGTAATCGATCACCGTCTTAATGCCGACGTGGTCGGCAAGCTTGAGCGCGGGAATGTTTCTGGACTGGGCGAGTGCGCGCCGCAGCGTGATCGTGCCCTCGAATTTTCCGTCATAGTTGTGCGGCGAATAAGGACCAGAGGCGGTTTGAAAAGTTACCGGCGCGTCCAGAATCGTGTCGTCGGGGCTGCCGCCCTGGTCGATCACAGCGGTATAGACGTACGGCTTGAACGACGACCCGACCTGGCGCAGCGCCTGCGTGGCGCGATTGAACTTCGAGAGATTGAAATCGCGGCCGCCGACCATGGCCTTGATCTCTCCGGTTGCGTTATCGATGGCGACGAAGGCTCCTTCGGCCCCTGAATCCTGTTCCAAGCTGACGCGCGATTTTCCGCCTGCATCGAGCGCGAGCACTTTGATGTAGACGATGTCGCCCGCGTGGAGCATGCCGGGAGGCTTGAGCTTCATCTTCGTCCATGCCACCTCGGCCTGCGAAAGCGTGGCCTTGTGCTGCCCGAAGCGGACTTCCACGGCGCCCGGCGAGACTTGTGTGACCAGCGCGTGCGTGTATCCGTTAACTTCGGGCTCCTCATCCCAATCCGGATCTTCGTACGCGTCGAGCTTCTGCCCCTGTGCGATCACGTTCACGAGCTTGCCGTGCCAACCATGCCGGCGCTCGTAGGCGGCGAGGCCGTCGAGCAGTGCCTGGCGCGCCGACTTCTGCAGGTCCATATCGAGCGACGTGTAAACGCGCAGCCCGCTTTCGTGAACCTGGTCGCTGCCATACTTCGATTCGAGGTAGCGCCGGATTTCTTCCACATAGTGCGGAGCCAGCGAATTCGGATCTTTCTGCAGGTTGAGCGGGATCGGCTTGCTCTTGGCGTCCGCCGCTTGGGCGGCGGTGATCTTACCGTCCTCAAGCATGGCGTTGAGCACGAGGTTGCGCCGTTTGACCGCACGTTCCGGATGGGTAATCGGCGAGTAATACTGTGGCGCTTTGGGCAGTCCCGCAAGCAGCGCGGCCTCTTCCAGTTTCAGTTGCTTGGCTGGTTTGCTGAAATAGTATTCGGAAGCGGCTTCAAAGCCGTAGGCGCCGTGGCCGAGGAAGATCTGATTGGCGTAGAGCGTGAAGATCTGCGGCTTGGTGAAGCGGCGCTCGATCTGGATAGCGAGCAGCGCCTCCTGCACCTTGCGATAAAACGAGCGGTCGGGCGAGAGAAACAAATTGCGGGCAAGCTGCATGGTGAGCGTGGATGCTCCCTGCACTTTCCCGCCGAATTCGATATCGCGATACGCCGCGCCCGCGATGCGCCAGATGTCGATGCCCGAGTGCCGGTAGAAATCTTTGTCTTCGATCGAGATCAGCGCGTTGCGGAGAACCTCGGGATAATCGTCATAGGTGGCGATGACGCGGCGCTGGAGCGCAAAGGTGCCGATGACTCGCCCTTGTCCGTCATAGAGTTCGGTAACGGAGATGGGACGGTAACGCTCGAGTTGTTCGACCTGGGGAAGATCCGTCGAGTAGACCAGAAGCAGCCCAGCGGCCGCTCCCACCGCGGCGGAGAGCAGGGTGAGTAATCCGAACAGGACGAGTCCCACCAACTTTCGTCCGCCAATTTTTATCGTTAGCAAGGGGCAGGTTTCAAGGTTTCAAAGTCTCAACGTTTCAATGGTAGCGCAAAAGAGCAGGGTTTCAGAGTTTCCAGGTTTCAATGTCACCGGAGGCGTCAGGTGCCGCTCTCAGCTCTTCTGGGCAGCAAAAAAGAAATCGCCCGCCGAAGCGAGCGATTCGCAATTCTTAAACCCTGAAACTCTGAAACCTGCTTTCTTATCCCTTCGATTCCCGGTTCTTCAACACTTCCAGCGCTTTGTTCAGTTGGTCGTCTTCCTGGCTTTTCGGTTTCACTTCTTTCTTCTCATTGGGAGCCGCCGGCTGGTCTTCGTCGGGTAACCCACCGTCGTCCTCCGCAGTGTCGGCGATCAGGACGTTCGGTGTGACGGCCGCATCCTGAATTGCTTTTCCGCTGGGCGAGTAATACTTCGCGACCGAAAGAATCAGGGCGGAGTTGTCCTGCATCTCGATCAGTTTCTGCACCGAGCCGTCGCCGAAAGTCTTGTCTCCCACCACGTCGCCGCGAGCGTTTTCCAGGATCGCAGCGGCCACAATCTCCGCTGGTCCGGCCGTGCCACGATTCACCAACACCGCCACGGGAAGCTTGGTGATGTCCTTGGCGGGATCGGCGTTAAACGCCTGGCGCGGATATTTCTGCCCCTGCAGGTAGGTGATGGTGCCATGGTCAAGGAAAAGATTGGCGGCGGCAACGCCCTCCGATTCGGCGCCACCGGCGGAGTTGCGCAGGTCGAGCACGAACTTCTTCGCTCCCTGCTTCTGCAGATCGCGAATCTTGCCGGCGATTTCCTGCGACTTGCCTTCGGGGAACGCATCCACCTGAATGTAGCCGACGTTATCGGCCAGCATCTTTTCGCTAACGGGCGGGATGGCGACCACGTCGCGCGTGATCACGATCTTCTCGGGTTCGGCTCGCCGCGGCCGGACCACCGCCAAGTTAATCGTAGATCCAACCTCGCCCGTCAGGCGGCTGTGAATCTCAGCCAGCGACATGTCGTGCGTGGTCTTGCCCTCGATCGACTCGATGATGTCGGAGTTCTCGACGCCGGCCTTTTCCGCCGGGCCGCCGGGAATCACCGCGACCACGGCGGCGTATCCGAAGCGCTTGGAAACGGTGGCGCCGATATCGGCCTTGCCGTCGGTCTTCATCGTCTTGTAGCGCGTGTACTCAGCCGCCGACAGGTAGCTGGAATTCGCGTCGAGCGACTCCAGCAGGCCGTGCAGCGCGCCGTCGGTGACGCCGGCAATATTGGGCTCTTCAACGTATTCCAGGCGGATGCGCGACAGCACTTCGCTGTACACCGACAACTGGCGATACGCGCCCTCATTCGAAGAAGCGCGAACGTGGACGAAACCGCCCACGATGGTGAACAGCAGGATGGCCAGCGAACTGGCAATGACGGTGACCTTCAACTTCGTCGACATAGATTTGATCTTCGCTCTTTAGATCTTTATTGATTTAGCCCCAAGTGATTCCTGGCCCCAAGGAAATCGAGGAACCGATACATCATTATAGACGGTTTGATGCATGGATCGGAAAGCAAGATACGAGGGCCAATATCATGAGTAACGTTAGTCAATAAGCCAAGGGTGCGTGGCCCGCAGGAAGGGCCCTTAGGACTCTAGCAAGTAGTCCGTAAAGGCAATGTTAACTATGAGATGGCCTCCCAGAAAGGTGTCATCCTGAGCGCAGTGGATGCTTCGCGAAGCGGAGCAGCCGCGCAGTCGAAGGACCCCTACGCATTCGACATCCCCATTCAGTGCCAAGGCGTTCTCCCCGTGCCCCGTGGGAGTGTGGAGGGAAACTCTATAGTTCGGAGAGAGGGTGCGTGACTACTCGTGAATTGTCCTCGGCGTGGCTCTGAAAATCACTTTTCATTGGCCATGCTACTACGTGCCGATGACCCGACGATACCTCGGGAATATGCTTCACGCCGCATCGTTGGCAAATTACTGGCGCGGTCTGCAATGCAGACCGGGTAAAGAAACTTTCAGATGGTTCATATGCTGGAAGCCACATATGGACGCTCGGATAGCCGCAATTAGGACAGGCGCACGCTACAAGCGCTAACCATGCTTGTTCGACGTTCTTATCAGTCACGCCGCGAATTATACGCGGTGTGCGGCTAAAAATGCTGCTCCTCCGAGAGCGGTAGCGGCCAAGAGTCGCAAACCAATGATGGGCAGATCAGGAGCGTTACGCAAAGATGCGTTTTGAGCAGGTCCGCTCCACAGCCATCCGTAACCGGCGCGGGAGTAATACGGTGCTGGACCGTGCCACGGCACCCAGACGCAGCAGTAGACGAACAGCAGACAGCAGAGAACGGTAACGATTCTTTGTGATCGGTTCATCTCTTCCCGTTCTTGGGAGCTCGGCTTAATGTGCCATCTTTTTGAGTCTTGTCATATTTCTCATAAGCCGCTTTAATCGCGTTCACATCCGATTCTTCTATCGGTACTCGCATACCGTCAATGTCAGCCAGCGAGTTGTATCGCCGAATATCATCGTCATCCATCGTCTCGGGATTTCTCGCTCGTCCCATGTGCCAGCAAAGCACATCGGCAGCTTGTAAGGGGATGCGATCTTTCCCGCCAGGTATTAGCTCTCCCATGAGGCGGGCTAAAGAACCCTTCCCCAGCTGCTGGAGGACATCGGCTATGCTTGAATGGAAGGTTTGGATGTGCTTCGTTATTTCTCCATTTCGTTCCACGATAAAATCCACTTTTTCTGCGTCTGAATGCCACTTTTCGACATACGCCAACACTGAGAAGACGTAGGCTTGAAAGCAGAGATAATCGGGATGGTGATAATCCTTAATTCCCCCGGTGCCCGCGATGAATTTTGTGTCGCTCATCTTGCCACGAAAATGCGCTGCGTTGATGCCGATAAGGATTGCTCGCAAGCTCCCAAGCTGTTCAATGAGCTTGATAGCTTCATCCAGACGCGAATCGGCATCATCCCGCGAAAGCCCATGTTCATCGCGGAATTTGCGACTCCTGATTTCGGTCATGTGCAACCACGGGATCGGTGGAGGCCCGTCTAGTACCCGCTCCTGCCACGCAGGAGCGAAGTACCGGGACCAATCTTCTTCCGGCGCAATGAATCCGCCAAACGAGCACTCGCGCTTGTCGGTCGCCGTGTTTTCATCTGAAGCCGATACAAAAACCGCCATATGGAAAACTCCGACGCCGGCTCATTCGAGCGCGCCTTAGTTCGCTTCGGGCGCGGTCCCTTAATTATCACAATCGCATTGTGTGCGCCATCACAGTCGTCCCGCGCGCCCGTAAGCGACAATAGCTCTGACCTCTGTGTGAGGGTGTGCCCGTCTCCCAGGAGACGGCAATTTAGCCGCATCTATTGGCTAGTTTACTCTTTGATAATAATTTGATCGGAAAAGTGGCCTTCCGAAAAAGCCGCAAAAGCTACGGAATCTAATAGAATCCGGCGAAAATCGAGCTAAGTCCTTATTTCAGAATACTTTAATTTAAGTCCTTTCCCTTCAAAGACCTTTTGCATTTCTCGCAGCCCGACCCGCATTTTCATTGAACAAGGGGGAGGGGGGTAGTGGTAACTAGGATTAATACCCTAATAGTAAACTTGCCGCGCGAGGCGCCCGTCCCCACACAAGACAAGGCAGTTCGCTATGACTGGTCGGCTACCGTGTTGCGCAACTGGCCGATGCCTGTGATCGACACTTCGATGGTATCGCCGGCGACGACCGGTCCTACACCAGCGGGCGTGCCGGTGGCGATCAGGTCGCCAGGTTCGAGAGTCATGATCTGCGAGATGTAGCGGATGACGACATCGAGCGGGAAAATGAAATCCCGCGTATTGCCGGATTGCCGCACTTCGCTAGTTCCTGGGCCATTCACGCGGGTTTCGACCTGGACGCCGGCCCATGGATCGAGACCGTCGGCGACCACGGGGCCGACGGGGCAGAAGGTATTGAAGCCTTTGGCGCGAGTCCACTGGCCGTCTTTGTTCTGCAGATCGCGGGCGGTGAAATCGTTTACGCAGGTGTAGCCGAGGATGTAGGGGCGTACGTCTTCGCTCTCTTTGAGTTGGTGGCAGCGCCGGGCGATGACGACTCCGAGTTCGCCCTCGTAGTCGGTGCGCGCGGAAACTTTGGGCCGCAGAATGGTTCCGCCCGGCGGCAGCAGGGACGAGGGCGGCTTGAAGAATAGCAGCGGCTCTTGGGGAACGTCGTGGCCGAGTTCGGCGGCGTGCTCGCGATAGTTGCGGCCGACGCAGACGATCTTCGAAGGCTCGACCGGCGGCAACAGAATCGCCTGGGCGAGCGGGATGCGGTCCATGCGGCGGCTGGGAAGGCCTTCGACGTCGCCATCGCTATCCTGCGGAGGCTGGAGGAGCAGGCGGGTGATTTCGTCCTCGTTGTTGCCTGCGACGGACTCGACCAGACCGTAGTGGGCGGAACCGTTGAGATGGAAGCGGCAGTATTTCATCAGAGGAATATTCAAACACAATTTCTAACAACAAGGGGCGGAAAGATCATGAAGAAAATCTATGAGCGTACGCCGCGAGAGGCGACTCGGTCTGGACAGCCCGGGGGCGGCTGTCCCTACGCAACCTTGGACGGGCGAGGGCGCCCGTCCCACACAACCTGTTACGGCACAGGCTCGCTGGCTTCCTCGGAGCGCTGGCTTTCGTTTCCACGGACGTCCACGGCGGAAACTGAGTAGGCATAGGTTTTGCCGGAAGCGACCGCGCTATCGCGATACGACGGCGATTTCACCAGCTCGGAATTCAGCTTGGCTGCGGCCGCACCTGCTTCGCTGCGATAGATGTTGTATCCCGCGAGGTCGGCGTTTGTGACTGGGGCCCAGATGAGGTCGATAAATGGCTTTTGTCCTGCGCCCGAGAAGGCGGCCTGCAACCCGGCGGGGACGGAGGGCGGGAAGACGTCATGGGCGATGACGCGCACGGGCGGAGTGTCGTCTCCCTCGACCTGCACCTCGCTGTCGGGGCGTTTGACGATGGTCACAGCCGTGACGCGGTAGAGGTAGTTCCTTTCCCATTCGAAGGCGGAGTCGGTGAAATGCGCGGGGCCGGGCTCGGTCGATGGCCCGGGAACTGGAATTGGGACTTCGCCGGCAATCGCGTCTTTGCCGGAGCTTTCGTCGCGACGATAGACGCGATAGCGATACTGAACGTTAGGAACATTCCGTGATTCGCCCGTGTTCGTCCAGGTGAGCACTACGCCATCGCCGGTGAGTTCCGCGGCCAGATCGGGTGGCGGCGGCAGAGTCAGGACGGCGGGCACGTGCACGCGATTCGACAATCCGGCGCCGCGGGCATTGCGGTTCAAGACCTCGACGGCGAAGGTGACCTCGGCGGCCGGGTCTAGCGGTTCCATTGCTGCGGGCAGTGTGCCGGTATAAGTCTGCGGCGCGGGGCGCGGGGATCCTGGTTTCTGCGGGACAGCAGAGGGTGCGGGCAACATCTCGGCGGGACTCCCGCATTCGGCCATCTCATATTCGAGGCTGAGGCAGACCAAGGTCGGGCCGACGTAGCGCACCCCCTGGCGGTCGGTGGTGAGCGCGGGCTCGCTCCAGGTGAGGGTGACGCGATTGCCTTTGCGGCTGGCGCGCAGATCGCTGGGCGGCTTGGGAAGTTCGAGCGACGGCGGCAGCGGCGGCCCGGTCTGGGCGCAACCGGCCAGCAGCAGGCAGAGGGCGGTCGGCGCGATGAACCTTCCGAGATGCAGTTTCATGCGGAAAGAGAAAGAGTACCAGAGAAACAGTACCCAGTACCCGGTACCCAGTACCCAGTAAACCCCGGCTGCGCGTTTTTATTTGCGGTCCTTCAGGCGGTTGTTGCTGGGTACTGGGTACTGGGTACTGTTCTATCCCGCCAGCTCGCGCACGGATTCGCGAAAGACCTTGGTGTGGTAATCGACGTCCTCGGGCGTGGTGGCGGGCGACATCAGCGCCATGTTGTGGAAGGGCGTGAGCAGAACGCCGCGATTCATGGCGTAGAGATGCATGAAGCGTTCGAGTTCGAAGTCCATGGCATCGTGCGCTTCGGTTCCGTTCTTGGGCGGGTTGGGGCTGAACAGATACTCGGCGCGGCATCCGAGGCGCGTGACGTGCCAGGGAAGACCGAAATCCCGGATGACTTTTTGTACGCCGGCGGTCCAGCGCTCGGCCATGGAAATCATGCGGTCGAAAGCTTCTTTGGTCAACACTTTTGTGAGCGTGGCTCGCATGGCGGCCAGGGAAAGGGCGTTGCCGGCGAGGGTTCCGCCGATTCCGCCGGTGTCGCAGTCTTCGAGGCTGTGACGCTCGAGAATCATATCCGCAACTTTTTGGGTGAAGCCGTAGGCAGCGCCAGGGACGCCGCCAGCGATTGGCTTGCCGAAGACGAGGAAGTCGGGGTCGAGGTTTTCTGCACGCGTATAGCCGCCGGGGCCGGCGCAGATGGTGTGCGTCTCGTCGATGATGAGCAAGGTGCCGTATTTGCGCGTGAGCTCGCGCAGGGTTTGATGGTAGCCGGGCGCGGGATGCACGATGCCGACGTTGGTCAACGCAGGCTCGGCCAATACGCAGGCTACGTCGCCATGAGCGAGCGCCTGTTCGAGAGCGGAGACGTCATTGAATTCCACGACGCGCGTGGTCACGGAAGGATCGACGGGTGGGCCGATGTTGCCTCGGCGCGCTCCGGAAGTGCCGTCGGGATGAAGCGTGATGAAGGTTTCATCAACCGTGCCGTGGTAGCACCAATTGAAGACCAGGATTTTCGCGCGGCCGGTGATCTGGCGCGCTAAACGGATCGAAAAACGATTGGCATCGGTGGCCGTGAGGGCAAATTGCCAGTAGGTCAAGCCGAAGCGCTGCTGCAATTCTTCGGCGACAAAGACGGCATCTTCGGAGGGCAGCATGAGGGTGATGCCGCGTTTGACCTGATCCTCGATGGCTTTGGCGGTGGCGAAGGGAGAATGTCCGGTCATAGCGCCGGTGTCGCCGAGGCAGAAGTCCACGTAGCGATGGCCGTCGACGTCGTAGAAGTGCGCGCCCTGCGCCTCGCGGACAACGGGTGGGAACGCTCCGGCCCACTTTACCATCCAGTTCATGGGGACGCCGGAGAGGAGCGACTTTTTGCCGCGTTCGTAAATGGATTTCGATTTCGGACGTTCGGCGACGAAGCGCTTTTGCTCGCGCTCGGTGAGGGACTTGAGGCGGTTGCGGTCGAGAGTGGGCATGATTGTCTGCGAATAAGAAGCCGTAAATTTAGCAGAAAGTCATGGCGATGGCGAGGAGAACGAAGATAACCACAGGGGACACAGAGGTGCACAGGGGTTTCTAGGTTTTCCCCTGTGCACCTCTGTGTACCCTGTGGTCGAGACTTTTTACAGTATGTAGCGCGACAGATCCTGATCTTTCACGATCTCGCTGAGCATCTTTTGCACGTAGGCCGCGTCCACCTTGAACTCCTGTCCCTTCTTTTCGGGCGCTTCGAAGCTTATTTCGTCGAGCACGCGCTCCATGATGGTATGCAGACGGCGGGCACCGATGTTTTCCGTGCCTTCATTCACTCGGAATGCGAAGCGCGCAACTTCTTCGAGCGAGTCGGGCGTGAACTCGAGCTTCACGCCTTCGGTTTCGAGCAACGCGATGTATTGCCGGGTCAGCGAAGATTTCGGTTCGGTCAGAATGCGGACGAAGTCTTCCATGGTGAGCGATTGCAACTCCACGCGGATGGGGAAGCGGCCCTGCAATTCGGGGATCAGGTCGCTCGGCTTCGAAACGTGAAACGCGCCCGCGGCGATGAACAGGATGTGGTCGGTGCGCACCATGCCATAGCGCGTGTTGACCGTGGTGCCTTCGACGATGGGCAGGATGTCGCGCTGCACGCCTTCGCGCGAGACGTCGGGACCATGGCCGCTTTCACGGCCGGCGATCTTGTCGATTTCGTCGAGGAAGATGATGCCGGAATTTTCCACGCGATCGATGGCGGTGCGCGTGACCTGCTCCATGTCGATCAGGCGCTGCTCTTCTTCCTGGATCAGGTACTCGAAGGCCTCGTTGACCTTCATCTTCCGCTTCTTGGTGCGCTGGCCGAAGATGTTGGGCAACATGTCCTTGAGATTGACGTCCATCTCCTCGACGCCTTGATTGGAGATGATTTCAAACGACGGGAAATTGCGCTCGCGAGTTTCGATTTCGACGGTGCGGTCGTCGAGCTTGCCTTCGCGCAGCTGCTGACGCAGTTTCTCGCGGGTGCGGCTGGAGGATTCGGTCAGGCTGGTGCTGGCGTCGATGACCACGCCGCCGGTCGAACTGGCGGTGGAGCTTGAATCCTGACGCGGCGAAATCGGGGGCAGAAGAATATCGAGCAGCCGCTCTTCCGCGTTGAGTTCCGCTTTATCGGCGACGTCTTCGAGTTTCTCTTCGCGGATCATTTCGATGGCGATCTCGACCAGGTCGCGGATCATGGATTCGACATCGCGGCCCACGTAGCCGACTTCGGTGAACTTGGAAGCTTCGACCTTCAGGAACGGCGAGTTAGCCAGCTTGGCGAGGCGGCGGGCGATTTCGGTTTTGCCGACGCCCGTAGGGCCAATCATGATGATGTTCTTGGGGATGACCTCTTCGGCCATTTCGGGCGCGAGCTTCTGCCGGCGCATGCGGTTGCGCAGGGCGATGGCGACGGCGCGCTTCGCGTCCTTTTGTCCGATAACGTACTTGTCGAGTTCGACGACGATTTCGCGCGGCGTCAGTTCGTCAAGCGTGACTTGTTCTTCTTCGGCGGTTCCGGGTAAGTAGATTGCCATAAGAAATCAGGTGTTAGGTGTCAGGTCTTAGGTCTTAGGCGTCGGGTTTTGGTTTTCCTAACACCTCAGACCTAAGACCTGACCTCACAATTCCTCAATCGTTACCTTGTCATTGGTATAGATGCACATCCGGCCGGCAATCTTCATTGCTTCTTCGGCAATTTCGCGTGGCGAGAGCTGGGTGTGATCGGCGAGGGCCTGCGCTGCGGCCTGGGCAAACGGGCCGCCGGAGCCAATTGCTGCAATGCCGGTATCGGGCTCGATCACGTCTCCCTGGCCGCTGAGCAGGAACGTCGTTTCTTTGTCTGTGACCAGCAGCAGGGCTTCTAGATGGCGCAGAAATTTGTCGGTGCGCCAGTCTTTTGCCAGTTCGACGGCGGCGCGGCCGAGGTTGCCGTGATACTGCTCCAGTTTGGCCTCGAAGCGGCTGAACAGAGTAAAAGCGTCGGCGGTCGAGCCGGCAAATCCGGCCAGAATTTTGTCCTGATAGAGGCGGCGGATCTTCTTCGCCCCGTGTTTGATGATGGATTCTCCGAGCGTGACTTGGCCGTCGCCGGCCATGACAACTTTGTCGTCGCGGCGCACGCAGAGGACGGTGGTGGAGCGGATTCTGCGGGGAGCAGGTTCATGGTCGGCTGCTATTGAGCTGCTTTTCTTCATGAGCGCAATCTTTTATTATACAGTCATCTGCCGTCGGCCGTTCGGGCAGTGGAAACATGCGAGATAAGACTGTCTTCGTTCTTGGTGCTGGCTTCTCCTACCACGCCGGCATTCCCCTGGTGCAACAGCTGAGGACTGAAGTACTCAACTGCATCGACCGTATCAAGGTCCGCGATCTCATCATTCGTACCTTTCTAGAGCCGATGGGAATCGAGTACCCGGAAGGCAAGTTCCGCAAGGGCTTTGCCGCAGTCGATCACGGGCAGGGGATTGAGGAACTTCTCGTTGACCTTCGTGGGGCCGTGGTCAAATGCCCGGTTGCCCTCCAAACTTTGAATATCCTGCGCCGTGCTTGCGCGCGACTTCTCTGGGAAGAACATTACGGGCTCAGGCTTCGGCTACCGGATGCCTATTCTGGGTTTGCCCACCGGGTCGCTTCGGCAATCGGCGTCATTTCCTTTAATTGGGATCTCGTTTGCGAAACAGCCTTGGAGAGGGAGGGGCGCGCTTTTAGCTACGCCCCAGATTCCCGAATTCCAATTATTAAGCCGCACGGGTCGATTAACTGGACAAATCATCTTCAGCCAAAGCCAGGGCGCCTGATTGAAAATCCTTCCGGCATGTGTCCCATTGCAGATGGAATGACGATCTCTTGGGACCAAAACGCTCCCTTTGATGATCCCCTCCTTCCCTATGATGCAGACGATCTTAGGTACATGATTTTCCCAGGTGACCCCGAAATGGCGACCTTGGATAGTGACGAAGCTCGCAGGAACACTGAAAAGCTCTGGGAGGCGGTAGCTGCCCTCATTCTCAGAGCTGAGGAGGTCGTGTTTATTGGTTATTCCCTTCCTGCCTACGATCAGTTTGCCAAAGAGCTCTTTCAATGTACTTGTCATGACAAACGAATCGTAGTGTGTAACCCTAGTCCGACCGTGATCGAAGCGTTCGAGCAGGCTTTTTCAGGTGAAAACATTCAATCGATGCCCTTGAAATTCGAGGAATCGGTTTTCAGCCAGTCCCCCACACACGTCCTAACGACTTGATAAGGTTTCGATAGAGGGGCACCCATCTCTCCATCATTTAGAATTCACTCAGCACATTTCGGAGCCATTCTCTTTTGTCGTTCCTGGACGAGTTGAACCCGCAACAACGCGAAGCGGTCGAGACCACCGAAGGCCCGGTGCTCATCCTGGCCGGGGCGGGCAGCGGGAAGACTCGCGTCATCACCTACCGTATTGCTTACCTGATCGAGAAGATGGGCGTGATGCCGGAATCCATACTGGCGGTGACTTTCACCAACAAGGCTGCCTCGGAGATGGCCGAGCGGGTGGAAAAGCTGGTCGGCGGCCTCAGCGTTGCCAAGCCGGTGATTTCTACTTTCCACTCGTTTTGCGTGCGCGTGCTGCGGCGCGACATTGAGGCTTTGCGGATTCCCTCGACCGTGCCGGGACAGCCGCCGATTGGGCTTACGAGAAATTTTGTCATCTACGATGAAGCCGACCAGCAGCAAGTGGTCAAGGGCGTCATGCGGCGGTTGGGCCTCGACGACAAGCAACTCACGCCGCGCAACGTGCTTTCGCGGATTTCCTGGGCGAAGAATCACATGCTCGATCCGCAGGAAATCTACCTGCAATCGGCCGATCCTAAGACTGAAAAGATCGCCCACATTTTCGAGGAGTATCGCAAGGAACTGCGCAAGGCGAATGCGATGGACTTCGACGATCTGTTGCTTGAAGCCATGCGCCTGCTGAAGTCGGTGGCGGCGGTGCGCGAATATTACAACCGTCGATTTCAATACCTTCTCGTCGATGAATATCAGGACACGAACCGTCCGCAGTACGAACTGATGCGGTTGCTGGCGGGTGACGGGCACAACGTCTGCGCGGTCGGCGATGAAGATCAGTCGATCTACTCGTGGCGTGGGGCCGACATTCGCAACATTCTGGAGTTCGAGGCCGACTTCCCGGAGGCGAAGATCGTGCGGCTGGAGCAGAACTACCGCTCGACCGAGAACATTCTGGAGGCGGCGTCGGTGGTGGTGGCCAATAACGTCCGGCGCAAGGGCAAGAACCTGTGGACCTCGCGGCAGGGTGGGGCGAAGATCGGCTACTACGAGGCTCCGGACGGCGAGAACGAGGCGTTGTTCGCGGCCGATACGATCAACCGCTACGTGCGGCAGGCGGGCGAAAACGGCGAAACGGCACGCGCGGCGGTGCTCTACCGGACCAACTCGCAATCGCGGTTGTTTGAAGAAGCGATGCGGCGCTACGGGCTGAAATATCACGTGGTGGGCGGGTTCTCGTTCTACGAGCGGGCTGAAATCAAGGATCTGATCTCGTATTTGAAGGTGATCCAGAACCCGGACGATTCGGTTTCGCTGCTGCGCGTGATCAATACTCCGGTGCGCGGGATTGGCAAGACGACGATCGAGATGATTGAGCGGCTTGCGCTTGAAACAGGCTTGTCGATGTGGGGCGCTGTTGGTGAAGCTGCGACGCGGCAGTTGTTTCCGGCGCGGGCGTTGGCGGCGTTGAAGAGTTTTCGGGCGCTGATTGAGGATGGGCGCGCGATGCTGGCAGGGACTTATACGGAGCAGTTGGAAGAGACGGCTTCGGCGAAGGCGGGCGCTGCCGAGCCGCGCTCGGCTCC
>Ga0209517_10006124_pt1 | contig 14977 bp, 12 predicted proteins | sample PeaSoiMetSII2010_FD_187695 | JGI IMG/M metagenome (GOLD analysis project Ga0209517, IMG submission 187695) | Peat soil microbial communities from Weissenstadt, Germany - SII-2010 (SPAdes) (version 2) | ecosystem: Environmental > Terrestrial > Soil > Wetlands > Peat | place: Germany... | reverse complement strand
CCAAGCTGATCGAAACCGCGATGGAAAAAACCATCCAGCAGAAGTTCGTCACCTACGACTTCGAGCGCCAAACAGCCGGCGCTACCAAGGTGGGCACCAGCGAATTCGCAACGCGCATCATTGGCAACATGTAAAGCAAGTTGAATACCAGGAGAGAAAAAGATATGCGTAAAAAAGTAAGCATTGTAGGCGCTGGCAACGTGGGCGCAACGGCCGCCCACTGGATTGCGGCCAAGGAACTGGCCGATGTGGTCCTCATCGACGTGGTGGAAGGCATTCCCCAGGGCAAGGCGCTCGACCTGCTGGAAGCCATGCCGATCGAGAAGCGCGACGTGAACGTGACCGGCTCCAACGACTACGCCGCCACCGCCCACTCCGACATCGTGGTCATCACCGCCGGCATTCCCCGCAAGCCCGGCATGAGCCGCGACGACCTGCTGCACACGAATTTCAAAATCATGTCCGACGTGGTCTCGAAGGTCGTGGCGCAATCGCCCGAGGCCATTCTGATCATCGTCTCCAACCCGCTCGACGCCATGGCCCAGGCCGCCTTTCGCCAGGCCGGCTTCAACCGCGAGCGCGTCATCGGCATGGCCGGAGTGCTCGACTCGGCCCGCTTCCGGACCTTTATTGCCGCGGAACTCAATGTGAGCGTCGAGAATGTTACTGCCTTCGTTCTCGGCGGCCACGGCGACACCATGGTCCCACTGGCGCGCTACTCCACCGTGGCCGGCATCCCCATCACGGAGCTCATCGCGCCCGACCGCCTTGCATCCCTCATCCAGCGCACCCGCGACGGCGGCGCCGAGATCGTGAAGTACCTCAAGACCGGCAGCGCCTATTACGCCCCGTCGGCAGCGGTCACTGAGATGGTCGAAGCCATTCTCAAGGACAAGAAGAAGATTCTTCCCTGCGCCGCCTACCTCGAGGGCGAATACGGCATCGAGGGCTACTACATCGGCGTTCCCTGCAAGCTGGGCGCGGCGGGCCTCGAGCAGATCGTCGAGATCAAGCTGACCGCCGAAGAAGACGCAGCCCTCAAAAAGAGCGCCGAAGCGGTGAAGGAACTCTGCGCCGTTATCGGCGTTTAATTCTCTTCTCTGAATAATTCCGCCAGCCCAGGTTTTTTCCGCCACGGCGAAGAAGCCTGGGAAACTCCCGCCAGCTTCCCCTCGCACGTCCCATCGGTCAACTTTCTGCATCCTGTCATTGACGTCATCAATATTCCTCGCATCCGCCTGCTAACGGCGATCTCCGCTGTCTGTCTCACGGTGTAGACTGCACTGGAAAGACCGTGTGGAAACAGCCTCATTCCCCGAGGAAAGCCGAAATGACAACCGCCTTCATCAACCGCATCGCTACTGCCGTTCCGCAGCACGATGTGCACCAGGCCTTCATCGACTTTGCCACCGGCATGCTGCCCGAGGGCACGGTGCGCAATCTCTTCCGGCGCATGGCGCGTTTGTCGGCCATCGAACACCGCTACTCCTTTGTGCAGCCGGTCGCCACGGAGAATGGAACCTGGAAGGATGCCGAGCAGGTCTATGAACCGGGGAATTTTCCCGTCACCGCGCGGCGCATGAAGTTCTTCGAGAGCTTTGCCCCGCAACTGGCTCGCAAGGCGCTCGATAAACTCTCACTCACTGAAGAGGAGCGGGGCGCGATTACGCACGTGATCGTAACCTCCTGCACTGGGCTCTACGCGCCGGGACTGGACTTTGAAGTAGTCAACCATCTCGGCCTCAACACCTCGGTGGAACGCACCATGATCGGATTCATGGGCTGTTACGCAGCCATCAACGCACTCAAGTCCGCGCATCATATTGTTCGCTCCGAACCTAATGCACGCGTAATCGTCTTGAATCTTGAGCTCTGCTCGCTGCACTTTCAGGAGACCCAGGAATTGGAGCAGGTGCTCTCGTTCCTGGTCTTCGCCGATGGTTGCGCCGCATCCCTTATCAGCGCGGAGCCACAGGGCCTGGGGATCGACAGCTTTCTTGCCCTCCAAATCCCGCAATCGAGTCACCTCATTACCTGGCGCATTGGCGAACTCGGCTTCGACATGCATTTATCCGGCCAGGTCCCGGGCGAAATCGGCGGCGCTCTCCGGCAGTTGGGCAGCCAGGTCACGCGCGGCAAAGACCCGCTTGAACTGGATCTCTGGGCAGTCCATCCTGGAGGCCGCTCGATCCTCGACGCGGTGGAAAAGGGGCTTGCACTCGCCCCCGACGCACTGGCCAGTTCACGCAGCGTGCTGGCGCAGTTCGGCAACATGTCTTCGGCCACCGTGATGTTTGTCCTGCGCGAGATCATGCAGCGCGCGCAAAGCGGCCAGCAAGGCTGTGCCATGTCCTTCGGCCCAGGGCTCACAGCGGAGACCATGCTCTTCCATGCAGCCTGACGCTCTGGACTTCAGCCAACGCGCCAGCCTCACCGAGCTGATGGATGAGCCATGCAGCCGCGAAGTCCTCCGCGCGTGCCTGCGCGACATCGCCCGCACCAACCGCTGGACGCTCGCCTATCGCCCGCTCTTCCACTGGCTCAACGCAGTCGCCGAAGCACTGCCTGCTTTCGAAGGGCCGCTGCGCATCCTCGACGTTGGCTGCGGCTACGGCGACGGGCTGCGCCGCGTGGAGCAATGGGCTCAAGCTCGCAGCCTTGCCGTGGATCTGACGGGACTCGATCTGAACCCCGACGCCACGGCCGTCGCTATCGAGGCCAGCCCGCCGTCGTGCAGAATCAAGTGGGTCACCGCGGACATAGTCACTTACACACCTCCGCAGCCGCCGCACCTGGTGGTCAGTTCCCTCTTCACGCATCACCTTTCCGAAGACCAGATTGTGCAATTCCTCCGCTGGATGGAACTTCACGCCGAGATCGGATGGTTCATCAACGACCTTTCCCGCGCGCCCATCCCCTACCATCTCTTTCGCGTCTTCGCCAAGCTCATGCGGCTGCATCCGTTCGTGCAGTACGATGGTCCCGTGTCCATTGCCCGGTCATTCATTCTCGCAGATTGGCGCAGCATGTGCGCGGCCGCGGGGTTCAGGGATGGAGACGTTGCGATTCGCCCCTTCAAGCCCGCACGGCTCTCGGTGGCGCGGAGAAAGCAGCCATGAGCACCTGCGCGCGAACTGCTGCTCACCTGGTGATTGGAGGCGGTCTTGCCGGCTCCATGGTGGCCATCCGGCTTGCCGCTGCAGGACGCGAGGTCGTGCTGCTGGAACGCGAGTGCACGGCACACCACAAGGTCTGCGGCGAGTTTCTCAGCCGCGAAGCGGTGGAGTATCTGGACCAGGCGGGTGTGAACCCGCTCGATCTCGGGGCGAAGAGAATTCATTTTGTACGGTTCACCTCCGGGCGGCGAATCGTGGAAGCGGCACTGCCCTTCCCAGCGCTGTCGTTGTCGCGCTGGGTGCTGGATGAGGCCATGCTCCAGCGCGCGGCGCAAGCGGGGTGCAGGGTCGAGCGTGGCGCCCAGGTAGAAAGCCTTGCAGCGAGAGACGGCGTGTGGCGGGCGGAGCTACGCGGCGACGAATCGTGGTGCGCAGCCCAGGTTTTTCTCGCCACCGGCAAGCACGACCTGCGCGGATGGGAGCGCAAACCGGGCCGGCACGGCGACCTGATCGGATTCAAGATGCATTGGCGGCTGGCGCCGGCGCAGACGGCCGCGCTGCGCGCCTACATCGAGTTGTTTCTCTTTCCCGGCGGCTACGGCGGGCTGTCGCTGGTCGAAGAAGACGTTGCCAACTTTTGCTTCGTGGTGTGCCGCGCCACGCTGCGCGCAAAAGGCGGGTGGACCAAGTTGCTGGCCGCGATCCGGCACGAAAACCCGCACATCGCGGGGCGGTTGGAAGCCGCATCACCACTGTGGGAACGCCCTCTGGCCGTCTCGTCCATTCCGTATGGTCATCTGGCCGGACGCCCGTGCGGGTTGTGGTGTGTAGGCGACCAGGCAGCGGTGATTCCGTCCTTCACCGGCGACGGCACGGCCATCGCCTTGCACAGCGGAGCCCTGGCCGCGCAAATGGTCCTCGCCGGCCAAAGCGCGGAGCAATACCATCAAGCGCTGTGCGCCCATCTCGCCCGGAGCATAAGCCTGGCAACGGCTCTGTCGCGCGCCATGGTCAGCGGAGTGGGACGTATGCTGGCGCCCATCGGTCTTTCGCTCTTCCCCGGAGCAATGCAGTGGATTGCCCAATCGACCAGGGTTCCGGAGAATGCGTTGCTGCGGAACAAAACCAAGTGCCCGGACCCTCAGACCACCGCGACCAGATAGGCGCATCTATTCCTTCAAGAAGCCCACCACCTTCGGCGCGATTTGTGGCGCGCACTGGCCTGGCGCCAGGTGGCCGCAGCCGGGGATCACGTCCAGCTCTGACTGGGGAACGAGCTTATGCATCGCCTCTCCCAGGCTGAGCGGCGTGATCTTGTCCAACTCGCCCCACACGATCAGAACCGGCATCTTCAGTTGCGGCAGCATGTTGTCGGTGGCGTCCTGCCCGGTGAGCATGGTGGCCAGCGCGCGATGAATGATCCAGGCCCTGTGGTCCGAAACGCGCAGAATATCCCGCGCCACAAACCCCGGCAGGGGCGGCGGATTCGGCATCAGCAGCTCATCCAGTTGATCCAGTTCCACCGGCGTGGTGGGCGTAAACAGACGAACGTCCCACATGGGCAGCACAAGAATTCCAGCCGAGTCGAAGAGCATCAGCCGCCGCACCCGCTCCGGATGCCGGAAGGCCAGGTGCTGCGCAATGGCGCCGCCCATCGACCATCCGCCCAGGTCCACCTGCTTCAGGTTCACCGCGTCCAGGAAGCCGACAACGATCTCCGCCTCGTCTCGTACCGAATAGGAAAAATCCCGCGGCTTTTCGCTGCGGCCGTAGCCAATCAGATCGGGCAGGTAGACGCGGAAGCCGGCCTCGGCCAGGAACGGCGCCAGGTTGCGCCAGTCTTCTGCGTGGCCGCCCAGCCCATGCACCAGCACCACCACCGGTCCATCAATCGGCCCCTCCGTCTCGTAATGCATGCGATGGCCGGCAACCGTCACTTCCCGGTTTTGCACGCCCGAAAGACAATCGCGCACGTACATCGATTCGTTAAAGTAGCTCACCGGTCGCCGCAAGAATCCCACCCCTGCGACCAACCCCAGCAATCCCGCAATGACCAGCAGCTTCTTGACCAATCTCAACGGCCCTCCCCATCCTTCTCAAACTTCCGCGCCCTCTGCCAGCCCTCCTCGATCACCCGCACTGTCACCGGGTCGAGTTTGAGTGCGCTATGGCTGTTCCACTCCGCCCGCTCCACCCAGCGCACAGCGTCCGCGTCGGAAGCGGCCTTCAGTTCCCCGCCCACCACGCGGCAAAGATAATCGGCAATCACATAATGGTAGCGGACGCGCTCCCCGTCGCGATGAATGCGGTCGAGCAACTCAACCAGTTCCACTGGTTCGACCACGAGCCCGGTCTCTTCCCGCACCTCCCTCACCACGCCGGCGGTCAGCGGCTCGCCCAGTTCCAGCATGCCACCGGGCAGCGACCAGTGGCCCTTAAGCGGCTCACGGCCGCGCCGCACCAGCAGCACGCGGCCTTCGTCCACCACCACCGCGCCCACGCCCACCAACGGCGCCTCGGGATACTCGCGCTGCATCGCCCCTCCAGCCGCACACTCGCTCTCTCTTACCATAGTGCCCTGACCGCACCTCAGCGCAACCGCCTCGCCCCGCCTCACTTCCCATACGCCGGCCCCATGCATCCTTTCGCCCGCGCTATCATCGAAGAAACCAGAGGACAACATGCCGGAATTCACGCTGCGAATCGACAACATGCACTGCGGCTCCTGCATCCGCCGCGTCGGTCAGGCGTTGGCCTCCACCGAAGGCCTCGAAGTCCAGGAAGTCCGAGTAGGCGCCGCTCGCCTCATCTCCACCCAGAACCCCGCGCCGGTCGAACTGGCCGTGGCCGCGCTGGCCAAGGCCGGCTACCCCGCGCGACTGGAAGATTAGGTGGACGCAACCGAATCCCTCACCCTTCCGGTCCTGGGCATGACCTGCGCCTCCTGCCAGCATCACGTGGAGACCGCGCTCCTCGCCACCTCAGGCGTGCAATCGGCCCACGTCGATCTAATGGCCAACCGCGTCAGTGTGGAGTTCGATCCGGCCACGACCTCGCCCACGAACTTAGTTGAAGCCATTCGCGCCGCCGGCTACGACGCCGTCATTCCCCACTCCGATGCCGCGCCCTCGCAAACCTCATCCAACGACGCAATCTCCGCCAAGGCCGCGCGGAAAGCCTGGGCAACCCTGGCCGCCGGCGCCGCCGCCATGCTGCTAGGCATGCCGCTTGACTCCGCCATGGGCCCGCTCGACCACGCCCTGATGGACCTCGCCCCCTGGCTTTACGCGGTCCCACCCGCCCTTCTGCGCTGGTCGCTGCTGGTTGTGACGGCAGCGATTGTGGCCTGGGCCGGCCGCGGCATCTACCTCAACGCCGGTCGCGCGCTCCAGCACGGCACCACCAACATGAACACGCTGGTGAGCCTTGGAAGCAGCGTGGCGTTTGCGTGGTCTGCGTACGCCACCATCCTGCCCGCCCCCGGCCGCCAGGTTTACTTCGACGCGGTTTTGCTGATTCTCGGCTTTCTGCTTCTGGGCAAGAGCCTTGAAGGCCGCGCCAAGCGCCGCGCCCTGGCCGCGCTCGACTCGCTCGCCCGCTTGCGTCCGGTCACGGCCCGCCGCATCCGCAACGGCGTGCAGCAGGTCGTTCCACTCGAAGAGATCGAGCCCGGCGACAGCGTGCTCATTCTCCCCGGCGAGCGCTTCCCGGTGGACGCGGTCATCCTTGAAGGCCGCACCTCCATCGACGAATCCATGCTCACCGGCGAGCCGACGCCCCTGCCGCGCGAGCCCGGCGGCCGCGTGCTGGCCGGATCGCTCAACTACGACGGCGCCGTAACCTGCCGCGCGCAGTCGCTCGGCGAAGCCACGGTGCTCTCGCAGATCACGCGCATGGTCCAGCAGGCGCAGTCGTCGCGCGCGCCCATGGAGCGGCTGGCCGACCGCGCCAGTTCCATCTTTGTCCCCGTCGTGCTGGCCCTGGCCGGAATCACATTCGGCGTCTGGCTCATGGCCGCCCACTCCTTTGGCCTGGCCCTGGCCAACACTGTGGCCGTGCTGGTGGTCGCCTGCCCCTGCGCCATGGGTCTCGCGGTGCCCGCCGCGCTCACCGTCGCCGTGGGCCGCGGCGCGCAATTGGGCATTCTCTATAAGGGGGGCGAAGCCCTCGAGCGCCTCGCCCACCTCGACGCAATCGTTCTCGACAAGACCGGCACGCTCACCGTCGGCCGCCCTGTTCTCTCCGGCGTTCGTTCCGTCACCTTACGCCTGGCCAACGATCTGCTCCGCCTGGCCGCCGCCGCCGAAGAGCAATCGAACCATCCGCTCGCTCACGCCGTAGTCGACCACGCGCGCGCCCTCGGCCTCACCTGGCCCCCGGCCCAAGACCTGCAGATCTACCCCGGCCGGGGCCTCAGCGCCAAAGTCGAAGGCCAGGAATGCCTGCTCGGCAACGAAGCCCTCTTCCGCGAGTTCTTCGTCCCCTTGCCCACTCCAGTGCGCAAACCGCAGCCAGGCGTCACCCGCCTCTGGATGGCCCTCGACAACCTCGCCGTCGGCTACTTCGACGCCCGCGACGCTCTGCGTCCCGATGCCGCGGCGGCCATCGCGGCGCTGCGCCGCATCGAATCGGGCACGGCCGGCCTGCGCGTACTCATGCTCACCGGCGACACCGCCGCCGCGGCCGAGCCCATTGCGCAACAGGCCGGAATCACCGAGGTCGAAGCCGGCCTCGACCCCGCCGCCAAGCTGGCCCGCATTCGCGCCCTGCAAAACGCGGGCCTGCGCGTGGCCATGGCCGGCGACGGCATCAACGACGCGGCCGCCCTGGCCCAGGCCGACGCCGGCATTGCCATGGGCTCCGGCGCCGACCTGGCCCAGGAAGCCGGCGACGTGCTGCTGCTGCGCGCCCATCCCTCCGCCATTCCCGACGCCCTCAGCCTAGCGCGCGCCACCCTTCGCGTCATGCGTCAGAACCTGCTCTGGGCCGCCGGCTATAACGTGCTCGGCATTCCGCTCGCCGCCGGCCTGCTCTACCCCGCGTTCCATATCCTGCTCACGCCCTGGCTGGCCGCCGCCGCCATGGCCCTCAGCTCCGTCTGCGTTCTCGCCAATAGCCTCCGCCTCCGCGCCTGGCAGCCGGCCAACGAGAGCCCGGGCGCATAGGCCGGCTTGGAAAGATAGACTAGGAACGGAGCCAGTCCGTGCGTATCCTCACCCGCTACATCCTCGGTGAAATCCTCTCCCACACGCTCATCGGGTGCGCCCTGTTCACCTTCATCCTCTTCATGCGCGAGCTTCCCCACATCCTCGACATGGTGGTCCGCAACAGCTCCACTTTTACCAACGTGATGGAAGTGGTCCTCTTCCTCATGCCCAACTTCTTCATGGTCACCATTCCCATGGCGGTGCTCGTTGGGGTGCTGCTGGGCCTCAGCCGCCTGGCCGCCGACAGCGAAATCATCGCCATGCGCGCCTCCGGACTGGGCATCGGCTACTTTGTGCGCGTCGCAGCCATCGTCGCCGTCGCCGGAACGCTGATCGGTCTGGGCAACTCGCTGTATGTAGCTCCGCGCGCCAACCAGGGCATTCTCGAACTGGACAAAGCCCTCGCCTCGCAGGCCACCTACGAAATTCAGCCCCGCGTCTTCTACGAGGACTTTCGCGACAAGGTTCTCTACGTACAGAACGTGATCTCCGGACCCGGCGCGGCCAACTGGCGCCAGGTCTTCATGGCCGACATCACCGACCCCGGCTCGCCGAAGATCACCACCGCCGCCTCGGCCATCGTGGTCAGCGACTCCTCCCAGGCTCTGCTGATGCGCCTGCGCAACGGAACCGAGCACGACCCGGTCCCCGGCCATCCGGAACAGTACAACGTCTCCACCTTTGCCATCAACGACCTGCCCTTCACGGCCAGCCAGCAGAATGAAGGCCACCTCGGACGTCTCGATACCGCCATCTACGCCCTGCCCATGCACGAGCTCATGGCCCGCACGCACGGCCCCGACGGCAAGCGCTTCCTCATCGAATTGAACAAGCGCTTTGCCTATCCTGCTGCCTGCCTGGTGCTCATGCTGGTGGGCGTGCCGCTCGGCGTCATCTCGCGGCGCGGCGGAAAAAGCTCCGCCTGGGTCTTCACCATCCTGCTTGTCGTGCTCTACTACTCGCTCTCCCTGATCGGCATTGCCCTGGGCCGCCAGAACTGGATTCCCACCTTCCTGGCCGTCTGGTCGGCCAACATCCTGTTTGCCGCCGGCGGTCTCTTCCTGCTCTGGCAAATGGCCAGCGGAGGGCAGTTCCTCAGCGCCATTGCCGGCTTCGCCGCCCGCGCCCCAAAGCCGCAATCCGGCGCTGAGGCCAAATCTGCGGATGCATCCCTCGGCGGTGTCCTCGGCCGCTTGGGGGCCCGGTTGCAGGCCTACGCCCAGGCCCGGCTCAGTGCCCGGCCGCAGCGCAAGGTGTCCCGCGGCGCTTTTCCCCGCATCCTCGATGAATACGTGGTGCTTGAGTTCCTCAACATATTCACCCTGGTGCTGGTGGGCTTCGTGCTGCTCATGCTGGTCTTCACCGTCTTCGATCTGCTCAGCGACATCCTGCGCAACCACATCCAGATGGCCACGGTGGGCGCCTACCTCGTCAACCTCACGCCGCTGTTCCTCTACGAACTCGCCCCGCTGGCCGTGCTCATCGCCGTTCTGGTCACCTTCGGCGTGCTCAACCGCAATTCTGAAATCATCGCCATGAAGGCCACCGGCATCAGCCTCTACCGCCTGGTTGTGCCCATCGTGGCCATCGCCACCATCCTCGCCGTCAGCCTCTTCCTCTTCGATGAGTTCTATCTGCCCCAGGCCAACAAGCGCCAGGATGCCCTGCGCAACGTCATCAAGGGCAAGCCGGCGCAGACCGTCACCCACCCGGAACAGAACTGGATCTTCGGCCAACCCGGGAAGGGCGAACCTGGACGCATCTTCTACTACCGATTCTTCGATCCCGACCGCAACGAGTTCGCCAACATCTCCGTCTTCGAGTTCGATCCCTCCAGCTTCGCGCTTACCCGCCGCATCTTTGCCGCCAAAGCCCTCTGGGATACCGGATCCGATTCCTGGCGCTTCCAGAACGGCTGGGTCAACGACATCCAGGGCGACCACACCAGCGATTTTCACCAATTCGCGCAGACCTCCTTCTCTGAAATCCACGAAGACCCCGGCTACTTCAAGAAGGAGAGCCTGCAGGCGCAGGAGATGAACTTCGGTCAGCTCGACCGCTACATAAGCGACCTGCGCCAAAGCGGCTTCGACACCATGAAGCTGCGCGTCGCCCTCTGGCAAAAGCTCTCTTATCCGCTCATCGCCATCGTGATGGCCGTGCTGGCCATTCCCTTTGCGCTCTCCATGGGCCGCCGCGGGTCGCTGACCGGCATCGCCGTCGCCATCGGCGTGGCTCTCACGTATTTCGTGGTCAACAACACCTTTGGCGCCCTGGGCAACGTCGACTACCTCCCCGCCGCCCTCGCCGCCTGGGCCTCCGATATCCTATTCGGATTGGTCGGCGGCTACCTGCTGCTCAGAACCCCAACCTAGTGGCGTTGACGATGGACATCTCCGCCAAACCGGTAACCGTCAAGGAGATACTGCCCTGGCGCGACCTTTATCGCCGGCAGATGAACTGCCAGATCGTCCACGATTCGCTGCACCCCCGCGAAGGCTGGACGCAGCCCTATCTGCTCGAGGTTGGCGGCGCCGTCGCAGGCTACGGCTCCGTCCTGATCGGGGGCCCCTGGACCGGAACCCGGACAGCATTCGAGTTCTACGTCCTGCCGGAGCAGCAGTCGCGCGTCTTCGACCTGTTTGCCTGTTTTCTCGAGTCGAGCAGCGCCAACGCAATGAAGGCGCAAACCAACGACGCGCTTCTCACCGTCATGCTCCACCTTTGGGCGCACAATATCACCAGCGAGAAGATTGTCTTCGAGGACAAGCTGACCACCCATCACGCGCCGGACGGCGTAACTTTCCGCCGCCACGAAACGCCCGACAGCGATTGGGCTCTCGAATTGGACGGCGCGGTCGTGGCGACTGGCGGAATTCTGTTCCACTACAATCGCCCCTACGGCGACATCTACATGGAAGTCGCTGAGCCATTCCGTCGCCGCGGTCTCGGCTCCTACCTGGTGCAGGAGCTCAAGAGGGTCTGCTACGAGATTGGAAGCATCCCCTGCGCCCGCTGCAGCACTGAGAACATCGCCTCCCGCAAGACCTTGCAGAAGGCCGGCTTCGTTCCTTGCGCCCACATCCTGACCGGCACGCTCCGGAAACCGGGCGAAAACAATCCGGCGTGATCCGCTCCCTTGCGCGCCCCGTACAATAAAACCATGCTCAGGGACCTGCGCCCCCTCTTCGTTTACATGCGTCGCTACCGCTGGGGCTACCTGTGGGGCACTCTCTCCTGCATCGCCACCAACGCGGCCGCGGTGCAGTTTCCCCGCGTGCTGGGCTGGGCAGTGGACAAATTGCAAAAGCACCAGGCCGACCACAAGGCAATTCTGCTCTTCGCCGGACTGCTTGTAGGCATCTCCCTCATCAAGGGCATCTTCCTCTACGCCCAGCGCTGGATTCTCATCGGCATCTCGCGGGAGATCGAATTCGACATCCGCAACGACCTGTTCAGTCACCTGGAAAAGCAGGACTCGGGCTTCTATCAGCGCTATCGCACCGGCGACGTGATGGCCCGCATGACCAACGACCTGAACGCCGTGCGCATGCTGCTCGGCCCGGCCCTGATGTACAGCGCCAACACGGTCTTCTTCACCATCTTCGCACTCTACTTCCTGCTGCACCTGAGCCCGTGGTTGACGCTAGTGGCCCTGGCGCCCATGCCCCTGGCCAGCATCCTGGTGCAGTACCTCGGCCACCGCATTCACGACCGCTTCGAACGCATCCAGGCCAGCTTCTCCGAGATCTCCTCCCAGGCCCAGGAAAACTACTCCGGTGCGCGCCTCATCCGCGCCTTCGCCCGCGAAGACTCGCAGATCGGCCTCTTCGAGAAACTCAATCGCCTGTACATCGCCCGCTCGCTGCGCCTGGTGCAACTGATGGGCATGCTGTGGCCCACGCTGGAGTTCATCCTCGGCGTCTCCATGGTCATCACCCTGCTGGCCGGCGGCCACCAGGTCATCGCCCATCGCATCACTGTGGGCCAGTTTGTCGAGTTCAATACCTACATGATCCTGCTCATCTGGCCGATCATCGCCGTGGGCTGGGTCATCAACCTCTTCCAGCGCGGCACCGCGTCGGTTCAGCGCATCGATGAGCTGTTGAAGGCCGAACCCGCCATCGACGACCGCTCCGCGGATCCCGCCATCGCGCCCGACGCCACGCTCCAGGGCGAGATCGAGTTCCGCCATCTCAACTTCAGCTACGGCGAAACGCCCGTCCTGCGCAATATCTCGCTGAAGATTCCCGCCGGCTCCAGCCTGGCCATCGTCGGCCCTACCGGCTCAGGCAAAACCACCCTCGTCAGCCTGCTCTCGCGCATGTATGAGGCGCCGGCCGGCTCGCTGCTCATCGACGGCCGTCCGGTCCGCGACTATCCCCTCGCCGTGCTGCGCCGCAACATCGGCATGGTGCCACAGGAGACCTTCCTCTTCAGCGACACGATCCGCGAAAACCTGGCCTTCGGCGCACCGGATGCGAGCGCGGAAGAGATGCTCGAAGCCGCCGAAGCCGCCCACATCCGCCGCGAATTCGAAGAGTTTCCGCAGGGCTTTGAAACCGTCGTCGGGGAGCGCGGCGTCACCCTCTCCGGCGGACAAAAACAGCGCGCAGCCATCGCCCGCGCCCTGCTGCGCCGCCCCGCCATCCTTATCCTCGACGATGCCCTGGCCAGCGTCGACACCTACACCGAAGAGCGCATCCTCGGCGGCCTGGGCGGCTACACCGCCGGCTCGACCACACTCCTCATCTCCCACCGCGTCTCCACCGTGCGCAACGCCGACCAGATCGCGGTGCTCGACCGCGGCCGAATCGTCGAGATTGGACGGCACGACGAGTTGCTGGCGCTGGACGGCTACTACGCCGGTCTCTACCAGAAGCAGCAACTGGAAGAGGAGCTTACCGTCGCCGGTTGAGCCGTGCGGATTTCAAGCTCACGCATTCCAGCGTGAGCCAGCGTGCGCCTCGGCGCCGTACTCGTCGCTGTCGAAGCCCGCTTCTCTGCGCCGCGGCATGGAGATGGCCTGCGACGGAGTCGGATTGACTGCTGGGTCCCGGGCCACTTCCCGCCACGCGTCGCGCACATTCCTGACACAATCGATGGCGTGCTCGAACTTCTGCCTTGAGGCCGACTGCGAGGCCTGCAGGATCTGCGCAAAGATGGTGGCGTAGAACTCGCTCAGCGCCTGAGCCGGCCGCCCGCCCACATCCATCCGCAGCCGCGCCTGCAGGTGAATAATGATGTCCAGCGCGCGCTTCACTGCCGTCCGCCGGCCAACCTGGTCTCCGCGCTCCACGGACACGCTGGCGGCGTACAAAAAGCGGAGAATTCCGTCATAAAGCGCCACCACCAGTTCCACGGCCGATGCGCTCTCCAATGCATGCTCCTGATAACTTCCCATCGTCTTCTGCTCCTTAGCGGTTCTGGTTGTAACCGGTAATGGCCGAATACAGCTGGTTGACCCCGTCCAACTGCGAAGGCAGTTGCTGCATGATCTCGTTAGCGCTGTTCAGTTCCGCCGTCAGGCTCACTTGCTGCTTAGAGATCATGCTGTTCTCCTTCGAGATTTCGGCATTCAACGTGGCTTCGATATTGCTGTTGGAACTCGAAGCCAGTGCCAGGATCCCTGTCCCGGGGGTCGTGCCTGCGTTGGTCAGCATGGCGGAGAAGGTCTGCCCCCACCCGTTCGAGTTCTGAAAGAAGCCCACCACCCCGCTATAGTCCGAGTTCAACACCGAGTCCAGGCTCGTCGCATCCAACGTCAGCGACCCGTCGTTGTTGACGCTGATGCCCAGGCTGGTAAGGTTGTTAATGTCCGTCCCGCCGCTGTTATAGGCCAGCGCCGTATTGCTCGTGGTGTCAGTGATCGATGAGGTCACCGTCAGAGCCCCCGCGGAACCGGCCGTATCCGATACCAACTCCAAATGCGAGCCGGTGCTGGAGGTGACCACGTTGGCCGTCACCCCCAGGCCGGTCGTAGCATTGATGGCCGCGGCCAGCCCGGCGAGCGTGTTGTTCGAGCTCAGCGTGATGGTCTGCGGCGCGCCCGTTCCCACGGCAATCTGGATCGAACCGGAAAGCGCGTCAGCAGAGTTCTTGATCGACGTCAGGTAGCCATTCGGACTCTGCGTGTTGAGCCCGCCCATCAGTTGCTGCTGCAACAGAGAGAGTGTGGGCGAGCCGAACAGCGGCTCGGGATTGCCCGAACTGTCGTTTCCGTCCTGCGTGTTCAGGGCGCTGATCAGCGAGTTGTAGTCGGTGACAAACTGGTTGACCGTACTCTCGACATCGGTATTGTCATTTCCGATCACCACCTGCACCGGCGCGGTCGAACTGGAAAGCAGTTGGAAGGTGACACCGGGAATCAGATTGGCCACCGTGTTCGAAGCGCTGGTCAGATTGACCCCGTCCACCGTGAGCGAAGCGTTCTTCCCCGTCACTGCCGAGGTATAGCCCAGCGCCATGGTGGTGTCGCTGATGCTTGAATTGACGGTCAAGGTCCCGGCGGTCCCTGCGGTGCGCGATTCCAGAGACAGGCTCGACGATCCATCGCTGTTGGTGACAACCGAGGCCGTTACCCCCATGCCGGCCGTGTTGATGGCCGCAGCCAGGCCGGAGAGCGTGTTGTCGAACGAATCGAGGGTGACAGTT
>Ga0209517_10006122_pt1 | contig 14983 bp, 12 predicted proteins | sample PeaSoiMetSII2010_FD_187695 | JGI IMG/M metagenome (GOLD analysis project Ga0209517, IMG submission 187695) | Peat soil microbial communities from Weissenstadt, Germany - SII-2010 (SPAdes) (version 2) | ecosystem: Environmental > Terrestrial > Soil > Wetlands > Peat | place: Germany... | reverse complement strand
ATTTTGAAGCAACCCGGGCAGCAGGGTCGTTCGCATTACGGCCTGCTCGTCGCTCAGAGGGTTCTTCAGCCGGATTGGGGCCAGTCTTGGATCACCTTCCGAATATCGAAGCTTTCTGATAGATTCATAAGAAATAAACGAGTAATTGATAACCTCGAAGAACCCGGCGCCTGCCAACAGGTCCTTCAGCTCCCTGCGCGCCCTCTGATGGGGATCGAAACCGGCGGCTTCCACGGCAGCGGCCGGGCTGGTAACCGGAATTCCGTCATAGCCCGAAATCCTCGCCAATTCTTCACACAGGTCGATCTCTCTTGTGATATCCCCCCTGAAACCAGGCACAACCACCCGGAGACGATCCAAGTCCAGCGCGTCCACGCGCATCTCAATTCTCTCCAGTGTCTCTTTCATCTCGTGCGGGGATAGCCTGGTCCCCAGGAGCCTGTTGGCCCTGTCCACCCGCAGCACTATTTCCTGTGCTTTTATCGGATTTGGGCATACGTCGATCCTGCCCGCCGCAATCGCACCCCCCCCGACCTCCAGCATAAGCTCTGCCGCCCGGTCGAGAGCCCTGATCACGCCGCCAGGGTCCGTGCCGCGTTCGAACCGGTAGCTCGACTCGGTCTTGAGCCCGAGTCTCCTGCTGGTCCGGCGAATCGAGAGCGGATCAAAGTAGGCGCTTTCAATCAGAACATCAGTGGTATCCGGCTCGATTTCTGAATTGAGGCCTCCCATGATGCCGCCTATGGCAACCGGACCGACCCCGTCGCAGATCAGCACGGCCCCTTCGGCCAGATCGCGCTCGATGCCGTCGAGCGTGATAAACCGCTCGCCCGGCCCGGCTTTTCGCACAACTATGCGGCGCTGACGCAGCCGGTTGAAGTCGAAAGCGTGAAGCGGTTGACCAAGCTCCATCATGACGTAATTGGTAACATCGACAATGTTGTTGATCGAACGGACGCCAAGCGCCTCCAACCTGTCTTTGAGCCATTCGGGTGAAGGACCTGTCTTCAGGCCCTGTATAACCCTGGCCGTATAGCGAGGGCAGCCTGCGGGATCGTCTACGGTGACCGATGTCAACGTATCAATGGCAGGACCGGTTTCATCGACTGCAATGGAAGCGTATTTTACGGATGTCTTACACAGGGCCGCCACCTCTCTGGCAATACCCACCAATGAGAGGCAATCCCCGCGGTTGGGAGTGATCCCAACCTCCATCAGCACGTCCCTGATCCCCAGTGCCTCGTCAAGCGGGACACCGGCCGGAGTATCGGCGGGAAGAATCCAGATGCCGCTGTGGTCTTCGCCCAGCCCGAGTTCTTTTTGCGAACAGAGCATCCCCTGCGACAATTCGCCTCGAACCTTAACCTCACGGACTGATCCGTTCGGCAGCTCCGCCCCCGGCAGGGCCAGCGGAACAATTGCTCCAGCGCTCACGTTCGGAGCGCCGCAAACGATCCTGCGCAGGCCGCCCGTGCCTGAGACTAAACAGATCTTGAGCCGTTCGGCATTTCGATGGGGTTCCACCGCCTCGATCCGAGCGGTCAGCACGTTTTTGAGCTGGATGTAGCGCAAACAAAGCGATTCCACCTCCAGACCCGCCATGGTCAGGCCATCTGCGATACGCTCGGGAGAAAGCGGGCAGTCAACATAGTCGGAAAGCCACTTAAGACTTATCAGCATAGTGCCTCTAAAACTGCTTAAGAAAACGCAGGTCGTTTTCAAAGAACAAACGAAGGTCGTCTATTCCGAATTTCAACATGGCTATCCGCTCGATCCCCATGCCGAAAGCAAAACCGCTTACCTCCTCCGGATCATAGCCGACGTATTTGTAGACCTCCGGGTCAACCATTCCAGATCCCAGAATTTCGAGCCATCCGGTGCCTTTGCAAACGCGGCAGCCGCCTCCCCGGCATATGACGCACGCAATATCCACCTCGGCGCTCGGTTCGGTGAAAGGGAAAAAACTCGGCCGGAAACGAAGCCCGACCTCAAGACCGAACATCTGGTGGACAAATGTGGTGAGAATGCCTTTCAAATCGCCAAAAGAGATGCCCTTGCCCACCATCAGGCCCTCCACCTGGTGAAACATGGGCGTATGAGTGACGTCCGAATCGCGGCGGTATGTCCTTCCGGGAGCTATGACGCGGACCGGGGGCTTTCGCTTTTCCATTGTGCGGACCTGGATGGGCGAGGTGTGGGTCCTCAGCACCACCTCTTCGGAGATGTAGAAAGTGTCCTGCATGTCCCTGGCCGGATGGTCTTTCGGGAGATTGAGTGCCTCGAAATTGTAATAGTCCAGCTCTACCTCAGGCCCCTCGACCGTTTCGAACCCAAGCCAATTGAAAATGCGGCAAACCTCCATCGCCGTCTGTGTGATCGGATGAAGGCGACCCGGCGGCGGCAGTCTTCCGGGAACGGTTACATCGATCGATTCACGCCTGGAGGCCTCCAGATCGCGACTCCTCTGCGCCGCCTCCGAGAAGATCTCCTCCAGCCGCAATTTAGCAACATTCAACAGTCTGCCGACTTCCCTGCGCTCTTGCTCGGGGACCTTTCCCAACTCTTTGAAAAGCTGGGCAAGTTCTCCCTTTCTCCCCAAAAAACGAATCCGGGCCTGGTCGAAGGCCCTCGGGTCCTCTTCCAGCCCGGAAAGGGCGCGGCAGGCCGTCTCAAGAAGTTTCTCAACAGCCTCTTTCATTTCCTAGGCAGCTTCTTTCGCTATCCTGGCCAGTTCGGCGAAAACCTCCGGGTTCGTAGCCGCAAGATTTGCCAGGGCTTTCCTGTCTAGCGTTATATTGGCCTTCTTTAGGCCGTTCATGAATCTGGAATAGCTCAGATCGTGCACTCGAGCTGCGGCATTGATGCGAATAATCCACAGGCTTCGGAATTCGCGTTTTCTGACCTTTCTGTCGCGGTATGCGAACTTGAGGGCACGCTCGACCGTTTCCTTTGCTGTGCGAAGCAAAGTACCGCGACCCCCTCGATATCCCTTTGCCGCCGAGAGAATCTTCTTACGCCTCGCGCGCGACTTGACCGCCTTTTTGACCCTGGGCATCGAAATCTCCTGTTAAATAAGCTCCTAGTACGTTCTCAACAAAGTTATGACATGTTGCAAGGAACCGTCACCCCGGCGAAAGCCTGAATAACGGGCTGCAGGTCCTTACCTCTGCGAACTCGATGGCTAAAATCCGGTTTATAGATAAGGCATCATCCGCTTGAGAGCCCTGACGTTTATGGCGTTAACCACTGTGTCCTGACGCAGCCCGCGTTTTCTTTTTGGACTTTTCTTAGTCAGAATATGACTCTTGAAAGCCTTGGCCCTGACGATTTTGCCCGTGCCGGTTTTATTGAACCGTTTGGCCGCGGCGCGATTGGTTCTGATCTTGGGCATTACGGATATCCTCCGGTTTTCTTAGTGGTTAAAAATTCCTTACTGACGGGAATTTTCGGCACAGGCGCCAATCCCGCCAGTGAGCGCGCCGAGACGAAGCTTTGGCCTTTGGCCCCGATCGTCATGGCAAAAGCATTAGTTTATTTAGGACTTGACCAAGAGTCAATAAATTAAGGTAGATTCTGTGAATTTTTCAAGACCTCGGGGCCATAATCATTACCAGGTTACGGCCTTCCATCTTGGGCTGCTGCTCAATTACGACTTCTTCCTTGAGCTCTTCCTTTATGCGTTCCAGAACCTTGAACCCCTGATCGGAGTAAGCGATCTCCCTTCCACGAAAAAGAATCGTCACCTTCGCCTTGTCCTTCTGGGAGAGAAAACGCTTGATGTGGCGGATTTTCACCTGAAGGTCGTGTTCGTCGGTCTTCGGGCGAATCTTTACTTCCTTTACCTGGATTACGGTCTGTTTCTTTTTGGCTTCCTGGGACCGCTTGTTCTGCTGGTATTTGAACTTTCCGTAATCCATTATCTTGCAAACAGGCGGATCGGCGTTCGGGGCCACTTCGACGAGATCCAGATGCTCCAGTGCGGCCAGCTCCAGGGCCTTTCGGACCGGAATAATTCCAAGCTGCTGGCCGTCATGCCCGATCACCCTGACTTCAGGACCTCGAATCTTTTCATTCACATTGGCCTGTTTCTCCAGTGTCGTTTCTCCTTTTGATTAGGGTTTATTTTTTTCTTTCATATAATTGCCGTGCTGTTTGTTCAAACAATGCCCAAACCAACACGCCCCTTGCTGGACTCCAGGCACTCCCTGCCCACCAGTTCAGCAAACTGAAGCGGGGTCATTAGACTCAGTTGAGTTCCGTCCCGTTTCCTGGGCGCGATAGCCCCCTTCTCGACTTCCTTGTCCCCAACAACGAGCATGTATGGGACTTTCTGCATCTGAGCTTCCCGGATCTTATACCCGAGTTTTTCGCTTCTCATGTCGACCTCGGCGCGAACGCCCCGGCCGCGGAGTTCCCCGCAGACAGCCTGTGCGAAATCGAGCTGCGAGTCGGTAACAGTGACGATCATAGCCTGCACGGGCGCCAGCCAGATAGGGAAAGCCCCCGCGTAATGTTCTATAAGAACTCCCAGGAAACGCTCTATCGCACCAAGGATCACCCTGTGTACCATGACCGGCCTGTGCTTGCCACCATCTGCCCCAATGTACGTCAGATCGAATCTTTCGGGTAAGGTGAAATCGCATTGGATTGTTGCGCACTGCCAGCGCCGCTCAAGGGCGTCTTTGAGCTTGACGTCGATCTTCGGCCCATAGAAAGCGCCCTCCCCTTCGCATAGATGATACTGTAATCCCTTATCCTCAAGCGCCTTCACCAGAGCGCCCGTCGCTCGCTCCCAATCTTCATCCGTGCCGATGGACTTCTCAGGCCGGGTGCTGATTTCCATCTCAAAGTCAAAGCCGAAAATCCCCATCACCTCTGCAACAAAATCTATAATGCCTTTGATTTCGTCGTTCAACTGGCCGGCCGTACAAAGGATATGAGCATCGTCCTGGGTAAACTGCCGGACCCGAAGCAGGCCGTGCAGCACCCCGGATTTTTCGTGCCGGTGCACCGTCCCCAGCTCAAAGTAGCGGATTGGCAGGTCGCGGTAGCTGCGGATTTTGGACTTGTAGATCATCATGTGGGACAGGCAGTTCATCGGCTTCACGCCGTAGGACTGTTCGTCTATCTCCGTGAAATACATATTTTCGCGGTAGTGCTCGAAATGCCCGGACTTTTTCCACAATTCGGTCTTGAGCAGCGTCGGGCCCACCACTATCTGATAGCCGCGCAGCAGGTGCTCGCGTTTTTCAAAGTTCTCCAGGATATTGCGAATGAGCGCCCCTTTTGGGTGGTAGATGACCATCCCGGCACCGATTTCCTCCGAGAAGCTGAACAGATCGAGTTCCTTGCCCAGCCGGCGGTGATCCCGCCTTTGGGCCTCTTCCAGCAAGTTGAGGTACTTCTTCAGCGACTCCGCATCAAAGAAGGCAGTCCCATAGATTCGCTGGAGCATCGGGTTGCGTTCATCCCCGCGCCAGTAGGCCCCCGCTACGCTTGTGAGCTTGAAAGCCTTGAGAAAACCCGAATGGGGAACGTGAGGACCACGGCAAAGGTCGATGAAATCACCCTGCTGATAAAAGGAAACCACAGGATCGGTGAAACTTTCCAGAAGCTCAACCTTATATTTTTCGCCAACCCTGGAAAACAAACCTATCGCCTCTTCGCGCGGCACATCCCGCCGAAAGAAGGGAAGCTTCTGCGAAGTGATCTCCTTCATTTTGGCTTCGATCTTTTCCAGGTCCTCCTGCGTGAAAGGTCTCAGCACATCGAAATCGTAATAAAAACCGTTTTCGATTGCCGGGCCGATGGCAATGAGCGCTTCCGGAAAAATCGACCTCACGGCCTGTGCCATTATGTGCGCAGCGCTGTGCCTGAGGATCTCAAGCGCTGCTGGCGAATCGGTTGCCACCCCTTCGAGCACAGCGTCCTCTTCGACCCCGCGGGCCAGATCCACCAATTGACCATTTAGCCTTGCGGCAATCCAACCATCGCCGGACTGCCCCATTTTGCTTAAAATCTCCGAAACGGCAGTCCCTTTTGGCACTGTTTGATTTCCTCCACCAGGAAGGCTAATCTGAATTTGTTTTGGCATACTTCATTCCTTATATATAAACTCGGCATTCAGCCCTAAGGCCCGCAACAAAAAAAGGCACCCCCACCATTTTGGAAAGATGCCTCGAATGGAAATGCCACCCTTCAATGCCGAAATTTTACTTTCCTGCTGTGATCCGGGTCCAATTAGGCAGCCAGCCGAACTATTAGAGGAGTCTGCAAACCTGAGAACGATTTTGCCTAAATAGCTGGTAGGCACGGGCGGTTTCGAACCGCCGGCTTCTACCGCGTCAAGGTAGCGCTCTCCCACTGAGCTACGTGCCTACGAAACTCTTGACCTATAACGACCCGGCCTCATTATGTCAAGGAAAACATCATTGGGCCGCATTGCCCGACCGATGCCGCTTGAGCAGGGACAACCCTTTTAACAGGTATTGTCCCCAGCTAAATATTGAAAGGCCGGCCGTCGTGACGAACAAGACCGAATATATCCACCCCGAAAGCTCCAGAAACGATCTGCCGAGCAGTGTGAAAACGGTCCCAAGTTGAAACAGGGTAGTCAGCTTGCTCGAGACCAAAGGCTTTATCTCGAATTGCACCTGAGAAAAAAACAGGACGAAAAACCCGCACAGAATCAAAAGGTCACGGCCCACAACGATCAGCACCAGCCAAAGAGGTATTTCACCGATCTTCCACAGCAGAAAAAACGCCGTTACCAGGAGCAACTTGTCGGCAACCGGATCTATATAGGAACCCAGCCGGCTTTTCTGATCGAGCACCCTTGCAAGCAGTCCGTCAAGGGCATCCGTCAAACCGGCGATAAAGAAAACAATAAAGGCCGCCGTCATCGATTGTCTCAGCAAGAGCCAGGCTAGCAGAGCCGTCAGTAAAATGCGTGTGAGAGTAAGCAGGTTTGGTATTGTCATTTCGTTTCGACCTGGACTCCCCCGGGAGGTGAGAACGACACATTCATGGTCTGCGCCTCTGTTGAATAAGAATCTATCCGGACCGTCGCGCCGCTCGGGAGCCGAGCCCCGCTCATCTTCAATATATACTCCCCGTTGACTCCATCGAGCTTCACGGCGCTTTGCGTCGTCCCTATCTGAAGGTTGGCTATCTGCATATCTTTGAATTGTTCGCGCAGAATGCTTGCCAATTCCATCCAGTACGGATACTGGGCAGACGGCACGTAGATCAAAAGCGGCCCGACACTTGCCACCTGGGCTGAGGTCGCCCCCGCAGGGGTCGAAGAGCCAGTTCCCTGCCCGGCCTGAGGGGGCCCCCCAAGAAAGTTGCTCAATTGTGGAGCGATTCGCCTGGCAAGCTCAAGCGCCCCTTCCTGGTTGGACAGATCCTCCATGTTCTGGGCCTTGTGAAGCTCAAATTCCGACTTGCCCTGACCGATCCTGATCACACGTAGATCGGCGTCGAGCAGCACCTGTTTGCTGTTGCGGTCCTCTGCGTAGGAAACCTTGCCGACCACCACATCATGTATGCCAAGCCCCTCCGCGAGCGATATCACCTGAGAGGGGGGGATATTGCCGGAGAGATCCATCTTCACAGAACCTGGCTGGGGAAAAAGGATCGAGAAGTCATTATCACCCATTACCTTGCCAAGATTTCGCGCAAAAAGAGAATTAACGCCCCCGCTCTCTGTCGCCAGCACCCATTCCTGATCCCATTTCTCCGCAACTGCCCACAGGATTTCCCTCTTTGTGGCAGAGATTCCGCGGTAAGACGCTATGCCGGCGCCCCCTGCCACTACCGGAGGATGGGAGGCCGATGCCTGCGATTCATCCGGCCCTGCAGCAGCTTCGTCATCCTTTTCAACCTGCGTCTTTTCACTCTCAGTTGCTCCCCTTGGGACGCTACTCCCAGACGAAGAGGCAGATTTGTCCGGGGCCGTCTGTTGGGCAGCCAGAATCCCCAATACCTCGAGATCCTCTTTTAGAGTGCCCATCGAAACAGTAACCTCCCCTACCACGCGATACATTCCGCCCGTCTGCTGTTCAGAAAAAACCTGGTAAGAGTCGATGTATTTTGCGGGTTTGGCCAGGATCTTTTTCTGCAGTTCGGCAAATTGTGTGCCCATCTGTGCCGGAGTGAGAAACGAGCCTATTGCCTGGGTAAGCCCCTGGACCATAAGGTCCTGGATAGCCTGTTGCTGGCACTTAGCCGTGTCCTGCGGGTCATAGACGGCCTGTCCGCTGCTGAAATAAGTGGCCGACCTGGACTGTGCGGCAACGACAGGGTTAGCCCCCCAAATGGTCAAAATTGAAACCGGAAGAAGAAAAACATAGATTAAAAAAATCAGGGTATATCTTCGCATTAGAGTTTTACTCCGGCATTTTGGGCTACTTTTCGCCCCGGAAGGCAACAGATCAAAACCGCGCCGCACGGGACCACAGAATTCCAGGATAGGCGTCAGTCCAACCTTTCGGCGCAAGCTTTCCCTTTTAAAACTTTATTTGCTAACATACAAGTGGTTCAAGGAAAAGGAGAAAAACTTTGCAAGTTCTGCCGGAAGAATGCTCCGTACGCAACTACCTGATAGACCCCTACCAGATTCACTACCTCAGATTCATCATTGAAGCCTATCCGGGCATGGCAGTAGTATCCACCGTCGACTCAACGCTGGGGCTGGTCTCGATAGCAGTTGCCCCCGGATGCGAGTCCGATATCCTCCAAATACTGGAAGCTGAACGGGAAACCTTGAAGCTGAGCGAGGTGGATTTAAATTCCTGACGGATGCCGGACTCAGAGATAGCAGGCATCAGCCGTGATCCTCACGCTCCGCGAGGCGCCCTGACTCGAGTTGGTGCGCAGTCTCAATTCCCTTGCTATGAGGTTTTATATTGGTTAAAAATCTTTACGTTGGCGCAGTGATTCGCCGTTTAATGTGCGGCCGTTTTATGGGTGGCCGTTTTCTCCCGCCGCCCGCCCTGGTGATTCGATGATTCGAGATCATAGCAATGGTTGAACCAGTTCTCCATTCCGCCGGTCCGCGCGGTCTATACGTCCGCACGTTCGGCTGCCAAATGAATGAATATGATTCGCTGCGAGTCCAGCGGCTGCTCGCCAACCTGGGGTACGTGCCTGTCAATGACATAGGCCAGGCTGACGTTATCTTTCTAAACACCTGTTCGGTGCGCGGCAAGGCAGAACACAAGGTCCACTCTTTTCTGGGAAGCCTGCGCCGCCTCAAAGACACAAAACCGCACCTCAAAATCATAGCCGGGGGCTGCGTGGCCCAACAACTCGGAGAAAAGCTGCTCGACAGGTTCGGCCACCTTGATATGGTTATTGGCACAAGAGCGGTGAATTCGGTTGGGCAAATGTTGCAACAGGTGCAAGAAAGCGGTGGCAGGCTTGCCTGCCTACCCGACGAAGAAAGTGGCGCCCCTGAACTCGACGGCCGCAAAATCATGCCGCATGGAGGCATAACGGCCCCGGTTACAATAATGCAGGGCTGCAACAATTATTGCGCCTACTGCATAGTCCCCTACGTGCGCGGTCCGGAACGGAGCAGGCGGGCCGATGAAATCCTCCAAGAGATCCGGTTCCTTGATGAGTCCGGCGTCCGCGAGGTCCTTCTGCTTGGTCAGAACGTTAATTCATACGGCAAGGGGCTCGACGAAAACTTCAACTTCGTCGACCTTCTGAGGCGCATCGGGGTCGAGACCGCAATTGCGCGTATCCGGTTCACCACATCCCATCCCAAGGACCTTACAGATGAACTGATGTGCTGTTTTGCCGAAGTGGATTCGCTCTGCAAACACCTTCACCTTCCCGTGCAGGCGGGCTCGGACCGAGTATTGGCCCGTATGAACAGGGGCTACACGGCCGCCGGCTACGTGGAAAAAATCAAGCGGCTTCGCCAGATTTGTCCCGAAATTGCGCTTACCTCCGATATTATCGTCGGCTTTCCCGGCGAAACGGAACAGGACTTCAAAAAAACAATGCAACTGCTCGACGAGGTACGGTTCGACAATCTTTTTTCTTTTCGCTATTCGGACCGCCCAAACACCCGGGCCGCCACATTTGCCGACAAGGTTGACCCTGAGGTTGCTGCCCGCCGGTTGATCGAACTCCAGAGCTATCAGGCCGATATTACTCTGGGCAAAAATCTTGCCGAGGTAGGCTCGATGCGCCTTGTGCTGGTTGAAGGGCCAAGCAGAGCTTCCAACGGGCAGATGACCGGACGAACCACCCAAAACAGGGTAGTCAATTTCCAAGCGCCTTTATCCTCGATAGGGCAAATTGTTGGCGTGAAAATTGCCTTTGCATATTCCAATTCCCTTAGAGGGGATATCATCCCGGCATAATGCGCAAATAGGGCAAGATCTCTCTTTCGCCTGCTTCGCCTTGCTTCGAGCATTGTTTGCGGTTATAGTGTGGTCTAAGGCCTGAACCTGAAGGAAATCTCTCAACCTGTAAACTCTACCGAATCGAGCCCGGGGAACACCGAGGCATATGGTTGGAGGAAAGCATGTTCAAGCAGATGAAAGTAACCGGGCTCGTGATGGATCCTCACTCGAACACGCCGATCCTGGTACTCAAAGACATTGCCGACGAAACAACCCTTCCGATCTGGATTGGCTTGCTTGAGGCTACGGCAATCGCCACCGAACTGGAGAACATCCAGTTCCCGCGGCCCATGACTCATGACCTGATCCGGACTCTTTTCGAGCACCTCAAAGTAAAAGTAGAACGCATTGAGGTCTGCGAGTTGAAGAACAATACCTACTACGCCCTAATCCACATCCGAAATGGCGAACAGCTCACCTCTATCGACTCGCGTCCAAGCGACGCCATTGCAATCGCACTGCGGACAAATGCGCCCATCTTTGTCAATGATGAAGTGATTACCAAATATCTCAAGTCCGATGAGGCCAACCCTTCCTTTGACGAAAAGAACAAGGAACAGTGGGCCGAAATGCTCGAAAAGCTCGATCCCCTCGATTTCAGCAAGTATAAAATGTAATATTCCAACAGTTCCGACCGGCCTCCGTTCAACAGGGTACGGCGGCTCGGAGATCTTTTTACCAATTCATATTTTCAGAACAAAGATTTAAATAATGCTGTCGTGGCGGAAATGAATTTCAGGTGAGATCTCATCTTGGAGTGGCCATGAAGATGGATACTGCGCGTTTGAAAGGTTTGATCGAAGCTGCCAGGGGGCAGCGGCCGGCAGACCTTTGCATAAAGGGAAGCCGGCTGGTAAATGTTTTTTCCGGGAGAATCGAGACCGCTGACCTGGCAATTTATGATGGCTTCATTGCCGGATGGGGCCACTACGAAGGCAAGGAAACCCTCCAGGCAGATGGAATGTATATAAGTCCGGGTTTCATAGACGGACACGTTCACATCGAAAGCTCTCTTCTAAGTCCTGCCAATTTTTGCGCCGCAGTGCTCCCGTGGGGTACGAGCACTGTGGTGGCTGACCCGCACGAAATAGCCAATGTGCTCGGCCTGGACGGGATCAGGTATTTTCTGGAATGTGCTCGAAACCTTCCCCTGGATATCTTTCTCAATCTGCCGAGTTGCGTTCCTGCTACTAATCTCGAGACCTCCGGCGCCACCTTGAGGGCGGTGGATCTCCAGTCTCTGTTCCCTGACGAAAACCTGCTCGGTCTGGCGGAAATGATGAACTTTCCGGGTGTGATCGGCGCCGATCCCCAAGTTACCGACAAGCTTCTGCTTTTTCAGGACCTGGTCTTAGACGGTCATTGTCCAGGGCTTTCAGGCCGCGACCTTAACGCTTACCTGGCTGCTGGAATTGGCTCCGACCATGAATGTGTGGCCTTGCAGGAAGCGGCCGAAAAGCTCGCACGAGGAATGGCGGTCATGATTCGCGAAGGGAGCCAGTCCAAAGATCTGGAGAAGCTCATCGGAATCGTAAATGACTCCACCTGGCCCCGTTGCATGTTCGTGTCCGACGACGTGCACCCCGATGACCTCATCGGTAAAGGACACATGAATGCCATAATTAATAAGGCGATGACCCTGGGAATGGACCCAGTGCGCGCCATCACGCTGGCTTCATGGACCCCCGCCAACTATTTCCGCCTCCGAAGGCGCGGAGCGCTTGCGCCCGGATACTTTGCGGATTTCAGCATCAGTCCGACCCTTGATCCCTGGAACCCGGTTCGGGTCTTCAAGGGTGGAATCGAAACTGCGCGCGAAGGGGAATTGCTCACCGATCCTATCTGCTGGCCAATGCCACCCCTGCCGGGCAGCCCAATGCGTATCGACAGGATAAGCCCCGAACAAATGCTCGTCCCGGCCAAAGCCGGTAAATTGCGGGTAATCGGCATACTTGAGGCAACGCTTTTTACGAGCAAACTTCTCATGGACCCCAAAATTGAAAACGGCTACGTTGTGTGCGACCCCGAGCGCGATTTGCTCAAAGTGGCAGTCTATAATCGATACGTGCCGGGCAGGGATCCAGCGGTCGGATTTGTCCACGGCCTGGGGTTGAAAAAAGGAGCTCTCGCCTCTACCGTTGCGCACGATTCGCATAACGTAATCGCGGCGGGCGTCTCCGATTCTGATATTACCGCTGCGGTTTCCGCGTTGAGGGAAACGGGCGGAGGTATGGCAGCCGCCTCGGGCGGCCGGATCGAGGTTCTGCCGCTCCCAATCGGCGGGCTTATGTCCGCATTGCCTGCTTCGGATGTATCTGACAGACTGAGGAAGCTCAAAGCGCTTCTCAAAGATTGGGGGGCTAAACTGGACAATCCATTTATGGCCCTCTCTTTTCTGTCGCTTCCGGTTATACCGGAGTTGAAACTGACCGACCTGGGGCTTGTCGAGGTCTCGAGCTTTTCTCATGTTTCTCTGTTCGAGTAGGCCCGATCAAGTCAATGGACTCGGACTTGCTCATCCGGATTCAAACCGATTCCCGATGTGAGGAGTCCATTAAATCGGCGAAGAAAAAGCCGGTCCCGGTGTGTAAAATCTTAAACCCAATTAAGTGTGTAACAGATTATCAGGAGGACACTAATGAGCACCCTTTCCTGCCATTCCGTCAGTGATGTGGTCGATTTTGCCATCCAAAAGGAAGAAAATGCAGTGGAATTCTACCGGAAGTGCGCCGAACGCGCAAAGAACCCGGGAATAAAAGAATTTTTCAACGAAATGGTCACCGAAGAGCAGAGCCACAGGGATATGCTCAAGAATCTGGACTCGCTGAACCTCGATAAGATAGAGCTCCGGCAGGTCGAAAACCTGAAGATCAGCGACTACCTGGTGGACGTGCCTTTTTCCGACAAGATCACCTACCAGGAGGCACTCATTGTCGCCATGAAGAAAGAAGAAAAAGCCCTGGCCTTCTATTCCGGCTGGAAAAACAAATGCATGAGCGAAAAAGCTTCCAAGCTTTTCCAAGTGCTCGAAAATGAAGAAGAGAAGCACAAACGCAAGCTCGAAAAGCTCTATGACGAGGAGATTCTGGGCTGGGACTAAAATTACCCTCCGAGTCTCAAATTCATGTTTAGCAGGGAGGCCCAAGCCTCCCGTTTTTTTGGGCTGCCGTACCGCATATGACACCATGTCCGCAATCCCCCCCGGCCCCTTTAGAGCAGAGAGATTGGTTTGCCACTCATTAGCTACTCAGGGACCTTTTTGCGAATCGGGTCATTGCAGGGAAGGTGGACAGAAATTATAATTACATCTAGTATCTTATACAGAGACTACGAATATATCTTGGGTGTGAAAGGCATTTCAATGCAGGACGAACCTCCAAATTTCCCCGATCAGGAAACTCTCCAAAAAGAGCTTAGTGACTATCTTTCAAAAAAATATGGTTACCGAATCAAGGTTATTTCACCGATGATGGCCCCTGAACATGCTCCTGAACCCATCGAGAGCGAAAAGAAACCGGGTGGTGTGAAGAACATACGGTTCGACATGAAACCAGAAGAGCTTGAGTTCTACCTGAACCAGTACGTAATCAGGCAGGACGAGCCCAAGGCTATTCTGGCCACAAAAATTTGCACCCATTACAACCGGATAAGATACCTGCAGAGCCTCGCCAGGTTCGGAAGCGAACCGGTGGTGGGGAGAATAAAGAACAATATCCTGCTGATCGGTCCAACCGGCGTGGGCAAGACCTATCTTGTCAAGCTGATCGCCCAGAAGCTCGGGGTGCCCTTCGTAAAGGGTGACGCCACAAAGTTCAGCGAAACCGGATATGTGGGCGGGGACGTCGAGGACCTCATCCGGGAGTTGGTGATTCAGGCCGATGAAGACATCGAACTTGCCGAGCATGGAATCATCTACATAGATGAGATCGACAAGATCGCATCCTCTCAGCACCTCATTGGCCCGGACGTTTCCCGGACAGGAGTGCAAAGGGCGCTTCTCAAGCCTATGGAAGAGACCGAAGTGGACATCAAGACGCCACACGATCCGGTCTCCCAGATGCAGGCAATCGAACAGTACCGAAAAACGGGAAAGCGTGAAAAACGCACTGTTGATACGAAAAATATACTCTTTATCATGAGCGGTGCTTTCAACGGTCTTGCCGAGATAGTTAAAAAACGGCTCCAGAAGCAGGAGATCGGTTTTGGCGCCCAGCTCCACAGCCGTGAAAACGATACTCGATATCTCAAGTACGTCAAAGCAGAGGACCTTATTGAATTCGGGTTCGAGAGCGAATTCGTGGGCCGGCTCCCTGTGGTTGCAGTCCTCGAACCGCTCGAGGTGGAGGATTTGCTCCAGATTCTGAAGAATCCCAACAATCCCATCATCAACGGCAAAAAGGAAGACTTCCGGAGCTACGGAATTGATATCCAGTTCGAGGATGAAGCGCTACGCATGCTTGCCGAAAGGGCCTATCCGGAGAATACCGGCGCGCGCGGTCTGGTCAGCGTGCTCGAAAGGGTCATTTTGCCCTTTGAAAAAAAGCTCCCCTCATCGCCAATCC
>Ga0209517_10006120_pt1 | contig 14991 bp, 10 predicted proteins | sample PeaSoiMetSII2010_FD_187695 | JGI IMG/M metagenome (GOLD analysis project Ga0209517, IMG submission 187695) | Peat soil microbial communities from Weissenstadt, Germany - SII-2010 (SPAdes) (version 2) | ecosystem: Environmental > Terrestrial > Soil > Wetlands > Peat | place: Germany... | reverse complement strand
TGACCTCGGCGACATCCGCGCTCAAATATCGTTCGAGCGCTGGATATTCTGGAGCCAAAACCGCCAGCACTTCGCGCGCCATCTTGGGTACCGCGCTCGACGGCTCCAAGAGCCAGTGAATCTTCAGGTTGGATTGCGCCGCTGTCCAGCCTGCGACCCACGGAATGAAGTTCTGCTCGCACAGCCGGATCACCTGGCTCTCGTAATCGATATCCTCGGGCGGGCCGAATTTCCGATTGCTCAAACCGACAGCCGAAGCGGCCGCGGCGCGCGGGTCGCGCGCGCGCACGAAGACCAAGCACACGCCGTTTTCACGCAACGTCTTCAGATTATAGGGCAGGGCGCCGAAATGGTCGTGCAGGATGGCGCCGCCGTGGGCGAAGCATTGCAGCCAGCGTGGAACGATTTGACGATGGCTGCTGATCCGCATGATCGGCACGTCGAGCGTGGTGGCAAGCGTTTGCACCAGCGAGGCGCTGCCCGATCGGGCCATGGCTGCGATGAAGAGCGAAGGTATCCCGCGTTCCCGCGCCAAGTCCTGGCTCCGGCGCAGCTCCAGCGAATCGCGCTGATGATCGGAAAAGGGCAGGTAGCCGCCGGATGACGGATATGTGCCCGATCGTTCGAAATGATCGGCGGCCTTCTCGGTATCGCGGACATAGGCGTAGAGGATGCCCAAATGATAGTCGATGGCTTCGCGGCAATAGTCCTCGTCCTTTTCCTGCATCACATCCAAGCCGATCTTGTCGACGACCGCTTGGTTGGCCGCGCGATTGCCGCGCAGCTGCTGCACGTCCAATATCTCGGCAATGATGCGCCGCACCGACACCATGTGCTCGTCGGCGCGATGCGGCGGCGGGAAGTGCAGCTCAAACATGCGCAATTCCTGAATTGACGCGACGACGCGGGCTCGAGAGATCGGCCGCAGAGACCGCAACAGCCCCTCCGGCGCGGGCGCCACATGCCCTCGCGCGCGCTAACCTAGACATTCTCCCATGCGGTGCAAGACTGCGGCGGAGTCCGGTGTTGACGCTCGGAAAGCCGATTGTGTAGGGCTGGTGGCCGAAAGCCGGTCGGTTTGGCGAGCCACTCGGCCGTTCGGTGCAATTTGGGGAAGAAAATGGCACTCGGCCGCGATGTCGTCGACGCCATTATTCGCGAGCACGCCTATCGGCCGATCATGGGCGACGTGCTGTTGATCGGACAGCAAGCCATCACGCTCAGCCGCGACGAAGTTTTGGAGTTGCTGCGCGAGCACGATGTCCTTGCCGCGGCCCGCGACTTGCCTGCCGCGGCCGGCGACGTGCAAAATGTCGCGAGCGCCGACAGCGGCGGCATGAGCGCGGCCGCGTTCTTTGCGCTGCTCGGCATCGTCCGGCTGCAGATGCTCGACATCGGCACCGCGGGCGAGAACAGCTATTTCAGCGGGCCGCTGCCGGACCGGCTCGAGGCCGGCACGGATTTCATCATCGACGGCGGCGCGCTCACCGACATATTTTCTCCGGCCGCGGTATTGCGCAATTATGCGCGTGCACTGCGGCCCGGCGGGCGGCTGATCGCCGTCAACAATCTCAGCGCCCATTTCGATCCTTATTCGATCCCGACCGCGTCCTGGTATCTCGATTATTGCGTGATCAACGCGTTCGCCGACTGCAAGGCTTATGTTCTCGACTATCCGCCCGGCCGGCCGCCCCGGGCGTTCTGCCTCGACCTCGATTGCCTGCTGGATCCGGCACGCGAGATCAGGGCATTTTTGTCGCCGCACGAGACCGCCGTCATCCTGTTTGCCGAAAAAGCCGCGGCTTCGACTGCTGATGAGACGCCGACCCACGCCCATCTGCGCTCGGGCGCCGAGTGGCAGCGCTATCGGCAAAACCTCGCCCGGATAAAGCTCTCGACGCGCCCGCACCTGGTGCGCTCCCGCACCGAGCCGGGCAAGCTCGACGTTCGCGGTGGCCATCTTTTCATGCGCGCGGATTATACCGCGGTCGATCCGTCTTCATTGATCCTGCGCGCCGACGATACCGCGTTCGCGTCGCCGTCATTGCCGCCGATGCCGGCGCAAGCCGCCGGTTCGCCGTCGCCGTCGAAGTTGAAAATTCTCTGCGTCGGCACCGGCCGCGACGGCACGCAATCGCTCAATCACATGATCCAGCGCGTGTTTGGCGAAACCAGCGACCGGCAGTCCATGCACGAATATTGCTGCCGGGAAATCTATCAGGCGTTTTGCGATTTCAACGAGACCGGCGACGGCGCTTATGCCGAAGCGCTCAAGCGCATGGTCGCGGACTGCCCCTACGAGAGCATCGTGGGCAACGGCTATGCCGCGATCCTGCCGCTGTTCGCCGAACGCTACGGCCGCGGCCTCAAGGTCGTGCATCTTCATCGCGACCGCGACGCCTGCATCGAAAGCCTGATCACGAACTGCGAATTGTTTCCGACCGCGTACCGCTATTATTCGTCGAGCCCCGAGGCCGAGGTCAAACGCATGGCGGCATTCCATTTTGGCGACATGTCGCGCGCCGAATGGGATCGCTTGCCGCTGCGGGATAAGTTCGGCTGGTATTACGACAAGACCCACGCGCTGGTGCGCCAGCATCTTGCGCTGTTCGATGCCCATATCGAGATTGCGACCGAAAGCCTCAACGACGAGGCGATCCGGCACGCGATCGCGGACTTCGTCGACGGCGGCGCGGCGGCGCCGCCGCCGCGGACCCATCTCAACGCGTCTGTCATCGACATCTCGTCATTTCCCAAGCAGCATCAAGTCAAGATGAACTGGCTGATGGGCCGGCTTAACATGGAGGAGCTGGCCAAAGACGACGTCTACGCGCTCAACTATTTCCTCGACAAATTCGTTGCCTGGACCGGCTATCAGATCACCGACGCGCCGCAACTCGGCGGAACGGTCGCGGCGTCGGCGCAGGAAATCGCCGCCGATCTCGAACGGGCCGGCCGGATCATGAACGAGCGATTGCGGGAGATCGACGCGCTTTATAAGCTCGTTCGCGATCGCGGCGCAAAAGACGGCGGGCAATGATCACGGCGCGGCGCCGCGATGCGCGGCGGGTGCCGCACTCGTGAGCGTCGGGGCTGGATCGATTTGATGGACGAATTGCGGCATAGGGGCCGGCTTCCGGACGGAATTGCCGCGGCAGCCACGCTCGGCATTTTTGTTTTTCTCATCATCGTCGATGTCATTCGCACGTTGCATCATCCGATGTTCCGCGACGAGTTCGAAACCTATTGGATCGCTTTGAGCAGCTCATCGTTCGGCGATCTGTTGTCCAATATGAAATACACCGCCCATCCGGCGCTTTTGTACATATTGGTGTGGCTGGTTACGCGCGTTACGTCGGACCCGTTGGCGATGCAGCTTATGCAAATCGGCCTGGCGATCTGCGTCTGGATCATCGTCTATGCGTATTCGCCCTTCAGCCGGCTGGAAAAAATCCTGTTGTTGCTGAGCTATTTCCTGTTCTGGGAATATTTCGTCATCAGCCGCAGCTATGTGCTCATCGCACTCATCGGCTTTGCCTTCATCGCGTTGCGGGAGCGAAAGCCCCGGCCGGAGCTCGTGCTTTGGCTGTTGCTCGGCCTGCTTGCCAACACGCACATGTATTCGGCGATCTGGTCGATGGTCTTGGCGGCCATGCTCGTCATTGAGGACGTGCGACGCCCGTCCGCGCCCAGATATGTGTCGGTCGCCGGAGCGGCGGCGTATCTCGTTCTCCTCGCATTCGCGATCGTGATGTTGCAGCCGCCGCCGCAATATGATCTGGGATCGCCTATCGTTCATTTCAGCATCGCGCGGCTCGACGAAGATATTTATACGCCGATCGGCGCCTTCGTGCCGTTCAGTATCGGCGCCGTCCGGCAGGCCATCGCATTCATCGCGCACCCGGGACACGCGGAGGTCCCGGAATTCTGGGGTGCAGATCCGACCCCCCTCTTCGTCGCGCTGACCCACGCGGACACCGGTCATCCCGTCAGATTGCTGCTGGCGTTTGCCGCGCCGATCGCCGCCTGCTGGCTTGTCACGCGCAACTGGCTGCTCGTGCTGGAATTTTCCCTGGTGTATCTCGGCATTGTGCTGTTCGAAAACATGTGGAATTTTCCCGGCAGAGCCACCCACCATGGCGTCGTCTTTTTGGCTTTTGTCGCCGCGGTCTGGTCGGCACGGGCGCGCCGGCCGTCTGCCGTTTGGTCGCCCTGGCTGTTCGGAGCAATTCTTCTGATCAACGCTTGCGGCGGCGTGCTGTCGCTGGCCTCCGAACTGCGGCCATTTTCGGAAAGCTACGAGACCGCCGCATGGATCAAGCAAAACAATCTTGCCGATGCCTTTCTCATCGGATCGCACGACGCACAAGTCTCCACCGTCGTCGGCTACCTCGGCCGGCCGATCTATTATCTCGAATGTGAATGTTTCCGTCCGTTCGGCATTTGGGACGACACCCGGCACGGCAAGCTCACCGACGACGAGTTCGCCAGCCGCCTGGCCAAAGCCGTGACTCTGGCCGGGCAACGCGACCCTATTCTGATCCGCAGCCGGCCGGTGACGGCGGAAGACCTCAGCTCGGTCTCGCCGCGCCTTGCCGCGAGGCTTCTCAAATCATTCACCAATGCTTCGACCGACGAGAATTTTTGGGTTTATCGAATGATCGCGCAACCCTGAGCTTGCCGGAAGGTATGGCCTGGACCGCGACAACGGTGCCGACCACGGACAAGGCACGAAAACCGGCGTTTTCGCCAACGCTCCGAACTCATGCGCCGGTTTTGGTTGCGCCAACTGAGGAGTCGTTGTAGCGCTACCGCAAGCCAACTCGAGGAGCCAAAGTGAAACGGAGAATTCTGATCATGGGATTGCCCGGCGCCGGCAAGACGACCCTTGCCAACGCGCTCGCGCCGCTCATCAACGCGGTCGTCTTCAATGCCGATGCGGTGCGCGCCAACCTGTCGCGCGACCTGGGCTTCACGCACGAAGATCGCGTCGAACATGCCCGCCGCATGGGCTGGATGTGCGACCGGGTCGTCGAGGCCGGCGGCACCGTGATCGCCGATTTCATTTGCCCGACCGAGCAGACCCGCGCCGTGTTCGGCGATGCGTTCACCATCTGGCTCGACCGCATCGACTCCGGTCGCTTCGCCGACACCAATCGGATGTTCGTTGCGCCGGAAAAATTCGATCTGCGCGTCGGTCCGGAAGGCACGGCGCAATATTGGGCCGAGCAGGCGCTGGCGCTGTTGCGCCCGGCCTTCGATCCGCAGAAGCCGACGGCGCTGTTCATCGGCCGCTACCAGCCGTTCCACGGCGGCCATCAGCGCCTGATCGAAGAGGGACTGCGCCGGGTCGGACAGGTGTGTATCGCGGTGCGCGACACCCACGGCACCGACGCCAAGAATCCGCTGCCGTTTTTCGCGGTCAAGCAGCGCATCGAGACTGCTTTGTCCGCCTATACCGGACGCTTCGTGGTGGTGCCGCTGCCCAACATCACCAATGTCTTTTACGGCCGCGACGTCGGCTACGCGGTCGAGCGCATCGTGCTCGACGAGGAGACGGAATCGATTTCCGCCACAAAGATCCGCAGCCTGAGTGCCGCGCCGGGATCGCGCTGACCCTGTCTCTTCGCCCAACAGCCTTGTCGTCATGACAGTGATGTCACGGCGATGATCGCGCTCGTCCTCTCGGCGCGCATCGCTTCGAGCGTCTGTTCGACGCGCTTAAATGATTGCTTGCCAGCGCCTGCTGTGCTGCCGCGCTTCGCGGCGGATTATGGCGGCGGCGGCGCAGCATCCTCGCCCGTAACGGGCGGTGCAAATCCCGCCGTCGCTTCATCCGCACGTTTGAGCCGATCGAGCTCGCGCTCGATGCGTTCGATCCGCTCCGGCGTGAGCCAAGGCACGCCGGCCTGGCCGAATTCAGCCACGATGCCCCGCTTCGCGCATTCGTGGCGGAGTATGGCTATGTAGTCGGTAACGATGTCCGGCAGCGCTCCGAGGTGCTCCCGCAGACGCCGTGGACCCCGGCTCGCATCGAGAGAGTAGTAGACATGCTTTGCGCCGGCGGCTTCAGCGCGGCGCACGAACGGCGCCGCCTCATGATAGTTCTCGACGCAAAAAATAAATTTAGCCCAAACTTTGTTGACGGCGCCGGGTTGGACGGCACCGCAATAATCGGCGACAACCTTCCAGACCTTGTCGAAGTAATTCATTTTCTTGATGGTTTTGTAGACCTCGACGCTCGCGGCGTCGATCCCGAGCACCAACTCGACCTTGTCGCGCCGCAGCGCCTGCATGATGGCGTCGGAACGCTTGGTTGCGTTCGTATAGACAACGCACCGCGCCCCGTATGTGGTCAACAGTTCCAGCATCGGGTTGAATTCAGGCGAGAGCGTCGGCTCGCCGCCGCTGAACCGCACAGTTGCATTGGGATCGAGCAGCTTGCGGTCGATGAGTGATTGAATAACCGGAAGAACGCGTGGCGCGGTCGACAGCGGCGATGTCCAGGGGCCCTTGACCATAGTGTAGCAGTAATTGCACCGGATGTTGCAACTGGAGAACGGCATGATCGTGATTTCATCGACCAGATAGGGCGACATCGCATCAGCCCAATCGCCCACCTGCAGTCTCGGGCAGCCTCGGCATGCCGGCTCGACCGTGCCCGCCTTGTGACGGGCGATGATGCCGGACCGCGCCTCGATCACCGCATCGACGGAAAATTCCGACCCGTCAAAGCGGGCCAAGACCGGGGTGCCCGCGGCGGCAGGATTTGCGCAGCACGGACTGATGACCCGGGTCGGTTGAAACACCAATCCGCGCTCAATGAAGCGGCAGCTGAGATACTTGGCCAGCGTTGCGGACGGCGAAGTTCCGATTTCATCCTGTGGCATGACTCGCACATCATCTTCTTCAGCACCTTCAAAAGCAATACAGTTGCCGTTGGTTAATTCGTCTATGCTGCCAGTGCCATGACGAATTAAATCCACACCCGCTCGCGTCAGTGGCGGCCCTGTCATAGGGAAAGTACGGTATTGTCACGGCGATGACCGCGCTCGTTCTCTCGGCACGCAATCGCTTCGAGCGTCTGTTCGACGCGCTTGTCGATCCGGCGCGCCGCGAGCGCACCATGGCCGTCGTGCTTGCCTGTTATTTCATTGTCTGGTCGCTCTATGCGGCAATCGCCAAGAGCAGCCAGGACATTCACACCGACATGGGCGAGTTCGTGGCGTGGTCGCGCGAGGCCGGCCTCGGCACGCCGAAACATCCGCCACTCGGCGCTTGGCTGCTGCGGGCCTGGTTCTCCGTGTTTCCGCGCGAGGACTGGGCCTATTATTGTTTCGCCATTTTGCTGCCGACCGCGGCGCTGTGGATCACGTGGCGCCTTGCGGCGCGCTATCTGCCGCCCGACAAGCGCGTCGCCGGCATCGTGCTGCTGACATTCGTGCCGTTCTATAATTTCCACGCCATCAAATTCAACGCCAACACGGTGTTGACGCCGTTCTGGGCGCTGGCGACGTGGGGGTTCCTGCGCTCGCTCGAAACGCGCCGCGTCCGCTGGGCGGTGCTTGCCGGCGTCGGCGCGGCGGCGGCCATGCTGGCCAAATATTGGTCGATCACGCTTCTTGCTGGGCTTGGCCTTGCTGCGCTGATGGATCCGCGCCGCACCGCCTATTTCGGCTCGCCGGCGCCCTATGTGACGCTCGCGGTCGGCACGGTCCTGCTGACGCCGAATATCGACTGGCTGATGACGCATGCTTTCATGCCGTTCTCCTATGCGATGGAAGCGCATTCGGGGACTTCGGCATTCGCGTTGTTCTCGGCGTTCATCTTTACCAGCAACGGCCTCGCTTACGCCGTGGCGGCGATCGTTCTTGGCGTGCTGGCGACGCGGCCGAGCTGGGCCGCGATCGGCGACACGCTGTGGCCGGCCGAACCCGAGCGCCGCACGCTGGTCATCGCTTTCGCCGCGCCGTTTTTGTTTGCCGTGCTGATCGCTGTTGCGCTGACGGTTGCCATCGAGTCGATCTGGGTCACGCCGGCGATGACGTTGATGCCGGTCGTGCTGTTGTCGTCGCCGCTGGTCGCGATATCCCGCCTGGCCGCCGTCCGCCTGCTGGCGCTCGCGGTGATTTTTCCTTTGGTCATGCTCGCGGTCTCGCCGCTGGTCGCGCTCGGCGTTCAGCTCAACGGCGTGCCGGAACACGGCAGCGACTACCGGGCTGTCGCCGCGGCGGTCGAGCGCGTCTGGCGCGCGCACACCGACAAGCCGCTGCGCATCGTCGGCAGCACCACCTTCGTCAACGGCATCGTGTTCTACTTCAAGGACCAGCCGTCGACCTTCGATATCGACGATCCGAAACTGACGCCGTGGGTCGGCGACGATCGCATCCGGCGCGAGGGCGCGGCGATCGTCTGTCCCGAGACGGAAGCTTTTTGCATGCGCGCCTTGGGCGGCTACGCCGCGCACTTTCCCGTCGTCGCCGATGAAGATGCCGTGGTGTCGCGGCGCTTTTTCGGCTTTGCTTCGCCGCCCGAGCGCTACGAGATCATCATCATTCCCCCGGACCCTTCGTAGCGTATGCACAGCGCCATGGCGGCGGAACGTTGACCTTGCATTGACCGCGGGTCTTTATTGTCGCGTTGCCGAGTCGTGCCAGCGGAGGGGTCGGTGTGCTCTGACGGTCGCGTGACTCATCCCGCCTCGGCGCCTGCGCAGTGCCTCGCGACCCTCGATGTCCTGGTGATCGCTGGCGGGCTTGGCACCCGCATCCAGTCGGCCTTGGGTGACACGCCAAAGCTGTTGGCGCCGATCGCCGGCCGGCCCTATCTGGCCTATCTGCTGGATTGGTTGCGGCGCTTCGGCGCCAGGCGCATCGTGCTCGGCTTGGGACACCGGGCGCAGGCGGTCGTCGATTATCTCGAGCGCAACAAATCTTCTTATGCCGATCTTATGGTGGTGACGGTGACGGAACCGCGGCCGCTCGGCACTGCCGGCGCCATCCGCTTCGCCCGACCGAATTTGCGCACCGATCCGGTGCTAGTGATGAATGGCGATAGCTTTGCCGATGCCGATCTCTGCGCCTTCGTCGCCCACCACCGGCGCGCCCAGGCGAAGGCGACGCTGCTGTGCGCCGAGGTTGACGACGCCGGCCGTTACGGCCGGGTCGAGCTCGACGGCGAGGGTCGCATTCGCGGCTTCATCGAGAAGGATCCGGACTTCCATGGCCGCAGTGCCGTGAGCGCCGGAGTCTATCTGTTTTCGGCGGCGCTGCTCGACGAGATTGCCGGCGGCGGCGCTGTCTCGCTGGAGCGCGACGTGTTCGGCAGGGCGGCTTCGGGCTCGCTCGACGCCTTCGCCGGACGGTTTGCCTTCATCGACATCGGCACGCCCGAATCGCTTAAGCTCGCCGAACGCGTCTTCGGCGCGAAATTCGAACACCGGCCCGCATGATCATCAGCCGCACCCCGTTTCGCATCTCGCTGTTCGGCGGCGGCACCGATTATCCGACGTGGTTTCGCGAGCACGGCGGCGCGGTGATCGGCACCGCGATCGACAAGTATTGTTACATCAGCGTGCGCCGGCTGCCGCCGTTCTTCGAGCACAAGTCTAAGATCGTCTATTCCAAGGTCGAGCTGGTCAAGGAAACGGCCGAGATCGAGCACCCGGCGGTGCGCGGCATCCTCACCGACATGGGCGTGACCGACGGCCTCGAAATTCATCACGACGCCGACCTGCCGGCGCGCTCCGGGTTGGGCTCGAGCAGCGCGTTCACGGTCGGGCTTTTGAACGCGCTCAACGCGCTCAATGCCAGGATGATCAGTAAGCGTGACCTCGGCCGCGAGGCGATCCGTATCGAGCAGGAGGTGCTGAAAGAAGACGTCGGTTGCCAGGATCAGATCTGGGCGGCCTATGGTGGCTTCAACCGCATCGACTTTCACCAGGACGGCACCTTCTCGGTGATGCCGTTCATCCTGCCGCCGGCGCGGCGCACGGAGCTGGCGCAATCGCTGATGATGTTCTTCACCGGCTTTTCGCGCTTTGCCACCGATTTCGCCCAGGATCAGATCAAGAATATGAACAGCCGCAAGAACCAGCTGCGCATGATCCGCAGCCTGGTCGACAGCGCCGCCGACATTCTGCTCGATCCGAAGACGCCGCTGCGCGAGCTCGGCGAGCTGATGCACCAGTCCTGGCAGATCAAGCGCGAGCTCGCCTCGAGCGTCTCCAATTCCCAGATCGACGACATCTACGAGGCCGGGCGCGACGCCGGCGCCGTCGGCGGCAAGCTCCTCGGTGCCGGCGGCGGCGGCTTCATGGTGCTCTTGGTCGATCCGGACAAGCGCGGCCAGGTCCGCGAGCGGCTGCGCAAGCTGATCCACGTCAATGTCGGTTTCGACACCGACGGCAGCAAAATCGTCATCTATCAGCCCGACGAGATGTGAGCCCGAAACGCCCCTTTTACGTAGTTTCGTTTAAATAAATCAAATACTTGACAAACGGCCGGCGGCTACCTCGCGGTGCCAGAGATGGTGCCTGAGCTGCAACGAATTGAATCCAAACGTGTTCGGGTTCCGCGCCGGCTCGGGTCGCCAGTTGGCCCGGGCCGTGCTAGGGGAAGACGGGGCATCGGGGTTGTTTGGGGATCTTTCGAGTCATGAGTGAGGCGGCAAAGCCAGGCGCGGATGGCGCATTGCGGATCGGCGTGGTCGGCGTCGGCGTGATGGGGTCGAACCATGCGCGGGTGCTCTCTGAACTGCCCGGCGTCAAGCTGGTCGGCGTCGTCGATCCCGACCGCAAGCAGCGCGAGCACGTCGCTCGCCACCTTGGCTGCAGCGCCTTCGCCGACATCGACGCCCTGATCGCGCGTGGCGTCGATGCCGTCACCATCGCGGCGCCGACCCACCTGCATCGCGACATCGCCACCGAATTCGCTTCGCGCGGCATCCATATTCTGGTCGAGAAGCCGATCGCCTCCACCATCGAGGAGGGCAACGCCATCGTCGCCGCCGCCCGCCGCGCTGGCGTCACCCTGATGGCCGGTCATGTCGAGCGCTTCAATCCGGCGGTCGAGGCGATCAAGCGGGCGATCAAGGGCCAGAGCATTCTTTCGATCGCCGTCACCCGGGTCGGACCGTTCCCGCCGCGGATGTCGAATGTCGGCGTCGTCATCGATCTCGCCGTGCACGACATCGATCTCATCCGCTGGTTCACCGATTCAGAGATCGTCGAAATCCATGCGCAGACCTCGAGCGCGGTCGCCGAGCGCGAGGACATCGCGCTGCTGCAGTTCCGCACCGCCTCCGGCGTGCTCGCCCAGGTCAACACCAACTGGTTGACGCCGTTCAAGGCGCGCAACATCCACATCGCCACCCGCGACAAATACCTGATGGCCGATCTGCTCACGCTGCAGGTCACCGAATGCTTCGGCTTTCAGCCCGACGGCTCGTATTCGATGCGGCACCTGTCGGTCGGCTATGCCGAGCCGTTGCGTTCCGAGCTGCTGGCCTTCATCAGCGCCATCCGCAGCGGCGAGCCGCCGGCAGTGACCGGCGAAGAAGCCGTCGCCAGCCTGGAAATCGCGATCCGTTGTCTCAGCGCGCGCACCGCGCAATCGAGCGCGCCGCGCAAAGGACCGCGCCGCGTTGTCGGCTGAGCGCGCGTGAATCGAACGATGAATCAGCATACCCGCCTCGACGGCAGCCCGATTCCGTTCATCGACGTCGCCGCCCAGCGCCGCCGCCTCGGCAGCGCCATCGACGACGCGGTCGGACGCGTGCTCGCCCATTGCCAGTTCATCCAGGGGCCGGAAGTGCGTGCGCTCGAGGCCGATCTCGCGGCCTTCTGCGGCGCCAAGCATGTGATCGGCTGTTCGAGCGGCACCGACGCGCTGCTGCTGGTGCTGATGGCGTGGCAGATCGGGCCGGGCGATGCGGTGATCTGCCCGGCATTTACGTTTTGCGCGACCGCTGAAGTGGTGGCGCTCCTTGGCGCGACGCCGGTGATGGCCGACGTCGCGGCCGACACTTTCAATCTCGATCCGGCAAGTTTTGAGCGCGCGGTGGCGACGGCGCAGCGTCTCGGCCTCAAGCCGAAAGCCGTGATCCCGGTCGATCTGTTCGGTCTGCCGGCCGATCACGATGCTATCGCCGCGGTCGCCGCGGCGCACGGCATAAAAGTGCTCGACGACGCGGCGCAGGCGTTTGGCGCCACCTATCGCGGCCGCGAGCTCGGCGCGCTGGCTGATGCGACGGCGACGAGCTTCTTTCCGGCAAAGCCGCTCGGCTGTTACGGCGACGGCGGCGCCGTGTTCACCGGCGACGATGCGCTGGCGGCGCGGATCAAAAGCCTGCGCGTTCATGGTGAAAACGCAGGCGACAAATACGATGCGCTCCATATCGGCATCACCGGCCGGCTCGATTCGATCCAGGCGGCGGTGCTGATCGAGAAGCTCAAAATCTTTCCCGAGGAGATCGTGGCGCGGCAGGCTGTGGCGGCGCGCTATGCCGAAGGCCTCGCCGGCGTCGCGACGACGCCGCGCACCGGCAATGAATCGACGTCGGTGTGGGCACAATACACCATCCGCCTTGCGCCCGGACGGCGCGACGCGCTCGGCGCGGCGCTCAAGGCCCAAGGCATCCCGACCGCGATCTATTACGCCAAGCCATTGCACCGCCAGGCGGCCTATCGCCACTATCCGGTGGCCGACGGCGGCGTGCCGGTCAGCGAGCGGCTGGCTGAAGAAGTGATCAGCCTGCCGATGCACGCTTATCTCGAGCCGCCGGTGCAGGACCGCATCATCGAGGCGGTGCGGCGGGCGCTCGCGGGCTGAGAGGGGAGGCGACGCGCAGGCGTCCGCACTGGTGTAAAACCTCTCGACCCCCACCCCTACCCCTCCCCACAAGGGGGAGGGGAACAAAGGCGGCGAATGCTCGATCGGATTCTCACCGTCGGCGGCTATACGCTGCTTTCGCGCCTGACCGGTTTCATGCGCGACATCATGCTGGCGGCGATCCTCGGCGCCGGCCCCGTCGCCGACGCCTTTTTCGTCGCGTTCCGGCTGCCGAACCATTTCCGCGCCATTTTCGCCGAAGGCGCCTTCAACGCCGCGTTCATTCCGGCCTATGCGCGCATCCGCACCCAAGGCGGCGAGACCGCGGCGAAACTGTTCGGCGACCGCATCTTCACCTTGCTGCTGGCGACGCAGATCGTGCTGCTGGCACTGGCGCTCTTGTTCACGCCGCAGGCGATCGACCTGTTGGCGCCCGGCTTTTCCCGCGACCCGCAGCAATTCGCGCTTGCCGTCGGCCTGACGCGGATCACGTTTCCTTATCTGCTCCTGATCACGCTGGTGACGCTGTGGGGCGGCATCCTCAACGCGCTCAACCGCTTCGCTGCGGCGGCGGCGGCATCAATTCTGCTCAACGTTGCGATGATGGCGACGCTGGCGGTGGCGTGGCTGTTTCCGAGCGCCGGCCACGCCGCCGCCTGGGGCGTGTTGATTTCCGGCGTGCTGCAGGCAGCTCTCGTCGGCGGCGACGCCTGGCGCGCCGGCGTGATGACGTCGTTTCATGCGCTGACCTGGGATGACGACGTGCGCCGTTTCTTCAAGGCGCTCATTCCGGCGACAGTCGGCTCGGCCGGCACGCAACTGGCGCTGTTTGCCGACACCATCATCGCGAGCTTCCTCACCACCGGCGCGCTGTCGGCGCTCTATTACGCCGACCGCATCGACCAATTGCCGATCGGGGTGATCGGCATCGCGGTGGGCACCGTGCTGGTGCCGGAGATGACGCACCGGGTCGCCGCCGGCGACCACACCGGCGCCCGCTCGGCGCAAAACCGCGCCATCGAATTCGCGCTGCTCTTGGCGCTGCCTTGCGTCGTCGCCTTCCTGGTCATTCCCGGCACCATCATGCGCGGCCTGTTCATGCGCGGCGCGTTCAATGCCGAAGACGCGCACGCAGCCGCCATGACGCTCGCGGCCTACACAATCGGTCTCGTTCCATTCGTCCTCATCCGCAGCGTCGTCGCGCCGTTTTTGGCCCGCGGCGACACCTTGACTCCAGTCAAGGCGGCGCTGATCGGCACGGCGGTCAACATCGCTTTCAAGATCGCGCTGATGGGCTCGCTCGCCCAGGTCGGGCTGGCGCTGGCAACCTCGATCGGGGCCTGGATCAATTTCATTCTGGTGTTGTGGTTCGCCGGCCGTGCCGGCCTGATCGCCACCGATGCGACGCTCAAATCGTCGCTGGTGAAGCTTGCGGCGGCCGGCGGTTCTTTCGCGGTCTTCCTTTTGATCGCGTCGCCCGTCGTCACATCTCTGTTATCGTCGATGTCCAGGTTCCGCCATGAGTCGGAATTGCTGGTGCTGGCGGTGCTCGGCGGCGTGTTTTATGGGGTTCTCGTCGTGGCGCTGTTCGGCCGGCGTTGGCTGTCGCTGATGCGCGAGCAGGCGCAAACCGCGCCGTCGGCGCCGCTGGATGCGTTCGAAGGCACGTCGGCGCCGGCTGCCGGGCCGGACGAAATTTAGCTGGGGTAAAAGGCGATGCGCGTGACCATGATCGGCGCAGGTTATGTGGGGCTGGTGTCCGGCGCCTGCTTTGCCGATTTCGGCCACCACGTCACCTGCATCGACAAGGATGTCCAAAAAGTCGCGGCGCTCAATCGCGGCGAGATTCCGATTTTCGAGCCGGGCCTCGCCGATCTGGTCGAGGCCAATGTCCGTCAGGAACGCCTGCGCTTTGCTGTCGACACCGCTTCCGTCGCCACCGCCGAAGCGGTGTTCATTGCGGTCGGCACACCGTCGCGCCGCGGCGACGGCCATGCCGATTTGAGCTTCGTCTATGACGCGGTGCGCGAGATAGCGCCGTTGCTCTCCGCCACAGCGGTGGTCATCACCAAATCCACCGTTCCCGTCGGAACCGGCGACGAGATCGAGCGCATTTTGCGCGACAAGCGTCCCGACGCCGAAATCCAGGTGGTGTCGAATC
>Ga0209517_10006119_pt1 | contig 14991 bp, 11 predicted proteins | sample PeaSoiMetSII2010_FD_187695 | JGI IMG/M metagenome (GOLD analysis project Ga0209517, IMG submission 187695) | Peat soil microbial communities from Weissenstadt, Germany - SII-2010 (SPAdes) (version 2) | ecosystem: Environmental > Terrestrial > Soil > Wetlands > Peat | place: Germany... | reverse complement strand
GGGCTAGTAGCCGGGCTACGCCCCAAATTTATCGAACATCTTTGCGTTGGCCTGCATCAGCCGGATCAGGTATTTGGCCTCGAACACGCCTAAAGAGCCAGTGTTGGCGCCCGTTTCGGTGAACCGGTCGAGCTTGTCAGACCCGGAGCAGGCCGAGTGCAACAGCACCGGTTGCGGATGCCACGAGTGTCCCTTGAGCGGGCAAGGAGTCGAATGATCGCCCGTGATGGCCAGGACTTCCGGCTTCTTGCGCAAGAGCACCGGCAGGGCAGCGTCGAACTCCTCGATGGCTTTGCGTTTGGCCTCGAAGTTCCCGTCTTCGCCATACATGTCGGTGTATTTGTAATGAATGAAGAAAAAGTCGTAGTTATCGTACTCGGCCAGGTAACGCTCGAACTGCTGGGTGATCGTCTGCGGTCCTTCGAGCTTGGTCATCCCCACCAATTGAGCCAGTCCCTTGTACATCGGATAGACCGCCAAGCAACCCGGGCGCAGCCCATAGCGTTCATGGAAACTAGCGATGGCGGGCTGATGGGCGATGCCGCGCAACAGGAAGCCGTTCGCGGGCTTCTCTTTGGCAATAACGGGCAAAGCCGCTTTATAGAAATCAGCCACCAACTTGGCGGTTTTCTTGGCCTTAGTGGACTTGGGGTTAAGCGGCGCCACCTTGGGCACCGGCAGCCCTTCCCGGTGGGGATCGGCGTCGCTCAACGGCCCTTCCAGCCCTTTGCCGCGAAACACCACTACAAACCGGTGTCCCTTGCCGGCTTTGATGATCACCTGGACATCGTCGATCTTCTTAACACTCCGCGAAAGCAGTTGGCAGAGGTTTTCGCAAACCGGCGTCTCGATTCGCCCCGCGCGGCGATCCACCACGATGCCCTTGGCGTCGAGCGTGCAGAAATTGGCCCGCGCCGCAATATCGCCGGCCCCCAGTTCCATACCCAGGCCAAGGGCTTCAATTACGCCGCGGCCCACTTCAAACTCCAGGGGGTCGTAGCCAAACAAGCCAAGGTGGCCCGGCCCGCTACCCGGGGTGATGCCCGGGGCCACGGGGATCATACGGCCCTGAGCGGAATCCCTGGACAGCGCGTCGAGGTTGGGCGTGCGGGCGGCTTCCAGTGGGGTAAGGTAGCCTTGCTCACGCGTGGCCAGGTCGCCCAAGCCATCCAGCACTACCAACGCCAGCTTTGCGTTGGTCTTCAAAGTCAATCCAGAATAAAGAGTGTCGAGGTTCATGTTTTCCCTTTCCGCCCCGATGATGCGAAGAACCTCCCAGCGCGTCAAATGAGAAACCCTGGCTGGACTTCACATGCGACTCCTTTAAGAATCCTGCCATGGCGCGCGTGGTTGTCGAACACCTCACCAAAATCTTCCCGGGACCCCGCGGTGAGCCGATCCACGCCGTCCGGGACGTGAGCCTGACGGTCGAAAACCGGGAACTGCTGGTACTAGTAGGGCCTTCGGGCTGCGGCAAGACCACGACCCTGCGGCTGATCGCCGGTTTGGAGGAGCCCACCAGCGGTATCATCGCTTTGGACGGTCAGAAGGTTAACCAAGTGCCTGCTAAAGACCGCGACATTGCCATGGTTTTTCAAAACGGCGCCCTTTATCCACACATGTCAGTCGCCGAAAACCTAGCCTTTGGGCTGAAGCTTCGGAGGTGCGCGAGGGGGGAGATCGAGCAGCGTGTGCGCGAAGCCGCGGTCTTGCTGGATCTCAGCACGTGCCTGGATCGCAAACCGGAGGCCCTCTCGGGCGGCCAGCGCCAGCGCGTGGCCCTTGGGCGCGCCCTCGTCCGACGGCCCAAAGTCTTTTTGTTCGACGAGCCGCTTTCCAACCTGGACCCCCCCATGCGCGTGCAGATGCGCGCGGAAATCTCCCGGCTCCACTCCCGCCTCGCCGCCACCATGCTCTACGTCACCCACGACCAGGTCGAAGCCATGAGTCTGGGCAACCGGGTTGCTGTAATAAAGGAAGGAGCCGTTCAGCAAGTGGCCGAACCGCTCCGCCTGTACCGCCAACCCGCCAACCTCTTCGTCGCCGGCTTCATTGGCTCCCCGCCCATGAACTTTTTCCAGGGAACGCTGGCCGCACGTGCCAACACCCTCTTTTTCGAAGAACGCAACATCCTTGACGCGGCCCCATCACATCCCTCTCCTCTTAAGCTTAATCCTAATCCAAATTCCACTCCACCCCGTTTGACTCTGCGTCTGGACGATGCCTTGGCCACCCGCAGCCAACCTTTCATGGGCAAGCAGGTGGTCCTCGGCATCCGCGCCGAAAGCATTGGCCGGCCATCGCCGCTTTCCGAGGTTTCTCCCGCTCAGACAATCGAGGCCGTCGCCCAGTGGCTCGAACCGCTGGGCTGGGAAAGCCTTCTGCACCTGGCCACCGCCGCCCATTCGTTCATCGCCCGCCTCCCAGCCGGGGAGTCGGTGAGTTCGAACGAAAGGGTGAAACTGCTCTTCGACATGAGCCAGGTACACCTCTTTGATGCGGACACGGGCGCTGCCGTCTGAGGAAAACAGGTCGCCGGCTCCGCCGGTGCTTCATACGCGCTCAGCAAAGAACTTCTCGAGCACAGCGCAGACCTCCGGAACGTGAAAGGTGGCCACTTCCCACACAACTTTCAGGTCCACGTTGGCGTAGTCGTGCGCAACGATGTTGCGCATGCCACGCATCTTTCGGAAGGGAAGCTCAGGAATGGCCTGGCGCGTCGCTTCGGTCAGGTGGAGGGCGGCTTCCCCGATGATCTCGATTCGGGGATGACCGCATCCTGTTTCTCGGTGTCGGACGCAAACTCTGTCTCTGCGACTTCATTGACATACTGAGCGATCAGGCGTGCGGCACTGAGAATGTCCTGAAGCCGTCCGAGCTGATTAGCTTCCATAGAGGCAGACGGCAGAAGCCAGGATCTCCTCTCGCGCAAACGGGTTGGGCGACTTCTCCAGTGAGGGGCGGAGCACGAAATCGACCGGCGCACCCACCAATTCCTCAGCCTCGCCGGCCATTTCGAGCAGGTCACTCGCCGCAGCGGCCTTGGACTCGTCAAGCGTCACTAGAAGATCCACATCGCTTTCGTGGGTAGCTCGCCCCTTGGCCGCCGAGCCAAAAACTTCCAAGCGCCGGATTCGATACTTCTCGCAAAAAGGTCGGAACACAGTCCGCAGTTCGGCTAGGGACAAAGGCGCGCGACGACGTCGTTGCATGGCACTAAACTAGCAGCCGAATCAGGTGCCAGCAAGCCGATTTGGTCGTCTTGCCGTCCTCGCGTCTGACCGGAGGCACCTCTTCGATCCCGGGACAGGCTCTGCCCTTTGATCTTTTTCTTGCAAGATTGTCCCACCCGAGGGCTTACTTAAATTAGAAATGAACCACGACCTGGCAGATCCGGGCACCGACTCGCTGCTTCCAACCCGGCAGAGCTTGCTTTCGCGGTTGAGGGACTGGCAGGACCAGGAGGGTTGGCGTCAGTTTTTCGACACCTATTGGCGGCTCATCTATAACGTGGCCCGCAAAGCCGGCCTGAGCGACATCGAGGCGCAAGAGGTAGTCCAGAATACTTTCGTTTATCTTTCCCGCCGGATGCCCAAGTTTTGTTACGATCGCCAACGCGGTTCGTTCAAATCCTGGTTGCGGGTGGTCACGCGCTCGCGCATTAACGTTTATTGTCGGACCCAAAAAGCCGGCCAAGATTTCATTCGTGACCCCTTGCTCGAGGAAGGCAATGATGCAGCGCAGGCGGTCGAAGAATTGCCGGACCCAGCGGGCGATGCGCTCGATGAACTCTGGCAGCGTGAGTGGGAGGAGAACCTCGTGAGCACTGCCTTCCGCCGATTGCGCGCCAAGGTTAGCGCTCAGCAACTGCTCATCTTCCGGATGGCAACCTTCAATGAATTGCCACTCGGGCAGGTGGCCAGGAAACTGCGCGTAAGCCTGCCACAGGTTTATCTCGCGCGCCACCGCGTCGGCAAGTTGTTCAAAGACGAAGTGCGGCGGCTGCGCAAGGAGATGGAGTGAACGCGACCGGCTATTCCAACGCTGGCCAGCGCTCGACGCTCCCCCGGCCAGTCATTCCCGACCATACCCTCTTCCGCCCCATCGGGCGTGGGGCCTATGGTGAGGTGTGGTTGGCGTGCAATGTCATGGGCACCCCGCGGGCGGTGAAGGTCATCTGGCGCCAGCAGTTCGAAAGCGGGCGCCCGTTTGAGCGTGAGTTCGCCGGCATCCAACGCTACGAACCCGTCTCGCGCAGTTCGGGCGGCCTCGTCCACGTCTTGCACGTGGGAAAGAACGACGCCGAAGAATACTTCTATTACGTGATGGAGCTGGCCGATGATGCCGAGGGAGGCCCAAAGGAAGAAACCCGGCCTGCTTCGGAAGCTTCCCTGCCGCCCGCTCGGGCGTCACCATCGGAAGCTCAAATCCCAACTTCCTACCGGCCTCGCACTCTGCGCTACGATCTCAAACGGCTGGGCCGGTTGTCCACCGCGGATTGTCTGCGGTTGGCCATTGACGTGGCCAGCGGCCTGGGACAGCTCCATCGCCACGGCTTGGTCCACCGCGATGTTAAACCCGGCAATATTATTTATGTCAACGGACGGGCGAAATTGGCCGACATCGGCTTGGTGACCGCCGAAGGGGAGGGGCGAACCTTTGTCGGCACCGAGGGCTATGTCCCCCCCGAAGGGCCGGGTACACCCGCCAGCGATCTTTACGCCCTTGGAATTGCACTCTATGAGGCCAGCACGGGCTTTTCGCCGGAACGATTGCCCGACGTTCCTCCGGAATGGCTTACCGAGGCACAAGGCGACCAGGCGCTGGAACTGCACGAAATCATCCTCAAAGCCTGCGAGGGCCAGCGCGAGCGCCGTTACGCCACTGCCGACGAGATGCAAGCTGACCTGGCGTTGCTGCAGAGCGGCCAAAGTGTCCGCCACGTGCGCGCCCTCCAGCGCCGTTACGCCCGGCTGCGAATGGTTGGCGTCGTGGGCACGACCTTGCTGGTGGTGGCGGTCGGCGCCGCCTTGCTAGGTAACTACCGGGCGCGCCTGGCCGCCGAGGGCCGCGCTAAGGAAACCTCGCTCCGACAGCAGGCTCAGCAAGCCCTGGCCCGCGCGGAAAGCGCGGAACGTGACGCGCGCCAGCAGTTCCAGAGCGCACTCTACGAGGAGGCCCGCGCCTTGGTCTTGAGCAAGGAATTGGGTCATCGGGCCAAGGCGCTAGAGGCGATTCGTCAGGCACAGGGCTCGACTAACCTGGCCGAGTTGCGCCGCGTTGCCTTCGCCGCGCTGGCGCTGCCGGATCTGCGGCTCGAACGCGAGTTGGCGCTGTCGGAGTCCTTGTTGGCTGCGAGTATCTGTCCAACGCTCGATAAAATCACGACGGGCGGTGGACGCGAGGCAGTCAACATCCGGTCCATCCCGGATCTGAAGCTCCTCGCCAGCCTGCCACCGAGCCCTGCGACCGAAGCGTATATGGTGCCTTGGAGTGCGGATGGGCGCTTCCTTGCCGTCAAACGCCAGCACGATGACGGGAGCGGCCGCTCCGACCTCGAGGTGTGGGACGTGAGCCAAACCCGGTTACTCTTCACGGTGCGTGGGGACATCGCGAATAACTGTTTTGGTTTCCATCCGGCGCTTCCCAAGCTGATGGTCGGCTATACCACCGGCGCGGTAAGCCTTTGGGACTTAACCAGCGGGCGCGAGGAGCGTCCATTCCATTTGCCCGATGCACTGCATGCCCTGGCTTACTCGCCCGACGGCCAACGCGTGGCGGCTTCGTACCCACGGGGCTCCAATTGGGTTGTGGCGGTCCATAACGCCAAGGATGGAACTTTGCTCGGAACGGCGGAGTGTGAGGAGCCGGCGGATTTCATTGCCTGGCATCCGCATGGTGAGTGGGTCAGCATCATCGGCGCGCAGGTCAGCGAGTGGAACCGAGGCGTACGGTTGATTGCGCCGGAGAGCGGAGCGGTCACTCTGCTGGGCAGACACAAGATCAAGACCTCCGGAGTTTCGTTTAGTCCCGACGGCAACTACCTGATGAGCTGCGGTTGGGAACGGGAGCTCATCTGCTGGGATTTGCGGACTCATCAACGCGCTTTTACCTGCGCCGATGCGGGGTACAGCCTCACCTGGAGACTGGATGGCATCCAGTGCGCCATGTTCCCGCGCGCAAAGAACAGCCTCCGATTGTATGCGTTCGAGCCGCCCGCCTGCCTGGAGTTGAGCGGCAACCGGGGGGAGCGACTTCGCCCTGGGGCGTTCTCTCCTGATGGCCGCTGGCTGGCCGTGCCAGATAGTGAGAACCTCTGCGTCTGGGATTTGGCCAGCGGATCGCCACCGACACTCCTAGCCGCGCGACCTCTAAAGCAACCGTCTTTCTCACCCGATGGCTCAGAGCTCTTCGCCGTAGATGGACGGTTCGGGGATGCACGGCTCAAGGCTTGGCATCTAACCTCGGCTTCAAATCCGGCCGCCCCCCCGCGATTGACCCCCCTGTCTATCGCGGCGCCGCCGGGGTTATATTCCGCGGCTCAGGCCGGAGATACCCTGGCGCTGGCCGGCGCGGGAGGCCTGCGCTTGGTTGCGCGGACCAATCTTGGCTCGGGAGCAGCGCGGGTTCTAAGCATCCCCGCAGAGGTTGCTAGTGCTTCGCCAGATGGTCGATGGCTCGCAATCACCTACAGTTATTCCCCCTTAGTGACCGTGTATCGCTTACCCGGGATGGAGGAGTTGGCTCGCCTGGAAACCAGCAACCTGGTGGGCGGCGTGTGGTTCTCACCCACAGGGGACGAGCTTACGATCATCAATCGCGGAGGCGTTGAGCAGTGGGATACAGCGACCTGGCGGCCAAAACGGCGACTGCCGGGCTCGCCGGTGGCCGACTCTTATGTTCTGTACGCTCCTGACGGGTGCGGGTTGTGGCGGGTCACCAGCTTACGCGACACGGCCTATTGCGACAGGGAAACCTGGGAGCCCATCCTGCCCCTGCCGGCGAACGTGGTTCCGCTGGCTTTGAGTTCCGATGGCCGGCAACTGGCTGTAAGTGTGGACGATCAGCGCGTCCAAATCTGGGACCTCCCTAAGTTGCGCTCGCACCTTCGGGAGTTGGGGCTGGATTGGGCAACTCCTTAGGCCGCTCGTAGATTTAGCAGCACGGATCAGCAGGAGGCTGCCGCTTCCGAACGCTCCGGACCCTGATCGCCTGCAAGGCGCAGACTCCCTCCCTCGACCACTTGGCGCTTGGCAATTCTGCGGAGCCTTGTGTGCCAGCCTGGAGATCATTTCGACATTTTGTTGAAAGATCTCTGCCGCCGGCAGGCTTACCAAAGCCATGAAACCAATTCGATTACCAAAATGTTGCCGAAGCACGCTCATGTGGGAAACGCTCCTTCTGTTGGGCTTGCTAGTTCCGACCAGCGGCCGCGCTCAGCCGTATGCCATAGTCCGCTCAGCCTAAATGGGAAGCGAGTTTTTATGAGAACCATGTGTAGCCTCATTTGCCTGGCAATCTCAGCCTGCAACTCTCAACTTTCGTTCGCACAAGCTCCGCCAGGCAGCCTGGACCCCACCTTTGCCAGCAGCGGCATATCGCGCGTCGGCTTCGGCGGCGGCGAGCAATTCTGCAACGCCGCCGCCGTGCAGGCCGATGGCAAGTTGGTCCTGGCGGGCACAGCCAACACGGGCGGCTTCTTTGATGAATTTGAAATCGCACGGTTCGGCACCAACGACGCGCTCGACCCTTCCTTTGGCGCCGGAGGCGTGGTGTTTACGCCGTTCAACCCCGTATCCATATTCGCAAATGGCGCCGGTGCGGCCGCAGTGAAAATCCAATCCGACGGCAAGATCGTCGCGGCGGGTTGGCTTGACGATACGGGCACCTATTCTGATTTTGCGCTAGTGCGCTACAACCCCGATGGTTCGCTTGACAGCACCTTCGGCATCGACGGGAAAGTGGTGACGGATTTTGGCGCCAGCTCGGGCATTGCCGCCCTGGCGATCCTGTTCGACGGCCGCATTGTCGTTGCCGGTTCCGCCGGCACCAATTTTGCTCTGGCGCGCTACCAAACCAACGGCATGCTCGATTCCTCGTTCGGCAGCGGCGGCACCATGACGACGGACGTCGGTGGCGGCTTTGGGCTGTACGGTGCCACCTCGCTGCTGATTCAAGCCAATGGAAATTATGTCGCCGCTGGGATTGGACAGAACGGGAGTGATTTTGCCGTGCTCCGTTACACCACCAACGGCGCACTCGACACGACTTTCGGTGGAGGGACGGGGAAGGTCTTTACCCCAATTCCTGGTTATTCCTTGAACTTTGCCACGGCGATCGGCTACCAATTGGGCAACTTCACGGTCCAAAATCCGGATAGACTTGTAGTTGTTGGCCGCGCTTTCAACAGCACTCTCGATACTGTCTTTGCCGTGATCCGCTACAACTTGGACGGCTCGTTGGACACTTCCTTTGGCAGCGGCGGCTTGGTGACCGGTAGGTTTGTGCCCGGCGATCCCTACGCCAGTGCCTATGCCGTAGTGGTCCAAGGCCAACTCTTTCAGCCCCGGAAAATCACCGTCGCCGGCATTGGTGGCAATACCAATGCTACTTATTTTGGCCTGACCCGCTACAACGCCAATGGTTCGTTGGACACCACCTTCGGCGGTACCGGAAGGGTCGCCCTTTCCTTCGGCCCGCGTGCAGATGATGAAGCTGCCGCTTTGACATTTCAGTCGGGCGAACTCGTGGTCGCCGGCACCAGTTGGATCGATTTCAGTTACGCGTATCACAGTGTCTTCGCGGCCGCGCGCTTCAACTCCAACGGTTCGCTCGACACGGCCTTCGGCAATAGCGGCATCGTGACCGCCGATGCTTGCGGCTACTCCTCGGCCCAAGCCCTGGCCATTCAATCCGATGGCAAAATCGTCGTGGCCGGCGTCAACTACAATGTCCAAGACCTTTTTGCCGTGGCGCGCTACAATTCGGACGGCTCCCTGGATAGCTCCTTCGGCAACGATGGCAAAGTGACCACCGCCGTCGGTTCCACCAATGCCGCCGCCAACTCGGTGCAAATTCAACCGGACGGGAAGATCGTTGCCGCGGGGTACAGTTACACCGGCTTCTACACATACCAGGATTTTGCCGTCGTGCGCTACAACCCGGACGGCTCGTTGGACTCCTCCTTTGGCAGCGGCGGCCAAGTCATTACTCCCCTCGGTGGCGTTTACGACGCCGCCAACGCGGTAGCCCTTCAGCCCGACGGGAAAATCGTTGTCGCAGGCAGCACCCAGACAGGCTTCGGTGTGGACTTCTTCGGGGTCGCACGCTACACCACCAACGGCGCGCTCGATGGCTCTTTTGGCGGGACTGGCAAATCCATCCTAAACATTGCTGGCAGCGAAAGTGTGGCCAAAGCAGTCGGCGTTCAAATCGACGGAAAGATTGTGGTGGCCGGCTTTGCCTATGTCGGTGCCAGCACGAACTTTGCCCTCGTGCGTTTCAATTCCGACGGCTCACTGGATAATTCGTTCGGCTCGTTCGGCAGAGTCTCAACGGCGTTTGGCGCCGGCAACCCAGCCTACGCTTACTGTCTGGCCATTCAGCCCGACGGCAAGGTCCTCGCAGCCGGCGTTGCGACCGTTGGCGGAGTTGGCCAGGTGGCCCTCTGCCGCTACACAACCAACGGAGTGTTGGACACATCTTTCGGCGCCGGCGGCCAAGTCACGACTCAGGTTGGCTTGTCCTATGATCAGGCTAACGCGGTCGCGGTGCTGCCCAACGGGAAAATTGTGGTCGCCGGTATTAGTTGGCAGGGCTCGTTCTCTCAATATGCCCTCGTGCGCTACAATCCGGGCGGCTCGCTCGACTCTTCGTACGGAATCGGCGGGAAAGTGGTTGTCAGCTTCGAAGACGGCTACGACCAGGCCAATGCGCTCGCTCTGGATCAGATCGGCCGCGCCGTGGTTGCCGGCAACGCCAATGATCTCTTCGGGGTTGCACGATTGGCCAGCGAGCCCTATTGGGAGATCACTTCCATTAATCACCTCGCAGACGGTCAAGTCGTGCTCCAAGGCCTCGGTGTTCCTGAGACCAATCACACGCTCCGCGCTTCGCCGCATCTTGCTCCCGGCAGCTTTTCCACACTGGATTCCGTCCTGACCGATGCCGGAGGCTTCTGGCAATACCAGGATACCAATGCTGTGGGCTTAAGCAGCCGCTTCTACCGCCTTTCTTATCCCTAAGCTATCGGCGGTCATCTCCTGCGCGCGCGCCACACTCCTTTCTCCGTGCTTTCCATCTCCGCAAGCTTTAGCTTTGGTCTGTGGAACCACTAAAGCTGCACGACCTTCATCAACGCTGGGGCGCGCATTTTGCCCGCGTGGCGGGCGCTGAATTCGTCGACGACTATGGCGACCCGAGGGCGGAATTGGCAGGGTTGCAGGAAGGCGCAGCGATTCTCGACTTGAGTTTTCGCAGCCGGCTCTGTCTCACGGGCGCTGACCGCGTGCGTTTTCTGCATGGCCAGGTCACCAACGACGTCAACCGGTTGGCACTCGGCGAAGGATGCTACGCGGCACTCATTACCGCTAAGGGCAGGATGCAAAGCGACCTCTACATCTATCGTCTCGAAGAGGAGTTGCTACTCGATTTCGAACCTGGCCTGGCACCGGCGGTGCGGGAGCGGCTTGACAAGTACGTCATCGCCGATGACGTCCAGGTGGTGGATGTCGCCGCGCATTACGGCCTGCTGAGCTTACAAGGGCCGCAAGCCGAGTCAGTTCTCAAGTCGCTTGCTCTGGCCGTCGAAGTTCCGGCGAAGGCCTTCAATTTTGTGAAGATCACCGATGAGAATTTGGGTGAGATCTACCTCGTCAATCAACCGCGCCTCGGAACCCTCGGCTTTGACTTGTTTGTGCCTACCGCGGCCATGGAAGCCGTAGCTGCCAAAATGCTGGCCGCCGCCCCGTCCGGCGTCCGGTTCTGCGGCTGGCAGGCTCTGGAAACCGCCCGCCTCGAGGTCGGCATCCCGCGCTTTGGCGCGGACATGGACGACACCACTATTCCGCTGGAAGCGGGCCTTGAGTCTCGGGCCATCAGCTTCTCGAAGGGCTGTTACATCGGACAGGAAGTCATCTCGCGCATCCACACTTACGGCCAGGTGGCCAAAGCTTTGCGCCGGCTGCGCCTGGCCGACAATTTGCCGGCCTTGCCGGCGAGAGGCGACAAACTCTACCACCAAAACAAGGAAGCCGGCTACCTCACGAGCGCCGCCAGATCCCCACGGCTCAGCGCAAACCCGGCGCTGGGTTATGTGCGCAAAGAAGCCGATCAACCCGGAGCGGAGCTCACCGTGCGGACCACTCAAGGAGAGAGCGCCGTGCGCATCGAAGGCCCGCCTTACGGAGTCTAACTCGTATGCAACTCCACCCACCTGCGCCAGCGCGGGGCATCCTTCCCAAAATCCTTCCCGGCCGCGTGCTTTAGCCCATCGCGGGCCAGGTCGCCGATCGATTTCGTAGCTTTAACGCGATCGGCGGTCGTTCGTTCAAGGAGCTGCCGCATGACGTTGAATCCTGGTTGCTCTGAAAACGGGGAAGTCTTGGATAAGAATTGCTCGTATGCGGGTTTCCAGGAAGGAGTCGGATCGTCCAACACCTCGCACAGCGCCAGCAGCGCCGGCTTTTTGCCACGCGTCTTTGCCCATGCCAGCGCCCCCGCACGCGCGTCGAATCGGTGATTTCCTCCCTGTTTCCCTCACAATCCATCCCCTCGAGACCAGCCGACATGCCTCCGCCGAACGAATTGATCAGCCATTTGGTTGGTTTAACCTCTCCCGTGATAAAAAACCTGCGCCCCGGCTTGCTTCCATCGCAATCTGTGCTAAAGTAATCCTCAATCACGGATTCTAAGCGCAGGTGGACTTTCGTACCCCTCGCGCGCTGAACCTATTGTCTCGTATAAACCTAAGCAAAAGAAAGGAAATAGTGATGAAGCCCCTGCAGTGTACTCTTAAACCAAATCGAATGGCGGCTATTATTGGCGTGACCGCGGCTCTGGCCGGCGGCCTGTGGGGAGTCAGCGCCCGTGCTGATGTCGAAGTCGCGCGGCGCTGGGCGGGGACGGCCCCCGTTATCGACGGCGTGGCTTCGCCGGGGGAGTGGGACTCCGCCACCGCTACCACCATCGCCGAAGGCGGCACGACCTTCGCCCAAATGCGCACCATGAACGACGGCACTTATCTCTATGTTCTGCTCGACGTATTTTATGAAACTGTAAATAATCCGCTTGAATCTGCGGGAACCAACGGCGATTTTTTCGCTCTATACATCGATAAAGATCTGAATCACGCCGTCACGCCGAATGTGGACTTCTTCTATTCCGGCTGTCAGGACGGTCGTGTCTTCGTAAAGGCCATCGAACTCAGTCAATATTCCTCCACCGGCTGCACGCCGGTAGCCCCTGGCTCGCTGGGCACGAACGGCTTCGGCCCCAGCCTCAACTCCTCCACTCCTCACCGCATCTGGGAATTTCGCTTGAGCCTCAGCGAATTGGGCGTGGACACCAGCACCTGGACCACCTCGTCCGGAATCGTGCCCAAGATCCGAATGAATGTGGCCATCGAATCAATCAACCCGGCGTTCTACATCGCCCAACCCGATCCTAACACATCCCCGGACATGTCCCTCATGTACCAGATTGACCTCGCCACGTTCCCGTCGTTCCCGCCCGGCACCACCGGGCCGATCTTCGCCGGAGTAGGCCTGGTGCCCGCGAATTACATCGACAGCGCCGGCTATGCCAATATCAACATTTCCGGTTACTATTATGCCACCAATGCTCCCTTCGGCGCCAACCTCAACATTTTCGGCAATTGGAACACCCTCCGCTTTGCCTACGGGGCCGCCAGGTACCAGGTTCTCTACTCGAAGAATGGCGGCCCGTTCACCTACCTGGATCAGACCTGGACGAATTTCAAGTGGAATGGACTGACCTGGGTGCCCAACGCCATCGGCCCGGATGCGGTCAATTCCTACCCCATCCCTGAGCCTTGGGAACTGTGGTACCTCCCTAACCTGCTCATTAGCTGGCAAACTGCTGCATCCTTCGGCGATGGAACGTACGTGCTCAAGCTGCAACTGCTCAACTCCGGCGGCTTCCCCTTGTCCAGTCCCCCCGGCAACAGCCTCACCCTCTTTGTTGACAACACTCCGCCCACCTTGATGATCAATAACGCGTTCTACGATGGCACAGCCATCTGCGATTGCGGCATTGTAACCCCGGGCCCTTGTGTCACGGTTAACCCGTTGCGGTTTCACGGCTTCACCTTCGAAATTACGGTTAATGACTTGCATGGCGCCTTGGGCAGCTATGCCCTCGGTTACACCTACGACAACAATGTCAGCGGAGGTATCTTCTCCGATTCCTATGTGCCCTCGCATGTCAACGCGGACGGCCCCGAGCAATGGGACGGCGTCACCAACAGCACCGTGCCCTTCCCGCCCTTCTGCGCCCCGGCCCCCTGCGCCTACACCTTTATCCTGTCCGCTTCCAGCCGCGTCCAAAACGGCTATGGCCTGGTGTTCCCATACGTCAACTATGACAAGAGCCTGACCATCCTGACCGCCGCGGCCAGCGCCTCGATCAATTGCTCTGGCACCGACGTGATTCCGTCAGAGAACGGATCGCCTCGCGGGAAGGATGACATCAAGGGCGCGACGCAAAGTCAGTAGCCGACTAAGCCGGCGTGAAGGAGCCGGGACAAGCGCGTCCGTTTTTAAGCACGACTGTTGGCAGTCGGCGCGCCCTCGGCCCTTCGGAACCAGCAACGCACAAAAGCTATGAAGACAAATCGAGTCCTTTGGTGGAGCGTCGCACTCCTCATCGGCGCCACCACGTTTGCCCTGTGGCGTGGCGCACTGCACGGCACCGGTCCGGCTACGGCCCGAACCGAAGCCCCCGCTGCAAGCGCTAACGCCGTCGTCCAAACTAAACCGGCAGACGGCTTTACCATCTACCAACACGCAAAGGACGCTCCTTCCTGGGCGGTCGCCTATGGCAAGGAATTCTGGCGCCGTTCGCTTCCTGCCCGCGGGCGGAACCTTAAATCGGCCTCCAGCCAAGACCATCCCGCCCTTAACCTTGGGGATGTGATTGACCGGGTATCCCATGCCTTTTCCACCGCCAATTCCGGCGGCCCACCGGCAGTGCATGCTAAGACGTACGCAGCCGCCCTGAACGGATCACGGATAACTTTCTCGCCCGCTCGTCCTCCGGAAAAGTCCGAAACGGCAACCTCCGTCGGGGGTGCAAAAACATCAGCGTCCGACCAGCAGCGGCTTGCGGCGCTCGCGGAACGCACGCCTGAAACACCCCAAGAGGAGGAGGTGCTGATGGCGCGGCTGACCGCTCTGGCAGCAGAGGAAGCCGCAAACTCCAAAGCCCAAGCTCAACCTACTGCTGCAGGGGCGGCCAGACCTCGCCGTCCAGCTCCCTCTGTGCCGGAACCGGATCCACAGTCGGAAGCGGCTTTTCAAACCGTGTCCGTCCGTCAGGGCAATCGCGCGGTCTATGAGCCGGAAGCCGCGCCACTCCAATGGGCAGTGCTCGGCAACACCGCCCAGGCCGTGCTCGACTCCCGGAGCGGACTCCTCGAACATTTCGAAGCCAGCTCACAAGGCGTGGCGGTCACCTGGGTGTTGCCCCACAAGTCGCACACGGCGGATCCCCTCGTCATTGAAGCCCGATTGACAGGGCTGGCCTATGCTGGCCAGACTGTGGGCGGCCATCATTACGCCGACAACTCCGGCACCGCTCGGCTGCGGGTGGGCAACGTTACCCTTGCCGATGTGGCTGGCGCGCGTTGGCAACTCCCCATCGACGCCCGCCAGGAGAAGCTGCGGATTACCATTCCAGCTTCGATTTTGGCCCAGGCAACCTACCCTTTGGCAATCGACCCCCTTATTTCACCTGAGTTCGGCATGGACACCC
>Ga0209517_10006118_pt1 | contig 14993 bp, 9 predicted proteins | sample PeaSoiMetSII2010_FD_187695 | JGI IMG/M metagenome (GOLD analysis project Ga0209517, IMG submission 187695) | Peat soil microbial communities from Weissenstadt, Germany - SII-2010 (SPAdes) (version 2) | ecosystem: Environmental > Terrestrial > Soil > Wetlands > Peat | place: Germany: Weissenstadt... | reverse complement strand
CATCAACTCCTGGACCACCACCTGCTCGGGATGGTTGAGCGCCAGCACGGTTTCTTTTTGCTGCGGGCTCATTCCCTCCAGCAAGGCGTCGGCTTTAGGGCCTTTGGTCGTCGAGGCGAGCGCCTGGCGATCTTCAGGCGACATTTGCAGAATTTCTTTCATGCGCTCGTCGGGGGGCAGATCGAGAAGTTCCTGCGTTTTGAGATTCGCGAACCGGCGTTCTTCGTTCTGTTGTATCTCGCGGCGTTGCATCGGGTCGGGACCGGCGGGATGGGCGCTGTCGGCGGAGACGGGGCAAGCCCCGTCGCTACAGGAGCGGGTGCCGTTGCCGGCGTCTTTGTCCTTGTCCTTGCGTTCTTGCTGCTCTTCGTAGCGTTGCAGTTGCGCTTCGTAGACCGCGCGTTTTGTGGGATCGCGCGGCAGGGAGGCCTTCCCGTCGGCGATCTGCTTGATCAACGGCGCGGGCGGGAAATTCTCGACGATCTCTTTCGTCTCCATGCGCAGCGTGCGGAACGGGACCAGTCTTGCCTGGAGCCGAGCGTCGTCAATTTTGTCAGGATGAAGTTGGAGATCGATCCAGCGGTCAACGCCCATCGCGGTGACGCGCTCCACGTCGCCGGGCCGCGGACCGAAGGTCAGGCGGTTCAGGGCGTGGATGGCGCGCTTGTGCTCGTCCATCCCTATCGCACCGGCGGGCTTGTCTTTCTTCCGGCCGAGCGCGAATTGCGTCGTCAGCCCAGCCGCTAGCAGCAAAGCAGCGGCCACCAGCCTGCGGCGTCCGGACAAAGGCATTTCCATTCCGATGGCCCCACTGAGAATGAACCCAGATGGCGAGAAAAGTTGCTGGCAAAAGTTAGGTTGGAAGGGTAGCGGGTGGGCCTCGGACTAGCCCTTCAATTTCGCCACATAGGCTCTTCCGCTTTGCGTCTGGCGGGCGGTGCTCTCGACGAACCTCAGAAATTCCCGCAGGTGTTCCTTTTCCGATAGTTCCGCCTCTGAGAATTTCACGCGAACCCCAAACGATGGCGAACTCCGCGTCACCACTCCGCTGAGGATGATGCCCTTCACCCAGATCTTGCCGCTCGCCACCCACAACCCGATCTCCAGGGCTTTGCCTGCGGGCACGGGGCTCGCGGTTTCGACCAGGCATCCTCCCCGGCTCACATTCGCCAGATTCCCCCAGACCGGCACGTCTATGCCCTCAACGTGAATTTCCACCGCCGCATAGCATTTGATCCGGTGATAAACGCGGCGATCCGATCCCGATTGCGGGGTGAACAAATCCGGTTCGAAGGGGGGCGTTTCCTCCACCGGCACCGGTTCGGGATGCTGCAGCACGGCAGGTGGCGCCGGCGCCGGGACAGCGGGCTTTTCGTGCTGTGCTTCGCGGGCCTTGACGGCAGCGTCTTTGATCTCGCGCATTGCCCGCAGCAGCGCCGCTTCGCGTTGTTCCGGAGCGACTTCGCGGTAGGTCTGCAGCAGTTTTCCGAGGTGGCTGACCAGGTCGGGATCCGTGAGCAAGCGGGTCCAGTCCGATCCCTTGGGCGGCAGTTTCGTGGTTTCGCTCATACGACGTCTTCCCGTACGCGGGTCTGACCGCGGGGAAGTGCTCGACTCCCTTCAGAGATTGACCTTTCGGTGGAGGTTACGCAAGATGACCAAGGTCATAGGAATCGGGTGATCGGGGGGTCGGGTCATCTGCAACTCATGGGCGAAGGAGACGGGGCAAGCCCCGTCTCTACAGCGCGTTCCCGGAAGTTCTGATCATCCGATTCAAACAACGATGGCGAGACAATTTGCATCGGATATTCGCCGGAACGAGTCCAAAGACGTATCATTTTCGTTCCGTAAAGGAGAGGGGACAGGTTTCATCGGTTTCCCGGATCCTCCCATTTTCGGAAAGGCTGCGTGCCCTTCCGCGAGTCCCCGGTTGCGAGAGTGGGTGGAATCGGATAGTATCAAGCTGACTTGTATCTAACTAACTGGTTAATTACGATGAAAAGATGTGCCGTTTCCCGGATTCTTCTATGCCTTGCCTGCACCGGCATTTTCCCGGCGGTGCTCTGCGGCCAAAGCTCGTCCTCGTCCAGCGCCAGTTCGACGATGCCGGTTTCAACCTCGGCCCAGAATCCAGTGTTCGGCAGCGTGGCCGACGCCAAGCCAACGACGGGAGTTCTGCGGCTGACCTTCAGCGACGCCATCGAGCGGGCTTTGCGCCAGAACCTGGCGGGCCTTTTGTCGGAGTACAACACCATCGAGGCCCGAGGCGAGAAATGGCAGAAGCTCAGCGACCTGCTGCCGAACGTCAATGGGGACGTGCAGGAGGCCAGGATGAAAACGAGCCTGGAAGCGGAAGGATTTAGCGGCTCGCTGTTCCCCGGCATTACTTTTCCGCGCACGATCGGGCCTTTCTCCTTCTTTGACGTGCGCGCCTCGGCTACGCAGCGCGTGTTCGACTGGAAGGCAATCCAGAAATACCGTTCTTCCGTGGCCGGCGAAAGCGTGGCCCAGTTCAATCTGAAAGACGCTCGCGATCTGGTCGTGCTCGCAACCGGAAACGCCTACCTGCAGGCAATTGCCGGAGCCGCCCGCGTGGAAACCGCGCAAGCGCAGGTCGAAACGGGGCATGCGCTCTACGACAAGGCGGTCGCGCAACAGCAGGCCGGCGTCGCTCCAGCGATTGACACGCTCCGGGCCCAGGTCGAATACCAGACGCGCCGGCAGCAGCTCATTGCCGCGGCGAACGATTTCGCCAAACAAAAACTTTCGCTGGCGCGCGTGATTGGACTGGCAGCCGGCCAGGAATTCGAACTGGCCGACAAAGCTCCTTACGAGGCTTTTCCCATCCCCGATCTGGAAACCAGCTTGCAGCGCGCGTACTCTCTGCGCTCCGATTACAAGGCGGCGCAGCGCCGCTTGGCGGCCGCGCAACTGGAGCGCAACGCCGCCACCGCCGGATATTTTCCCACCCTCGATGTGGCCGCGAATTACGGCGAAATCGGCAAGGTTCCCGGCGATGTGCTGCCTACATACGCGGTCGCCGGTACGTTGAACATTCCCATCTTTCAGGGCGGCAAGGTCCGCGGCGATGTTCTGAAGGCGGAAGCCAGCTTGCGGCAGGCGCAGGCGCAGATGGCGGACGTGCGCGGTCAGATCGATCAGGATATCCGCAACGCTTTGCTCGACCTCAAGTCGTCGAGCGATCAGGTGGAAGTCGCCCAGAGTTCGGTGAACCTTGCCGAGCAGGCGCTCACCCAATCGCAAGATCGCTTCTCCGCCGGCGTCACCGACAACCTCGAGGTGATTCAGGCGCAGGGAGCAGTGGCGACGGCGCACGAGAACTTGATCTCGAGCCTCTACCTTCATAATCTAGCCAAAGTTTCCTTTGCCCGCGCTCTGGGACGCGCCGAAGAGGGCGTTCGCGAATATTTGAAAGGGAAGTAATCTAACCGTTTGTGGTGAAAGTCGATTCGGGCAAGCGCAGCCCCTAAAGGGGCTTGTGATTTCGAACTTTCGGCATCGCTAAAGCGATGCCCTGATACGAATCACTCTTCCACCACAGACTCCTAAGGGAAGCGGATTATGGAACCAACCAGCAGCGTTGTAGACGAGCCGAAACCGCAACCGGAAGCCGGTGCGCCGCCATCTTCATCCCCGTCTAACAGCGAAGCCAGCTATCGGCGGCGATCCGCGTTTTTGACGAATCCGCGCACGAAGATAGGACTCATGCTCGCCGGCCTCGCGATTCTGACCGCCGTTTTCTTTCTGTGGCGCTACCTGGGAAGCTACGAATCCACCGACGACGCGCAGATTGACGGACACGTGAACTCGGTGAGCGCTCGCGTCAGTGGCTATGTGCTCAAGCTCAACGTCGAAGACAACCAGTACGTGGAAAAGGGAACCGTGCTGGTGGAAATTGACCCTGCCGACTACGAAGGTGCCGTGGCGACGGCGCGCGGGGAATACGCCGACGCCCAGGCCCAGGCTGCGGCTGCCGGCATCAACGTCCCCATCACCAACGTGAGCACTTCCAGCCAGGTAAGCGGCGCCCATGCCGGTGTCTCCAGTGCGCAAGCTGGAATCGCGGCTGCCCGCGAGCAGTTTGAAGCAGCCAAATCGCAGGTGGTGCAAGCGGACGCCAACAATACCAAAGCGCAGAACGATCTTCTCCGCTACAAGCAACTGATCGACAAGCAGGAGATCTCGCAGCAGCGGTACGATCAAGCCGTCGCCAGCGCTCAGGCCGCCGCCGCGGTCCTGCAAGCGGCGCGCGCCAGCGCCGACGCTCTCGCGGCACAAATCGAACAGGCGCAGAACAAACTGCAGCAGGCCAGCGCCGATCTGCGAACCGCCGACACCGCGCCGCAGACGATGCGCGCCACGCGCGCGCGCGCCCTTTCCGCCGAAGCCAATGCCGATCGCAGGAAGGCCGAATTGGGCCGGGCCGAGTTGAACCTCGGGTACACCAAAGTGTTCGCGCCGGTCAGCGGAATGGTCAGCAACCGCACCGTCGAGGTCGGTCAAAACGTGCAACCCGGCCAGGAGATGATGAAGATCATTCCGCTCGATGAGGCGGAACTCTGGGTCACGGCGAATTTCAAGGAGACGCAGCTTAAAAACATCAAGCCCGGCTTGCCGGTAGACATCGTGGTGGATGCGAACGGCAAGACCTACAAGGGGCATGTCGATTCCACCGCTGGCGCCAGCGGCGCGCGCTTCAGCCTGTTGCCACCCGAAAATGCCACCGGCAACTACGTCAAAGTGGTGCAGCGCATACCGGTGAAGATTGTGTTCGACAAGGAGAAAGACCAGACCCAGGGACATGATCTCCGCCCGGGGATGTCGGTCGTGCCGAAGGTGTGGATTAAATAGAGTCATTGAATCATTGAGTCATTGAGTCATTTAGACATTGAGTCATTAAGAGATTGGAATCGTCAGAATCGCCCAGACCAGACAAATGAACGATTTGTTTTAAGTGATTTAATGACTCAATGACTCAATGATTCAATGTCTAAATGATTCAATGTCTAAATGATTCAATGTCTAAATGATTCAATGATCCCTCGAAGCCGGGGTTGAGAAAGTAATGGGCGCTGCATCCATCACCATGAATGAGGCCGCCGAATGGCGTCCGGCGGTGAATCCGTGGATTATTGCCCTCACGGTGACGCTGGCCACGTTCATGGAGGTGCTCGATACCAGCATCGCCAATGTGGCACTGCCCCATATCGCCGGCAGTCTTTCGGCTGGTCAGGACGAGAGCACGTGGGTGCTAACGTCCTATCTCGTCTCCAATGCCATCGTGCTGCCGCTGAGCGGTTGGCTCTCTTCCATCGTCGGGCGCAAGTACTTTTACATGGGCTGCGTCGCCCTGTTCACCATCAGTTCGTTTCTGTGCGGGCTCGCGCCGAATCTCGGTATGCTCATCTTCTTCCGCATTCTTCAGGGGGTGGGCGGCGGAGGATTGCAACCGAGCGAGCAGTCCATCCTCGCCGATACTTTCGCTCCCGCCAAGCGCGGCATGGCATTCGCCGTGTACGGCATCGCCGTGGTGATGGCTCCGGCCATTGGTCCGACGCTCGGGGGCTGGATCACGGACAACTTTACCTGGCGCTGGATTTTCTTCATCAATATCCCAGTCGGGATTCTCTCCCTGTTACTGACCTCGCGGCTGATTCAGGATCCGCCGTACCTCAAGCGCCGCAAGCTGAAAGAGACGCGAATCGACTACACGGGGCTCGGTTTCGTCGCGCTTGGCCTCGGAACCTTGCAGGTGATCCTCGATAAAGGGCAGCGCGAAGACTGGTTCGAATCGCACTTCATCGTCGTCCTGAGCGTGATTTCGGCCCTCTCGCTGATCTTCGTCGTCTTCTGGGAGTGGCGGCACAAGGACCCCATCATCGATCTGCATTTGTTTCGCAACCGCACGTTCGCCGCCTCCAACTTCCTGATGTTCATGCTGGGATTTGCGCTTCTCGGCAGCACGCTGCTGCTGCCGCTGTTCATGCAAACGATGCTGGGTTACACTGCCGAACGGTCCGGGTTGGCGCTCATGCCGGGCGGCTTCACGATTATGTTGGCGATGCCGGTTGTCGGGTTTCTGCTCTCGCGTTATAGTCCGCGCTGGCTGATGCTGTTTGGATTGTCGATGCTCTCGTTTTCGCTGTTCCATATGACGACGTTCGACCTGAGCGTCGATTTCCACACGGTGACGATGGCACGGGTCTATCAGGCGTTGGGGCTGGCGTTCCTGTTCGTGCCGATTAACACGGCGGCCTATTCGGGTCTGGCGCGCGAGAAGAACAATGCCGCGTCGGGGTTGATGAACCTCGCGAGAAATATCGGAGGCAGCGTCGGGATTTCTTTTGTCACCACCGGCCTAGCCCGCCGCGCGCAGGTTCACCAGGTACAGCTGGTGGAAAAGCTGAACGCCGCCAATCCGCAGTTTCAGTCGGTGCTGCGGGGGACCGCCGGCACTTTTTCGGGCGGCGGGGCCGGGCCTGGAACCGGCGGCGGTTCCGCGCAACAGCATGCCTATGCGATGCTGCAGGCGAATGTGATCCAGCAGTCGACCATGCTGGCGTACATCGATAATTTTTGGGTGCTCGGGATCGCGATCGCGTGTTTGATTCCGTGTGTGTTTCTGATCAGGAAGGCGAAGCCGAGCGGCATGGTGGTTCACTGATCGGCGCAAGTTCGGTTCGTATCTTCTGTTCGTATTTTCGGTTCGTATCAGGGTATCGCTTTAGCGATACCGCAAGATCGGTCAAACGGCATCCCCTTTAGGGGCTGCGTCCACGGGAGGGGAGGTTCGCGATGTTTCGCATCGTTACCATCGAACGCGAATTTGGCAGCGGAGGCGGAGGCATAGCCTGCGAACTGGCTCGCCGCTTGGGATGGAAGCTCTGGGATCAGCAACTGACGAGCGAGATCGCCAGGCGCGCGCAGGTGCCGGAATCGGCGGTGGCCTTGTGCGATGAGCGTGTCGATGGTCGCCTCTACCGTTTAGCGAAAGCGTTCTGGCGGGGTAGTTACGAACGCAGCATGCCCATGGCGAACTCGACTGCATTTGATACGGATCGCATGATGGCCATGGTGGGAGAGATCATGAGCACGATTGCGGCGGAAGGCAACGCGGTGATTGTCGGCCGCGGCTCCCCGTTTTTCCTGCGCGAACGCGAGGATACCTTCCGCGTCTTTACTTATGCTCCGCACGACGAAAAAATTCGCCGCCTGCTGGCCATGGGCAAGAGGTCGGCAGAGGCCGAGGACCTGGTGGAGAACGTGGACAAGGAGCGGATCGCCTACATCAAACACTACTTCAATGCCGACTGGCCGGTGCGCGTCCTCTATCACTTGATGATCAACACGGTCGTCGGGGACGAGAACGTAATCGCCACCATCCTGAACGGCATGAAGACGCTCGAAGCGCAGACCGGGCAGGGTGCGCTCCGCGGCGTTCGGTGAAAACCGTGTGGAAGCGGGGCTTCGCCCCGCTTGGACGCGGCGAAGCCCCGCCCCCACACTCGATCGCTATTGCGGCGGCTTCTTCTTCCCGAACAGCCCGCCCAATCCGCCCAAGGGATTGCTCTTGCCCCCCTGCATCAAGCCTTTCAGTTGATTACCCATCATCCCCTTCATGTCAGGCGTGAACTTCGGGTCCGAAGTGGTGCCCCCGATGTCGATGGGGATGCCGCCCGCACCCATGCCGACCGCTTTCGTCAGCCCCGCCCCCACGCCCGCCAGATTCGCCAGCATCTTGAAGTTGAGCGCATTGCTGGGGCTCACCGTGCCTGCGCCGGTGACGGTTCCAAGTGATGGGATCACCAGGTTGATCTTGTCGAGGCGCGTACCATCGGGCGCGTACCGCACATCGGAACTCAGGTTTTGGATCGTCGTGTCATTGCCGGCCTGCTTGCCGGTAAGAGCGTAGACGGCTGAGAGTTTCGATCCGAGGTTGAAGTTAGCCAGGGCCGCGTTGCTCATCTTCACCCAGCCCGTTGAGACCAGCTTGTCGAGCGTACCGGCGGAGTCGAGTTCCACCGACAGCGTTCCGCCCTTGAGCTTCGAACCGGTGGGAAGAACCACGCCCAGCGCGGGCAGCATGGCTTCGAGGTCGTCGACCGGCATGGCTTCTCCGATCAGCTTGGTGTGAATCGAAGTAGTTTCGCCGTGCATGTCGTACGTGCCAGTGAGTTTGGCCAGCGCCTTGCCGATGGAGACGTCGCCCTGCACCACCTTGCCCGACACATTCTTCAGGTCGTGCTCGACACCGAAGACAACCTGCACCGGCACGGACGCGGGCGAGCCCTTGGGAACCAGCTTCAACGACGTGGCCTTCAAAGTTCCGTTGGCCTTCGCGGCGTGGCCGTCGGAAGTGAGCGTACCGTCGAAATCAGCCGAACCGGCGACGCCCAACTCTTGATCGACCAGCGCCGACTGGGCGAGATCGAGTTTTTTGAGACTCAACTTTGCCTGTACGGGCGTGAGGGTGGTATCGGTCGAATTGATCGGACCGGCGGTGCCGTCGATTTTCAAGCTGCCGCCGCCTGGGAGGCGCGCCGAAGCGACCACGGGGAACGCGCTGGTAAACGAAAAATCGCGCATCGTAATATTGACTTTGTCATAGACGATAGGTTTACGTTTGCCGGAAATCGATCCGAGGGAGATGGTTCCGTCCGTCAGGTCGAGCTTGGCCACGTTCACATTGGCCGGTGCGCTGGACGTTTTTTCGGCCGCCTTGGCTTGTTGCGCCGACTGATTTCCGAGAGACGAAAAATTCCAAACGCCGTCGCGGTCGCGCAGCAAAGCAATTTCCGGATGCTCGATCGTCAGGTGGGTGACATTGAGCTGCTTGCTGAAAATGAGCGGCATCAGTTCGACGCCCACCTGGAGCGATTTCGCCTGGATAAACGGGGCGCTGCTGAACTTGGGATCGTCGGCGATGGAGAGCTGGTCGGCTTCGACGCTGCCCGACAGGATGCTAAGGCTCAGATTGCCGACTTTCACTGGCCTTCCCAGCGCCGAGCTCAGGGTCGATTCAATCTGCGGACGGAAACTGTTGACGTTCACCAGGAACGGGACTGCGATGGCGGCCACAATCAACACGGCGACCACAATGCCGACAACTTTCAGAACAGTTTTCACGGCGGTGCCTCCTATGACCTAGGGCGGGTGGGGAGCGAGGTCGATTGGAAATCGCGAACAGTTTATCAAACCGGAACGCAAAGTTTCGACGTTTCAGGGTTTCAGAGTTTCGGGGATTTGCGCCCTTACGTTATAAGATAGGCAAAAACCATGGAGCCCATTCCGCAAGAGGCGATTTCCGATTCGTATCCCCCGGTGCAGGAGGAAGTCGCGCGGCTCGCCGGCTTGCCGGAGGTGCGCGCCGCATTCGACCGCTTCCGCGCGCAGGAATCGCAGTTTGCGCTGTGGCAGATGGAGGCGACGCGGGTGGCCGCGCCTCCCTTTGGAGAAGCGGCACGGGGCCTCTGGCTGGCAGAGCGTTTCCGCGAGCTCGGGCTCATCGACGTGCAGGTGGATGAGCTTGGCAACGTGTTCGGCATTCGTCCCGGCCACGGCAGCCGCTACGTCGCGCTCAGCGCGCATATCGATACGGTGTTTCCGGCGGCCACGCCGTTGCACATCCGGCAGCAGGGCAGCCGGTTGTATGGCCCGGGAGTCGCCGACAACGGCGCGGGCATTGCCGCGATGCTGGCGGTGGCCAGCGTGCTGGCGAGCGCGCGCATTTCGCACGGCCTGCCATTTTTGTTCATCGGGAACGTCGGGGAAGAAGGCGAAGGCGATCTGCGCGGCATGCGGCACGTATTCGCGACGCCGCGTTGGCGAGATTCGATTGCCTACAGCGTGATTGTCGATGGCGCCGGAACCGACACCGTGGTGGCCGAGGCTCTGGGCAGCCGCCGCTTCGAAGTGATCGTGCGCGGCCCGGGGGGGCACTCCTGGAGCGACTTCGGCGCGCCCAATCCGATTATCGCGCTCGCCCGCGCGATTGAGGTCCTCAGTCAAACGCCGGTCCCGGCCTCGCCCAAGACCACGTTTAATGTGGGCGTGATTCGCGGCGGAACTTCCGTGAATTCGATTCCAGAATCGGCCAGCATGAGAGTCGATCTGCGCTCCACCTCGATGGCGGAAATCGACCGGTTGGAGCGGGTGCTGCGCCTCGGGCTGGAGCAGGCTGTCGCACTGGAGAATCGGGCCGCTGCTCAGCACGAAAACCGGCGGCCGCCGCAGCCGCAGAGCCGGATGCTGCAAAGTGAAGTGCTGGAGATTGGAAATCGTCCGGCGGGCGAATTGGCTGCGGATGCGCGCCTGCTGAAGGTGATTCGCGCCGTGGATGCGCAGTTGGGCAATAACGCGCAGGTGCAGAGGGCGTCGACCGACGCCAATATTCCACTGTCGCTCGGCCGCGAGGCCATCGCCATCGGAGGCGGCGGCTCCGGAGGCGGCGCGCACACGTTGCAAGAATGGTTCGATTGCGATGGACGCGGCCTGGGGCTCAGGCGCATTCTGCTTACAATGCTGGCACTATCGGGAGTTGGAGAATAGTTAGAGCGTGTTTCATACATCGGTTTTGGGTAGCACGGTTTCACGGGCTGCGGAAAAACTCAGATGTTGCACTTGATTTTGGGCGGCGCAGCGGTTTACCGCTGCGATTAGCGGCTTGGTTCTAAATCGGCTTTAGCCGCTGTGGTAATGCAGCGTCGTGAAAGTTCTTTCTCGGGCGGCACGCGACCTTAGCGGCTAAAGCCGGTATTGAAAGTGAACCAGGTACCGCAGCGCTGAAGCGCTGCTCCACCCAAAATCAGATGCTGACAGTGTTTGTCCGCAGCCTGCTAGGAGAATAATTGATGAAGCGAATCGCTCCGATGCTACTTCTATTGCTGGCCGCGGCTTGTGCTGTGCAGGCGCAGAACGGCGTCCCCGTGCAGAACGCTCAGAACGCTCAGAAGCCGAAAGCCGACCTGATCTTTACCCACGGCAACATCTACACCGGAGTAGTCGATCCGGCGTCTTCGTTGGGAGCGGGCAAGCGCGCGGAGGCGCTGGCGATTCGTGGCGACCGCATCCTCGCCGTGGGGATGCCCGACGACGTCATGAAGTTGAAGGGACCAGAGACGAAAATCGTGGATCTCGGTGGTCGCTTCGTCATGCCTGGCTTCAATGACGCCCACATGCACCTGGCCAGCGCGGGCCTGGAGAAGATGAACGTGAACCTGGTCGGCGTCAAAACGCTGGACGAGTTCCGCGAGCGCTTGCGGGCCAAGTGCGAAGCTGCCGAGCCCTTGGAATGGGTCGTCGGCGAAGGCTGGGACGAGACTCTATGGCCGGTCAAGGCCCTGCCCACGCGCTGGGATCTGGACGAGGTGAGCGGCAAACATCCGGTTTACCTCGAACGCGTAGACGGACATATTGGCGTGGCCAACACGCGCGCCTTGCAGCTCGCCAGCATCACCGTCGCCAGCCGCGATCCCGAGGGCGGAAAGATCGATCGTGACGACACGGGCACGCCCAATGGCATTCTGCGCGAGATGTTGCCCGCGATGCAGGTGGTGATTCCCAAACCAACGTCTGAGAAGCGGCGGCAAGCCATCGAACTGGCCCTTGCGGATCTGGCGAGTCACGGCATTACCTCCGCACAAGACTATTCGTCGTGGGATGACTTTCAGATTTACGAGGAACTCGAGCATGAAGGAAAGCTGACGGCCAGAATTTCCGAATGGCTGCCGTTCAACGACTCGATCGAGGAACTGAATCGCAAGCGCGACTCGCATCCCGCCTCCGACAACATGCTCCACACCGGAATGCTGAAGGGCTACATGGATGGTTCGCTGGCCTCGAAGACGGCCGCGTTGCTTGAGCCCTACAGCGATGATCCGACGAACAGCGGCCTGCCGCAATACGAAGCGGCCAAGCTGAATGAGATGACCAGGGAGCGGGTGCTGGCGGGATATCAGATCGGCTTCCACGCCATCGGCGACAAAGGAGTGCAGTTGGCGCTCGACGCCTTCGCCGAGGCGGAGAAGGCGGCAAAAGAAGCCAAGGTCAAAGCGGCCGACGGTGGTGCCGATTACCGGCTGCGCATCGAGCACGCGCAGGTCACCACGCCACAACAGGTTCTGCGTTTCAAGGATCTCAAGGTCATTGCGTCCATGCAGCCGAACCACCTGCTCACGGATATGAACTGGGCCGAGTCGCGTCTGGGAGCGAAGCGGGCCGAGCATTCCTATGCGTGGGCTGAGTTTCTTCGCCACGGCGTGGTGCTGGCATTTGGCACGGATTATCCGCACGAACCGGTTACGCCGTTCCGCGGAATCTACGCCGCTCTTACCCGTACGAGCGAAGACGGAAAGAAGAGTTATTATCCTGCGGAGAAGCTGAACATCGAGCAGGCGATCGCCGCCTACACCACGGGCGCGGCCTATGCCGAGTTCGCCGAAAAGCAAAAAGGCAAGCTCGAACCCGGTATGCTGGCCGACTTTGTCGTTCTCGATCAGGACGTCACGGCAGCCCCGCCGCCGAAAATCCTGGCGACAAAAGTTCTGCGCACGGTGGTGGGTGGCAAGACCGTGTACAACATTGAGTCATTGAATCATTGAGACATTGAATCATTGGCTGATCTTTGATGATTCAATGATCCGACGATTTAAATGATTCAATGACTAAATGGTTCAATGACTCAATATAAAGAGCGTGAACGCGCATTCCTGATCGGCGCTCCGCTCGCGATTGTTCCGGCGTTGATTTTCCTTCCTGCCGTGATGTTCCTGATTGTTTTTCCCCAGGTGCGGCACGGACGGGCGATTGGGCTGATGGTATTGCCGGCCTGTGCGCTCGCCAGTTGTTTCGGGCTGTGGAAGCTAGCCCTCGGCGCGGTCGAGAAGCCGTGGGGAATTCTCAATGTGCTCAGCTTCGGAGCGCTCCTGGTTTTGTTGGTCATCGCCGGCTATACGGGACTATTCCTGGCCCTGATGACGCTGAAACTCTAGCAGCGAAAAACTTCGGTAGAGACGGGGCTTGCCCCGTCTCCCGCGTCCCTGATGACGCTCACGGAAAGTCCCTGATGACGCCCACGGAGACGCGGCAAGCCGCGTCTCTACAGGAAATCGGCTAACCCCAACCCCGTTTTCTGCGTCTAATGACTAGGCAACCTTCGAACCGACCCCTGCCTGGAGCGAAGGTATAATAACCAATTAGGCAGTTTCAGGAGGAAAGAAATGGATTTGCGCGCAAGCGCCTTTTGGGTGCGCTTCAAGGCCAACCGCTGGGCGTACACGTTTACGATTCTGGCGACCCTGACGGTTGGAATTCTGATTGGTACCATCGTTTCCTATGGAGTGAAAGGCAAGGAGGGGCAGAAGACATCGGACGCAACCCCGCTCACCATTCCCGCTCCGCAGCAGCTCTCGACCGCCTTTTCTCAGATTTCGAAGCAGTTGGAGCCAAGCGTGGTGAACATCAATACCGAGTCGACCATCAAGAACCCGCACCGCCGGCGCTCCATTCGTCCCGATCCCGACCAGGATCAGGGCAACGGCGATGAAGACAGCCCGTTCCAGGATTTTTTTGACAAGTTCTTCGGCGGCCAAGGCGGTCAGGGCGGCCCAGACGCCGGCAACATCCGCCAGCGCTCGCTGGGTTCCGGAGTCATTGTGGATTCGAAGGGCTACATCGTCACCAACCGGCACGTGGTTGAGAAGGCCGATCGCATTCGCGTGAAGTTGCAGGATGAAAACCCGGCGTCTCCGGGCCACGATGCCAAAGTGATCGGCATGGATCAGGAGACCGACCTGGCCGTGATCAAGATCGATCTGGATCGTCCGCTGCCAGCCGCGAAACTGGGCAACTCCGACGGCATGGAAGTCGGCGACTGGGTGCTGGCCATCGGCAGCCCCTTCGGATTGCAGGAAACCGTGACGGCGGGGATCGTGTCGGCCAAGGGGCGCAGCATTGTGCCGAACCGGCAGTTCCAGTCGTTCATTCAAACGGATGCGGCGATCAACCCGGGCAATTCCGGGGGGCCGCTGGTGAATATGGCGGGTGAGGTCATCGGTATCAATACCGCCATTCTCACGGAGACGAGTTCCTATGCGGGCGTGGGATTCGCCATGCCTTCGAACACCGTGGTCCAGGTCTACAACCAGTTGATCGGGCCGGACCACCGGGTTGCGCGCGGCTCGATCGGCATTCAGTTTCAGCCCCAAAACCCGGCCATCGCGCACATTTACGGATCGGGTGTGACCGTGTCGGACGTCGTATCGGGCAGTCCGGCCGACCAGGCTGGCCTGAAGGTGGGCGACACGATTACCGCTATCGAGGGCAAGGATTTGAAGAACGGCGACGATCTGGTGGCTGACATTGCTTCGCGCAAGCCGGGCTCGAAGGTGAAGGTCGCCTTTGTGCGCAACGGCAAGAAGCAAGACGCGACGGTGACCATCGCCGATCGCGCGAAATTGTTCGCTGCCCGTCTGGGCGACGAAGAAGAAAACCAGAACGAGGAAGCGCCCAAGGCCAGCAAGTTCGGAGTTACGGTTCGCAACATCACTCCCGATCTGGCGGACCGCCTGGGCATTGCCGCGGGCAGGGGCGTGGTGGTGCAGGATGTGAAGCAGGGATCGTTTGCCGAGGATCTCGGCCTGAATCGCGGCGACGTGGTCCTGGAAGTGAACAAGCAGCCCGTGAACACTCCCGACGACTTTACGAAGATCGAGTCGTCGCTGAAGAGCGGGCAGGATGTCGTGTTCCTGGTGCGTCCGCGAGGCGCAAGGGCCCAGGATGGAACGATTTTCCTGGCGGGCACACTTCCGTAACCGATAAAAACTCCGGCGAGACTGGCACTCTGTTCCCATTTCGGGGACCATAGGGGTGAGCCGGTTTCGCCGGTTTTTTGTTGGGTCGCAGATTGGCTATTTTGCTTTGTGTAGAGACGGGGCTTGCCCCGTCTCCCGTTGGCAGTCAGGGAAATGGCGGTG
>Ga0209517_10006117_pt1 | contig 14996 bp, 16 predicted proteins | sample PeaSoiMetSII2010_FD_187695 | JGI IMG/M metagenome (GOLD analysis project Ga0209517, IMG submission 187695) | Peat soil microbial communities from Weissenstadt, Germany - SII-2010 (SPAdes) (version 2) | ecosystem: Environmental > Terrestrial > Soil > Wetlands > Peat | place: Germany... | reverse complement strand
TCTCAGGCATCTGGAGTCCTTACTGGTGCTCTAAGTCGTCGCCAGCCGGGCTGAGGCCACCGGCAATGGCCGAGCGGATTCAGTGTCCCACTTCCCCATTGACCGCAAACCATAGTGCTCGCCTTTGCCCGCTCACTTGTTTCTGTTTGTCCGCAGTCGTTTCTTTAATCGCTGGACGCGGCGTGGAAGCCTGGCCCGGCCCGGAAGATCAGCACAGACAGGAACCATGCCGTGACAGGAAATCGTCCGGTGCCGCAGAGCACCCTGTGCACGCCGTCACCCCGCCCTCCGGTTCTGCCGGATGCTCAGGTCACGCGCAGGGTGGCTTTACTCACCGAATTGCAGAATGCCCTCGCCGCTCAGGGACTTGACTCCGTACTCGTCAGGACCCGCAGGTTAGTGCTGCGCTCCGACGGCGGCCGAGTGGAGCCATCCGGCCCCACCGACCCGCAACTGCACATCTTTGCTCCCGAAGGCAAGGACATCGCCACGACAAACGGCACTGTCTACTGCTTCGCCAGTGGCCAGGCACACCCCACCGACGATCCCTGCGGAGCCGCCACCGCAAGAAAAGCCAGTAGCGCGGGCTAGATCCCGACCGGATGCCAGACCGTCTTGGTCTCCAGGAACGCGAGCATCCGCCGCGGTGTCGGCACCGCCGCCCAGTCCTCCTCGGCGCAGAACACCCGTTTCACGCTGCCCGCCGCCAGCCGCTCAAGGTCGGCCCGCGCGCCCGCCTCGACGCCGGTCAGGTCGATGGCGTTGACATCGAAGTGCCCGGCCAGTACCGGGGCAAGCTCGCCGGTCCGGCCGGTCAGGATGTTGACCACGCCGCCTGGCACGTCGGACGTGGCCAGCACCTCGGACAGCGTGATGGCCGGCAGCGGACGGTCCTCGCTGGCGATCACCACAGCGGTGTTCCCGGTGGCGATCACCGGCGCGACCACGCTGACCAGCCCGAGCAGGCTGGAATCCGCGGGCGCGACCACGGCGACCACACCGGTCGGCTCGGGCACGCTGAAGTTGAAGTAAGGTCCGGCCACGGCGTTGGCCCCGCCGGCAACCTGCGCGACCTTGTCCGGCCAGCCGGCGTACCAGACCCAGCGATCAATCACGGCGGCAACTGTCCGCTCGGCTACTGCCGGAGAAACTCCTTCAGCATTAACAATTTCATCGGCGAACTGCCCGGCCCGGCCCTCGATCAGTTCGGCGACCCGGTAAAGAACCTGGCCCCGGTTATACGCCGTCGCCCCCGACCACTTGCCCACCGCGGCCCTGGCCGCCACCACGGCATCCCGGGCGTCCTTACGCGACGCCAGCGCGGCGTTAGCCAGCAGTTCCCCGTCCGCCCCGTGCACCGGGTACGACCGCCCCGACTCCGACCTCGGGAACGCCCCGCCCACATACAGCTTGTACGTCTTCCGCACCCCGACCCGAGCCACACCAGCGCTGGCGGATGACGGCTCGTCGGCGGCGCGTTCAGCCGCAGTCGGCGAGTCGGCGTCTGTCAGCGCCCCCCGGCGAGCTGTCGCCTTCTTGGATGTCTGCTTGGCGGTCACCGAAGCATTGTCGCACTCAACCCGCCGGCAAACCGGCGCCGCAGCCGGTGAGCCGCGACCGTACGCCGGCCGCGCTCACCCGCCAGCGACGGCAGCGGATCAGCCGCCGCCGGTGATGGTCTCTTGCTGCGTTCCCGAGGTGATCCCGGTGCCTGACACGGTGATAGTCGGCGTTCCCACCTGGTCGTCGCCGTAGAAGAAGTCCGCGGTCGAGGAGCCTGGCGAGATGGTCACCGAGGTCACCGCGGCGCCACCGGACGAGGCTGCGAATTCCGCGCCAGACGACGGGCTCGCGGCCAGGCCAACAGTCACCCCGCCGGCTCCGGCATCCACCGGATTGCCGTTGGCGTCCTGCTGCTGCACCGTGATCCGGCCAAGAGTCGCGCTCGATGACGGTGTGCCGACGACCGGTGTGGTGGTGAAGACGAGCTGGCTGGCGTCCCCGGCGGTGATATTGAAGGCGTGGGCGTTGGTCGGGGCCGCCAGCGACGGGCTGGTAGAGCTGGACGCCGTCAGCGTGTAACCCGTGCCCGCATTGGTAATGGCGCATCCGGTGAATTCAGCCACGCCCGCTGCCACCGTGACCGTAAGGCCGCCGGCATTGGTGCAGCTCAGGACTCCGCCGCTCGGGTTGTTGTCGATCGCCAGCGTCACCTTGTCGGTGTTGTCGCTGGTCACCGTGTTGCCATGGGAGTCTTGGACAGCCACCGATACGGCAAAGCTGCCGGCCCCAGTGGCCTGGATGTTCGCGCCCGAGTCGGGCTGAGCCGTGAACACGAGGTCATGAGCCGCGTTAACGCGGCCAGAGCTGGGAGCGCCGCCGGTCGATCCTTGAAAGGCGGTACTGGCCGGGCTCACCCAGTTGTCAAGCGACGCGGTGACCGCGTAGGTGTAGGTCGTGCTCGGGGCCAGTGCCGGGTCATTGTCCGTGCAGCTGGTGCCGCTGACCGTGCCGCTGCAGCCGCCGGCCGCGATCGCGGTGACCGGGGTGCAGGACGATCCGGTGCACCGGTCGACCGTGTAGCCGGTCGGCGTATAGCCGCTGGGAGCGGTCCAGCTGATCGAAATCGAGCTTAGCCCTCCCGTTCCGCCGACGCCGCCGGTCGGAGCCGACAAGGTCGCGGCCGCCGCCGCGGCCGGATGGGAACTGTCGGTCGTCGCCCAGTACGCGAGCGCAGTTCCGGCGCTGAGGAAGGTCACGCCGATGGCAGTGCCGAGCAGACCGAGCAGCCTGCGGCCGCCACGGGCGGTGCGGCGGCCTCTGGCGGTGCGGCGGCTGCGAGCCGGGCGGCCGATCGCATGTGCGCCGTGCCTGCGGCCTACCCGGAGCAGGCCGAGCCGGCTGCGGGTGCGATCCGGGCGGCGGATCGGAATCTGGAGTCGCATCACGTGTGCACCGCAATCGTCACTGGAATCGAGAAGGTGGCACCCTGGCAGCCGGCCGATGACGCGGTGCTCATCGCGGCGGCGCTGGGAAGGTCGACCTGGGTAGTCCCGCTGGCCGGGATGTTGATGGTCAGGCCGGTCTGGTCGGTGAAGGTGACCCCGGTCGTAGTGCAACCGGCGTGCCCGCCATCGGCGGTGATCGGTCCCGAGCCGGTCACGCTCACCAGGGTCACGGCGAAGCTGTTGGGATTGGTCACCTGCAGAGCCACGTCGCCGGTGCCGCCGGGCAGCAGTGGCGTGCTCGGGCTGCCGGTGGTGGCGGCCACCGTGACCGTCTGCATGGTGCCCGTGCTGGCCGAACCGGTGCCGGAGCCAGTGGACCCGAAGTAGGCGTGCGCCGTGCCCGCACCCAGGCCGACGAGCAGGGCAGTGATCGCCAGCAGCATGACATGGCGCTTCATCCGGAGGCCTCGATCTTCGAGTAGGTGAGGGTCAGCCTCGCGCCCTCACAGGCGTCCTGGTTCGTGTTGGTTTCGATCATCTTGATCAGCGGCCAGTCGGGCCGCGGCACCGCGAGAGCGGCGAGCGACACGGGCGAGATTCGATCAGCCGGAATGGTGACCGCGCTCTTCAGCCCGTGCACCACCATGAAGTTAGATGCGGCGCACCCAGGCGTATCGCTGGTGATGGTGATGTTGCTTCTGGTGATGGCCCCGTCGGCGATGGTGATAGCCGAGGAGTTGGGGTTGGTGAAGGTCAGGTCAAGCTGGCGACTGATGCCGGGGTACAGCAGCGACGTGAGGTTCCCGCCGACGGTGAAGGGGGAGCTACCAACGCCGGAGATGTCCCAGCAGAATTTGGTCGTCGGCCCCACGAGCCCGGCCTCGTCGGTGGCGAAGACCGAGAAGCAGTGCGGGCCGACGGCGAGGCCGGTGAACTGTCGCTCCCCCTCGACGAAGGAGTCCCCGTCGTGATCGGTGTCCCCGGTGCACGGCTGGGCGGCACCGGAGTCCAAGGAGCAGGAGAAGGTGACGTCAGGCCAGGCGGTGTCGGTGAAGATGAACTCGGGGCTGGTGTTCGTTGACGGGTTGGTCGGACCCGAGGTGATCAGCGGGGCCGGCGGCGGCACATTCTCGTAAGTGAAGTCCGCGATAGCGAGCGTGTCCGAATGGCCCAGGGTGTAGAAGGCCCGGGCGAACACCGTGTAGTCGCCGTCCTGCGGCGGGGTGAAGGCGTAGTTCCACTTGGTCGTCCCGGTGACGGCGTTGAACACCGGGAGTGATGAGGAGAACGACGAGCCGTTCCAGTACCTGTGACTCGACTGCTGGTAGATGCCGACGTCCACGCCGCGCAGCGCTGGAAGGTTATCGGCACTGCCGCAAATGCCCGTCGGGCGACAGCCAGCTGACCAGGTAGCCGCGTCGTAAGCGCCCTCGTCGACTGGGAAGGTCACGGTGACCGGGGGCGGCTCAACGAACCATGAATAGCTGGCCGGCGCACTGAACGACCCCGCGTTCCCGGCCTCCACTGAGAAAGTGTGATTTCCGCCCGCCAGGTTCCCATAGCTGGTGCCATTCGGCGGGCAGTGGCCAAACGGTGACCCGTCCAGCGAGCACCTGAAGGTGACTCCTGGCCTGGAGTCGTGGAAGGTAAAGGCGGCCGATAGCACCTTGGTCGTATTGTGCGGGGACCCGGTAATCACCGGAGCGGGGATAGCGGGTGCCGCCAGCGCGGTGACCACGACATAGCCAGCCGTGACCACTGCGGCGAGAACCGCGGCGGCTACGCCTGTTTGCCGTCGCCGGCTCAATTTCCGGAACCTGGTCACGCCGTTCTGCCCCTTATCGCTGTCCATGGCCACACCTTGAGTTGAATGGTGCTCCGAGTTGAATGGTGCTCCGACTTGACTGAGTGCACCGAGCGGCTTAGGGAACCGCCCTTAAAGCTTCCTGTTGCCAATCTCTCCGCCGGCCAGCCGAGTCGCCTGGCGGAAACGTGAACAGATGGGCTCACACTCCGCCGAGGGTCAAGGTCACGTCCGGTGTATGGCCCGCGCAGGCGGTCTGGTCCGTGTTGAGGTCCGGCATCGTGACCGTGACTGTCACGGTCACGGAAGCGCCGGGAGCGATGTCGGTGTTCAGGCCAGGGTCGGTAGTAATCACTGGGCTGAACCAGGACGCCAAGCAGCCTGGGATGTCAACGCCGCCACTCACCGCGTCCAAACCTGAAGTGGGGAGTGCCACACTGGCCGCGGTGTACTCCTGGTTGCCGGTACCTGCGTTCGTGACGGTGTAGAGGATCACGGTCGACCCGGCCCCAGGAAAGATGGTGCCGCTTGCACTGGCCTGCGTCACGGTGAAGTCCGTCGCCGTTCCCACCGTCGCGGTGCCGGTACCGCTCCCGGTTGAGGTGAAGTAGGCGAATGCGGCGCCGCCGCCCGCTAGGGCGAGAACAGTGGTGGCGCCGGCGATCGCGATCCGCCGTCTCGTTGTGAATAGCTTCCGCACGTGTACTCCTTTGGTTGTTCATGACGCTCAGTCAGATACAAAAGCACGGCTGCTGGCGCTAGAGTTGTCCCACAATTCGCCGTCCGCATCGGATGCTGGGACCGAGATCATTTAATGACGTGATTAAAGTACGGAACGACGGCTTCATATACCGCCTGCCCGGGATCTCTATTCCGCGCCTCCGGTACTTGCGTGTGCCTCGTCGATGTTTTTACATCAGCTAAGACGCGATGGCAAGAACCTCGGTTCACAGGCTCAGCAGAATTTTTTTGAAGTCGCATTTAGCCGGGAAGGTTTGGTTGAAATATTTGGTCCGGTTGGACGCAATGGTGCCAAGAAAGCCGCAGCATAATGCTGGCCGCGCTAGAGTTATCCGACCGAATTAGGATCGAGCCGATCGCGATCCGACAATTAGGATATGCCGTTAGCCGCTGAAGTCTGTCGTTAGTGGCGTAATCAATCCGGCCGCATATGGGTTTGCGTCAGGCATCAAGCCGGTCAGGCATCGAATCGGTCAGGCGTCGAGATACGCGGCCAGGCCGTGCCTGCCGCCCTCCCGCCCGAACCCGGACTCCCGGTACCCGCCGAACGGGCTCGCCGGGTCGAACCGGTTGTACGTATTGGCCCAGACCACGCCGGCCCGCATCCGCTGCGCCATCCACAGGATCCGGCTGCCCTTCTCGGTCCAGATCCCCGCGGACAGCCCGTACGGGGTGTTGTTCGCCTTGGTCACTGCCTCGTCCGGAGTGCGGAAGGTCAGCACCGAGAGCACCGGCCCGAAGATCTCCTCGCGGGCGATTCGGTGCGACTGACTGACGCCCGTGAACACCGTCGGGGCGAACCAGAAGCCGCGGCTGGGCAATACGCACGGCGGTGACCAGCGCTGCGCACCCTCGGCCTCCCCGACTGCGGACAGGTCGCGGATCTTGTCAAGCTGCTGGCGGGAGTTGATCGCGCCGATGTCGGTGTTCTTGTCCAGCGGATCGCCAAGCCGCAGCGTGGTCAGCCGCCGCCGCAGCCGGTCGACCACGGCCTCGGCCACCGACTCCTGCACCAGCAGCCGCGAGCCGGCGCAGCAGACGTGGCCCTGGTTGAAGAAGATGCCGTTCACGATGCCCTCGATCGCCTGGTCGATCGGCGCGTCGTCGAACACCACGTTGGCGGCCTTGCCGCCAAGTTCCAGGGTCAGCCGCTTGCCGCTGCCGGCGATCGCCTGGCTGATCGCGATGCCGACCTCGGTCGAGCCGGTGAAGGCGACCTTGTCGACTCCGGGGTGGGCGACCAGCGCCGCGCCGGTGTCGCCGGCGCCGGTCAGCACGTTCACCACGCCAGGCGGCAGCTCAGCCTGCTGGCAGACCTCGGCGAGCAGCAGCGCGGTCAGCGGAGTCGTCTCGGCCGGCTTGAGCACACAGGTATTGCCGGCGGCCAGCGCCGGAGCCAGCTTCCAGGCGGCCATCAGCAGCGGGAAGTTCCACGGGATGACCTGGCCGGCCACGCCGATCGGCCGCGGATCGGTGCCGAAGCCGGCGTGCTCCAGCTTGTCCGCCCAGCCCGCGTAGTAGAAGAAGTGCGCGGCGGCCAGCGGGATGTCGACGTCCCTGGTCTCCCTGATCGGCTTGCCGTTGTCGATGCTCTCGAGCACGGCGAACTCACGGGACCGCTCCTGCAGGATCCTGGCGATCCGGTACAGGTACTTGGCCCGCTCGGCACCGGGCATCGGACCCCAGACCTGCTGGTAGGCGGTCCGCGCAGCGGCCACCGCCTGGTCCACGTCGGCCGCGCCCGCTGCGGCGACCTGGGCCAGCGGTTCTTCGGTGGCCGGGTTGATGGTCGGGAAAGTGCCGCCGTCGGCAGCCGGCCCGAACTTCCCGTTAATGAAAAGTCCGTAGTCCGGCGCGATCGAGACGATCTCCCGCGACTCAGGCGCTGGCGCATACTCCCAGTCGATCCGCAGGTCCGCTGCGGCCGACGACGAGCCGCCGCCACCGATCGCGTCTCTTCCTGGCCGCATCGGCCCTCGCTCCCGCCGCTCGCCTGGTGCCTGGGGCCTTATTGTCGCATCCCGGCAGGCGGCCCGCGCGGCTGCCGTGGCTCCATGACGCAGGGTCTGAGCTACTAATCTGACGCTTCGAGCGCTAAAGTAGCGCTATGGCGACGATCCAGATCCGGAACGTGCCCGAGCCGGTTCACCGCACCTACCAGGCGCGAGCAGCCGCCGCGGGTATGAGCCTGCAGGAGTACCTACTGGCGGAGATCGTCCGCGGCGCAAACCTGCGCACCCCAGCGGAAGTGATCATTGAGGTCGAGGGCCGGCTGCATTCTGAAGGCGACGAGGGCCTGAGCCGCCTATCGGCCGCGGACATCATCGCTGCCGACCGTCAATCGCACTGAGGCCGCGGCGATGGCAGTTCTCGACGCATCGGTCGTAGTGGACGCGCTCGTCACCGTCGGCAAGGCAGGCGAACGAAGCCGAGCCGAGCTGCGCACTCTCGCCGAGCTTCAGGTGCCAGCTATCTTCACGGCCGAAGTCACGTCAGCGCTGCGCGGGCTGGTGCACGCCCAGGCACTCAGCCCGGTCCGGGCCGTCACCGCCCTCAGCCAGGTCCTGTCGATCAGAACGATCCAGTATCCGTTCGAGCCGTTCGCGAGGCGCACGTGGGAACTGCGGGAGAATGTCACGGTCTACGATGCCTGGTACATCGCGTTGGCGGAGTGGCTGGACACCGAACTGGTCACTGCGGATAAACGCCTGGCCAACGCCGCAGGCCCGCGCTGCCCAGTCCGCTACCTGGACCCGCACTGACGCGCGGTCCGGCCGGAGGTCGCCGGGCCGGCGTCGGTGCTCGGGTCAGCCCGGATCGCCTGGCGTCACGGTGAACGGGTACCGCCGGGCGAAGGCCGCCACGGCGTCATGCCGGATCGCCTGCCAGAGCTTGGCACTGATCCGTTCGTTCAGATAGACCGGGCCAGTGCCACCCGATACCGGCGAACCATTGATCGTCGGCGCGGTCACGAAGACGCCGTCCCTGCCCCGCAAATCCTGCAGCCGCAAAGCTAGCGATCCCAGCTGCGAGTTGCTGAAGTTACTGTCCACACTCAGCGCGCCATCCAGCGCCCGAACGACCCGGTAATCCGTCGTGATCAGATGCTGGCTCGCGATCTTGTCCAGCATGGCACGGATCAGGTTCTGCTCGAGCAGTTCACGGCCGATCTCGCTGACCGCCGGCTGGCGGACATACGGCAGCACATCGGCGCTATTGAGGTGATCAACTCCGGCCGGGAACGAGTATCCATCGCTGGAGACCGTATACGGCACGTCGACATTAACGCCGTTCATGGCGCCGATGACGTTGTCCACGCCCGCGAAGTCAAGCACCGAGTAGTGGTCGATGCGGACGTTGGTGAGTTTCTCGACGGTCCGGATCAGCAGCGACGGCCCACCGAACTTCAGCGTCTGCCAGAGTTCCAGCTGCCCGAAGCCCGGCACCTGCACGACCGCGTCCGGCGGGATGGACACCACCGCACCGCCATGCTTGCTGGCGTTCAGATGGACGAGCGCGATCAGCCCGGTCATGTCCTCAGGTGCCTGTGACGAGCCGAGCGGACCTCCGCCGTGCCTGACGGCAGGCAGCACGGCCGAGCCGACGAGCAGCGTCGTCATGCTGCGCCGAGTCGTGGCCGGCATCACCGGCTGATGGGCCGCGTCCAACGCGGCGATGTTCGGAATCCGGTGGATCCCGCTGAGCAGGTGGTTGACAAACAGGTAGCCGGCCCCGGCTATCCCGCCGATCAGGACCACCAGCGAGGTAGCTACGGCAACGATGATGCGCTTAAGCCGCCGATGCCTCGGTCCGCGCTGCCGCCGTGGCTTCCAGACGCGCGCCGCCGCCGATTGCTGGGCAATGAAATCCTGCATGGGTGTGTCTGACATGCGCCAAAGCCCTCTCTTCCGGATCGGCTCGATCGCGCAGCCGTCTCGCGTTTGCTTCCCCAATGCTACTCACCGCACACTGCAAATTACGCAGAGTAACATAGTCGAAGGTCCGGGGCCTGCGCCAGCATGTCAGCCCAGTACGATCAGCTCGCTCATCCGACGGCTGCGAAGTAGGGGCAGATCAGATAATCTGCCCGCCCTGCAGTCTTTGTCCCAATCATCGGCTTGCGAGTGCAAAAAAGTGATTCACCATAAGCGAATCCGCCGTCCGCACGTGAAGATCCGCGCCCGCAATAGCGTCGTCTCCGCACGCTGATGTCGGCTTAGAAAGAGAGCATCGCTACGTAGCGTTACGTCGTACCATCGCTTTGTGACCGCACCCGATGATCTCGCTCTGCGCCGCGGACCCGCTGGGCGCGGTCGTCTGGCGGCCCACGCCGACGAGGTCCGGCGACTGTTCGACGCCAAGGCGGCCAGCTGGCCAACCAAGTATGCGCCGGACGGGCCGTTGGCCGACCGGCTCACTAGCCTGTGCGCCGCGATCCGCCGCTACACCGGGCCTGGGGACCGGGTGCTCGACCTTGGGTGCGGCACCGGCGAACTGGCATTCGCCCTGGCGGCCACCGGGATACGGACGGTGGGCTGCGACATCTCCAGCCGGATGCTGCGCCGTGTCCAGCGCGATTCCGCCCGCCAGGTCGGCTGGTTGCAGCTCGACCCGCACTGGCGCAGCCTGCCGTTCCGGCCGGGAGCCTTCGACGCGGTCGTGGCTTCCAGCGTGCTTGAGTACGTGGACGAGCCAGCAACGGTCCTGCGGGAAGCCGCCCGGGTGCTACGCCCGGGCGGTGCGATCATCTGCACCGTGCCCGACCTGCGGCATCCGGTCCGCTGGCTAGAAGGGATTGCGCAGGGTGCCGCCCGGGTGTGCCCGGTGCGGGGCGGGTACGGCAGCCTGTCCCCGTGGGACAGCTACCAGGCGTACCTGCGGGCGTCCCAGCACCGGCACCGCGCCCGGTGGTGGCTGGCCGCCGCGGCGCAGGCTGGCCTGCGCCCCGTGCCGTGCCCGGGCAGCGGCAGGCTTCCGCCGCTGCGGCTGCTCGCGTTCCGCCGCGCAGGGGAGCAGGAGAACCGGCCGTGACCACCGCTGTGATCGTGGACGCCGCGGGCCTGGTCACCCCCGGTGGGCCGTGGCGGACCCGGCTGCGCCACGCTCGGCTGACCGGCCCAACTGCGGGCCAGGGAGCACGCCTGGCAGGGTCGCCGGTCGGCGTCCCGACGGCGGCGACTGTCCAGTGTTAAGGGCACCACGTGACGCAGGGAAAACACTCGCCTTCGACTATTTTTCCCCAGGTATTCGGATGGGCCTTCAGACCGCTGCAGCGCTCGAATGGGCGGCCCTCCTGCGAAGCGCCCATGTAGATACTTGCCTGCTACCCGGAAGGGGCGCTCGCCTCCTAGAGCACGTCGCCGGCCCACGGGTGGCGAACCGGGTCGTGAGCAATGTGCCTGCGGCGCGCATACATAGGCATCCGCAGTTGACGATCGCCGCACGGGCCCGGCGGCGCCTGCTGCTGTCAGGGCAGGACACCACGGCAGTGGATCGGCTGCTCATTCGGATGTTTTCGTCGATCGCCCGGCAATGCAGTTCGGAGGCTGTGGTTGGCACTCAATCCTCTTGCCTGGAGCTGTTCGAGGACCGGACGTATCGGATCATGGAGCAAGTTTCCCCTCCGCTCCGTTATGAGCGCGCTGTAGCGGCTGAGGAACTCGCTCACTTTCCTGGATGGGCGCCAGAGAGCGTGACCAGATCTTCACTCTGGGATCATCGTATGGAAGCCGAGTGGCAGGCAGCCGATCTCATTTGGGTGCCGTCACGTCATCTCATAGGAATTGCCCGAGAATTCGGGGTCGATCCGCTGAAGTTCCGAGTCATTCCCTACCCGATCGTCAGACCGCAACCCGCAGGTACGATCAGGAGTCTCGGGGGTCGTCAGGTACTGCGCATAGTCTTCGCCGGCACCTTGATGCTCGAGAAGGGAGTCCAATACATCTACGAAGCGCTCCGCAGGACACCGAACCTTCCAGTGCAGATGGAATTTTTCGGCCCAGTCAATCTCACGCCGCTGGGAGTACGGTGCCTCATGGAAGTCGGAACCGTCCGCGGTCCTGTTCCCCGCTCACGGTTGTTCGAAGAGTTCCGCCGCGCCGATGTCCTGCTCTTTCCGTCCCTTTCGGAGGGGAGTGCGCTCGTCACTTTGGAAGCGGCCGCACTCGGGCTTCCGGTGGTGACGACGGACGAAGCTGGCGCTCCCGCGAGTGCGATGGTGATTCCCGCGCGTAGCCCGGAGGCCATCGTCGGAGCCATCGAGGCACTTGCTGCCGATCCGGCACGGCTGGAGAGGCTCTCAGCGGCAGGCTTGGCTGAAGCGACGGAGCGAAACCTGGCCACCTACACCGACAGCATCATCGACTCACTCGGGAAACTGATCGGCCGTCAGTAGGAATTGATCACAAATTGCCTAGAGTGCAAACGTAAGCTGGAAATATTCGTCTGCATGGAACCTGCGGTCGCGTTCTCAGATTGCCAATTCAACTTCCGCTCATTGGTGCAGCTGATATTGTACCGGCGTCGGCAACAAGTGGGCCAGCCAGGCACATCACGCCACCATAGCTCCGTATCTCCGTCCGTTCCCGGCGCCGGACAGAATGTTGGATACTCGGGTGCCGAGACCCAGAAGAGGTAAGCGAGGGGCTTTCCGGCAGGAAACGCCGCTCGCCTGAATTGCTCCGATCGCTTGAGACCGCCCCGGGGGAACCTGCTGATGAGTGATGCAGAGGTTGTCACGCCTGCTCGAAGGATTCCATGGCTTACCGAGAGCAGCCCGCAGGCTTGGGACTCCTATGCCAGTGCGGGCGGGCCGGACTACCTAATCGCCGACTGCGGATCTCCGGAGACGCACGAGCGGCGGCTGAGGGCACTTCTACAGCTGCCGATCAGGGAGGGGGACACCCTGCTGGAATTCGGCTGCGGGACCGGACGCCTGGCCGACTTCGTACCGCACGACGTCCGCTATGAAGGTATGGACTGGTCCCGGGAGGTCGTCACTCTGGCGCGGGGGCGGCGCCCACATGATGCGTTCCGCTGCGGAAGCGTAGCCGACCTCACCCCCCACGACTGGGTCGTCGCTTCTGGCCCGTTCAACTATGCCGAGGGCTGGTCCAAGAACCAGACAGCGGAAGCTGTCTCCGCCATGTGGGACGCCTGCAGGCGCGGCATAGCGCTCACCGTCTTGCGCACTCCTGCCGACGGACGACTGCACTACGGTGGCGACGAGCTGATTTCCTTCCTGGCAGCGTGCGACTGGTCGCACCTAGAGCTGGATCGGTCCTATCTTCCGAACGACATGTGCCTACGGGCGTGGCGCGTGCTATGAGCCGCTGGCCGGAGAGACTGATTCGGGAACCCAGGCGGAACGCCAAGATACGCGTGGCCCGGCTGCTGGCCAATCCTCTTCTCGGCGCCCTGATCTCGTCAGCCTGCCGAAACCGGATCAGGAACTCCGGTGTCGTCATCGACACTTCTGACCCTGCATTCACTGCAGTGGTCAAGGCGCAGCTCGCGTTCGGCATCTACGAGAGCGCCGAGATCCGTTTCATCCGCAAATACCTCAGAGGATGTACCAGGGTACTGGAGCTGGGAGCGAGCCTCGGCGTGACCACGTCGCACATCATCGACGTGATGGCACCGGGTGCCCAGGTGGTGTGCGTCGAAGCCAATCCCAATCTTCTGGGGGTACTGCAGGCCACGGTCGCGACAGCGGCACGCACTACCGGTGCCGAGATAACGACGATTCACGGCGCCATCCCACCGGACAGCCGCGTCCAGTCTTCGACAGTCGTGCTGACGCTCGGCAGCTCTCATCTCGGCTCCCGTGCGGAGTCTGGCGGAGCAGGCGATGCGAGGCGGCAGCTGCACGTTCCGGCTATCGATCTTGACGAGGTAGTCCAAGGCTGGACCGGCTATGCCCTGGTGTGCGACATCGAAGGGGCTGAAGCGGCATTGATCCTCTCGGCTCAGCCAGTTCTGACTGGCGCCAGCCGGCTCGTCATCGAGCTGCACGAAACCTCATACCGGGGGGTCGCAGTGAGCGTGGCCGACCTGAGGGAAGCGTTGCTGAACATGGGTTTTCTCCTCGTGGAGGAAAAGGGCAGGGTGCTCGTGCTCGACGGGCCGCCGGTTGCGCACGCGAAGCAGCAAGCGAGACGGGGGCGTCTTGCGCAAGAAGAGAAAACGGGGATCGGCTGTGGCTGACTTGGTGGTGATCGCCCCGCACATGGACGACGAGACCCTCGGCTGCGGAGGTCTGCTTGCCCGCGCGACTGACCCGCTTGTGATCTTTGGTGTGGAGTCGCGCGACGCGGGGATAGAGATCGACGAGGTCGCCGCCGAACTCGGGTTCCGCTTCGTCGTGCTGCAGGGCTCGGAGTACGAAGCGAGGATGCTCTCTCTCGATCGGCGTGCGCTGGTGGGACAGGTCGAGAAGATCCTCGCAGCCGAGACCCCCGACACTGTCTGCATACCCTCCCCCTCATACCACCAAGATCACGTGGTGATGTTCGAGTCAGGCCTGGCAGCCACCCGGCCCTTGTCGCGGTTCGGCTACATGGCCAAGACAGTGCTGTCCTACGAGTACCCAGGATCGGCATGGGCTTATGACGGTCGTGAGGCCGAGCTCAACTACTACGTCGACATCTCATCAGTCATGGACAGGAAGCTGGCAGCCGTCAGGCACTACAACGGGTCGCAGGCGGGCCGGCAGATCATCGATCCCGATGTGGTCACCAGCTGGGCACGCCTTCGCGGTGCTTTCGCGGGGCTCGAGCATGCCGAGGCGTTTCGGGTGTTGCGTCTGACGGTCGGTGAGCCGCAGTGAGAGTGGCGATCACGCAACCGACCTACTGGGCGCGGACCCATGTGTGGAATCGCATCTTCGCTAGTGACGTGTACATCTGGCTCGACTCGGTCAAGTTCTCCCGTTCAGGCACAAAGTGGGAAGACAGGACGGTGGTCGAGGCGCCCGATGGGCGGCCAGTGGTTCTGCGCCTGCCGCTCAAGGGATCGAGGCTCGTTCTGTGGTCCGAGGCAGGCGTGCAGCCGACGTGGCGCCGACACATGGTGACCATCCGCCAGTGCTACGGCAAGCGCCCGCACTGGAAGGCGATCGAGCAAACGGTCGAAGCGGTCTACGAGCATGAGGCAGAGACGATTGCCGAGGTCTGCTGGCGAACGTTTCAGGCTTGCTCGCAGCTTCTGGCACCGACCGCTCGTGTCGTCCGCAGCTCTGACCTCGATGTGCACTCGGCAAAAGGGCATCTGGTCCTCGACTTGGTAAAGGCGGTCGGTGGCACCTCGTACATCTCGGGCGAACCCGGAGTGTCCTACCTACCACTGGAGCGCTTCCGGCAGGAGGGCGTGGAGGTCATGGTGCAGGCATGGAAGGCGCCGGTTGCGCGACAGGGATTGGGCGATCCGTCGATTCTTGACCTGCTGGCCAATGCGGGACTCTCGTCAGCGACAGAAATCCTGTCCGAGGTGGCTTTGGATGCGAA
>Ga0209517_10006116_pt1 | contig 15004 bp, 12 predicted proteins | sample PeaSoiMetSII2010_FD_187695 | JGI IMG/M metagenome (GOLD analysis project Ga0209517, IMG submission 187695) | Peat soil microbial communities from Weissenstadt, Germany - SII-2010 (SPAdes) (version 2) | ecosystem: Environmental > Terrestrial > Soil > Wetlands > Peat | place: Germany... | reverse complement strand
GTCCGTCTTGCTCGGGAAGACGAACACGTCGGCCGACGCATAATGGCCGGCCAGTTCTTCGCCGCTCTTGAACCCCACAAATCTGGCCTGCGGGTATTTAGCCTTGAGCCTGGCAAAATCCGGTCCGTCACCTACGACATATTTGGAGCCCCCAAGGTTCAGGTCCAGAAATTCTTCGATACTTTTCTCCACTGCCACTCTGCCCACAAACATCATAATCGGTTTCTTATCGGTCACAAGAGCATTCCTGGCAGGGGAAAAGAGAGTGGTATCAACTCCGGGAGTCCATTGAACAAGGTTCTTGAATCCCCATTTGCGCAGTTCGTTTATCATGGCGACAGTGGAGACCATGACTCCGGAAGAGGCGCTATGGAACCATCTGAACACGGAGTAGCTTATGCTCAACGGGACGGGGAACCTCAGTCTGATATATTCGGGAAACCTGGTCGTATAAGAGGTAGTAAAGGGGTAGTTGCGTCTCAGGCAGTACGAACGGGCGGCAAATCCGATAGGTCCTTCGGTCGCCAGGTGTATGCAATCAGGGACGAAAGCATCAAGAAGCCCGGATACCCTCTTCCAGGGATTCAGCGCAAGCCTTATCTGCGGGTATGTGGGCATGGGAACTGTTCTGAACATATCGGGCGTAATAAAGTACACTTCGTGCCCCATGTGCTCGAGTTCCCGGGCCATGCGCACGAATTTGGTGACCACGCCGCTGACTTGCGGATGCCATGCATCCGTGGGAATAGCGATTCTCATTTCATTACCGTCCCCATTATAATAGTTGGTTAAACATCTCCACCCTGCTTTTCTATGTAGTGCGTGCTGCATTCCGCGTCAAACAAAAATAGGGCGGTGGGCAGGGGCGATCCCGGCCGGCTGTCCCACCGCCCGGTGAAATCCTCAGGTTACACTCAATCGTCATCTAAATCGTTCATAATCGATATCTTGTCCGGACCTGGTATTTATCCAACCATCGGAAATATTTCACAGATCCGAGATTTTTAAGTATGGAACGGAATTTGCTTCTCCTTCCGGAAAGGTAGGATCAGCCTTCGATTCGGATGCAAACCAACTGAGTCGTTTCTTAGGATTTCGGTTGCTGAAATCTCGCTCTTCGAAACTAACATCGGGTTTCTTGAGATTTTGTCAAGATTTTCTTGCCGCCGCCGAAGGCAGCGGCGATCCCGGCTGGCGGTCCCACCGCCCTGCATTCTCTTCCGGTTGCGAATCGATCTATTGGTCCAATGAAACGAAATGAGGAAAGGAGGCAATGGTCATGTTAGAAGCCGGCATCAACCCCGAATTTGATCTGAACACGTCTCGAAAGGAAACTCGACTCAAGGACGGGACCAGAATCCTTCTGCGGCCAATGGTGGCCGAAGATAAGGACGCTTTGTATGAATTCTTCAAAGATGTCCCCAGAGAAGATACACGGTCCCTGCGTGATGACGTCTCAAGCATTCTGCTCATTGAAAAATGGGCGGACAAGCTTGATTATGACAAGACTTTGCCCATCTTGGCGATAAAGGATGGGAAAATCATTGCCGATGCCACTATCAACCGCCGCAGATCCGGCTGGAAATGGCACCTTGGTACCGTGCGGATATTCGTGCACAAAGATTACCGCGACGTTGGACTGGGCCATCTGATGATAGAGGAACTCTCCGAGATCGCATACAAGCTGGAACTTGAGAAGCTGATCGCCGAGATACCGGATACCAACACTTCGGCAATCCGGGCTTTCACCAAGGCAGGGTTCTACCGTGCTGCGGTGATTCCGAACCTGGCCAAGGACCGGGAGAACATGCCCCTGGATGTTGTGGTCATGATCAAGGATGTTAGACCTGCCCACGACGACACCTACAATTACGATTTCTAAATAGATCGACCCTGGATACAATGGGCAAAATTGAGCCATTGTATCCAGCACGGTCTCCTGCCGCTCGGACAACGATCTGTTATTTATCCTTCTTTCTGAAGACTGACCACTGGCCACTCACGGCTGTCTTATTGCGGCTCTCATCGTGCATGAGCTGCATGAATCACCAGCAATCCATTCGTCCCGATAAATGTGATGGTTGCCAATACCACTGCACAAAAATCCACCTGCCGCAGCCGGTGATCGCTGAACCCCTTGGCGAGCAAAGCTCGGGAAACCACTGTAAGCAGTGCTCCCAACAATATGTGGAACAGGGTAATTATGTGCACTTTGTCTACCAGTGTGATCCTGTCCCATGATCCCAGCGCAGAGCTGGCCGCGCTCATATTTATGACCGTGGCGAACAGTGCTCCGGCCTGGAGAGCTATCCGTGCGTCCGGGAAACGAAAACCTCTGTCCAGATGGAGGAAGAAACTCACCAGCATGAGTAAGAACGCAATATAGGCCACCGCAGTCAGCTTTATGTAGCTCATCACCTCTTTTCGCACAACGGTGATGCGGAGTATTATCCCAGCATACTCGCTGCTGCTGCCCGGCTCTAAGGCCGGATCGCCAAAAGTGGACGTATGAGTGACAGGACTGCTGATGATCCGGAAATCCATGATTTTCCATGCATCAAGGTGAATGTCCTTGCGATAGGAGGAATCCCGCGTGTCAGCTTCATAGGTCAAGGCGGTGGTATCGTCTATTCCTTCTTCAATGCGGATTTCGAGTTTGTGACTGTCGAACGGGAAGTTCCGCAAATCCCAGTGCTGTCTAAATGTGCCTGTTATCTTGCGTTGTCCCCAGCGTATTCCATTTTTGACGATGTTAGTGTCCAGGCATGAACAGGTGTTCTTCGCATTGGTAAATTCCATCGTCTCCAATGGCTTGCGTTCACTTTCCAAAGATGTATGGGTCCAGATCCACATGTCGGCGCCGAATGTTTGACCCGTGAAGTCGAAGTCGTGCAGGGATGTCAGATACGCGCCGACCATACACCGCTCAGCTTTGCCTTTCTCCGGAGTGGATGCATCCGGTCGAGGCAGTTCCTGGGCTGAACAGATGACAGCTCCCGACAATACGGCAATGGACATCACGACAACGGCTAGAAAAGCCATTATTCCGGGTAGAGATCGCGGCGATTGCTTTATTTCCATCTGCTTTTCCTCACCCCTGCTTTCCGGCTTGAATCACCTGGGGTAAAACAGTCGTCATTGGCCAGTGGTCAGTCTTCAGAAAAACAACGAAACGGTTCCTCAAGTCCCTGCGGGACACCTTGCAACCATGAAAAGGCGGGCCAATCACCCCCCTTTTCTCAAAAGGGAGCAGGGGGGATCTTTATTGCCGCCGCAGGAGGCCGCGGCGAACCTGGCTGCGGTCCCACCGCCCCTTTGGGTTATAGGTTTCCCGGTCCGCCGCTTTCATGCCGGCCCCTCTTCTTCCATGCTGTTGATATATCGGCACGACCGGATGAATTCTTAAGGGGGTTGAACTCCGAGGGCAGAGCGAGAGCTCACAAGAAAATGGTGATGCCTGCATCGATTCGACTGCCGGGACGATATCGAGCGCCGCTTTGATTTTCCAGCGCGTCAGACCGGCCGCACCAAGTCATTTTATATCCCTGAAATGATTTCGGAGAAGATAGACAATACAGAAGACTATTTTCCTTCCGCTTTAATTTTATTAACTTTGTCTAAGAGCTTTTCGAATTCGTAGTATTGACAGAGGTCTTCTCCTTCCAATTTCTTTTTGTCTAATTGTAATTGCTTCGACACTAATTCCAGAAAATCCATAATGGTTCCCAATTGGCTGCCGTATCCGGCAACCTCGGTTACAATTTTGTGTTCCAGTGCAGGGCTGCCTTTAATTTCCTTGGTAAATTGCATGAGAGAAAAGGACCACGGAAGTATAGGCTGTGATAGATAAGTCGGCGCAAGTTGAAGAAATTTTTGATAAGACCAGAAAATATTTTTGTAATTGTCAGCGATGTCGTCCTGAAACCTTGAAATCAGGCTCCAGGCTTTCCAGAACGGGATGGCAGATTCAAACAGCTTTGCCCACTCTCCAATGACATTGTCCATGATCCCTCTCCTGGCTGAAGTTGTTCTGTGCAGAATCTCATTTCAGCTTCCGATCTATTTTGGGGGGCCGCTTTTTGGTAACGTTTCTCTCGATCTTTGAATTGATGTCCTCTGTCGCCCTGTTTTAATTACTCAGAAACTCTGTGTCGAGCGGCAAGGTGGGAAATGGATTGTCGAGGGTGATTACAAATACGGCATAAATTGACCTTAACATGGTCCGGGCGCTTAGGTCCTTATACCGTGATCACAAACAATGAATCTTTTCGGCTACACCTCAGTGTAACCTGCATTGGTCACAATAGTGCTTTCCTATTTTGATCTTCACTTTAAGTATTGGAACTATTTTGAAAAATTAATTGTCATTAGGCATGGAACGAAGTTTGCATTAAACTATGCTATTCGAATGCCGGATTAGCTTCTCTCTATCCTCGAGTCAGCACACCTGAAGCGAAAGGAAACATGACGGCTGGTCTTTTTCGTTTTTCTTGTCACTATTCAGGTAATCCATCCCCATTCTGCCATGAAAATGGGAACTCCTCAAGCTTTGCCCCTGCTGTGTTTGACCACGTGCACTAATAAAGGTGTATTCCTCAAAATCACAGGATAGGTGCAACGTCAACCCTGAACAACTAGGAGAAAACAGATGGAAGAAAAAGGCATCACACGCAGGGAAATGTTGAAAGAAACAGGTTGTGTAACCGCAGCGGCAACGGCGCTCAGTGCAGGCATTTTGAAACCTGGCGAGCTGTTTGCTGCGGCCCCCGATCCACAGAAACATAAATGGACGTCGGCAACGAGTACTCCAAAGGTTGCAATTGTCAGATGCGAAAGCCCCGCAGGAAACGCTGCCTTTATGGCAGGCAAATATACTCGTCGCGATGATGATGTAGCCAAAATGAAGGCAGCGGTGAAAAAAGCGGTCGAACTGGCTATCGGCTCCCCGGAGGCAATCATCAAGCCCGGCCAGAAGGTTCTGATTAAACCCAATCTGGCTTTCCAGGCCCCGCCTGAAAGCTTTGCCGTTGTCGATCCCCGCATGGTAGAGGCGGTTGTCTCCTACTTCAAAGAAAACTCGAAGGCCGGGGAAATATGGGTCGGCGACAATCCATCGTTAGGCATGCATGTGGGCCGCGCCAGGCCCGCCTTCCAGGTCTCCGGAATGGAAGAAGCTGCCAAACGCGGCGGCGCCGACAAGGTGATCTATTTCGACGAAACCGAGTTGGTCGAAGTAGATATCCCGGGTGCAAAGGTGTTCAAGAAGGCCGCCATTTTCAAGCCCGTCCTGGATGCCGACGTCATCGTCAACCTGCCCAAGATGAAGGTCCATATTGCCGGTGGGGTCACCCTGGGCCTCAAGAACATGAATGGGATCGTCCCCAACGCGCATCCCAGCGCGCAGCAACAAGGGGCGCACCGCATCGACCTGGGACAGAAGTTCTCTGACCTTTATCGGGTTTGCAAGACGAACCTGACTATCGTGGATGCCATCATCGGTATGGAAGGACAGGGACCTCACGCTGGTACGCCAATCGAAATGAATCTGGTCATCGCAGGAGCAGACACAGTTGCTACCGACGCGGTAGCAGCTTACTTGATGGGCTACGATCCATTCGATATTCCTGCTATCCGCTGTGCAGGCAACGACGACCTCGGCGTGATCGACCTTAAGAAGATCGCCATGGTTGGCGAACCGGCAGATTCGGTGCGCAAGATCTTCAAGCGTCCGAACGACAACCCGGTAGGCATGTACAAAGGCCTCACGGTCTACGCCCAGCAGACCTGCCCGGGTTGCTATGTCAACGTGCGGGGCTCTCTCGATCTGTTCGCGCGCAGCGGCCTCTCTATGCCGGATTTCTTGAAAAAGCACGGCGAGATACTGGTTGTCGCCGGAGGTCTGCCGGACTTCGATCCGCAGTTTGCGAAAGGTAAACACCTCTTCGTCTGCGGCGATTGCTGGGCATACTTCCCGACGGCCGATAACATCCGGCAAGCCACCAAGCTTGCCAAGTCGGTCACTTTCTATCCAGGCTGTGCGCCAGTTTACATTTTTGCGCAATTGAACACAGATCTGCAGAAGATAGCGAAGACGGGATACGTATAACTCCTTAGCCGCCGTGCCTCCCATTGAAGAGCAAAGGGCGCGGCGGCGTTTCAACTTGCATCCTGCGCGAGATGAAATCCCTGAATAAGTCACGGATCGCATGCCAACGAAGATATCGAAGAGCAATCCAAAGAGATACCTCCAGGCAATGCTCTGATTGAACAACTTCCCATAGAGGTCGGGCATGCCGGTCAATCCAAGTGACCTTGTCCGATAAAAATCGAGGGTGTGCCCCTACTCCCCCGCACAAAAATCCGGTACAATGAGGTGTCTCGCAATCAAGCAGTACCCATCCGTTTATGTATCAAATATCGGGAGAAATCCGGATCGGAAAAATTATGGCAATTGGAAAGTACTACGCGGCCAGCATCCAGGAAGCAGACCAATACCTGAAAACCGCAGTGGGGGGATTAAAACGAGAGACGGTGTTCACGCCTGAAATACTTTACAATGTCCTGGGCATGTCCATTGAAAAATATTGCCTTGCCCTTTTGTATTACAAAGAAAAAATGCCGGACAATCACACTTTCCTCGATCTCGTGGACGCTATGAGCGCCGTGGTCTCCTTTCCGGCAGATCTAAAGGAAGAGTTGAAAGCGCTGCAAGGCTACCAGGAAATCTGTTCTTTAAGCACCTACGTGCGCAATGTCCCCGATCGAGCAGCCATTTTGGAGATGATCGAGACGACCCGGAAACTGGAGTCGTTTGTGAAGACAACATGTGAACAGGCTGGAGGTCACGTTAATTAAAAGGATGACCCAATGAGTATCGGACAGGCCAAAACATTTATACACAGAGGGATGCGGGACAAGGATTTACGTAATCGTCTCAATGCCTCTGCCGGCCCGGAAGACGTGCTCGCCATTTTGGAACGTGAACAACTTGTGTTTACCTATTCAGAATTTGACGAGGCGTATCATAACCTCTTGACCCAGTGCCAGGATGAGGGACAGGCGGAGCAGTTGAAAGAATTTAAAATGTGGTGGGATTTGATCCGGACGATGCCGGCATCAGGGAACCAGAACCGACAATGAGTGCGCCTGGCCGGGCATGGAATTCTTTCTTCATAGAGCTTCCACTCGGCAAGGCACAAACCTGTGTATGGGCGTTCCCAGGAAATCCCGATTGGTGTTTTTGGTCAATCGATTCACATTCACCCCGTAGGTCTTGCCGTCGTAAACCAGTCCGAACCCGTGGGGAATGGCCACATGGCCCTGGCGGGCAGAATCGGTGATCTCCAGTTCAACCTCTACGAAACCGGCCTCGGTAGTTATCCGCACACGCTGAGCGTCTTTAAGCTGAAGAGCGCCTGCATCGGCCGGGTGCATGGCCAGGGTGCAGGCCCTTCTGCCCTCATTCCAGGCGGGGTTGCGCATTAGGGTATTGGCATTCATGGAGGTATGACGTCCGGCCATGAGTATGAGGGGAAAACGAGGGTCAGGTCGCAAGGCCGTTTCTTCCTGCTCAGCATCGATCTTCTTGACCGTGTTCCAAAGCTCCGGAATATGCAAATTAATTTTGCCGTCTCCGGTTTGAAGCTGGTCAAAATTCCTGTCCGGATCCAGGCGGCCTATCCAGAGGCCTTCCGGATGGTCAATGATTTTCTGAAAGATCTCTTCGCCCAGACCGATTCCCGGAGTGAAACCCGCACGGACGGCATTTTTATGAAAAGACTTGGGCGCCGTCTGAAGCAGCCCCCAGAGGGTAGCCAGATTCACCGACCCCATGGCCTTTCCCAGGGTCTTTCCGAGAACAAAGGGCATGACCTTCATGGCGGTCGGCTCTTTTTGAACGTATTCCATGAGGGCGGCGGCAAACGCGGACCGGCTTTTTCCGGCTGCCTGATAGAGACTGTCCGGAATGGGCGGAATGAGTCCCAGGCGATCAGCTAAGCGGAGATGGATTTCCCCGGCTTCCAGGGACTCTCCCTCCGGTTCCAGGATGGGCCGGCGCATCTGGAAGAAGATACCCGGATAGGTCAGGTCAAAAAAGGTGCCGTCCCACGACTCAAAGCCGGACCGGGCGGGGAGCACATAGTGGGATAAGGCGGCCGTTTCCGTCATGGCCAACTCGACCGTCACCAGTAAATCCAGCCGTTTGAAGGCCTGTTCATAGGCCGTGGTATCCGCATAGGAGCGCAAGGGGTTGGAGGCGGAGACCAGTACAGCCCGCAGACGTTCCGGGTGGTCGGATAGAATCTCTTCCGGCATGACATTTGGTGGAAAAACAGTCGCTACCGGGAAAAAATCAGTGGCCGCGGTTCGCCAAATTTTTGGGTCTCGCTCGTCGCAATGGGACCCGGTAGGCATCAAATGTCCGGGCAAAATGTTGCCGCCCGGGACACAGAGCCGACCGCAGACGGCCAGGAGGATGGCGGCCAGGTAGGAGGAGGAAGCGCTGTGCCGGTTCATAAAGAGGCCGAGGTCGTAGCGCAGGCAGGACTTGCGGGTGGCAAAGAGCCGGCTGACCTTGCGAACCTGATCGAAATCGAGGTCGCAGGTCCGGATGGCCGCCCGGGCATCAAAATCCAGGAACAACGCTCTTATTGTTTCGAAGGCCGAGGTATGGTTGTGGATATAATCCTCATCTTCCCAACCCTCTTTCACGATCAGCGCAATCATGGCCCGGAGCAGCAGGGCATCTGTTCCCGGACGAATGGGCAAATGGATGTCCGCAATCCTGGCCGTTTCGGACCGGCGGGGATCGACTACGATAAGGAGTTTGTCAGGGTCCTTGGAGATCCGCTGAAGATGTCTTGGGGCCTGGGGAATCTGGTGGCTCTGCATCCCGTTCCACCCCAGGATCAAAAAGAGATCCGTTTCTCCCACATCCGGCTCCACATGCATGTATTGCCGGCCGAACATGCGGCCATGAACCCAAAACATGCCCGAGAATTCCTGACCCAGTGCATTGTAGAAATATTGTGACCCCAGCCCCCGTAATAATCGGACGCCAAAAGCTGCCTCAAAATGCCCCCCCTGGCCACCACCCCCCATATAGGCAAAGGAGCGTGGGCCATATCGGCCGACGATCTTTTCGAGTTTGGCGGCAATCTCATCGATGGCCTGTTCCCAAGAGATCCGCTCAAATCCGTCTCCATTCCGCTTCAACGGGTATTTGAGCCTATCTGCGTTATGTTGATGGTACGCGACGTTTATCCCTTTGCGGCAAACATACCCTTCGCTGCGGACATTTTCTTTGTCCCCTTTGACCTTGAGCAGGCGATTGTTTTCGACTTCCACCTCCAGACCACAGTTCTGGGCGCAAAGAACACAACTTGTTTTATGAGTTGTTCCCATAGATCCTCCAGACGGAACATGTATATACACCTAATTGCCTGCGCGTCAACTCCTTTTTCCCCAGTGAGTCAGTTCTTCTTATCATTGCTTATAGAATCGAAAGCTTCAGCCATCAGGGATGGTACGACCAACCGACCCTTTATGCTTACCGGAAAACTCCTTTATGATCCGTGTCCATCCGTGGAATCCGTGGTTAAAAAGCTTTTCCCTCTTTTTGCAGGTATTCAGCCCTGAGTACGCGCCGCAGGACTTTTCCGGAGGGGCCGCGAGGAATTGCATCTATGGGCAGCACTTGTGCAAGCCGCTTGTATTTCGCTATCCCGAGCGCCGCGAATTCTATGATGGCTTCCCCTGACAGATTCGATCCGTCCCGGACCACTACATAGGCCACAGGCGCCTCTCCGAAGTCCGAGTGGGGCGCCCCGATTACAGCGGCGTCGAGGATGTCCGGGTGCGCGAGCAACACGTGTTCGAGCTCTGCGGGCGCCACCTGGAATCCTTTGCATTTGATTAGCTCCTTGAGCCGGTCTACGATATAGACGTAGCCGTCTTCGTCCTGCTTTGCAAGGTCTCCCGTGCGAAGCCAGCCGTCCACGAGGGTGTAACTCGATGCCTGAGGGTCGTTATAGTAGCCTTTCATCACCTGGGGGCCGCGAACCCAAAGCTCACCCACTTCGCCAACCGGGACTATGCTTTGCGCCGCAGGATCGACGATTTTGTGCTCGGTGAGCGAAATTGGAGTCCCTATGGGTCCTACCTTAATTGCATTCGGGGGCACTACGTGAGTGGTCGGCGAGGATTCGGTCAGACCGTATCCCTGAATGACGGGAACTCCCGTCAAGGCGGTGAATCGCTCCTGCAATGCGGGAGCCAGGGGCGCTCCTCCGGAATTAACGTAGCGCAGGGCGCTCCAGTCCATTCCCTGCACCAGGGGGTTCTGACAGAGTTCCTGCAATATCAGCGGGACCGTGAAGAAAAGTGTAGGCCGGTAGGTGGCAAAAAGGCCCAGGAATTCATCGACCGGCCTGAATCTGCTCGCGAGGACCTGCACGGCCCCGGCCATAACAGCGCTGCCCATCAGGACGGTCATGCCGTAAATATGGAAAAAAGGCAACTGGTTGAGCATGATATCTTCCGGACCGACCTTATGACCTTGCTGCACCTGGTAGAGGTTGGCCAGCAGGTTTGAATGAGTCAACATGACACCCTTGGGCAAACCCGTAGTCCCGCTGGAGAAAGGAAGGACAGCGAGGGTCTCCCGGGGATCAAGATCGATCGACCGGTCAATCTGGCTGGAACCGTTGGTCAGCGATGAAAAAGAAATAAGCCCCGGCCCGGCATCGATCCCCTTTTCAGTGACGCAGATCCGAACGGCCGCCTTTCCCTCGAGGCTGCATACCGTGGAATACCGGTCTTGCGCCGCAATGATTGCTTTGGCTTTGGTTGCGGCCAACTGGGCTGTGACTTCCCGCTCTCCATTATGGGTGCTCACCGGCACGACCACAGCGCCTGCCTTGAGAATCGCGTAAAAGGAGAGGATGTACTCGACGCTGTTTTTCAGCCAAACCCCGACCCTGTCGCCCGTCCGGACTCCAAGGGAGTTGAGTGAAGCGGCCAGAGCGGACGATCGCTCCTCTAACTCCGCAAAAGTCCATTCACGGCCTCCGGCTTCAGGCTCGATCACGGCAATTTTGCCGGCAAAAGACTCTGCCGCTTTTCTCAAGGGAAAGGTGAGTGATTCGTTCGGAATGTTCACAGTCGGACGAGTCGAAGCCATGTATGATAATTTCATTTCTTTTCTCCTATTGTTTCTTCAACAGCGGATTCGTGCTCACGGCGCCGGTAGTGAGATAAGGCGTGTTGTAGCGTTCGGCCGCCTCTGAGGCAGGTCCCACCAGGTTCGATCCATAGCCGTCCACAATGCCGTTGACTTTATCCATCCCGGCCAGTTTCTCGACTGCTGCGACGGCCTTCCGCGGGTCGCTTTCATCGTCGTAGACCTTGAGTTCCACCTTTATTCCGGTCCTTTTCTCAAAGTCTTCAACAGTCAGGCGGGTACCCTTGATCTGCTCGGTTCCGTGTTTGCCCAATGCCCCCCGTTCGCGAAGCATGGGCACCCAGCATGCTCGCCCCCTCGGCCGCCCACACGGCCCCAAAAGCCATGAATGCCGAAATGGCCACGAATCCCGCAACAGCTTTACTCATCCTCATGTCTCCCGAAGTTCCTGGTCAGCCTTCGAACCTCCAATAGAGGTGAGCCAGCGCTCTGGAAGCTCTCAGGAACGAGTCCCGCCAACCCGGTCGATAACTTCATCTCTGAGCACAGCTCCGGTCAAAGACGCAAAAATGAGCGATGGCACCGCCGGCCAGATTCGCCACTCAAACCTTCCGCGGCGGGCGGTGGGACCGCAGCCAAGATCGCCGCCACCTTCGGCGGCGGCAAGACAAATCCCCGCCGCGAGCCTTTAGAAAAGGGGGAAACATTTGAACCGGAGGCTTTACTACACCGTCTCGAAGCGCAGCCCCGCAGATCGTTTAGAGCCATACAGAATCAGTATGAATCAATATCGGGCAAGTGCTTGCATGTCAACTGTAATTTCCTGGGCGGGCCTTGCAGTTAGAAGAGATCCAGAAGGCAATCCGTGAGTCAAGATATCCCTATCTCAGTAATAGGTTAGCCCGCGGATGCCCCCATTGTACTTCGCCATTTTGTTCAACTCGGTCTCGCTGCTGTTGGCAGAGGGGTCGGCTTGCTGTTGAGGGGAGAACCACTGTGCTGTTTCAATCACCGTCTGTCTCCGGGGCTCAAATTTCTTGAGTGTGCCTGCAAGGGTCGACCAGGGAGCAAAGAACCGCACATGCATGTGGCTGACATGGCCGGGCACATGTTGAATGATACAACCTGGTTTTGTTCCGGCCCCTGCATTCGCAAAGATTTTCGCCAGATCATCGGGATCGGCTCCCTCACTCAACGCCTGCCGATAGAGTCGCACCTGGATACTCCTGTCCAGGAAAATGTGCTCCACGCACTGTGTGCTGAGCAGACTCCGGATCTCGCACCATGTCTTGGCAACATCGAGCCTGCTGGAATTCATAGGGACAAGGCGATCCAATGGGACATTGTCTTTGACAAACAGCCCGATGTCCACATCGCGTCCGTTCTGGTGCGATTTGTGGTGCTTGAGCCGCCCTCCGCCCTTAGCGGAGAAATCACCCAGAACGACGTCACAGGAATCGGGATACATGGCCTTGAATCCCTCAGCCGCTTCGAGCAATGCTCCCACCACTTCCGGGGTGGTGAAGCTGCAGTTTTCATCTGTCAGCCTGTAGCCGTGCAATGGTGAAGGGAATTGGACTCCGTTGATCAGACTGCCTCTGAACGGCTCACCAGTCGAAATCGTCACGGCGTCTACAGGCTGGGCGAATATGGTTGATAACATGGTCAAAAAGATTACCAAAGAAAGGCACACTCCACTTGGAACGTCGAAACCCCGACATCGCGTCATTAATTCGTCCTCATTCAAATGGTATGTTATGGTGGTTTTGGGCTAAGACATGGCAATATGCGTGCCTATGGTTACGCTGTAAGATGTGGAGAGGAATTAGGGAAAAGATCGCAGGATGGAATAGCCGCCAGATGCAGAAAATAGCGGTATTTCCCGAATTTTTAGCTGTTTTTGTCCAATTTTTGACTGTTTTTGCTATCTTAGTGTAATGAGATGCGTCAGGTGGTTGACGGCTTTCTTAAAAGCGGGGGCGGAAGAAATCGAGAAGCAAGGAACAAGGAGCGGGAAGCAAAGAAGGATTCATATGCGTACGGTTGGAAAGCCCGCCACACAAATCAATGACGAGCAACAGCGTTGAGTTGCGTCGAAACTAAAGCGCCGCTGCTCGCCTCCGAAGGTTTGAGTGGGATTAAGTTTCGCAGCGGCGGCTCGCCGCATCATTTCCATTGTGGTTTGCGTTTCTCCAGGAAAGCACGCATCCCTTCTTTCTGATCATCTGTGCCGAAGAGCATGGCAAAAAGACGGTTTTCATAATCCAGGCCGCTTTCAAGTGGCATATCCTGGGCCTTGAGTACAGCGTCTTTGACCATGCGGGCTGCAAACGCCGGCTTGGCCGCAATCGCAGCAGCTAATCGTTTCGCTTCATTCAGAAGTTCTTCGACCGGCGCCACGCGGTTGACAATACCCCACTCCAATGCTTTCCGTGCGTCGATAGGGGCTCCTGTGAGCATGACCTCCATCGCCCGGGCTTTGCCGACTGTTCGGGTCCAGCGTTGCGTTCCGCCCGCTCCAGGCATGATACCGACATTGATTTCCGGCTGGCCGAATTTAGCAGTCTCCGATGCTACGATCATATCGCAAGCAAGCGCCAGCTCGCATCCACCCGCAAAGCAGTAGCCGCTCACCGCTGCAATCACTGGTTTGGGGCAGTGGCGCAACAAGCCAAATATGGAAGACGTGAATCGGTCGAGTATATCCCTGGGCTCACGTGAAATCATTTCATTGACGTCCGCACCTGCGCAGAAGGCCTTTTCACCGCCGGCGATGATAATGCAGCGTACTTTGTCGTCCTTGAGAAAATTTTTCAGAACTTCGGCAAGCTCGCTCAAAAGGTGATCATTCAATGCGTTGAGGGCCTCAGGGCGATTGAGCTGTATGATACCGATTTGATCTTCGACGCTCGCGACTATCGTATCGTAGGTCATAGGGTCTCCTCTCTCTCCAAGGCTGATCATGTATATACACCTAATTGACTGCGTGTCAATCCCCATTTTTCCTAATAGGTACGGCATACCCGAACTGAACACCGGCATGGAAGCATCTGCAGGGGCAGGCCCGAAAGAGAAACCTCGACCGCGCTCGAAGTTTTGGGTATATGATGGGATCACAAACGATCTCGATGATTTAAATCTGTGGAGGGCGTCCATGACCCCGAGGGAAAATATATACAATGCTGTTTCGGCACTTCAAAGTGCGGCAGAAAAGATAAGGCGAATTGAGGACGAAGCTCGAGAATCTCTGTTTACAAAAGATGATCCTGAGACACACCGGCAAAAACTTCGAGAGAAAACGATGCTTCTGATGGAACTGCCTGAGTTGGCCGGTCCGTTTTGCGACGGGATGGCCAAAGATGCCAGGGCCGAGTTCGAGAAGGCACTGAACTCTTTTGCGATGAGAGCGGAGCAGGCGTGGGAGCTTTCAAGCATTTTCTACATGTCTGCCCTTCTGTACCCGGAAGATTACAGGGAGGGCGATCGCAACGATCTGGAATCATTCATAGATCGACTCCGGATCAAGTACCTGTCCTGATATGGACGGAGTTTTCAAAGAGTTAGACCCATCGCTGTACGGCTTCCGCAGTGTCACTCGGCTTTGTATTGAAGCAGAGTTTTGGCTTTCTATTTAAACCGTTCGCTGGCCCAGTTGGAATCCGGCATATTTTCATCACCGGGGCAGTGCCGATGCCGATGTTTGATGAGTGTCAGAGAAAATAGAAACTGCTGCAAGGGAGGCGTTTATGCGCGGCGCTGGCGGTACAGAGGGTGGGACTGGGCACTTCTTTCTTGGTCTTCTTATGATGGCGGGGGGGGGGG
>Ga0209517_10006115_pt1 | contig 15005 bp, 13 predicted proteins | sample PeaSoiMetSII2010_FD_187695 | JGI IMG/M metagenome (GOLD analysis project Ga0209517, IMG submission 187695) | Peat soil microbial communities from Weissenstadt, Germany - SII-2010 (SPAdes) (version 2) | ecosystem: Environmental > Terrestrial > Soil > Wetlands > Peat | place: Germany... | reverse complement strand
GGCATCTCCGCCGCCGAAGTCACCGACGCCATCAACTCCCAGAGCCTGATCCTGCCTTCCGGCACCGTCAAGATCGGCGCGCAGGAATACACCGTCAAACTGAACAGCGCTCCCGAGCTGGCCGCCGCCTTCAACCGCCTGCCGGTCCGCCAGAGCCACGGCGCCACCGTCTATGTCGGTGACGTGGCCCACGTCCGCGACGGCTATGCCGTGCAGACCAACATTGTCCGCCACAACGGCTCGCGTGCCGCCCTGCTCACCGTCATCAAGAACGGCGGCTCTTCCACGCTCGATATCGTGCGGCAGCTCAAGCACATGCTCCCGCGCATCCAAGCCACGCTGCCCCGGTCGCTCAATCTCCGCCTGATGTTCGATCAGTCCCTCTTCGTGCGCGCCGCCATCAATGGCGTTCTCCGCGAAGCCATCGTCGCCGCCATGCTCACCGGACTGATGATCCTGCTGTTCCTGGGAAGCTGGCGCAGCACCATCATTGTCTGCATTTCCATCCCGCTCTCCATCCTCACCTCGCTCGCCATCCTCAACCTGGCCGGCGAGACCATCAACGTGATGACCCTCGGCGGCCTGGCCCTGGCGGTCGGCATCCTGGTCGACGATGCCACCGTCGAGATCGAAAACATCCACCGCAATTTCGGCCTCGGCAAGCCCATTCTGCGCGCCATCCTCGAGGGCGCCATGCAGATCGCCACCCCGGCCTTTGTTTCCACCCTCTGCATCTGCATCGTTTTCGTCCCCGTGATCTTCCTCACCGGCGCCGCGCGCTATCTCTTCACGCCGCTCGCGCTGGCCGTGGTGCTGGCCATGCTGGCCTCCTATCTGCTTTCGCGCACCCTCGTCCCCACCATGGTGCGCTACCTGCTCGCGGCCGAAGCCGGGCGCTACCACGGCGACGAGGGCTTACTGAGCCGCGACCGTGAGGGAGCGGTCCCCAATCTCTTCGCCGCCATTCACCACGGTTTCCAGGACCGCTTCGAACGCATGCGCGACGGCTACCGGTCGCTGCTGGCCTCCGCGCTGGCGCACCGCAAACTGGTGGCCGCCAGCTTCTTCCTGATCTGCGGATCCTGCCTCGTGCTGGCCCCGTTCTTGGGAGAGGACTTCTTCCCGCAGGTGGACGCCGGCCAGATCCGTCTGCACGTCCGCGCGCCTTCCGGAACCCGCATCGAAGAGACCGAGCGCTACTTCGCCCAAGTCGAAAACGCCCTCCACCAGGTGATTCCGCCCGAGGAATTGACGGACATTGTCGATAACATCGGGCTCCCCTACTCCGGCGTCAACCTCGCCATGAGCGACACCGCCACCATCGGCCCGTCCGACGGCGAGATTCTCGTTTCCCTGCGCGCCGGCGAACACGCTTCCACCTGGGGCTATATCCGCGAGCTGCGCACCGTCCTCAGCCGCGAATTTCCCGCGCTCACCTTCTTCTTCCAGCCTGCCGATATCGTGGGCCAGATTCTGAACTTCGGATTGCCCGCGCCCATCGACATCCAGGTGGTTGGACCGCTCGCCAACGCCAAGGCGAATTACGCCCTGGCCCAGCAGATCGAGCGCCGCCTCACCCTGATTCCCGGCGCCGTGGATGTCCATATCCACCAGGTGGTGGACGTCCCCGAGCTCCGCTTCCAGGTGGACCGCACGCGCGCCCAGCAGTTGGGCCTTACCCAGAAGGATGTTGCCGACAGCCTCCTGATTTCGCTCTCCTCCAGCACCCAGATCTCACCCAACTACTGGATCGATCCGCGCAACAGCGTGGACTATCCCGTCTCCGTGATGACGCCCCAGTATCGCGTCGATTCCACATCCGAGTTGCTCCGCACTCCCATCCATGCCGGCATGAAGCCCGCTCCGCAGCTCCTCACCAACGTGGGCATGCTGGGACGCGACACCACCGCATCGGTGGTCAACCACTACAACGTGCAGCCGCTCTACGATATTTATGCCAACGTGCAGGACCGCGACCTGGGCGCGGTGGCCAACGATGTGGATCGCGTGCTCGCCGAGTTCCAGGCCAGGATTCCCCCGGGCAGCTTCGTCGAAACCCGCGGCCAGGTGGCCACCATGCGCAGTTCCTTCGTAGGTCTGGGCATCGGTCTCATTTTCGCTATCGTGCTGGTGTATTTCGTCATGGTGGTGAATTTCCAGTCGTGGCTCGATCCCTTCATCATCCTGATGGCCCTTCCGGGAGCGCTCTCCGGCATCGTGCTCATGCTCTTCGTCACCCAGACCACCCTCAACGTGCCGTCCCTGATGGGTGCGATCATGAGTATCGGGGTCGCCACGGCGAATAGCATTCTATTGGTCAACTTTGCCAATGACCTTCGGGAGACGGGCTCGGACTCGATCTCCGCCGCGCTCGAAGCCGGCTTCACGCGTCTGCGGCCGGTCCTCATGACCGCGCTCGCCATGATCGTGGGCATGCTGCCCATGGCGCTCGGCTTTGGTGAGGGCGGCGAGCAGAACGCCCCGCTCGGCCGCGCCGTGATTGGTGGCCTGCTGCTGGCCACGGTTGCTACCCTGTTCTTTGTTCCGGTGGTGTACAGCGTGCTGCGGCGCACTCCGCCGCGCTACGGAAGAAACCCGGAGTTCGATATATGATTGCCCAGCAACCCGGCGTCACAGGTCGACGTTCGAAGCCGCGGCGCGGCCCGCTGGTGGCCTTTTTCCTGGTGTTGGCGTGTCTCGTGGCGGCGGCCATGATCGGCGGACTCCTGCCGCGGCTCTCCCGCCAGAAGGGCCTGCTGGCCGCTTCGCAAGCCGTCGCCGAGCGCCGGCCTGTGGTCCTCGTCTCGCCGGCGCACTTGGCGACGTCCAAGGACGCCATCGATCTTCCCGGCGATCTTACGGCCATGATCGAGGCGCCGATTTTCTCTCGCGCCGATGGCTACCTCAAGACCAGGCTGGTCGACATCGGCTGGCACGTCAAAGCCGGCCAGCCGATGGCTGACATTGAGACGCCGGAGCTCGATCAGCAGATCAGCCAGGCCCGCGCCTCTCTCGCCCAGGCGCAATCCTCGCTGAAGGAGCTGGAGGCTGAGATCCAGCTTTCCCAGGCCAATCTCGACTTGGCGCGCGTCACCTGGGAGCGTTGGAAGAGTCTCCTCGCCAAGGGCGTTGTTTCGCGCCAGGATGCCGACTCGAAAGAGGCCGATCTGGCTGTGAAAGAGGCCACCACCCGGAAGGCGGAAGCCTCGCTCGCCACCGCGCACGACATGATCCACGCCAGCCAGGCAAGCCTGGGCCGTTTGGAGGAACTGAAATCCTTCGCGCGAGTCACCGCCCCGTTCGATGGCGTCGTGACCGCCCGCGATGTCGATATCGGCACCCTGATCACCGCCGGCAACAAGGAACTGTTCCGCGTTGCCCTGATCGATCCGTTGCGGATTTTCGTGAACGTTCCGCAGACCTTCGTCCAGGACATCGAGAACGGCCAGATCGCCGAGCTGCGCGTCCAGGAGCGGCCCGGACAGGTGTTTCGGGCGCGGGTCACAAACATTTCGAATTCGCTCGATACCAATTCCCGCTCCATGCTGGTGATTCTGGAAACTCCCAATCCCGGCGCCACCCTCTACCCCGGAATGTACGCGCAGGTGCGATTCTCCGCGGCGCGTCCCAAGCCCACCCTACGGATTCCCGGCGATGCCATCGTCTTCGGCACAACTGGCGCCAGCGTGGCGGCCGTCGGCTCCGACCACATCGTGCATTTCAAGAGCGTCACCATCGGCCAGGACCTCGGCTCCGAGGTGGAAGTGACCTCCGGCCTCTCGCCCGGCGACCTGGTCATCTCCAACCCTAGCGATTCCGTCCAGGAGAACGTCCTAGTGGATGTGCGGAATCATAGCCAGTAGGGGAATCGGCTATGATTAGGTAAAGGAGACGCCACCTCCCTTATGACCCCCGACCAGCAGGCCCTCACCAAGCAGGATCTCCGCGAAGCGCTGGATGCCGCCCTCCAGACCATCACCGCCCGGCAGGACGCTACCGACGCGCGCCTGGACGCCGCCGTCAAGACCCTGATCGCCCGGCAGGAGGCAACCATTGAAGCGTTTGCCCACAACCTTTCCGACCTCCGCCGCGAGCTTATGGAACAGTTCGAACGTCTCCAGAACCGAACGGAACGTACCGAAATCAATGTCAGTGCCCTGCTGATGCAGACCGCTGGAATGAGTAGGTCCCTCAGCGTGCTCGAACGCTCGGACGGCCAAACCGCCGCCACCCAGAACGCCCAACAGAGGGCCATCGACGATCTCTACGCTCAAATCGCCGAGCTCAAACGCAGGCTGCTCCCGCCGCAGTGAGAATGCCCTGACCATTCCGCTACTTCTTCGGCGTCGCCGAGCTCTGGGCCTGTATGAATCCGTCCACGTTGCTCTTGTCGATCAGGGTCGCTCCCGTGTCCACGAACGCCGGAACCGGAGACTGAAAATCCTGCGACCAGTTCGTCCCGAGCGATGCCGGAAGATGATGGTGCAGATCGTCCAATGCCTTAATCCCCAGGTATGCCATGGTGAAAGGCTTCTGTCCGATGGTGGCGGTGATCAGCCCTTTCTGAATGCCCTGCAGCGTCCGCTCATCGGTGTCCATGGCCACTACCACCTTCCCCGTCACGTTGTTGCGGCCCAGAACCTCCGCCACCTCGGGACACGCAATCGCCTCCAGGCAGACGAAGGCGTCCGGCTTGGGGCCGTGGTCCAACAGCTCCTGGGTCTTATCGAAAGCGATGCGCGGATCGCCCTTGATATCGATGGTCGCGGCGATCTTGATTTGCGGATAGCCGGCGAACGTGTCGCGGTAGCCGCGCAAACGATCCTGGAGGTTGCCTTGCTCCGGCATGGTGTAGACCACCACGCTGCCCTTGCCCTGGAGCCGGCCGGCCGCGACCTTGCCGCCCATGACGCCGGCCTTGTAATTATCCGTGCCGATGAACGTGAGCCGTTTGCTCGCGGGCGAATCGGAGTCCATGGTGATCACCGGAATCCCCTGCGCGATGGCCGCGTCGATGTCCGGTTGCAGCAGGCCGGGATCGCTTGCCGAAACCAGGATGCCGGATGGTTTTTGCTTCAGCAGATCGAGAAACTGTTCGTGTTGTGCCTTCGTATCGAAGGTTTCAGGCCCGACCATCTCCGCCCGCACCGGCAACTGCCGGGCGGCATGGTTGACCCCCGCGAGGGCCTGCTGCCAGTAAGGCAGCCTGATGTTGGTGGCAATCAGGAAGTACTTCTCTTCCGCGCTGTGCTGGGACCCGCCGCAGCTCAGGAGCGGCAACAGGAAGACCCCGGGAAGAATCGACAAAAGCGGCTTGTTCATGCGCTCCTCCTGTGGGGAGTATACCGCCGTTGTCGCCCGGTCACCACGCCCTGAGGTACTGCGCCGGCGGTTTGAGCTCCACTCCCAGCGCCTTCGCCGCCCGCAACGGAAAGTACGGATCGCGCAGAAACTCGCGCGCCATCAGCACCAGGTCCGCCTTGCCGGACCGTACAATCTCATCGGCCTGTTCGGGCGTCGTGATCAAACCCACAGCGCCCGTCGGAATGCCTGCCTCCCGCCGGATCCGCTCGGCGAACGGAACCTGGTACCCCGGCGCCATCGGAATTTTCTGCTCCAGCGACGTGCCTCCCGAAGAGCAGTCGATGAGATCCACTCCCAGCTCTTTCACCCGCCGCGACAGGGCCACCGATTCCTCGATTGTCCATCCGCCCTCCACCCAATCGGTGGCGGAAATACGCAGAAACAGCGGCAGCCTTTCGGGCCACACCGCACGCACGGCTTGAGCAACTTCGAAGGCGAAGCGGATGCGATTCTCGAAAGCCCCTCCGTACTCATCTTTCCGGTGGTTGCTCAGCGGAGAAAGGAACTCGTGGATCAGGTAGCCGTGGGCGCCATGAATCTCCACCACCTGAAAGCCGGCGCGCAACGCCCGTCCCGCCGCGACCGCGAACGCGTCCACCAGCGATTGAATCCCGGACCTCGACAGCTCTTCGGGCGCGGCGTCCTCCGGCCGGAACGGGAGCGCGCTGGGCGCCACGGGCTGCCATCCGCCCTCGGCCACCGGGATCGTCCCGCCTCCTTCCCACGGCCGCCGCGTGCTGGCCTTGCGTCCCGCGTGGGCAATCTGAATTCCGGCCGCGGCTCCGTGCGCGCCGATGAAACTCGCGATCCGAGCCAAAAAGTCGATGTGCTCGTCCTTCCAGATTCCGTGGTCTTCTGGCGAGATGCGTCCCCGTGCTTCCACCGCGCTGGCTTCCATCATCACCAGGCCCGCGCCACCCACCGCGCGGCTGCCGAGATGTACCAGGTGCCAGTCATTGGCGAACCCATCCACGCTGGAGTATTGGCACATCGGCGAGACCGCGATGCGGTTGCGGAAATGGACATCCCGCACCGCCAGCGGCGTAAACAAGTGTGTCGCGGTAGTACTCATTTGTTTCAGTATGGCAGGCCTGCCGGACTCTTTACGGTAAGCTAACCGCTCTTTACTTCCTTCCGGCCCGCCTCACACGCCATGCTGAATCCATGGGAGTAGAAATGAAAACAATTCTGGGATGGCTGTTGGTAACGGTTGTAACGCAGGCAGCGGATTCGGGGGCGGCTCGCGATTTAAGCAGCCGCGCCTCCGCGCTTTACAACCAGACCCGCTACGCCGAAGCGGAACCGCTGTTTCGGCAGGCGGTGGAGGCTTGGGAAAAACTGGGCCCGGAGGCGGCCCTCGAGCACGCCATCGACCTGCGCAATCTGGGTGCGCTGCTGCGCGCCACGGGCCGCTATGCCGAGGCCGAGCCCATGTTAACCGACGCCCTGCGTCAACTGGAAGCAACCGGCGCGCCTGGCTTGGAAGCCGGCCGCGCGGCGTATAACCTGGCAGCCGTGTATCGCGCGCAGGGGGACCTGGCCAAGGCCGAATCCTTTGCCCTGCGCGCCTCGGACATGGTGGAAAAGCAGCCGGACATCTCCGTGCCCGAGCGGCTGGGCCCACTGCTGGTGCTTTCTTCCATATATATCGAGCAGCGGCGCTTGGGCGATGCCGAAGCCATTTTGCACCCGGCGCTGGACGGCGCCGACGGCCCGCTGGCAGTCGCGGCCTTCGACAACCTGGCCACGATTGCGATCGCCCGCGGCCAGTACGAGCAGGCCGAGAGCTACGCGCGCCAGGCTCTGTACTTTGCGCACCTCGCCCTGCCCAAGGACCATCCCGGCGTGGCAGCCTCGTGGAACAACCTGGGCCAGGCGTGCCGCTTTGAGGGCCGCTACATGGAAGCGGAGGACGCTTATCGTCAGGCAATCGGCATCTGGGAGAACACCTTCGGGCCATCGCATCCCGTGGTTGCCAGGGGCCTCGCGAATCTCGCTGCTTTCTTTCACGAGCGCGGACGCGAAGCCGGCGCTGAACAACTCTACGCCCGCGCCGCCGCTATTCTGGAGCAGGCGTTCGGCAAGAACGATCCTCGTGCGCTGTCGGCCCGCAACGAGCTGGCCGACGTCCTGCGCGCGGAGCGCCGCTACTCGGAATCGGCCAGAATCGAGCGCACCACGCTGGCGGCACTGGAGAAGACGCTTCCACCCGAGGACCCACGCCTGGCGAGGGCACAATCCAATTATGCGCGCCTGCTCCAGGAGACCCCCGGCGCCACCCGCCCGTGCCGCCACTCCGCCTCATGCGAGACGCAAACGCCGCAATAGCTTATCGAAGCGAGGCTCGCCCCGCAGCGGATCGTACGCGGGGTGCACCTTGAGCGTGGTCAAAGGAGACTCTCTCAGGCCGCACCCCTTCTCCAACCATTCGAGCGCCTTCGTCTTGTCACCCATCCCCAGCCAAACCACCGCAAGGCAGGTACTCGGGACGTACCTGGTTTCGGAGAGCCGCTCCAGTTCGGCCAACAATTCACGGGCGCGGCGCCCATCGCCCGCCAGCCCGCACACCTGGCCCATCGCGCCCAGAATACTGGGGACGTCTCCGGCCAGGGAGCGCCCTTTTTCCAGCATGGCGAGCGCTTCCCGATACCTGCCCATCTGCACGTAAGCCCGGCCCATGGACGTGTATGCTTTGTAGAACGTCGGGTCGGCCGCGGCGATTTCCTGGTATCCCGCGATGGCCGCTTCGTACTCCCCGCGCAGCATGAGGATGTACGCGCGGCCTTCCAGGATGATGCTGGAGAGCGGATCGAGCTCGATCGCAATGTGGATCTCGGCGACGGCCTCGTCGAAACGCCCCAGCAGGGCATAGTGGTCGCAAGCCAGCCAATGATGGGCGGTGGCGTAACCCGGGTTGAGCGCGATGGCCCGCTTGTACAGCCGCTCGGCATCCTCCCACTCCCACTCATAAAGCCCGCGGATGAATGCCAGCGAAGCGTGCGGTTCCGCCAGGTCCGGGTCGAGCGCAATAGCGCGCTCGGCGGCCTCCTTGGCGTGGGGCACGCCTTCAGCCGGATGCATCAAGCCGTAGTCCACCAGGAGGCTGTAGGCATCCGCGAGTCCCGCATGTGCCAGCGCCGAATTGCCATCGGCGGCCACCGCGTTCTCGAAGCACCCTACACTTTGTTTCAGGTGCTCCGGCGTGCGGCGGTGCCAGAGGTAACGTCCCTTGAGGTACCAATCGTACGAGCTGACGGTGGTCCGGCCGCGTGCGGCGATAGCGCCCTCCCGCGTGCCGGCCAGTTGCACGCGCAAGGTGCGGACGATGGCGCGCGCGATCTCTTCCTGGATCGCGAAGACGTCCTGCATCTGCCGGTCGAAGGTTTCGGACCATAGGTAGACGCCGGTCTCCGTGTCGATGAGCTGGGCCCGGACCCGCAGGCTCGGCCCGGCGATGCGGATGCTGCCGGTGAGCACGGTTCCCACTTTCAGTTGCTGCCGGATGGCGAGGATGTCCTGTTGCCGGTCGCGCAACTGGGCCGCTGTGTTCCACGCCACTACGCGCATGCCCGGCAGCTTGGTGAGCGCGTGGATCAACTCCTCGGTCAAGCCGTCGCTGAAGTACTCATGGTCCGGGTTGGGGCTGAGGTTGACAAACGGCAGCACCGCGGTGGTGACTACCGCGGGCTCGGCGGGTTCGGGCCCGGCGCGCGGGGCTTCGGCCTTCGCGCGGATTTGCGGCGCGTAACTCCCCTTGACGAAATCAATCACGATGGCGTCCGCGCGGCCGTCGCACTCGTAGTACGCCTTGAGCTTGGACCGCAGCCGGCGCGCTTCCACGCGAACGATTGGGTCCACGCGCGGATCGTAGGTGGGCTTGCGGTCGAAGACTTCGACGCCCAGGAGATATTCCTTCAGCTCGTCGCCTCTGCCTTCGATCGACCATTCCACGGCCATCCGCAGAAATCGGCCCATGCGTTCGGAGCGTGTGAATAGACCATGGGCCAGGATCTTTTCCAGTTGCTGCCGAACCGCTTCGTGGTGGAGGGCGGCCTGTCTTGGCTCAGACACCGATTAGTATTATTCTAGCGTCTTCCGAACGTCGCAATCCGAAACTTGCGGCCGAAGCGGGGGCGCCGGAAAGTCGGCGAAAAGTACCAAGCGGTGGTGAGAGTTTGCCTCGAAAGTCCCGTTACGCACCTGTTACGGACGGTCCTATGCAGGAGCCGGACAGGCGTGATGAAATCGGTGCATGGACGTTGCCGACGCTCTGGTCTTCGCGCTGCTGACGCTGGGCGACCTTACCCTGATCGCGCATTTGCGCCGCGCCCGGAGGCGGCGCATCCAGAAGCAGCGCATGATGCGCAGCCTGGAACTCGCGGTTCAACGCGAGAACGCCCAGCCGGTTGTGCCTCCCAGGCGCTGGCCGGCCTTGCGTCGCGCCAGTTGACGATGGCGCCTACTTCCTCCCTTTTGCCTTTGCCTTGGCTTTGGCCTTGGGTTTTGGCGCCGGCGCCGGCGTCGGCGGCGGATCGTCCGCCACTTCGACCACTTCGACCGCTTCGGGGACTTCGTCCAGTTCCGGTACTTCCGGCAAATCGGGCTCTTCGGCGGCTTTGGCGGCTTCGTCCGGGTTAACCTTCTTCAACACCTCATTGAAGAGCGCGGCCTTCCGTGCATCGACTTTCGGCGGCGGCGCCTGCTCGTGACGGTAGTCGTGATCGCTGTGACAGGTGCGGCACCGGACCTTGGCCGGCTGGCCGTTCACCACCGATACGATCGAGTGGTTCATGACCCGTTTGCAGCGGACGCAAAAGTCGTCGATATCGTCGCCCAGGCGGGGTTCGCGCATAAGTGACAAGGGACCTCCTAACCAGCGGTGGACTGGCCTGCCGGCTCGGGCTCGGAATGCGATGGCTCATCGTGGGGCGGCTCGGCATGCTGCTTCGGCTCGGGGAGTACCCACTGGGCCGGCTCGAAGCCCACATACTTGCAGATGCGGAGACCGGCCGCATCGCTCTCCAGCAGGTCGCCCACCGCGAGCGGCGAGCCCGATTCGCGCAGGAGCCGCCAAGCATCGTACTCGTTAAGGGCGTCGACTTCCCCGCGCTGCTCGTAGTCCCTGGGCTTGAGGGAAGCGCAGCCGGAGACATGGGGAGCCCAACGGAACTGTTGCCGAGGCGAATCCTTCATACGGTAGATCCGATAGAACGGCATCGCTCTACATTGTAATCGAAGTATGCTACCTTGCGCGTAGCCAAACGTGGGGGTGGCCAATCCGTGGCCCGGTGGGAAGCACGGCGATCGTTTTGGCCACAAAACGGTCTCTCGATACCGGACCAAACGCCCGCGAATCGAAGCTGTTGTCGCGGTTGTCGCCCATCAGGTAGTACTCCCCGGGACCAAGGTGGACCGGCGGACAGTTGCGGTACTGGCCTTTTCCCGGCGTGTACGCGGCCCAGTGTCCGTCCTCCATCACCACCGTGGACCCAATGCGATGGCCCGCGGGCACCCAGGCGAAGCCGGCGCTGTCGAGCGGTTCGACGGGCAGCGGCCGGCCGTCGACGATCACGCGGTTCTCGCGCAGTTCGATGGTTTCTCCCGGCAGGCCCACGATCCGTTTGAAGGCCGGGCGGACGACCGCAGGAAGGTATGCCAGGACGATGTCTTCGCGATGTGGCGTTCCCGTGTGAAAGAGCGCGATATGGGAATACGGCAGACGGAAATCGTACGCCGCGCGATTCACGATGATGGTGTCGCGCAGCAGGATCGACGGGGCCGCCGACGCTCCGCTGAGCGAATAGGGCCACAGGTAACTGGGCAAGACGGCCAGTGCGGCGCCAACCATCAGGACCATCCGCCAGTGTCTTTTGAGCCAATGCAACATGTCGTTTATCCTATCGCAGCGAACCTAGCGCGGCGCGGCTCCCGTCCCGTTCGCCGAGGTCGATCCAGCGGCGGATGTTGGCCGCGTTCCAGACGACGGCGTCGCGCAACGAGCCGAGCCGTATCGAGGGCTCGATGCGGACGATTTCGAGCGCGCCGCCGGGGCGCGGCGGCGGCAGAAACGTCCGCAGCAGGCGAAACGGCCACGTGGTGAGGCAATTCACGCCGATGGCGCGGGTGGCGCCCATCTGTTCGGCGGCCCACAGCGGCAGGGCGCCGAGGAGCCCACCGTCAACGTAGCTCTTGCCTTCAATCTCGACGGGCGGGAAACCCAACGGAATGGATGCCGTGGCTGCCAGGTGTTGCCACGTGATCTCCGGATCCCGCACCAGGAAGGGCCGCAGGCGGGGAACTTCGACCATCGTCAGGCCGAACGGCGTGCGCGGCTGATAGCGCGAGAAGAGCTCGCGAGCTTTTTCGTGGAGTGTCTGGGGGAGCGGGCGGCCGAAACGCTGAGGGCCCGCGTGCAGGATTTTCGCGGTCAGCGGATTCATCCAATCGCGTTCCAGGTCGTCGGGAGTGGCGCCGCCCGCGATCGACCATCCGTTCCACGCGCCGGCGGAAGCGCCCACGATGAGATCCGGCCGAAGGCGGCCGCAGAGCGCCTTCCAGACGCCCACCTCCCAGGCGGCGAACATCCCGCCGGCCGAGAGCACCAGTGCGGTGGTCACACCTTAATGGTAGTGGAGCAGGCTTCAGCCTGCCAAGTTTCACGGCAACGGCCGCTCGGGGTCCGACTCCGGATTCGCGCCGGGCCGCCGGGGCAAAGCGTTATACCGACCTGGGTGGACCTCGTACTGCCCATTACAGTGGAGAATTCGAGGCCACCGCGCGCTCCAACTCCGAGCCCAACGCTACTCTTCCCTCCGGCGTCTACCCACAACCAGTCATTCCGTGCAATGTCGGCTCGATTCGAGAAAGCCGTAGTGGAACCGTTCGACGCATTCCAGGACGGCTTCCTTGCAGTTTGACGACCTCAAACAAAACCAGCTTTGACACGACCCAATCGCGCTCCTCCAGATTGTCTGGCGTTATGATTCCCGCCATGTCTTTCACGAATGATGAAGTAGCCGTGACCCGAGTACTTGACGCCGGGCCAGAGGATACGGCTGGAGTACCCTGAGCATGCGAGACGTCAGGTCGCTAAGCGCGACCACGACATTAGTTACCGGCGTTGCGACACGTTATAAGCTCGACGGACAAGAACTGGAGCGGGCTGGGGTCACATACGTGCTGCACAAGGCGGCCAGCCTGGAAGATCGCCGTTCTGATCGCGCACGACACGGAAATCGCCCGGCACGAATAGCCGGCTCGCTAGAAACGCACGAAACGCAGAAGCCAGCCGGTCGACGGCCCATTTGGAAACAGCTTCCAGTGGCCGGAGAACGGCGCTTACGGAAACTGGCCCTTTGCACTGCACCCAGAGTTTCCGTTCCCAAGGCAAACTGTTCGGCAATGTCAACGCTGATTCTTACGATAGGTTGCGCATCGATGTGTTGCTGTACTTTACGACGTACTCCTTGTTGATGGCGTACTCGTCGAAGTACTTGTCCCACATCCCCACCACCACCGCGTCGGTTGACTTGATGTTCGCCATAACGTATTTGAACCGCGCCTCCACGGCATCTTGCCTCTGGCATAACCGGCCGCAGGCCAGGAGCTTGTACACAAAGCACGGCTTCTTGGTCTGTTGGACCACTCTGAGCATCTCCGGCGGATCGCCTGCCACAAAAGCTACTTCTCCGCCGTAGAGGTTCGACCAGCGTGTGGGGGCGCTCTGGGCGTCGCTTTCCTCGTAGGGCCAACCAATTTCCACAGGCAGCATTTCGGGGTTGGACTTGAACGCCTCCAGCCATTCCTTGTGCGTGCGGCCATATTTGTACAGGCAGGTCATGTAGTAATCCACATCCCAGTCCTGCGACTCGATTTCCATGAACGCTTCCGGCCGGTGGCTGGTGACGGCTACCAGCACACCCGTGTCGCGCACCCGCTTGCAGTACTCCCGAACCACGCTGAGCTTTTTCTGCCTCCACCAGGCATCCGTGCCGCTGGCGCCGGAGCCCTGGTGGTGAATGCTGATGACACCGTAACTGGCCATCTGCTTAATGGATTTCCCGGTAGCTTCCCAATTCCCGTCACGGCCAATGTTCGCAGTTCCGCTGCCGCAACCCAGCAGTTTGCCGCCGTGTTCGGCGTTGTACTGGGCGATGCGGTTTCCGGCTTGTACCATGGTGTTAAGGCCCAGTTCTTCACAATGCTTGAGCTGCATGGCGCGCCGTTCGGGCGTGTTCCACTCGCGAGAATCCTGCACCATCTTTTCGGAAAAATGTAACCCAGGGGCGTTAACTCCGATAATCAGGCGGGAAACGTCGTGGTTCCCGATACGCACGGTCGGCATCGGCTCCTTTGACAGGGGGCCCGGGACCGGCCAAGCAGGGCCACGCCCTCCCCCTCTCCCGCCCCGCCCGCCAGCGTCCGGCGGTTGCTGTGCGCCGGCATTGGCCGCGACGCCTGAGACCGCCGCTACCGCCCCGATCTTTTGCATAAAGTCACGTCGGGAGTTCTCGCCCGGCGAACCTGGTTTAGATGTTGAATTCATTGGTGTTCCGCCTCCTTGCAGACATAGTGCCGCCTCGCCCAACGCAAATCGCACAGAGGGCGATGATTCCCGATTTGGCATCAAGGGCGTTCTGAATTATACATCCAATAATCGGTATCGAGAGCCATTTATCTTTTTCTGCACCGATCGACGGCCGGGTTGGATTTGCGTGGGGGAGGTGACGTCAAGTACGAACCGTATGCGAACAAATCCCCTCGCTCGAGCAGGCTGGGCCGGACGGTGGCACTTTCCAGAAACCGCACATATCAGCCACGCTGTCCGTGTGGGCGCCAACCCACTCGTCTTGACTCTCCTGATCAAATGATTTGAAGGCGGGCCAATGCAGGGCGACCACTGACTCCATGAAACGGAAGTGACTCGGGCGCGATTCCGCAGCTTTTGGCAGCGCGGACTTGAAATCGGGATCCCCTAAAACGAAAGCGATCGAAGCAATCCGATCCGCACGCTGGCGGTCGCCCGATCTGGCGCGGGCACCTCCACAGGCTACGCTTTGGCGCGCAGCGGAGAGGGTTCCCCTCAGCGGCGTACGTCCCGGGACGAGGGTAACTGCGAAGCGTCCCATCCGCCGCCGAGGGCTTGGATCAAGGACACGCTCGCGGCCATGCGTCGCGTGAGAATATCGACTACCGACCGTTGATTCTGCAGCAGGCTGGTCTGCGCGGTGATCACCAGCAGATTCAGTAGAAATGTTCAGAGACTGCTGCGCGGCTTTGACGGCCCGGTCCGCGATCGCGGAGGAGGGCGGCATCCACGACGCTGAAGATGGCTGCGTTGGCGCCGATACCGAGCGCGAGCACGGTGGCGGCGACGGCTGTGAAGCCCGGCGCGTTGGCGAGGAGGCGGAGGGCGTAGCGGAAGTCCCGGGAGAGCATGGAGATTGGACGGCGGCGGAGAACAGGGGTTTGGGGGTTAGGGGTTGGGGGCTGGGGTTGTGTGTAGCGCCCGGGTGACGCATATTCTCCGGGTGTGTCAGTTTATTTTTCACGGCGTTGTAAGCTCCTCTGTTTCTGTGGGTTGGGGAGGCGGGTCGAAATCGGGAGACGCATCTGGAGGGTCGTTTTTACAATATGCGTCT
>Ga0209517_10006114_pt1 | contig 15005 bp, 5 predicted proteins | sample PeaSoiMetSII2010_FD_187695 | JGI IMG/M metagenome (GOLD analysis project Ga0209517, IMG submission 187695) | Peat soil microbial communities from Weissenstadt, Germany - SII-2010 (SPAdes) (version 2) | ecosystem: Environmental > Terrestrial > Soil > Wetlands > Peat | place: Germany: Weissenstadt... | reverse complement strand
GCGCTTCGGCCAGGCTCTTCAGGGTTTTTCGCGGCGTGCGATACTGCCGGTCGGCGGCGATCCTCTGCTCTTCCCTTCTGGCCAGTTGTTCGAGATCCGCCCGCCCGCAGCGAAAACCCAGCTTGCGGTAGAACCAGAAGGCGCCGGAGTCTAGAGCTTCATCATTGTTCTGGCCGATCTGGTAGGGATAAACCGAAATGGTCGTCGCCCCCATCAGTGCGCGGAGCGAGCGCAGCGCCTGCGCATAAATCCAGGCGGTTTCGCCCTGGCGGTAGGTGTAGAAGGTGTTGAAGCCGACCTCGATCCATTCGCCGAGCCCGATCGCTTCGATGTAGTTGATGGGAACGCCGTTCTTGAGAGTGAATCCGGCAACGTACGCCCGCAGCGGCAAGCGGCGCGACGGTGAAAGATTCCAGAAATGCATGCCGACGCCACGCCCCAAATCCGCGCGCACCACCGACCGCGGATCGCCTAGCGTAGTGCCGTAGAGTTCGCGGTAGCGGACCAGCATCACCTCACGGATGGTCTCCATGACGCGCTCGCCCTCACGGCGCGAGAGCCGGGTGAAACGCGGCGGAGTTTTCGCCAGCTCCTCGGCCAGCGAGACCTGACTGCGGGTAAGCAGCGGCTCGCTGTGAAAGTAGAATTGTCGCGGGCGGATCCAGTTGCGCGTGCGGGAGAGCTTGAGATTGTTGAGATGCCAGCGGATCGGTATGCGCAGCGAATCGTACAATTCGTCGCGCTCGCGTTCCGGATGTACACGATCGAAGACGGGCAGTTGCTCGAAGCGGCGGATGAACCAAGCCAGGTCTCGCTCACGGCCACGAGCCGCATCCAGCCAGCTTCGCCACGGGATGTTCGCTTCCACGTCGGAATCTTCCCGCAGCAGCGGAATGAACCGCGGCCAGGTCTGTCCCATGGCGCGCTCGGCGTCATAGTCATTCCAATAATCGTCCCCTGCGATCTCCACGTTGCGGGGAATGCGGTCGGCCAGCCAGCGCGCGGCTGTGAAATTGAGCGTGTCCTGCATGGTGGTGCCGGCGATGCCGGAGGTATCGAAGTCATCGAACACCGACATGTCTCGGCCAAGGTCGCGAATCTTCCCGATGCGCTGGTGAAATGTATTCAGCAGTCTTTCGATGTGGGGAACTAGCGATCGTGCTTGCGGGAAGGCGCGGAGAAAAAGCAAGGCTTCGTGAAAACGGAGCAGCGCGTGCGCATCTTTAAAGTCTTGCGCCGAAATCTGACCAAGCAATGCTTTCGTTTCCGCGGCCGCACCCCGGCCAAACTGGCCCTTGGCAGTTTCGAGGCGGGTGAGGAGATCGTCGAGCGTTGGCGGCATGAGTTGTCCGGGTGGTTAGTGTAGCGCAGTTAGTCAAGAACCCACCCTGACGTCGCAAAAAGTGCGACGTTTAGGATGGGGCACCCGCAGGATCCGGGGACCTGGCGGACCCTTTGCGCCCTTCGCGGATCCTTCGCGAACTTTGCGGTTGAGATCTTTTGCCGCAAAGATCGCAAAGAACCGCCGCGAAGAACGCTAAGACAAGAACGTACCGCCGGTTGCACCTCCCCACAATCTAATCCGGCAGCTTGCGCTCTCCAGTGATTGAAAACTTCCCTTCTGCCTGCGCCGCACTGGTTCCGGGCTGGCCGCCGCCCACGCTGACGCGATAGTCGCCGGGCACGATCACCCGCAATCCAGCTTCGTTCACCATGCTCAGGTCGCGCGGATCGAGCGTGAAGCTCACGTGCGCGCTCGCTCCCCCAGCCACATGAACCCGGGTGAATCCGCGCAGAGCGCGCAGTGGCGCTCCCGGAACGGAGGGAAACATCAAATAAAGTTGGGCCACTTCGTCGCCATCGCGCTGGCTCGCGTTGCGCACGTCGGCCTCAACCGTGAGCGGATCGCCAGCCTTCAGATTCGCCGCAGAAACTTTCAGGTTGCTATAAGCGAACTGAGAATAGCTGAGTCCGAAGCCGAACGGATAGAGCGGCTCTCCATTGAAATACCGGTAGGTGCGGTTCTTCATGGCGTAGTCTTCGAACGCGGGCAACTGGTCGGTACCTTTGTAGAACGTCACCGGCAGCCGTCCGGCGGGGTTGTTCGCGCCCGCCAGCGTTTCCGCGACGGCCTTTCCTCCCTCTTCGCCCGGATACCACGCCTCCAGAATCGCGTTGGCGTTTTCGTTCGCCCAATTCACCGCCAGGGCGCTGCCGTTCATGAGCACCACGATCAGTGGCTTCGTTTGCGCCTTGACAGCTTTGAGCAGGTCCTCTTCCTCTTGCGGCAGATCGATCGAGGTGCGGTCTCCGCCTTTGAAGCCGGGAATGTCCACGCTGCTTTCTTCGCCTTCAAGGTCGGCGTTGATGCCTACGACCGCAATCACGACATCGGCGTCTTTGGTAGTGGCGAGAGCGTCCGGCAGCGGAGCCTCTCCCGGAGGAGTCCAGATCAGTTTGGCGACAGCGCCGCCACCTCCCTGAAAATATTCGAGCTTGACCGCGTATTTGCGGCCCTCTTCCAGCGGAACCGGGAGAGTTTTCGTGGAAGGCGCGTGCGAGCTCCAATCCTCGACGATCAGTTTGCCGTCGAGCCAGAGCCGGTATCCATCGTCGCCGGTAGCGCCCAGTTGGTAATTTCCGGACTGATCGGGAGTCAGGAAACCGGTCCAGCGGACGGAATAATTTTCCCGGCCCAGACCCGGCGCCGGGCTTGAGTCATTGAAGTCGAAGTTCACCTCGGCATCGGTGCGAGTCACGACTGGCGCACCCTGCAGTTCCGTGCCCTGGAAATACTCGCCCTTGAGGCCGGGATGTCCGTCGGGCGTCGATAGAGCTGAACCGGGAACCGCCTTTCCACCACGCAGAAAAGCCGTGCCCGGCGCGAAAGTCACCGTGGCGCCCGTGAACTGCTGCCGGATTCCGTCGAGCACAGTGGTGGAACGGGAGGGAATGCCGTTGTAGTTGCCCAGCAGCACGGTCGGTGAATCCGCCAGCGGGCCCACCACGGCAATCTTCTTTACGGTGGGGTTCAAGGGCAGGATCCCGTCGTTTCTCAGCAACACCATGGTCTCACGCGCGATGGCGAGCGCGAGCTGGCGGTGAGGTTCGCTGTCGTTTTCGCTGAAGGGCGTTTCGGCATACTTGACCATTTCCGGAGGATCGAACATCCCCAGGCGCATACGGGCGCGCATCAGGCGCTTCACCGCGACGTCGAGTTCCGACTCTTTCAGCAAACCCTTCTGCACCGCCGCTACGTAATGCGAGTAGTCGCTGCCGTTGCATTCCAGATCCATCGAGTGCTTGATAGCCGCGGCTGCCGCTTCGGGCAGCGTCGCCACGAAATGATGTCCTTCCTGAATGTCCTCTACCGCGCCGCAGTCAGAGACCACGTAACCCTGAAACTTCCAGGCACCGCGCAACTGGTCTTCGAGCAGGAAGGTGTTGGCGCAGGCGGGCTCGCCGTTGATCCGGTTGTAGGCGCACATGACCGAGCCGGCCTTGGCTTCGGTAACCGTGGCGCGGAAGGCAGGCAGATAGGTATCTTCTTCGTCGTGGCGCGACACCACGATGTCCATGTTGTGGCGCGCAGGCTCCGGACCGCTGTGCACGGCGTAATGCTTGGGCGTCGAGATCACGCGATAGTACTTGGGATCATCGCCCTGCATGCCGGTGACAAAGGCCACGCCCATGCGCCCGGTAAGGAAGGGATCTTCGCCGTAGGTTTCCTGGCCTCGTCCCCAGCGTGGATCGCGAAAGATATTAATGTTGGGCGCCCAGAAATCCAGGCCGACGCCGGTGTCGTTGCCGTGGCGAATGTCTTCCTGGTGTTTGGCGCGAGCTTCGGTTCCAATCACTGTCGCCATTTCATGAATCAGCGGCGTGTCGAAAGTGGCAGCCAGCCCGATCGGCTCCGGAAAGACGGTGGCCGTGCCGGCGGCAACGCCGTGCAGCGCCTCGGTCCACCAGTTGTAGGCAGGAACCTTCAGGCGCGGAATGGCCGCCGCCAGATGCACCACCTGCGAGGCTTTCTCCTCCAGCGTCATGCGCGAAACCAGATCATCCACGCGCTGATCCACCGGCAGATTGGGATCGAGATACGCGGGCGTCTGCGGCGCAGCAGGAGCGGCAGCGGCTTGTTGGGCGAAGGTTGGAGTGGCCAGGAAAATTGCGCCGAGGATGAAAAATGCGGTAAGGCCAAGACGGAACAGGGAGCGGATCAAAAGAACCTCCTTAAATATTGCGACACGGTTAGCCTGCATTATTCACGAAGCTGCTTTGAAAGGGCGCGGCTTCCAGCCGCGCCGTCGTGGTGCACCCGAAAATTGGGGCTTCAGCCCCTGGGGACGAACGGGTTGCCATCTTCATTTCCGACACACACGGATGTCTCCAAACGACTCACCCTAGCGGCTAAAGCCGGCGTTACCTTTGCCCTTGTCGGCGCGGCTGGAAGCCGCGCCCTTTCAAAACCGTAGCAACCACCAATCCCGACAGCTCATTTCACTCTCCGGGACGCGACCAGAATCCGCGTCCAGGGCTGATCGTCGAGGCGGCTGATTTGCACCCCGGGATGGTTGTGGGTTGTATCGTGAATGAACTGGCCGTCGCCGATATACATGCCGGTGTGAGTGATATGTTTCGCCGACGAACCAAAAAAAAGCAGGTCGCCGGGCTGAAGATCCTTGCGGTCCACGGCCGTCACCCCGCTCCAGGCTGCCTGCAGGTCGGCATCGCGCGGCATTTGAATGCCGCGGCTGCGCACCAGCATCTGGGTGAAGCCGGAGCAATCGTAGCCGAAGGTGGAGCGGCCGCCCCATAAATAGGTGAGGCCGAGAAACCGCTTGGCCAGTTCAATGGATTCGGGAATGGTCAACGGCTTGGGGTCGGCGACGACATCGCCCGCCCGCACCCACTCCTTGCGCATGTCGGGCAGGCGGACGTGCAGCCAGCCTTCATCGTCGCCTTTCCCTTCGGCAATCACTTCCAGGCGCGTTTCAAACGGAACCGTGATCACCGGCTTGTGCCGCGTGACGTCGGTCTCGTGATAGACATTGGCGAACAGGCTCTCGACCTGAACCACATTTCCCGAAGTGGCGTAGCCTGATCCGCTCAGCACCAGACGCAGATAGCGGCTGGGAGTCCATCCCTTGTAGTGATCGTCGGTCTGAATTCTCGACCATTCTCCGTGCGCCACCAGCAGCTTTACGTTGCTGCCGTAAAGAGCTTGTGAAACTACGTCCTTCTGGTCGCTCGGCCCGGAATACATGTTGGCGACGGGTACGACCACGACATGCACGCTGGATTTCGCAAACAGGCCGGGAGTGGCGAGCAGGGCGAGCAGCGCAGCCCCTGCGAAAGGAATCCGCGTGAAGCGAAACTGGGCGGCAAGAAAATGTCGTCTTCGATCCGCCGGCTTGGGCGTTACGGCTGGCGCCTGGAACATAAACACCCCGAACAATGACGTGAAATCCTGAACCGGAGATGGTACCGGAAGAGAAGCCCCGCCCGCCAGCGGTTGTGATCACAGAAACCGGAGAGAACAGAACTTGGCCCTGCGACGGACGAAGTTGATCAAGACTGCTTTGCAGATCGCGATGGCGCGTCGAGGACTTCGCGCACCTTGGCGGCAAGAGTTGCGGGCAGAAAAGGCTTTTGCAGGAAGAAAAGTCCCTCGTTCAGCACGCCGTGGTGGACGATCGCATTCGTGGTGTAACCCGACATGTAAAGCACCTTGATCCGAGGCCAATGCTGGGCCACGCGGCGGGCCAGTTCCGGGCCGTTCATCTTCGGCATGATCACGTCGGTCACTAGCAGATCGCACTCCGGTGTGCGCTGGATGACACTTTCCAGTTCTTCCGCCTTCGTCACCACCTCGACGACGTATCCGCGAGCTGTGAGGATGTCCAGCACCAGGCCCCGGAGATGTACATCATCTTCCACCAGCAAAATCCTCTCCGAACCGTGCTTGTGGTCGGTCCTTTCAGCAGGAGGCGCGGCCTTCTCGACCTCCGCGTCCACCCGCGGAAAGTAGATCTTCACGGTTGTGCCATGGTTCAGTTCGCTGTATACCTCGATCGATCCGCCGCTTTGCTTGACGATGCCGTAGACCATGGGCAAGCCAAGACCGGTCCCCTTCCCCGGTTCCTTGGTGGTGAAAAACGGTTCGAAGAGGCGGGCCTGTGTTTCCGGGCTCATGCCTGTGCCGCTGTCGCTGACCGCGAGAAAAACGTACCGCCCGGGGCTTACGTACTCATGCTTTCGAGTGTAGTTCTCACTCAGTTCGACGTTTTCGGTTTGAATGGTCAGCTTGCCGCCACTGGGCATGGCGTCACGCGCATTCACCACCAGGTTCATGAGCACCTGTTCGATTTGACCGAGATCGACCTTCACCGTGCCCAGATCGGCGGCGAGCACGGTCAGGACCTCGATATCTTCACCGATCAGGCGGCGCAGCATCTTTTCGACGTTGCGCACGATGTCGTTAAGACTCACGCGTCGCGGCTGCAACACCGTCCGGCGGCTGAAGGCGAGCAATTGCCGCGTCAGGGCCGCGGCACGGTCCGCCGCCGCCTTGATCTGTTCGGCTTCGTAATGGAGTGGGTCGGAGGGGGCGGTGCGCGCCAGTTGCATGGTGCTGTATCCGCTGATAACGGTCAGCAGATTGTTGAAGTCGTGGGCGACGCCGCCGGCCAGGGTACCGACCGCTTCCATCTTCTGGGCCTGACGGAGTTGGGCCTCAAGAGCGCGCCGTTCGGTGAGGTCCGAGATGAATCCGACGACCCGAACCACCCGGCCGCTCGCGCCCCGAACCGCCCGCCCCTGCTCCCACAAGATGCGGTAGACGTTGTCCTTGCGGCGGACACGATATTCGAATTCGATGGCTCCGCCCGTGGCTACTGCCGAGTTGCGTCTCTCGCGATAGTGAGCCACGTCGTCGGGATGAATCAGCGCGAGCCAGGATCGTGCCTCGCCAGAAAGTTCTTCCGCGGAGTATCCCAATACCTTCTGCACGCAGCCACCCAGCGTGACGTGACCCGATTCCGGATCTGACTCATAGATGATCTGTCCGCTGGCTAATACGGCGTCATCGTAGCGGCGCTTCCAATCTTCAATGGCGATGTTGGTCAGCTTGCGTTCCGTGATGTCCACCAGCGTACCTTCCAGGAGTTCGCTGCCGTCGGGCTGTTCTTCGATGTTTGTATTTAGCACAACCCACATGGGCGAGCCGTCCTTGCGGCAGAAGCAGACTTCCTGGGGCGCGGACGCGCCGTCGCTGCGCCGCATGACGATCCAGCGGTCCCGTTCCTCCGCGCCCCCGAAATACAGCTCGTGCATCGGGATGCGCATCATTTCTTCGCGGGAATAGCCGAACATGCTGGCCGCAGCCGGATTGCAGTCCAGCAGCTTCCCCTCGAGCGTGCTGCGAAAAACACCGGCCATGTTGCGTTCGAACAGGGAGCGGTATTGCTGCTCTTTGGCGTGAAGAGCTTGCATGGTCAGCCGCTGCCGCCGCTGGGTCACCGCCAGACGGGTGTTAAAGAGGATGATCGAGAAAATCAGGCCAAACAGGCCCAGGAAAATCTGCTCCCGCACGATTTGGCGATATTTCACCAGCAGCAATACGGGAAGGATGAGCGATGGCAGGTAAACGAAGCTTACCCGCGCTATCCCTGGAATCTGCAGCGCCACGCTCTCCTGTTTCAGCGGTTCCCGCCAGAGAGTGGCCGCCAGCGCGATCAGGCAGAAAGGAATGGCCCACGCCAGGTCGTACCATGCGGTTTCTGGAGCGTCGGAGAGTGACTGGGCGCGATTGCCGATCCAGGTTGAAGCCGCATAGACGCCCATCGTCATCCCCACTGGCAAATAGAGTCGCCGGACGGAAGGGGACCGGGTGAGGATGGCGCGCGTCAGCAGTCCTGCGGTCAAGAAAATGTTGCGCCACGGGAGCAGTCGGTCCTCCACGGGGCTCACTACCTGCTCGCCGTAAGTAAGCAACGGAATGTAAATGACGAAAAGATAGACGACGAGGGTCAGTCCCAAAATCTGGGTCGCGTCCAGGACCCATTCCCAGTTGATCGCGCCCCGGAAGTCTTCATCCGATAGAAACACCGCCACAAACATGGGCGCGGCAGAAAGGAAGAAGAGCATGAGCGGGACAATGCCGAAGGGAGCGTTCACCAGATAGTAAGACTCATAGAAACGAAGGCAGGCGGCCAAGAACCATGTACCGAAAGCCGTCCCGGTAAGGTACCAGAATGGCCGGGCGATTCCGTCGGACCGGCTGCCGCTGAGAAAACAGACAACCGCCGTGAACAACGCCGAAGCGACCTTGAATATGTCGGACCACATCTCGACTTTCGGGGAATGTCCGAAAGCAGCGAGAAGTGCTATGTGGGCGATCAGCAGCAGAAGGGCAGCAAGGGCTAACCGGGGAAAGCGCGTACGAGTTGAGGCTCGCAAACTTCGACTGAAATCCACGTGCATCTAGGTTACTGCAATCTATCGTCTGGCGGACTTAGTCGCGTTGGGGGCACGCGCCGCCATTTTCGGAACGCTAGATTATACACGCGCCCGGAAGCGTAGCAACGACGGGGTAGCACGTCTGGTAATAGCTCAGTTTGAATTATGACCATCTTCACCTTTCTTCGATGGCGTCATCCCGAGCGCAGCCGTCCCTCAGGCGGAGCGAGGGATCTCGCGCGGGGCGTCTCCTTAGGGGAGAGGAAGGAGCCTGGCGAGTCAATGAGAACCGGCCTGCGGCAGCTTCGGGCGCGAGCGGCAACGCGCTGTCAGCGCGTCGCCGCTCGGAGGACCCTTAGAAGCTGATTTTCACGGCCAACTGCGCCTCCCGCGGTCCGATGGGCCCCATGCCGGTAAGTATCCCGAAGCTGGGATCGCCCACATTCAGCGTGCTGCTGCCGTACGGGCCAGGCGAACCCATGCTGAACGTAGGATGGTTGAACGCATTCTGGGCCTCGAGACGCAACTCCAGGTGAATGCCTTCATGCCAGTTGGACAGCAGGAACTCCTTGATCAACGACAAGTCGCTTGCAAACAACAGCGGCGTCCGAACGTCTGCGATCGCCCGGCGTGTATTGCCCAGAGTGAATGGGGTCGGAACATTCAGGACATCCCCGGGTACCGTATTCCCGTTGCTATCTGTAGTCGGTGCTGTTTTCGGATCGGCAAAGAACTGGTCTACCCAATCGTGACCATAGTTGCGTCTCAGCTTGCCCGTCATATTGGGCCGCTGCCCGCCGTACGTGGGTATCGCTGTTCCACCGCCGGTAACCGTCAGCGCCAGCGGCCGCCCGCTGGCAATCTGCCAGATTCCGTTGGTCCTCCATCCCCCCACAATGGCGTCCAGCACACGCGGCATGTTGCCGAAAAATGTTTTGCCGCGCCCAAACGGGAGGTTGTAGCTATAGCTGAATTTCAACACTGACGGAATGTCGAAGGTCGAGAGGCTCCGCTCCAGCCACGGCTTGTTGGGATCCTGCTGGCTGCTGAAGCTCCCCGTCCACGACACGTTGTCGTCCGAGACGGAGGAGTCGTCAATCGATTTCGACCACGTGTAATTCACCAGGAATTCGAGGCCGTTGCTGAAGGCTTTTTTGGCCGTGAGCTGCAGCGCGTGATAAGTGGAATTTGCATTTAACGTATCGTCAGTCGAAATCCCGCTGAATTGCGGGTAGGGAAGCTCCAGCTGATAGCCCGGGATCGTCGGCGCAGCCAGGGTGTAGTTGGGGTTGGTAATGATGCTCGGGTAAAAGGGATTGGCCACGGAGTTATTGAGGGCGGCCATCTGCGGCGTATTGCCGGCGTATTGCTCTACCCAAGGCCCCAGGATATCAAAGTAGTAGCTGGAACCAGAGAACGGAAGATAGGTTCCCTTCTTTCCCAGGTAATCCGCGCTGACCACGACGTTCCACGGCAGTTGCCGCTCGAGCCCGAAGGTCCAGCTTTGCTCCTGGGGGCTGCGGTTCGCGGCAGCAGTGCGCAGCGGACCGTTCGCCCCAGAGCCAACATCGTTCAACAGACCCAGAGAGCTCCCTGGTGCCTGAATCAATCCGTTAGGGAAGGGATTGTTCAGGTGCAGGTAGGGCGTGACGCGGTCGCTGTTGTATGTGGTGACCACATTCGTGTACTGGTCGAAACCCGCGTTGCCCCAGGGCACAACTCCGCTGGCGCCCGACCGGGACTGGCCGTAATAAATGCCATAGCCTCCCCTCACCACCATTTTCGGAGAGAACTGGTAGGCGAAGCCGAAGCGCGGCTGGATGTTGCTCCAGTCCGTTATGTAATTTGTGCGCTGGCTCGGCGAGGCAAAGACTTCGCCGCCCAGCAGTGCACGCGTAACAGGCTGGCTGGTGAGCGGGTCGGTGTACGAAAGCTTCCCCCCGTTCAGCGGGTTGACCGCATCCGGATTGAACCAGTTCTGATGGTTGAACTTGTCGGTTCGCGGCAGGGACACGTCATAACGCAAACCCAGGTTCAAGGTCAGCTTGGGGGTTACCTTCCAGTTGTCTTGACCAAACCACGCGTACTGGTAGTTTTGAGTCGCGGGTTGGAACTGGATTTCGTAGTAGCCGCTCATCTGGCCCATCAGAAAGCTGGCCATGGCATCGCCACCGCTCGAGTTGTTCTGGTTAGCCGTGTCCTGGCAGTTCGTTGTGATGCCCGGTTGCGAGCACAGTGAACTGCCGACGTTACTAAAATTGAAGTAGCCCAGCGGGGCGTTGGTCTGGATGTAATTCTGCTGATGCAGGCGGCCCTCGAATCCGAACTTCAATTCATGAGGACCGTGGATCTTGCTCAGCAGGACTGTCAATTGACCGGTGTCCTGCCCCTGCTTGTAGTTGCCATAGGGATCATTTCCCGCATTGGTAAAAGCCGCCCCAACATAATCGCCAATGAACATGGCCGGAACCCCGTTGAAGCCATTCGCCTTCAGATACTCGGGGAAGCCCAAAGTTCCCAGAGGATCGGGATTCAGGCTCGAGTTGTATGCGAGTCTATGGAAGGCGCCGCGCGTGAACCCAAGCGTGGTGGTCAGCAGCAAGGTAGGACTGAAGCTGTAGGCATCGTTGAGCGTGAACGCGTGCGAGGTGCTTTTATCCGCTCCGTGTCCACAGGGATCGACGAGGGTCTTGAAGCAATCCAAGCCAATGCTGGAACTCCATTGTTGGGAGTACCTTCCACTGAGCAGGTTTTTGTCGTTGAAGCGGTGGTCAATCTTGATGTCGAACTGGTCATTGGGGCTACGACTGGCCCCCGAAGTGATCCAGTTGTTATACATGCCGCCTGCCGCCTGGTTGTTCGCAGTCGGGAACAGACTCAACACCTTCTGCGCCACGGGATCAATCAGATTGCCCTTGACGCCCGGCGCGGGTTCGAGATTCGCCGGCAGGTTAGGACTGCCAGGACTGGCATAACCGGCAATATTGTTGAACGGGATGAACGCGCTGCGCACGGGTCCGCCGTCAGCGGTGTTGTATGTGAGACCGGAATAAGGATCCCAAAGCTGCCCGGCCGTGGCGCTGCACAGCCCCTGGACATTGAACGTCCCGCCGTTCGCCGCGCAGATTTCGCCGAAATCTCCGGCTCGCTCGTTGGTCGTGCCATTTGTGCCGTCGCCCGGCACGCCCGCCGTGTGGGTCTCCGGGTTGCTGGAGCGCACTCCCTCATAGTCGAAGAAAAAGAAGGTCTTGTTCTTGAAGATGGGTCCGCCAATCGTGCCCCCAAAGTTATGTCGGTGAACCTGAGGGATGGGAACCCCGCCGCGATCGTTGAACCAGTCGTTCGCGTCCCCGATCGTGTTGCGGATGAAGTCATAGACGCTGCCATGGAAGCTGTTGCTGCCCGAGCGCGTCACCATGTTGACCACTGACGCCCCGGAAAAGCCGTACTCCGCGCTGAAGTTCGACTGCTGCAGTTTGTACTCCTCCACCGCTTCCGGTGAGGGAAGGTACGTCACGTTAGTGATGCCGCCATTCGGTTCGAAGTTGGTCGCGCTGGCGCCGTCCAACAGAACGTCCGCGCCGGACGAGCGGCTGCCGTTGATCACAAAATTGGTGCCCGTGCAGCCTTGCACCTCCGAACACTGGTCATCCGCGTCCGTCACGCCCGGCGCCAGATAGGTCAGGTTCATCACACTGCGGTTAATCAACGGCATATCGTTGATGAACCTGCGGTCGATGACTTGCCCGGTCACCGCATCTTCGGTAGCGATCGTGGTCGTTTGCGCTTCGACTTCGACCTTCTCTGCCGCCGCGGCTACCCTTAGAGTCAAATTGGCCGTCGGGTTTTCGCTGACATTCAACTTGATGTGGGTGCGGACCGTCTTCTCAAACCCCTTCATCTCTGCCGTCACGGTATACGATCCGGGTGGAATCGAAGCAAACAGGTACCGCCCTTCGTTGTTCGATGTGGTCGTGAACTGGTATCCCTTCTGCTCGTCCAGAAGGGTGACCTTTGCCCCTTGCACCACGGCGCCGGTGGCGTCGGTAAGCCCGCCGCTTACCGTTCCGAAGTAGCCCTGGCCGAACAGTAGGGCGGGCAGCAGGACGATGATGGCGAGGGTGAGAGTTTGCGCGGGTGACAGCTTGAAAGATGCGCTGCGAACTCTGCCGCGAAGCATTCCGAGGGATTGACTCACGTTGCGCCTCCTTGATTCGGATGACAAACGATTCGGATGACAAACGATCCGGACGACAAACAGGACGGGAGGTTCGTGCTGTTACCGATCCCGTCCGAAGACTTTCCTGTCTTGCAACCACATCCGCTCCCTGATCGGGCTGCGGAGGGGAAACCCCTATTGAATCGTTTTATTACACACCTTCGCCGTCACTATGGAAAAGAGGAGGTACAACTGTCAAGTATTATTGTTGGCTGGTCCCGGTCGAGGAGATGGGTGGGGGCGTAGGTCGAAGCCGGATCATCGACACGTCAGTCACCGAAGTGTCCTGTTATCAACACTTATTTCCGAATAGCCAGTCCCTCAGTCGCTGCTTACGGGTAGCCGGGTTTGGGCTGGCAGCTTCCGTCAACTGGAGCAATCGGACCCTCACCTGCAACCCTCCCGCCGGTGTGGTCGCCAAGTTCGTGTGGAAGTGAGACGGGATCCCAAGGAGGCGAGCGCCATTCGTGTCATGCCGCTTCTCCGGATACTGTGTTATTCACCTGGTGACTGGCAGCGCAGTCTGTGGCTGCGAAGTGGGACAATAGGGCGTCGTCAAGTTGCGGCTCTACCCCTCGGAGGAATCACGTGAGCTCCATAAACAAATTACTCGTTGATTTTTTATTGATTCTTATGCTGTCAACCACTGGCATCGCCAATAAGGTCAACACCGATCTGTACGTTGCGACCAACGGCCAAGATTCAAATCCCGGGACAATTGAGAATCCCCTGCGCACCATCCAACATGCAGCCGACATCGCGAAACCGGGGGACACGGTTTATGTTCGGGCGGGCAGCTACTGCCAGCAGTTGGCAGTCAAAGTCTCGGGGAACGCGCAGCAGGGGTTCATCACGTTTCAGAGTCAGCCGGGTGAGCGCGCGGTTCTCGACGGCGGATGCCTGACGCCGCCGGAAGGCGAAAGCAGCATGGTGCAGATGAACAACGTGAGCTTCGTGCGCGTGCAGGGCTTCGAGATACGCAACTATCGGACCAGCGACTATCGCAGCGTCCCGGGCGGAATCCGCGTATTCGGCGGCGGTTCCCACATCGAAATCCTTCATAACGAGGTGCATCACATCGAGCAGAACTCCGATCGCCGGTTGCGTCCGGGCAGCGGGGCCAACGGCTTTGGGATTGCTGTCTACGGCACCGACGCCACCACTCCGATCAGCGACCTGGTCATCGACGGCAATGATGTGCACCATCTCAAGACGGGCTCAAGCGAGTCGGTGGTGGTGAACGGCAATGTGGCTGGTTTCCGGATCACGAAAAACTCGGTGCACGACAACAACAATATTGGAATCGATGTGATCGGCTTTGAACACACCGCGCCGGACCCGGCCGTCGACCGGGCGCGCGATGGAGTGGTAAGTGAGAACTCGGTGTACAGCATTACTGACAGAGGCAATCCAGCGTACGGCGGGACCCCTGATTCCGACGGCATCTACGTGGATGGCGGAACTCGAATTCTGATTGAGCGCAACCTCGTGCATGATGTGGACTTCGGCATTGAACTGGCCAGCGAACACCGCGTGGGGAGCACCAGCCACATCATCGCGCGAAATAATTTGATTTATTCCTGCCATGCTGCCGGATTCAGCATTGGAGGTTATGACTTGAAGCGCGGAACCACCGAGGACGTGGTCATCGTGAATAACACTCTCTACAAGAATGACACCTGGAAAACCGGCCAAGGCGAGTTCCTGATGCAGTTCTACATGCGCAACAATGTCTTCAAGAACAACATCGTTTATGTCGGCGAGCACGGACGAGCTTTGGCCAGCAGGTCTGGGCGTATGGAGGGCGGTGCTCCAACCGTGACCATGGATCACAACATCTATTACTTTCCGGCGGGCTCAAAAGCGGCAAAATGGACTTTCGACCAGAAAGATTTTTCCACTTTCGAGGAGTATGTTTCGGCAACCGGCAATGATCAGAACTCCCGGTTTACCGATCCGCGATTTGTAGACGCTGCTTCAAATAACTTCCATCTGGAGCCAGACTCCCCGGCGCGAGACGGCGGGGATAATCTGGGAACCCCAATCATTGGTGATCAGGACCTTGACGGCCGGCCCAGGCTTAAAGGAACGAAAATCGACATCGGTTGTTATGAGACGCCGCTCCACGCAATGTGAACGTGGAACGTCAACGGCGAATACTGTGGAAGGCTGTGCAAAAAGTGACTCACTTTTGGTGCAAAGAAAAAAGGATCAATGCATTATGAGAGAGCGGCCCGTATATATGCGGCAATGGAGGCAACGCAGACAGGAACAGATAGGAAAATCGGATAAAGAATGGCACTTTACCTTGAGGGAAAGACTCCGT
>Ga0209517_10006113_pt1 | contig 15010 bp, 10 predicted proteins | sample PeaSoiMetSII2010_FD_187695 | JGI IMG/M metagenome (GOLD analysis project Ga0209517, IMG submission 187695) | Peat soil microbial communities from Weissenstadt, Germany - SII-2010 (SPAdes) (version 2) | ecosystem: Environmental > Terrestrial > Soil > Wetlands > Peat | place: Germany... | reverse complement strand
GATCGAACCGGTCTTGGACCCGGCTGGCACGGTGATTGGACTCACCGGCGCCAGTATGGACGTCACCGAACTCCGAGAAGCAAATGAAGCGTTACGCGAAGCCAAGAGAAAGCTCACGGAAGAAAATTTATCTGGAGCAGGAAATCGATACGCAACTGGGGCTCGGAGAAATCATCGGAGAGAGCAAGGCCTTGCAAGCGATGATGGAGCAGGTGGGAAAAGTGGCGGCCAGCGATGCCACCGTGCTGCTGCTGGGCGAAACGGGGACCGGCAAGGAACTGGTGGCGCGAGCCATCCACCAGCAGAGCCGCCGCGCTGACAACAGTTTCATCAAGGTGAATTGCGCGGCGATTCCGTCGGGACTGCTGGAGAGCGAGTTGTTCGGCAATGAGAAGGGCGCATTCACCGGGGCGGTGAGCAAGAAAATTGGACGACTCGAGCTAGCCGACAAGGGTACGCTGTTTCTGGACGAGATTGGGGAGATTCCGCTGGCGTTGCAGCCGAAGCTGCTGCGGGTATTGCAGGATCAGGAGTTCGAGCGGCTGGGCGGAATCCACACGCTGAAGGTGGACTTTCGTTTGATTGCGGCCACGAACCGCGATTTGGCTGATGCCGTGCGTGAGAAAGAGTTCCGCAGCGATTTGTATTACCGCCTGAACGTGTTTCCCATCCGCTTGCCCCCGTTACGGGAACGGCGGGAGGACATCCCCTTACTAGTGGAACATTTTGTGCAGAAGTTCTCTCGGCGGATGAACCGGTCCATCACCAGCATTCCCAAGAGAATCATGGATGCGCTGATGGGGTGGGAGTGGCCGGGGAACGTGCGGGAGTTGGAGAATTTTATCGAGCGCTCGGTGATTCTGACCCAAGGTTCAGTGTTGGTGTCGCCGTTAAGCGAACTGAAGCCCATGACCCCGACGGAAGAAGAAGTCGTGGATGAAAGTCTGGAGGCGGCGGAACGCGACCATATTCTGCGCGCTTTGCGGGAGAGCCACGGACAAATCGGCGGCCCCAGAGGCGCAGCCATGCGGTTGGGATTGAAGCGGACAACTCTGCAATCGAAGCTGAAGCAGTTGGGGATCAATCCGCGGACGATGCCTCCGGGACACTAGGTCATCCTCAGCGGCGCTGGTTAGCGGTTAGCGTTTGGCAGACGCGCAGCCCGGGGTGTCAAACAGTGCTTCCATCCCGCACGGCGAATGGAACATTCCTCGCTCGTCGTGGGCGATGCCCGGAACCTCCCACAGTCGCTGCGAGAAATTTTCCGGATGCCTCGACTTGAGGTACGCGAAATAGGCCGTGCCCCGTGCAAAACGGTGCGGGCCTTCCGCTTCGCCTTGACACGATACATCCAGGTCAGAGTGATGTGGGTCGGTGTCGGCCGTCCCCAGCAGGTAAATCACATCGCGACGGCTGTAACTCTCCTCCATGTTTACGAATGAGTCTTGACCAACGTACGGCGGCGCTTCTTCTACCCCATATTTCCAACGGTTGAAGCCCTTGCATGATCCGGTGTAGCGGGCAAAGCCGGCAGTGCTCAGCGGACGATCTTCCGAAAAATAAACATACGAGGAAGGGTTGGCGATCACGTAACGTACTCGAACTCCTACCTTCGCCAACACGGCTTCACCGCGTCCAACAACGGCATATCGCTGGACCACCTGTCCACCACCCGAATGTCCGGCGAGGACAACCTGCACGAGGTCGGGAAACCGCGACCGGTCCGCAAGCTGTGCGAGCACGGCATCGATGGCGTCGAACGAACTGATCGGCGCGGGCCCGGCAGCATTCGCTCCACCCTCCCAGCGCTCGTGGTGCCACCGCAGAATGCCAGAATCGAGATGAAATGCCACCGCGTCCTCCTCGGTGAGGAACTGCGGCGCAATCACGATCGTTCCTCGTCCCGCCTTCCCCGCCGACTGCACCGCTTCGTTCGCCGATCGGAAGTAGCCCACTGCATTGCGCTTGATACCATGGAAGATAACGAGGGCGCGGGTCACTCGCGGCTGCGGTTTGCTCCAGTCACTCGATACATAGATCGGCAGCGATCCAGTTCCCGCAGGAGTCGTCACCCGCAAGCCGCTGTGCGCAACTTCGTCCACCGCGGGACGCGTTGAAGCAGCGAACAGCACGGTCGATAGCGCCGCGAAAACAAACAGGAGGAGAATCGGACGCGATTGCTGAACGCTGGCCGTGGTCATGCCCGCACGTTAAATCAGTAATGTCAACATGTCCAGCCGACGGACACTATCCCAATCTTGGTTGACCCGGCCGGGATGACAGCCTACCATTACGCCTTCACCTGCTCGAGCAACACTGCTATGGAAATCGTTGGGCAGACGGTATCCCATTACCGCGTGCTGTCGAAGCTGGGCGTCGGCGGAATGGGAGTGGTTTACGAAGCGGAAGACATCCGCCTGGGCCGGCATGTCGCGCTGAAATTCATTCCCGAACATCTGGCGAAGGATCAACGCTCGCTGGAGCGGTTTACGCGCGAGGCGCGCGCCGCATCGCAGCTCAACCACATCAACATCTGCACCATCCACGACATTGAGGACAACAACGGGCACCCGTTCATCGTCATGGAAAAGCTGGAAGGCGAAAGCCTGAAACAGCGCATCCACGGCAAGGCAATCGAGCTTGACGACCTGCTGGACATCGCAGTGCAGGTAGCGGACGCGCTGGCCGCGTCGCATGCCAAGGGGATCGTGCACCGCGACATCAAGCCGGCAAACATTTTTCTGACTCCGAATGGACAGGTGAAGATTCTGGACTTTGGCTTGGCCAAGCTGGCCAAGGATGGGAGTGTGGGCACGTCGACGGACTCGTCGCTGGAGGAATCGCTGACCCAGGTGGGAGTGATTCCGGGGACCGCGGTGTACATGTCGCCGGAGCAGGCGCGGTCGGAAGATCTGGACGTGCGCAGCGACATATTTTCATTTGGCGTGGTGCTGTTCGAGATGGCAACGGGCAAGAAACCGTTCACCGGATCGAACGTGGTGATGACGCTGCATGCCGTGATGAATTCGAAGCCGGCATCGCCGCGGTCGATGAATCCGGCGGTGCCGGCGGAACTCGAAGCCATCATTGGAAAAGCGATGGAGAAGGACCGTGACCAGCGCTACAAGAACGCGGCGGAGATGAAGGCCGACCTGGTGCGATTGAAGAGAGGAACGGATCCGACACTGCGGAGCGGGTTTCGCCAGGCGACCGGGCTGCACGCGGTGCCGCGCACGTTCCAGAAGCCGAGTTCGAAGCTGAGATGGATTCTCGTTGGAGTGGCGGCACTGTTGCTGGTGGCCGTGGCGGCGGTGGGGGCGTGGTTCCTGAAACATAGAATGTCAACCGTGGAAGCAAGTAGTCGAACGATCGCGGTGCTGCCCCTGCAGAACATTAGTAACGATGCGGAAAGCGAGTTTCTGCGGTTTGCACTGGCCGACGAGATTTCGAATGCGCTGACCTATGCGCATTCGCTGGAAATCCGGCCCTCGACGGCGACCCAGAAATACGCCAACGCCGAAGCGGACCCGGCGAAAGCGGGGCGAGAGTTGGGCGTGGGCACGGTGGTAGTGGGGCACTTTCTGCGGCAAGACAAGACCGTGATGGTGACCCTGGAAGCCGTGGAAGTGAAACAAAACAAGTTGATCTGGACGAGCACGCTCACCGCACCGGTCGATAATTTGATCGCGCTGCGGAACCAGATGGCGAAAGAGGTGCGGCAGGCCCTGGTGCCGGCTTTGGGGATCACCAGTGGGTCGGTGGAAACGGGCAGCACTCCCGCGAATCGCGAGGCCTATGAGGCGTATCTCCGAACGCTGGCCATTCCTCACGAGGTCAAGTCCAATAAGGATGAGATCGCCATACTGGAGAAGGTGGTGAGTCTTGATCCGAATTACGCGCCGGCGTGGGAGGTGCTGGGACACCGGTATTACTTCGACGCGATTTACTCGGACGGAGGCGAGGCGGGATATCAGCGCTCCAACGCCGCGTACAAGCGGGCGCTTTCGCTGGAACCGGGACGCGTCAGCGCGGCGGGATTACTGGCGGGGAATGAAGCCGAGGGCGGAAATCTCGACCGGGCCTATGACGACGCAAGGGCATTGGTGCAGAAGCGTCCGGATACGGCATTCGCGCATTATTCGCTGGCGTATGTGCTGCGCTATATCGGGCGGCTGGATGAGGCGCAGAGCGAGTGCGACAAGGCTTGGGCGATCGATGCGAACGATAGCTGGCGAACCTGCGCGCTGGCTTTTGCCGAGGCCGGAAAAGCCGCGAATGCAATGAAGTATATTGAGCACGATACGGGCTCAGAGTGGTCGAATGCGGTGCGGGTTTCAGTGCTAATGCGGCAAGGGAAGACGGCGGAAGCGCAACAAGTCGCGCCGCGGATGACGGAAAATCCGATGTGGATGCGGGAACTGATAGAGGTATGCCTGGAGAAGGCGCCAGCAACGGATATCCACCCGTTGGCGGAGCAGGCAGAAAACGAATTATTAGCGAAACAGAATCCCGAAATGAAGTATCACCAGGGCACGATACTGGCGGCTTGCGGCGAAAAAGAGATCGCGTTCGCGTTTCTGCGCCAGGCCGTGGCCGGAAATTATTGCGCGCGCCAGGCGTTGCAATCCGATCCGCTGCTGGCGGGCGTGCGCGAGGATGCGGAGTTCCGGCAGATTGTGCAAGCGGCCGCGGAATGCCAGCAGAAGTTCGCGGTGGCGCAGGGGATGGGGAGATGAGCGTGGAACGGGATCCTGTTCGCATCACACAAGCGACACCTTTATCACTTATCTGCAGTTATGAGTTGTCATCCCAAGCGAAGGGATGACAATGTATAGAGCTGGTTTCATAAATGGTTTTTGGGAAGGGCACGGCTTCAGCCGTGCCGCCCAGAGCCAATAAACACGCGGGCCTTAGCCCCTGAGGGATGTGCCTTCCGGGTTGAAAGGCATTCATGAAACCAGTTCTAAGGATTTGAATTGGCAGCGCGAATATATTTGATCCTTTCTTTGGGGAAAATCCATCAGATGGTCATGTTTGCGATCTTGAAGAAGTTCGGGCTTGGAGTGCCGTGCAAAAGGCTTGTGACCGCATTGCCGCTGATCGTGCTGGCGGCTTCAATCGTGATACCCGCCGCGGCGCAGCGCGCCGAAACGACCCTGGTCGACCACAACGCCAATCACGCCGTCGATCATTATTATGAGCCGCTGCCGCAGGAAACCGGCGCCGCGGGACTGAAGCTGATGCTGCGACGCTTGCGGACCACGGGGCGCTTGATGCAGGTGGACGCTCATCCGGACGATGAGGACGGCGGCATGCTGACGCTGGAAGCGCGCGGTCGAGGCGTTTCGACTCTGCTGATGACGTTGACGCGAGGCGAAGGCGGGCAGAACGAACTGGGCAGCAATCTGTTCGACGTGCTGGGCGTGGTGCGAACGCTGGAGGTGCTGGCAGCGGACCGCTACTACGGAGTGGAGCAGCGATTCTCGCGGGTGGCAGATTTCGGATATTCGAAGACGCCCGAGGAGACGTTTCAGAAATGGCAGGGACATGACATTCCGCTGGGCGACATCGTGCGCGTGATCCGGACGTTTCGCCCCGACGTGCTGATCGCGCGATTTTCGGGTACGGAGCGCGACGGGCACGGGCATCACCAGGCATCCGCGATATTGACGAAAGAAGCGTTTCGCGCGGCTGCCGATCCGAATCGTTTTCCGGAGCAGATCAAAGAGGGACTGCAGCCCTGGCAGCCGAAGAAGCTGTACATCGGAAACGTGTGCGGCTTCGGAGCGTCCACTTGCGATGCGGGGAACTACACGGTCAAGCTGAACACGGGAAAAGAAGATCCGCTGTTGGGCGAATCGTACGTGCGCTTTGCGGTCGAGGGATTGCGGCATCAGCGGTCGCAAGCGCTGGGCGGCGTCTCGATTCCCAAGGGCGATCGATTTGCTTATTACAAGCTGGTGGATTCGGTCGTTGCATCTCCAAAGGACAGCGACGGCCACGAGCAGGACTTCTTTGATGGCATTGATACCACGCTGCCGGGGCTGGCGTCGCGGCCCGGGGAGGAAGAGAAAAAGGTGCCGTGGCTGCGTGAGCAACTATCTCGGATCCAGCAGCGGCTTGCCGAAGTTGAGCACAACCCTGATGACGACTCGGCAAAGAGCGCGATGGCTCTCCTGAGCGGACGAAAGGAAGCGGATGATCTGCTGCAACGCGTTCGACAAACATCGCTGTCGGATGATGCGAAAAAGTGGCTGACCATTGAACTGGAGACGAAGCGCAATCAGTTCCAGCAGGCAGCGAACGTCGCGCTGGGAGTCAAGTTGACAGCAACTTATGACGGTCCACCGGCGTCTTCTCCCGAATCGGCAGCGATGGCCGTTCCGGGAGAAAGTACAGCCGTGAAGTCGTTGGGCTTTGCCAAGAGCGGGATCGTAGTCTCGGCAAAGTTGATCTTGGACGCTCCGAGTTGCCAACAGAACGCGCAAGGAGCAATGTCGGCCGACAAACCTTCATATGCCGAGTTCGATTTCCGCATAACGCCGTGCGCCAAGGCCGGCTACACACGGCCATATTGGCATCGACACGATCCGGAGCGCGACGCGCTGAATACGATTGACGAGCCACAGTATCAAACGCTTCCCTTCCCGCCGGCGCCATTTCACGTGCGCATGGAATATCAATATCAAGGGCTCGCCGGAACGGTTGAAGTTCCCGTCATGGTGCGCTTTAAACAGTCTGACGGGAGCGAGGGCGAGCATCCGCTGGCGATTGGTCCGGAATTCTCAATTGCGCTGTCGCCGGCGAGCTCAGTCATCCCCTCCGACAAGCACGGCAGCACAAGCGTCAAGACCACGGCGCGCGATCAGAGCAGCGGCTCCGAGGCACAGGTTGCTTTGAATGTGCCAAACGGATGGCGCGTGGAGCCGGCGCATGAATCCGTTGAGATTCCCAAAGATGAATCGAAGGACGCCTTATTCCAAGTCTTCCCCTCCGAGTTAAAGGAAAGCCAAACTCATATCCGGGCAGAACTCACGAGCGGCAAAAAGGCCTACGGCGAGGGATATACGGTGGTCACGCGCGAAGACCTCGGCACCTCTTATTACTACCAGCCGGCGGTGCAGCGCGTGAGCATCGTCGACGTGAAGGTCCCGAAAGACCTCAAAATTGGCTACATCATGGGCGCGGGCGATGACATTCCGACGGTGCTCGAGCAGATCGGGATGAATGTCACGATGATTCCGGCTGACAAGTTGGCAAGCGAAGACCTGAGCAACTACCAGACGATCGTGCTCGGCATCCGCGCTTATGATACCCAGAAAGGCGTGATTGACAACAACCAGCGCCTGCTCGATTTCGTCAAAAATGGTGGGCGCTTGGTCGTGCAATACAACACGCTGGGATCGTTTGGGGTGCCGATCGATTTTAATGCTGGCAAATACACGCCGTTTCCGGCGACGCTGAGCCGGGCGCGGGTTTCGGTCGAAGAGGCTCCGGTTGCGATTCTCGATCCGGCGAACCCGATCTTTCATTCTCCGAATGAAATTACGCAGGAAGATTTCGAGGGCTGGGTGCAGGAGCGCGGGCTGTATTTCATGTCGCAGTGGGATGCGAGCTTTACGCCGCTGCTGGAATCGCACGATCCGGGCGAACGCGAACAAAAGGGCGGACTGCTGGTAGCGCATTACGGCAAGGGGACGTACATCTACACGGGATATGCGTTCTTCCGGCAATTGCCGGCGGGCGTGCCGGGAGCGGTGCGGCTGTTTGTAAATCTGATTAGCAGTCGTTAGTCGCTGGTCGTTGGTCGTTCGGGGAGTAGTTGCGAACGACAACTTGCGGACGCCCTGCGCGGATTTGTTCGCCAACGACTAACGACCATCGACCAACGACTTCTCTCATGACAATTCCACGCGAAGGCGAATCCGATACCAAGCCGCAACTTGTCCGCGGCATTGGCCTCGGCTCCGCGACCGCGCTGAACATGATTGACATGATCGGCGTGGGACCGTTCATTACCATCCCGCTGATCGTTACCGCGATGGGCGGTCCGCAGGCGATGCTGGGGTGGATATTTGGCGCGCTGCTGGCGGTCTGCGACGGGCTGGTTTGGGCCGAACTGGGCGCTGCCATGCCGGGATCGGGCGGTTCGTATCGCTATTTGAAAGAGATCTACGGGCCGCAGAAACTGGGGCGCCTGATCTCGTTTCTCTTTATCTGGCAATTGTCCTTCAGTGCTCCGCTTTCGATTGCGTCGGGCGCGGTGGGACTCTCGCAGTACGCCGCTTTCTTTTGGCCGCACCTGGAGGTTGTCTGGTCGACCCGCACCTGGGCATTGCATCTCCCTCTCCTTGGAACTCTGCAACTGACGTGGGTCGCGATGCCGGCTACGTTTCTGGCAATTGGTGTCTGCGCGTTGACGGCGTTTCTCTTGTATCGGCGGATCACTGCGATCGCGCGGCTTACCAAGGTGCTGTGGGTGGGGGTGATGGCGACCATCGGGTGGATCATCTTCGCCGGCCTGACGCACTTCAACGCCCATCAGGCATTTGATTTACCTCCGGGGGCGTTTTCGTTTTCGCGAGACTTCTTTCACGGACTGGGCGGGGCGATGTTGATCGCCGCCTACGACATTGGGGGGTACTACAACGTCTGTTTCCTCGGAGACGAGGTCAAGGAGCCGGGGAAAAATATTCCGCGGGCGCTCTTGCTATCCATTCTGGCGGTGGCGTGTCTATATGTAGTAATGAACGTCAGCATTCTCGGCGTGGTGCCATGGCGGGAACTGGCGCAGTCGGGGGCGTCGAATAGCAAGCTGTACGTCGTTTCGACGTTGATGCAGCGCGTGTATGGGCACGGGGCGGCTTCGATGATTTCGGTGCTGGTCATGTGGACGGCATTCGCATCGGTATTTTCGCTGACGTTGGGGTATTCGCGTGTGCCCTACGCGGCGGCACTTGATGGGAATTATTTCCGGGCGTTTGCGCGCGTGCATCCGGTCCACCAGTTTCCCTATGTTTCGTTGCTGGCGCTGACTGGTGTTGCGGCGCTGTTTTGTTTCCTGCGGCTGGCGGATTTGATTGCCTCGCTGATTGTGATTCGCATCGTGCTGCAGTTTCTCGTGCAGAGCATAGGTGTGATCGTGCTGCGGGTGCGGCGCCCGGACATGCCGCGACCGTTTCACATGTGGCTTTATCCGATCCCGGCGCTGGTAGCGGCAGCAAGTTTTCTTTTTATTCTGGTTTCGCGCAAAGATTTTCTCCGCGAGGTGCGGTACGCGGGGGTGATTCTGGTGGTGGGGGTTGTGATTTACACGGTGCGGTCATGGCGGAGAAGTGAGTGGCCGTTTGGGAAACGGCGGTTGGTAGTTGGTCGTTAGTCGTTCGGGGTGTCGTTCGCTTTTAGTCGGTCGCTTGTCGCGGTTCGCGGGGAATCATAAGAACTTCTCATGGCGGAAATGATCAAAATGCCGGTGGTGGAGCCGATTGCGGGGAGGCGTTCGGTCTCGGCGTGGGCTCCGCTCGGGGAGCCGTTGTTTCGGTCGCTTTGGATTGCATCGGTCATCTCCTACACCGGCACGTGGATGCAGAACGTGGGCGCGGGCTGGCTGATGACGCAGATGACCATGAATCCGCTGATGATTGGACTGGTGCAGGCGGCTGCAGCGCTGCCGGTGTTTCTGGTGATTCTGCCGGCGGGTGCGCTGGCGGACATGGTGGACCGCCGGCGTTTTCTGTTGCTGACCCAGGGCTGGATGGTGCTGGCTTCAGCGACGCTTGGCATCATGACGCTGACCAGTTGCGTGGGACCGTGGGTGCTGCTGCTGTTTACGTTCCTGCTCGGCCTTGGTGCGGTGATGAATGACCCGGCGTGGCAGGCGATTACGCCGGAGTTGGTCCCGCCGGAGCAACATGCTTCGGCAGTGGCTCTGAACTCAGCCGGGTTTAATGTCGCGCGGGCGGTGGGACCAGCCTTGGGCGGCATCATTGTGGCGGCAGTCGGTTGCGGTACAACATTTCTGCTGAATGCATTCTCGTTCCTGGGCGTGATCTTGTTTCTCTACCGCTGGAAACGCCCGATGGCGGTTCGACCGAAAACTCAGCGCGTATGGTCGGCCATCGGCGACGGCTTCACCTATGTGCGCGAGAGCGGACTGGCGAAGTCAGTGCTGCTGCGGACGGGGACGTTCAGCGTGTCGGCCGTGGCCATGCTCGCGCTGCTGCCGATCATCGCGCGTCCGTACGGGGCGAGGGGATACGGCGTGCTGCTCGGCTGCTTTGGGCTCGGCGCGCTGTTGGGAGCCTTAGCGCTGCCGCGGCTGCGAGAAAGTCTGTCGGTGGATGGCGTGGTGGGCACGGCCATCCTGATTTTTGCGGGGATGACCTTTGCCGCGGGACGAGCGCAGACGTTTGCGCTTCTTTGTGCGGTGCTGCTGTTAGCGGGCGCGGCGTGGATCGGAATTCTAGCTTGCTTGAATGTGGCGGCGCAGACCATGTGTCCGGCCTACGTTCGCGCCCGGGCGCTGTCGTTTTACTTGCTGGTGTTGCAGGGAGGCATGGCGGTGGGAGCGACGCTCTGGGGCGCCCTGGCAAAAAGGATTGGGGTTCCGGATGCGCTCGGCGTGGCAGCGGTAGCGTTGGCGCTGGGAGTTTTCGCGCTGCGCGGGCACCGCATCACAGCGAGTGAACTGGAGTTGGCGCCAGCGGTGATTCGAGATTAGCTTGTGTGGTGGCGGGGCTTTGCCCCGCCAGGACGGGGCGGAGCCCCGTCACCACACGACCTTATTTCCTTCCGTTGCCGTGGTGTTTGCGCCAGTCCGCCCCATCGCGTCCACCGTGGAGCGCGATCTGGGTGAGGATGAGTTCGGCGGTGAGGTGGCGCTTGGTGAGGTGGGCGGCGATTCTCTGTTTCGCCTTCTTCGCCGGAACCTTGGGATCGAGGAACACCAGCACCGACGGGCCCGCTCCGCTGAGGGCGGCACCGAGGATCCCGGAATCTCCCTTGAGTTCTTTGAGGGCGGGAAGCAGCGGACAGAGCGGCGCGCGATAAGGTTGGTGGATGCGGTCTTCAAGCGCCGAGGAGAGCAGGTCGGGACGATCCTGCGTGAACGCCGCAAACAGCAGCATCGAGTTCTGAATGTTAGTGACGGCGTCAGCGCGCGAGTACTGGAAGGGCAGCACGCGGCGGGCTTGCTCGGTCGAGAGCAAGGCATCGGGGACAGCCAGCAGCAGCGGCCACTTCCCTTTCGGCTTCACTTCGACCACCTGCGCCTGCACCTGATTCGCCATGCGAGCCACGGTGAGCGCGCCCATCCAGCAGGCAGAAGCGTTGTCGGGATGGTGCTCGCGCATGGAAGCTTCGCCGACGATGCGGTCATTTTTCCAGCGCAGATGTCCGAAATGTACGGCCAGCGCGATCCCCGCCAGGCGGGCAGCGGCGGACGATCCGCAACCCCGGCCAATGGGAATCTCGTTTTCGATATGAATGCGCAGCGGCGCGATCTTGCGGTTCTCCGATTCGAGGACCTCGCAATAGGTGGTGACGATGAGGTGATTCTCCATGCGGGCGCAGATCGCCGCATCACGGCCCTCGGCGGTGACGAAGAAATCGGGCGCGCGCTCGGCGCGCAAGCGCAGATGGAAATCCAGGGCGAGTGCGGCCGCGTCAAAGGCCGGACCCAGGTTGGCGGAGGTCGCCGGAAGCACCAGGCGCAGCGAGCGGTCCAAAGATGTGGGACGTGACGGCATAGATTAGAGAACACGCTCCTCGGCGGCGAAGGCCATTCGAAACGATAGAAATGAAAGACGTTAGCCAGATAGGGACTAAGCCGAGTCCCTTGCAATCGCCAAGACGTTGAACTGTGTTTTATACACGAATTGGAGGCGAACTGCTACGAATTTCTCTCGGCCGCGTCGAGGGCGGCTATGACGGCCCCCAAATCGGCATCAAGCACAACCGGGGCGCGCTGCAGAGATTTCGCCTGGGCAGCTGCATTCTCCGCGGGGGTTCCGGAAAAGAGTTCGCCGCGATGGAACTTGATCGTGAAGTCGGGATCTTTGAGCTGGTGGCCGGTTAGGATTAGGACGACGGACTCGCCGGGTTTGACGAAGCCACTCCTCCGCAGCTTCTTGAGTCCAGCCAGCGTGACTGCGGAGGCAGGTTCGCAACCGATGCCATCGGCGCCGATTTCGGCCTTAGCCGTGGCGATTTCGACCTCCGTAACCTGCTCGACCTCGCCGCCCGTAGCCTGAAGCACGCGCAAGGCTTTCTTCCATGATGCCGGGTTGCCGATCTGTATGGCGGTCGCGAGCGTGTCGGCGGTCATCGGTTCGAGCTTCTTCCCGCCGAACTCGCGCACGCTGCGGTAGAACGGATTCGCGCCCTGCGCCTGGATGATGGAAAGCCTTGGCAGGCGCGAGATCAGTTTCAGCTCACGCATTTCGACAAGCGCCTTGCCAATCGCCGAACTGTTCCCGAGATTGCCTCCGGGCACAATGATGTGATCCGGCGGCTCCCACGCAAGTTGCTCCATGAGTTCGATGGCGGCCGTTTTCTGGCCTTCGATGCGATAAGGATTCACCGAATTCAAAAGATAAACCGGCTTCTGGCGAACCAGGTCGGCGAGGATGCGGACACATCCATCGAAATCGGTGCGGAGTTGGCAGGTGAGGGCTCCGTAGTCGAGCGCTTGCGAGAGCTTGCCCCAGGAAATTTTGCCTTCCGGGATGAGCACCAGGCTGTGCATGTTGCCGCGCGCGGCGTAGGCGGCCATGGAGGCTGATGTGTTGCCGGTGGAAGCGCAGGCGACCCAGCGAAATTTTCGCTCGTGTGCGGACGAGGCAGCGAAGGTCATGCCCGTGTCTTTGAACGATGCGGTCGGGTTCATGCCCTGGTGCTTGGCGCGGAGATTCTCAACCCCGGTCGCGCGTGCGCACCGTGGCAGGTGGTACAGCGGCGTGTTTCCTTCGCCGAGCGTGATGGCATGTTCCGCGGCAATGTGCGGAAGAAGTTCGCGGAAGCGCCAGACTCCGCTCTGGTCGAGCGCTTCGGGCGAGGTGCGGCGGTTGAGCCAAAGAGCTTTCAGCGCCGCCGGATCCGTGTGGTGACGGGGCTCTGCCCCGTCCATCCGGTCGAGCCTCCATCCGGGAAAAAAGAATTCCAGCAGGTCGCCGCAAGCGGTGCAGCGGAAATCTTGCGCGGCGGAATCGGGCGTGGCGCCGCAGGAAATGCAACGGAGTTTCGCAGTGGCTTCCGTATTTTGAGCGATCGACACTTATTACATCATACGGGCTAACCGCGGAGATCGCAGAGTCCGCAGAGCTTTTTAGATTTTCCTGCCGTTCGAATTTCTCCACGATCTCTGCGTACTCTGCGGTTAGATTTCTTCACCGCAAATAAGCGTCGGTCTTGTTCATCCAGTCGGCACGAGGCGGGTAAAAAATATCGAGGTCGACGGTATCGGCGAGCGCCTCGGCCCAGTGGGGCATGTTGGGAGGAATGGTCAGGACCTCGCCCGCATTCACCACGATCTCTTTGCCGTCGATCCCGAATTTCAGCGCACCTTCCAGAATGTAGGTGATCTGCTCGTTGTGGTGGCTGTGTTCCGGCACGATACATCCCTTTTTGAGCAGGACGCGCGCCAGCATGACGTTCTGCCCGACCACAAAGTGGCGGCCCAGCAAGGGATTCAGGGCCTCGACTTCGACGGAGCTCCACGGGATGTGGCGCAACTCGGCCTTCGGTGGCTTGCCTTTCAGGACGGTGGCTTTAAGGGCGACGGCAACCTTATTTGCGGGGCGCGCCCTCTTCGTCCTTTTCCTGGCCGCGGATGTTTTTCGTGAGGTCGTTTTTAGTTTCTTCTTTTTCATAGGAGTGGCTCCATGAAAGATACAACAAACACTGGGTCGCGTGCCGCAGAGCATTATCCCGAGTGCCAGGTTCCTTAGACCGGGGCTTGCGCCTTGCCGCGGCTGGGCGCCGCAGGTAATCTTAAGAGATTCCAGCTTGATTTTGGGGGAATATGGGAGCCGCTCGCTACATATGGATTGACAATTCTTTGAGGCCCGCCAGCGAAGGCGTGGTCCCGTTTGTGAGTGCCGCCGTGCAGTACGGCTTCAGCGTGTTTGAAGGGATCCGCTGCTACTCGACCGATAAGGGGCCGGCCGTGTTCCGGATGGACGAACATGTGGAACGCCTGCTGGACTCCGCTCACATCGTGGGCTTTCGCGAGTTGCCGGTTACCGCCGAGCAGGTGAAGACGGCCATCAACCAGACGATTGCGGCGAACGAATTTTCATCCTGCTACATCCGTCCGATGATTTATCTCGACGGCGCGATGAGCCTGACCGTCGAGGCCGGCCAGCCGCACTTCGTGGTCGCGGTGTGGGAGTGGAAAGCTTTTCTGGGGGCCGAGGCGAAGGAAAGAGGCATTCGCGCCAATATTGCGTCGTTCACGCGGCTGCATCCGAACATTATGATGACCAAGGCCAAGGTTTCGGGAAACTATGTGAGCTCGATTCTGGCCAAGACCGAGTCCCATCGCGCCGGATTCGATGAGGCCATCATGTTGGGGCCCGATGGATACGTGGCGGAGTGCACCGGCGAAAATCTCTTCGTCGTTCGGAACAACGTGCGAAATAAAATCATCTACACCTCGCCGCGGGCGGGGATTCTCGAGGGCATCACTCGCGACACCGTGATTGCGCTGGCTCGGGACTTGGGCTACTCCGTGGTCGAGGAGCCCATTTCACGCGATCAGCTTTATATTGCCGACGAAGTGTTTGTGAGCGGTACGGCGGCGGAAGTCGTGGCGCTACGCGAAATTGACTTCCGCGTCATCGGCGACGGCAAGGCCGGTCCCGCAACTCGCGCCTTGCAACAGGAGTTCGACAAAGTAGTAAGCGGAAGGCACGCCCGCTCGGCGGAGTGGCTGGCGCCCGTGCCGGCACTGAATGCGGCGGCGGTGCCAAGGTAGCAGGTTCGGGTAGAGACGGGGCTTGCCCGCCTCCCG
>Ga0209517_10006112_pt1 | contig 15010 bp, 13 predicted proteins | sample PeaSoiMetSII2010_FD_187695 | JGI IMG/M metagenome (GOLD analysis project Ga0209517, IMG submission 187695) | Peat soil microbial communities from Weissenstadt, Germany - SII-2010 (SPAdes) (version 2) | ecosystem: Environmental > Terrestrial > Soil > Wetlands > Peat | place: Germany... | reverse complement strand
ACTTCCGTTACCCCCGCAGCCGGCCGTCCCTCGTGAAACAAGAATCCGGCGGTCTAGTTTTTCTCCGCCGCATCACCCCGCTAACGCGGCGTGATGTGGCCTAGTATTACTCCGGCGCTTATACCAAAGGGTCTGCATTTCATGATGACGCTGCGAACCAGGAGGAATTCATAGAACGATACCGTATTCACGGTGACTGCGTGCTTTTTCCCGGGCCTTTCGAGGCCGACAGAAAGATTGCAGCACCAACCTGATACTGAGAACCCCAATGTGCACCCGGCCTCGACAAGAGCCGAATAAGTGCGAATGGAAGCGCGGCGATCAGTTCGCCACGGAATCGACACTTGACCTAGGGTAGCGAGGTTGTTGGATGCGTCGGCTGTTTTATAAATGCTAGCCACTCAGTTGCCAGGCGACGAGACGGTAGCCAACCGGCGGGGATTTGGTCGGCAGGAGTGGTGCCTCCGGCCCGCTGGATGCTCGCGTCGCATGCGTCCCATGTGGGGCTGCCCCAGCCGTCATGCACGTCCGACAAACAGGTCCGAATATATCCGACCCAACCGCGGTTGTCGTCGATCTTGCGCAGCGGCTTCGATGGTGACGGCTGACGCAACTTGATGATCTCGTCAAGCCACGCGAGCACCAAGGATTTGGTATTGATGATGCAGCAATGAGGTGTTTTGTTCTGGACGAGAAATGCCCACGGAGCTTCACGGTCCCGATACATACGGAAGTAGTTGTATGGTCGTTGCGTGCCGGACACCTTGTCAGCACCTCCGGCCATGACCAACTCAGGAACAGCTAGGGCCGCAGGCGGGAGGCGCACGTTGTCGACGCCAACCGGATCATAATGGCCGGGATCTGTCGGAATAGAAGCCACGACGCGATCGGGGGCGTAACCGACGAAGTGAGCAAACAGAGCACCGGTGCCGGAGAAACCCAGCAGGATGAGCTTCGCAGAAGACAGTTCGGGGTGTCCGGACTGCTGGGCGAACTGGTCAAGCGCCGCGAAGAGTGCTCGTCCAATTCCATGCGAAGGGTCCATATCCATCTCTTCTGGTCCGCCAGGGGCATTCTTTGCGGGGCACTGGTGCGGCGTCATGAGTGCCAGATTATGCCTCTGGGCAAAGGCAACAACATCGGCGTCACGGTAGAACTTCATGATATCAAGACCGCGGTCGAAGGTGACCCAAACAGCTAGCACTGGATGACGGCCTGCGGGGAAAGTAAGGTCATAGCGACAGGGGCCAGCAAAAGTCTCGTTCGGCAGCGGAGTAACGGTGGTTTCAAAGGACTGCGCTTGGGCGAGCGACGTCAATACGAATAAACCAATCAGAATGCAGCGCACAAGTAGCTCCTGTCAGACGATGGCTCTGATTGTAATGACTGTTCCTCGCCTCCGTTCGTTCATGTTTCTTTTTCTCCTTCCTGAAAGGAAACGGTCGGTGCCCGGCCCTATCTCCTGCCTTCGTTTTGCTCCGAATCATGCAGACGGGCAAGGAACCCGTCAAGGTTTCCCTTCGGCTCGCTGCGCTCGACCTTGACTGAACCCTTGCCCGTCTGCATTAAACCTCTCCGCTAGAAAACGAAGGCACACAATCGAAGCCCAAAACCAAAAACTTCGGTTGACATCACAGCGCCTTCTCATGGAAGGGAAAAAATATGAAATTAGAAGAAGTCAACACACGAACCAAAGAGGCCGTGGATTTCCTCGTCGCAGCATTGGAGTCCGGTCACAGTGAAGTCCTCACCGCATACCTCGGAGCAATGGCGAAGTTTCACAACTACAGCTTCGGCAACATCATGCTCATCGCACGCCAAAAACCCGATGCCACGAACGTTGCCGGACTTCGGACATGGAACTCGCTTGGCCGCTTCGTTAAACGGGGAGAAAAAGGCATTTTCATTCTCGCTCCGATGGTCGGAAGACGAAGCACGAAGGACGTAGCGACCGACGAGCCGAGTGAAGACGCAACAACGGAAGGTCAGCGGACGCTGTACGGTTTCCGGGCCGTCTACGTTTTTGACATCAGTCAGACCGAAGGCAAAGAACTCCCAACACTGACCGAAGTCAATGGCGACGTGAGCGGATACCGCGAACGCCTGTTCAAGTTCGTGGAAGCGCAAAGCGTCGAGCTTAGCTTCTCCGAGCGAATTGCTCCGGCAAAGGGTCTCTCGTATGGCGGGAAGATCACCCTGCTATCCGGGATGCAGCCCGCCGAGGAGTTTTCCACCCTTGTGCATGAGATTGCTCACGAAATGTTGCATCGGGGCGACCGCCGCACCCTGACCACCAAACAAGTCCGCGAGACCGAGGCCGAAGCCGTGGCTTTTGTGGTCTGCCAATCTGTCGGGCTTCAGAACGGAACGTCGTCCCAGGACTACATCCAGCTTTGGCACGGAGACGCCAGTCTCTTGCGCGAGAGCTTGGAAGCCGTTCAACAAATCGCTGCCGTGATCCTCGGGGGCATTGCCCCCGAGCCAGCGGCACTCGCGGCAGCCGCATAACACGCCAACACCTGCACCCGTTTGGTTTTAGGCCCGACGTGTGCGCTGAGTCCACGAACACCCAACCAAAGACACATGAGAGGAGAAAAGATCATGCCGAGTACGCAAAATGCAGTCAACAACCACGAATATCGCAGCGTTCCCATCACCGCGCTTGCGGAGTCAGCCACCAATCCCCGCAAGCGATTTGATGCAAAGAGCCTCGAAGAACTGGCAGCCAGCTTCAAGACACAAGGGATTCTGGCCCCTCTTCTGGTACGCGAACTGGAGGAAAGCAAGTATGAAGTTGTCGCCGGGGCACGTCGCCTCAGAGCGGCGAAACTGGCGGAACTCGACAAACTTCCCGTCCGCGTGGTGAAGCTGACGGATGCCGAGGCAATCGAGGCTCAATGCGTTGAGAACCTGCAACGCGAGGACATCCACCCGCTTGAGGAAGCTCTGGGTTTCAAGTCCCTCTTGGAACTCGGAGAGCCTGCCTACACCATCGCCACCATAGCCTCACGTGCTGGCAAGAGTGAGGCATACGTCTACGGTTTATGTTCATAGAAACATAAACCGTATTATGTTGTCTTTTCGTTTATGTGACCGCCCCGTCTCTGCGCGGCGAAAGCGCCGTCGTGAGGATCGAAGGTTCACAACATAACTGAAGAGAGATAATGAGACATGGCAGGCAAACGGCGAGCGTAAGAGGAAGCAGACAGTTGACAGTCGCACTCGCTCAATTATGCCGAACGGTCGATGAGCGTATTTGTCACGTCGTAACCGGTAGGCCGAGAACTAGCGGCTCTCTTCCCACGCTTCGGCTGCGCACGGTCCATTTGAAGTTAGAGTAGTTAGTCTGAAAGATAGCCGGTGACGGCGCCACATCTCACGGGGCAGCCACGCATTGAGTTCTTCTGGGGAGATGAAATCGGTTCTCAACTTCCCATCCCAGTTCAATTCCCCATTTTCGGCAACTACTGTGTCTCCGGCCCTGAAGTTCTTGCCGTGGATCCTCAGCAGTGTGAGCGAGGGGCTCCTATAATCCATCAAGGGAACGGGAAAAGGCGAAACAGAGCTAATTGAAGGTTTTGCCCTTGGAAAAGAAAACTTTTTAGTGGGCAGCAAACGCAGGACTCCTGGATCAGAGACGTGCTGGTCATCGCCGTTCCGCACCCATACCTTAAAATCGCCGTCCGGTGACGAGTTGGCGAAGCCCAGAAGGTAATACGGGATCGTGACCTGCAGCTCGCGCGGCGAGATGAGAAGTGGTTTCAGAGCATTGCTATCATGGCCGATGCCGACTTGGAAGCTCGTTAACACGTCAGACTGTGTTGTAAATCCATTTCCCCGAACTTGAACCGTCACCCCATTTGTTTCGTCGGGCGAAACTTCTTGAGGCTCGATAGCTGACAACAATGGTCGATCCTTGCTCATCACATAGATAGTTGTGAAGTGAAAACCACCACCCACTTGGCTTCCAACGGGGCGTAGCGCATCGTCTCCCAGTCTCACAGCCTCAAGTCGAAGAAGGGTAGGCTTTGACAGATACCCAGAGGGAATCTGCACGTTCACGTGTTCAAGGTCTGCTAAAGCGGTGGGCAGGTATTCTCGGGCGATCCAAGTCTGTGGACCTTCTTGCTCCATAAGCAGGATCAGCGTGTTGTGTTCACCCAGATCCTTGCCCTTTGATGTCACGAAAGGCGAGTCGGCACCCTCTTCAAGGATTACGGTTTCGGGCACCAATTCTGGAACTGGCCCACCTCTCACTGGTCCTGTGTTGCCGATCAGTACGCCGGAATCGTTTGCGTCGCTGGGAAGTTCTGGGTCATGAACTGCGATCCGAAGCGCGAAAGGTGCGTCCGCTATCTCCTCCTTAGGCGCCCACACAGTTTGCCCCTTCCGCTGTATTGGCACTTGAGTTCGGAATAACAGTTTTGGACGGTCCCAGACTTCGATCTCAGCGCTTGAAAAAGCCTTCGGGTCGGACAGTTCATACTCGACTGTAGCAGCGGAATCATCGAACGCTGCAGTCAGAGCAATGGTTCCTATTGCGCGACAGTCGTGCCTTGCCGTTTGCGCGGAGGCTTGGCAGGAGAGAAGCGCGCAGATCGCGAATCCACAACATCTTTTGCGAACGGACATAAGCTCAATCCCTCGTGCCTATCCCACCAAGTGCTTTCCGAGACTCGTTGTTCAGTTCCTGTCCTCTAATCGAGATTGTAGGCCGGAAAATAGCGCTAGCCTGGTTACGGCGGTCACCTCTGGGATGTCACTCATACCCTTCAATGACATTTAGCAAAGCGGCGGGCCTCGTGATTGTTCCCAAAAGAACAAGTCGAGTGCTGACTGGACAAAAGTGGATCTGGAGTAGAGCCTTCCCGGCCAGGAGGCTTTTCATGTTCAACATTCTTTATCGCTGTCCACGCACCGTCGCACGTCACGAAAATGGTCCGTTGCACGAATCGAGGCGTCTTTATTTGGAGCACCTCGCTGCCCAGGGGGCGGCGCTGCACACTCTCAGGGGCGCAGCCGGGATCATTTACCGCGCCGCGATCTGGATGAAACTGGATGAATCAAGCCCAGTGGAACGCAAAGAGGTCGAGCGCGCGGCAAAACGATGGGCTCATCGTTCCTATCGCAACGCGAGTTGCCGCGGTCCTCAACAAACCGACAAGGAGTTTCGACAGACCACATGCCACTGGCTCCGCTTCGCCGGTCGACTGCGGGAATCAGATCGTATCCCTGCACCGCATCAACAAGAGATCGACGCGCTTTGTCGCTATATGGACGTGGAGCGCGGTCTGTCGCCTGCCACGATCGCGACCGTTCGACAAAGCCTCGGGAAGTTCTTCCGACATACTCGCGTGCAACAGCTTTCCAGGCTTAAGATCGCAGATGTGGAGCGGTTCTTGGCTCTGCTGGGGAAGCAAGGCTGGACACGCCACGGCATCCGCTCGATGGCCCACCAACTTCGATTATTTTTCCGCTTTGGCGAGCAGATGGGTTGGACGAGGCCAGGGATGGCAGCTTCGATTCATGGTCCTCGGGTCTATCAGCACGAGCAACTTCCGCTTGGTCCCGCATGGGAGGACGTTCAAAGGCTCCTAGCCAGTACGGAAACAAATCGTAAAGTCGACATCCGTGACCGGCCCATCCTACTTTTGCTTGCCGTCTATGGATTGCGCGTCAGTGAGGTCCGGCGCCTTCGTCTTGAGGACGTGAACTGTGACCAAAAGACGTTGACGATCACTGCGACGAAGCAGCGTAGTGCCCGCATCTGCCCGCTCATTCCCTCACTGGCGGATGCCATAGCCCGGTACATCCGTGAAGTGCGACCACCCACTGAGCATCAGGAGATTTTTCTCCGTATGTACGCGCCGCGCAGACCCTTCCGACATGGCGGTCTTTACGACATCGTCGCAAAACGATTCAAGCGGCTGGGGGTACAGTCACGGCGCACCGGTCCGCACTGTTTGCGCCATGCCTGCGCTACCCACTTGCTTGCGCAAGGTCTCACGTTGACGGAGGTCGGCGCCCATCTTGGACATCGCTCAATCGACTCAACTCGTATCTATGCAAAGGTGGATATGCCGGCTCTGCGGGAAGTCGCCGAGTTTGATCTTGGAGGTTTGCTATGAAACTGGGTCAGGCAACGCGCGAATACGTCGCTAACAAGCAGGCCACCGGCATGGTCTTCGGAGTCGAAGCCTATGTCCTCCGTGCTTTCATGGAAAAACTGGGGCCCAATGTGCCAATTAAGAAAATAACGTCAGACTCCGTGCTTGACTACCTGAACGGCCGCGGGCCGGTTACTCTGTTCTGGCATCGTAAGCACGATGCTCTCAGCGGTTTTTGGCGGTTTGCGATCCAACGCGGGTACACGGATCGTTCTCCGGTGCCCGCACGTCGACCGAAGAAACCGATACCCTTCATCCCCTATATCTACACTCGCGAAGAACTCAGGCGGCTGCTTGACGGAGTGACCAGCTATCAGCAGAGATGGTGTAAGCTTGAGGCGATCACCCTCCGGGCACTCCTCCTACTGCTGTACGGTGCCGCTCTGCGCACCAGCGAACCGATTCGTCTCGCGTGTTCTGACGTGGACCTCGCGGAGTCCACCCTCACCATACGAATCACCAAGTTTCACAAGACACGCCGCATTGCGCTCAGTACGCAACTGCAAAGCGTCCTTGCAGAATATGACACGAACCGACGTCTAGCTGGGCATTCTCGTGATGATACCGCCCCCTTCTTTACCTATAAGAAAGGTGGGCCGGTGGTGCGCGTGGTCCTGGAAGATGCTTTCCAACGTCTTCGCGAGCACGTCGGTGTCACGCGCCAGAATGCACGTTACCAGCCCCGCCTTCACGATCTACGACACACGTTTGCAGTCCACCGCCTCATTGCCTGGTACCGGAACGGCGCAGATGTTCAGAGATTGCTTCCGGGACTCTCCACGCACCTGGGCCACATCAGCTTATCGAGCACACAGCGGTATCTGACGATGACTCCGGAATTACTCACAGAAGCATCGCTGCGCTTCGAACACTACGCCGGCGAGGTGATTCATGGACAAGCATGAACAGCTGGGCCCATGGATACGGCGTTTCCTGCTTGAACATCTGATCAGGGACCGCAACTTATCTCCCAATACGCAGCGCAGCTACAGAGACACGCTCGCCATGCTGCTTCCATTCATCGCTGCTCAAGTCCACAAACCGCTGGACCGGCTCGGAGTGGCTGACCTCTCGGCCGCTCACGCACGCCTCTTCCTCGCTCATCTCGAACAGGCTCGGCGTGTGACTGTGGCGACTCGCAACCAGCGGCTGGCCGCCATACACTCTCTTGCGCGCTTCATCGCTGAGTGTAGTCCTCAGCATGTGGTGTGGTACGGAGAGATAAGAAACGTTCGTTTCAAAAAGACAATCCGGGGACTGATTCCTTATCTCGACAAACCAGAAGTGGAGGCACTGCTCGCAGTACCGGACTGCACGACCTTGGTAGGGCACCGCAACTATGTGTTGCTGTTATTCCTGTACAACTCGGGAGCTCGGGCGAGCGAAGCGGCAAATCTCTGTATTGCTGATCTGGACCTGGACACGGGACCACGCCCGAGAGCCAGCGTACGCATCCTCGGCAAAGGGGGGAAAATACGGCGATGTCCGCTCTGGGAAAAGACTGCGCTGCAGCTGGCCCAACTCGTGCAAGGGCGGCCTCCGACAGAGCGCGTGTTCCTGAACCGCCGCCGAGAGCCACTGACGCGGTTTGGCATTTACGCAGTGATCAGAATGTGCGTTGCGTGCGCCAGCCGCTCTACGCCTTCACTGCTCTCGAAGCGAGTCAGTCCACACACGCTGCGACACTCAACGGCAACGCATCTGTTGCGAGCGGGAGTCGACATCAACACCATCCGTTCCTGGCTGGGTCACGTCTCGCTGGACACGACTCAGGTCTATGCCGAGATTGATCTGGAAACGAAGGCGCGGGCACTCGAAAAGTGCAGCACTGCAGATGTCAAAAAGCCGACTCTAGCATCGGATGGAACGTTGATGGCATTCCTGCGGGCGATCTAGCCAACCTTATTTATGTGGTCTCTGGAAAGGGTCGACGGGGCGCTGCACAAAGCTGTCAGATCCGGAGGCCACATAAATCGGAGAACAACATAATACGGTCGCATTCGACTCGCTGACCTCATTCAGCCCGTGGCCGAGGCATTTCTGAAAGACCAGATCACCATCGGCCACGCTTTACTGATTGCCAAGCTCCCGGCTTCGCAACAGCAGGAGGCCTTCTCCGCTGCTTTTCGGGGCTTGTGGACTAGCGAGGGCAACAGCCAAGTCCTGATTCCAGTCCGCGAATTGGCATTATGCGATGCACAGCATAAGGCCAGTAATGCGGAGTCCACGGTTATGCGGACTCCACACCATGGAACGCTGGGTTGTCGTCATGGAACGGCTCCCGGACTCCGCATAATCGTGGAAGCCTTCAGCAAAGCGATGAGCTTGTCAGTAGCCTTAAAGCGACCGGTGCGCAGCTTTGGCGCGATCGCGGCTTCGAGGGTTTCCAGCTTCACGGTCGGGTCAGCGCGGGTGTAGATCTCCGTCGTTTGCAGGCTGGAATGGCCAAGCCAAAGGGAGACCTTCCGCAGGTCTTTGGTGGCTTGGAGGATTGTCATCGCGCAGGTATGCCGCAGGACGTGCGGCGACACTCGCTTCGATGAGAGAGAAGCGCAATGCTTTTCGGCCGTACGGACGTGCTTCCTGAGGATGTACTCAAACCCGGCACGAGTCATAGATCCGTCGCGGGCATTGATAAATAGTTCTGGAGTCGGGACCTCCCCTCTGAGAGAGAGCCAAGCGCGCACCGCCGACGCGGTCTCTTTCCACAGCGGAATGCAACGCTCTCTCCGGCCCTTGCCGTGGATCAGGACGCTAGGCTCGGGTTGGAGTCTAATGTCAACGACGCGAACGCCAACCAATTCCGAAACTCGCAATCCACCGGCGAAACAGAGGTGCAGCATTGCGCGATCGCGAACACCTACCCGGCGTGCTGGATCAGGAGCATCCAAAATGGATTGCATTTCCTGTGCCGTGAGGTGCCGGACGAGACGCACATCTGTCTTCTTGGTGGGAATCGACAGAATGCAGCGAATCTGTTCGAGGGCGGACGGCAGCCGATACTCGATGTACCGCATGAACGACTTGATCGCTGCGAGCGTTTCTGGAGCCAGCGCCGTTTCCGCGCGTTGCTTCCAGATGATTCAGGAAGTTCACGATGAGCTGGGCGTCTATATGCTCCACCTGCAACTGCGACGGAGAAACCTTCAGGCAGTTGCTCGCGTATTCAAAGAGCAGCCTGAAAGCGTGCGCGTAGGAGTCACAAGTGTTCGGGCTGGCCTGACGCTCGACCGGCAACCGTTGTTGGAGGAAAGCGGCGATATGTGGCGCGATCAGGGTCATGACTGGCCTCCCATGAAGTAGCGTTGGGAGGACTCAGCAATGTTCCTCATCAGTTCGGGCGTCGCTTCCAGATACCAATACGTGTCCGCGATGTCGCTGTGACCGAGGTAGGTTGAGAGCGCCACCATGTGCCGTGTGATTCGATCCCGGTCATCGGGGCAGGTTTCAAGGGCCCTCACGGCAAATGTGTGTCGCAACGCATGGATCGTGGGCCGCGGGAGGCCCGAATGACGCGGAACGCCGATCGTCTCGATAGTTCTGCGAAATGCAACGTAGGCGTCGTGCCGAAACAGCTTGTGTTTTCGCAAGCCAACAAACACGTGATCGTCGAACGGGGCGAAAACGCGTCGCTTCGGCAGATAACGCTCCAAGGCGGATTGTGTCGTCGAATGGAGCGGAAGCAATCGGCTTTTGCGGAATTTAGTATGTCGAATGACAAGACCATCCGCAGTGATGTCCTGCATCCGGAGATTGATCGCCTCCGACAGTCGCATGCCGGTACATGCCAATAGCCCGAAAAATGTGCTGTAGGTGAGACCGCGATACTCCGGACTAGGGTATCGCCCCACACCAGATGCGGCTTGGACGAGGCGCTGAACGTCTTCTTTCGAATAAATGTAAGGAGTGCGCCGCGGTCGGTCCTCGCTGCCGAAGACAGGAGGCGGCACTTCATGACGCTGGTTCTCCGCACGCAGGTACCGCGCCAATCGAATCACCAATCCAAGCCGTCTGGCTCGCGTACGAACGAAGGGCGTCGATCCCGCCCACTTTATTGCTGTTTCAGAGCAGACATGGTGTTGGCCCGCTGCGTCGGAAAACGCTGCGAACCCTCGCAACAGGTTGCCTGACCACTTCATCCCGAATCCCATGGCCCGGCGCACAGCCAGATACGCTTGCACATCCTGACTCAGCATGTCTTCACCTCCGGCCATGGCTGCGCTATCTGCCCCAGTGTGAGCACATCCACTTTGGCGTAGATCTCCGTGGTCGCGATGGAACGGTGGCGGAGCACACCAGCGATCTCCTGCAGGGACACTCCTTGCCGTAGCATAGAGCTGGCAACCGAGTGGCGGAGAATGTGAGCTGCCCCTCGCTTCGGGCAGTTGATGCCGGTGCGGCGCATCGCACGAGCAACGAGTATCGAAATCGCAGTGGAGTCAGCGAAAGCCCGATACGGAGCCGATGATCGGACAAACACTGCATCGGTGTCAGCTTGGGGGCGATGATCTTTGATGTAAGCCGCCAGCGCATCTCCAACCTCTTGGGTCAGTGGCAACACGGTTTGGCGGCGTCCCTTTCCTGAAACACGGATCATGCCTTCTCTCCAATCGAGATCGTCGAGCCGAAGCTGAACAATGTCGCTCGCCCGAAGCCCCAGGCGTGCGAGCAAGAGAAGAATCGCTCGGTTTCGCCTTCCGAGCGAAGTCGCCAGATCGGGCGACGCTATGACCTCTTCGACCTGATCGGCTTGTAAGTAGAATGGCAAAGCAGAGAGCCGCCAATGGGCGAAAGTAGGGATTGACGCATAGAGATAGTCTGGGCACCTGCCCTGCGAGATCAGAAAGCGAAGGAACATGCGGATGGCGCAAATGCACTTTCTCGCAGATGCCCATCCGGACTGCTGACTCTTATCCAACACGAACTGTCGCAGGTTCCACGCGTCATACATGCGCGGCTCTTCGCCGAGCTTCTTGATGAACGCACGCAGTTCGAAGCGGTAGATGGAAAGAGTGGCATCGGAAACCCCGCGCTGCCGACGCATCCAGTCGCAGAAGGACACCAACATCGGTGCCTCGACCGCAGGTTCGACAAAGGTTGGAGTCGGGACAATGCCAGCGCGCCGCAAATAGACGAACCAAAGATCGACACTGTACTTCTGCCGGTGAGGTTCCAATGGTGGATGATGTCCGCGACAACAGCATCGCTTCAAGTGATCGAGGAATTGCTGTTCATATCGTTCTTCAACGCTCGCGATCGACAGGTTTCGATGAGCGATCCAATGGAGAAAGTGTTCCGCTGCCCGAATGTGCTTGCGCGCTGCAACCCACTGATAGCGGCCTTGGGACAGTTCCTTGGCGAATCCTTCAAGCAGATGACCACCGGTGTTACTGCGCAGTTCCTCGATACGTGATGGCCGTCTGAAATAGCGAACCAGCATGATGTTCCCCCTCCCTGGGAGCATCATGATTATGTGTGATAGCCGAGACTTGACGTTACACGCGATGTTGTGAGGACGAAGCGAAACCGTCGGACTCGACTGAACCTCAATCTCCGGTTTGCTTGTCAACCGCCCAGAATCCGAAACCAGCCAGTCCGGGTCCTGGCGCGCAGAGGCCTGTTGTCGATAGCAAAACCTGGGTCTAGAACCGAACCCCATTTCTCATAGTAAGCTGTTGCGGTGGAGGCCACATGACCATCCGGCCGCTCTCCATTGCATTCGTCTTGTTGTCATCTCTTCACGCTTTCGCCCAGCAGAATCAGCCTTCGACTGCATGCCCTGCTGCGGAGCAGGCGGTGCGCGACGTAAGCCACCAGATTTGGGCTGCTTTTCGCAGTCGCGATGTTGGTACGTGGGACAAACTGGTAGACGATAGCTATATCTCTACCGACGATGGCGGTGTGCGCAAGGGGAAACAAGAGGTCCTCGCCACGCTCAGGAAACCCGAAGGCAACATCCATACCGATACCGATGAGCAACCGGAGGATGTTCGAGTGGTATTTACCGGCGGCGTCGCAATTGTGAATCAAACGAAGCGTTGGACCGATTATGACAAGAAGACAGGGATCAGTTGGGGCGCAACCTCTAGAACCACACGTGTGCTCACGTGCAAGAATGGCGAGTGGCGGTTGGTGGCATTCCAGGAAACAGACATACCTAACAAGAACCGGAAACCTTCCCCGAACGATCACTTGGATGATTACGTTGGCCACTACCGACTGGTCGACAGCGGCGACAAAGGCGACATTGTCATCGTTCGCAAGGGCGATAGGCTCACGGAGTTCTCCGAGTCCTGGGACCAGGAGGCCTTCGAACTTCTCCCCGGCAAGTACGACACGTTCTTCAGCCGGGAAGACGGTTGGGTGGAAAGGTTCCTTCGGGATAAATCCGGCAAAGTGACCGGAATTCTCTACACCCATATCGACGGTGAACTCGAAGCCAAGCGAGTGCCATAGCGTATCCCCGCTGGAGAGATCGTGGGCAAACCATCGCCATATCGTCCACCACCCGGAATTGACCCATCACCGGGCGTGTTGGGGCGAACCTTCCTTTACCGGGTTGGGTAAGAGTAGCCCGTGATCCGCCCAGAACTGCGAATCCTTTTCGCGAGTAAATTTGGTATTTATGTCAATTAGATGGGGAAACATAGCCTGCGGTAGTTCTCAATTCCTGCTGTTCTCCGCATTCATTTCTGCGGAGTCGGGTCCGGCCCTTTGGCCGGCGTCGATATCGAGGCGAGCCTGCTGTTCAGACTCCTCTCGAACACGGCGAAGCGTTCCGCGTGAGGCGTAGGCCGCAGTTTTACCTCATGCCCAATTTCCAGTAGCAAGTCTGCCTTAGGGTCGTAGACGGGCCAGGGCGGAAGTCCGGAGCCGTTGGGGTCGCCGGTTTTGGCAAACTGCGTCCAGTATCCCGTCATTAAATCGATGAGTTTCCTGTCTTCGTCGTCAGACTGGCCCCAGTGGCTGGGATAAAACCATCCGCTGAGAAACTTGAGTTCGATGCCGTGAAACGCGCCCGTCCCTTCGTAGAACTTTGCCCGCGCTGGATAACTGAAATAGTACATCCACGTTTTCTGTCCCGCGCGGGCAGTATGCTTGGCGATAACATGGACGGAATTGCCAAACTCGTAGTCTGTGTCGAAGGCAATGAAGGCGGTGCGGGTATCTGCGTCTGAGGTCGCCGGATACATGCGAAAAATCTCGTCGGCATCGGCATCATTCACAAACTCGCTCTTCAGGAAGGCCTTGTAATTCGCCAAAGTTGGGGGGCCGTGCAGAGTCTCTTCGACGGTGGTGGTTCCTTCATCCGCGTTACTGCCGACAATCACTGGCACCTTGGCCTGCCGGCCTTGCGCGAAGATCGTCGCCGGCTGGACGGGGAGAACCCAGCCGTCGATGACGCTTTCGATGTCGAAGTTGACTGAGTTGTCGTGGTCCGGGACATCCGTAATTTCCCGCGGGCCTTTCGCGCGAAGTTTTGCCAGCGCATCGGGACCATCCGCAATGCCGAGATCCCGCATCAGGCGCAACCCGATCTCTTCGGCTGTACCGACTCCGCTTTCATAGTGGGATGGAGTTTTCAACTCGGGCGAGATGGTATCGGCGCAGCCCAGGCTTTCCATGACGGCTCGTTGAAACAGACCCTGGGCTGAAGGCGAAGACATCAGGAAACAGACCATCATTCCGCCGGAGGACTCGCCGAAGATGGTGACTCGTGCCGGGTCTCCCCCGAACTTGGAGATGTTGCGCTGAATCCATTCCAGCGACGCGATCAGATCAAGAATTCCGTAGTTTCCCGAAGCGTGGCGTGGAGATTCCGCTGTGAGGGCAGGGTGGGCCATGAAACCGAGCGCGCCGACGCGATAGTTTGTGCTGACGAAAACAACTCCCTTTCGCGCTAGCGTCGGCCCTGCAGGCAGAAATTGGGCTGCCTGCTCGGAGCCATGAATCCAGACCATCACTGGCAGTTTCGCGTCGGACTGACCTTTCGACAGATTCGTCGTCCACACGTTCAGATAAAGGCAGTCCTCGTCGTGTCGATAGGTGAAATAAGGGTCAACCGTCTGGACCATCTCCTTCGTTAAGTCGTCTGAGTGAGGGTCTTCTGCTTCAAAACAGTCCCCGCCGTACCTGTTTGCCTTACGCGTGCCCTGCCATTTCTCGACTGGCTGAGGAGGTTTCCAGCGTCGGTCTCCGGTTGGCGGTGCAGCATAAGGAATCCCCAGGAACATCACTTCATCCCTCGCGGAGCCGAAGGGCACACCTTCGAGCACTCCGGAATCAATCGCTACAAGGAGACTGGATTCGGAGTGAGATTGTGCTGGCGCTAAGCGGACGCAGCAGAGGAAGAAGAGCGGGAGCCATAATCTCGTGACATGTCTCACGGCATACCTCACGGCAGACAGTGCTGTTAGGCAAGAATCGCAATCAGGATACACCTGACCCTAGAGAATCCATCGGTTCACGACGAAGCAGGTCACTTGGCGGTTCGTCGGCAAACCTTACCTTACGGGATTACGGAAGCGTTGCCCGTCCTGCATTCCGAATCTGCCTTGTGCCAAAACCAGTGAAGTACAATTTGACTTCGTGCCTCAGAAGTCCGGTCACGAGGGCGCGGTTTCAAACACGGTAACGACAGCGTAGAATTTGTGCCAATTCCACGGAGAGCGAAAAACAATGCGCCGGTACCATCACATCGGAATTCCCACGACTGAAGCGAGGCCTGGCGAGACCCACTTGAAACACCTGAAACTCTTTGTCGTCAGCCACGAGAAAAGCGAATTTGGCGTGGAGTGGATGCGTTTCGAAGCGGACGCGGCGGTCCCTGATCTCGTCCGGCA
>Ga0209517_10006109_pt1 | contig 15013 bp, 14 predicted proteins | sample PeaSoiMetSII2010_FD_187695 | JGI IMG/M metagenome (GOLD analysis project Ga0209517, IMG submission 187695) | Peat soil microbial communities from Weissenstadt, Germany - SII-2010 (SPAdes) (version 2) | ecosystem: Environmental > Terrestrial > Soil > Wetlands > Peat | place: Germany... | reverse complement strand
CCAGGCCTTTCCCGACCCTGTGGCCCAACCCGCTGGTTGACAATGCTTCAGCGGTGGCGGTGCCCGAGCCTTCTTTGATCGGATTCGCCGGCCTGGCCCTGTGGGCGCTTCCTTGGTTGTGGCAGAAGCGTCTTTCCTGAGCACTCGGCTCTTGACGGACAGGCGGCGGGATGTGAAACTCGGCTCCACAGCCCGAAGTGAACCTTTAACGACCTAAACCCGAAATAGCAAGTAAACTGCCAGCTCAAAACCTATGAATGCAAGAACAACAAAAAGTCATCTGGCCGCCGCTCCAATTGTGGCGGTCGCCTTAACCCTCTCCGCTTCGAGCGGACTGGGCGGTCTGACTCCTCCGTCCGATATCTATCCAGCCGTTGTGAAGAGTGACGGCGCACTGGGATATTACCGGTTCAATGATTCGCTTGCCCGAAGTGATATCAACCTCAACAGCGGCAGCCTTGGCGCGGCCGGCAATGCCACCAACGATTTGGAATTCGTTTTTGGCGGCTCGCTCCACTCCATGCCCGGCGCGATTGTCGGGGATCCCGATCGCGCCGAGTTTTTTGATTACACCACCCGAACGGAAATTCCCTTCAACGCGGCCATAAACACCACCAACACTCAACCATTTACCCTGGAAGCTTGGCTGTATCCCGTCAGCGATCAGGCCAACACGGGGATGGGCGTGTTGTGTAATCGCTATACCCAAGGCGCTGATCCAAGCATCGGTCTGCTTGGCCGGCAAGGGTGGGTCATGTATCAACGCGGGGCCAATACCAACACCAGCGGCTATACGCAAGGGCCAGGTGTGGGCTGGGAGTTCCGTATGTATAACGGCCAGGACGGAAGCGGACACATCGATGTGACCAGCGGCGTTCCCTTCACGCTCGGCCAGTGGCAGCACGTGGTGGTCGTTTATGACCCGGTTGACAGCACCGCGACCAACGCCACGGCCAGCATTTTCATAAACGGCGTCTTGGCCGCCGTAAATACCAATACTCTGACGATCCCGGGCTATGCTCCTTGCACGGGAAATCACGACCCAACCATTGCCGTCAACGGCCAGCCCGCCATGTCCCTCGGTGGTTACAACAACGCCAACGGCGGCACTTACGGATTTGAAAACCCCTGGATCGGTGGCATTGACGAATTCGCATGGTATCCGGTCAAGCTGAGCGCCGCGAAAATTCTGGCTCACTTTCAAAATGGAACCAATGCCAATCGGAGCGTGTCTTACACCACTCTCATCAAGTCGGATAATCCGACCGCCTACCTGCGGCTGGATGAAGTTGCTCCGGGCCCAAATGAAGCGGTCAACATTGGCGACCTCCGGTCGGCCGGCGATGCCACCAACAGCGTCGCTATCAAATACCCGGGGCAAGGCGCGATCGTCTCGAGCGCCTACGACGGCTCTCATAGTGGTCATTACCGGGACATCGCCTCAACCGGTGACGCCTTTTGCTCAATTCCATGGGCCGCCGGGAACAACCCGGATGCCAGCATACCTTTTACCGTCGAACTTTGGGTCCGGCCGACCGGTGACCAGATGAACCCCGGCCCCTCGCCCATCAACAATCGCGTCGCCAACGGCATCACGGATCGCACCGGCTGGGTCATTTATCAACGGGATCCTAATGATTCCTACCGCACAAACACCGGCGGCGCGGTCCCAGGGGAATCCGGCACGGGCTGGACCTTCAGAATGTACACCGGCACGGGAAGTGGTGGACAGGATGTGCTCACGGGGCAGCCTTATACCATGGGCCAGTGGCAACACCTCGTGTTCACTTGGGAACCCCAAACGGACCTGGGCCCTTCCGCCAGCGGGTCCGAACAGTGGCAGGGAACTCTGACGGCGTACGCTAACGGTCTTGCGGTGGCCACGAACGGCACAGCCGCCTATGCAGCCAACACCAATCCAACCGAGGACCCTGCCAATCATCCGCCGGCGGATTTCGCCATCGGCTCCTACAATCTCGCTTCCGGTCTCGGCGAGGAATTCGAAGGGGATGTGGATGAAGTGGCCTTTTACAACAATGTCGTCTTAACCACTAATCAGATTCTGACGCACTACCTGGCCGGCTCGGATCCCCACCCCGCCATGAATTACGAGACGATGGTGTTGACGGCCGGCGGAGACACTTATTTTGCCAACTTCGGCACCCCCATCCCCGAGCGGACCACGATTCCGCAAACCTACCTGCGCTTTAATGAACTGGCGTATTATCCCGCTGCCAACAGTGGCTCCCTGGGACACCTGGCCGACGGCAGCCTCGTAATGACCACCAATATTGGGACTGGGCCGGACGGGTCAGGGTTCGCCTTGCCCAACCCGGCGGTACCGGTTGACGGGCTCACGAGCTGGGTCAGCTTGAATAACCCCTCGGGCCTGAACATCTCTGGCCAGATCACACTCGAGGCCTGGGTCAATCCCGCCACAAACCTGGATGCCCTTGCGCGCATCGTCTCGCATGGGCCCGCTTCGCCCACGGTCTATGATCTCGCCAGCTTTCCCATCGAGCTTAGCGGCTCTCAACTCATCAGCAACGAGGTCTTCCTCCGCATCGAGGCTGGCGCAACCACTAATTACGTCGTTGGCAGTTCGGACGGCGTGAATCCTCCGCACTCGGCCAGTTTCCAGGTGCCGGCGGGTGACTTAGGTGGCGGCCAGTGGATCTATTTGGCTGGCACCTATGATGGAACGAATTGGAACCTGTATCGCAACGGCGCCAGTGTCGCCAGCACCGCTGATACAGTTGGTGCTCTCTCCGTGAGCGGCGGTGAGTGGGCCATCGGATCCACCGGCATGGGTTGGGCCGACTTCTTTAACGGCCAGATCGATGAAGTCGCTATTTATAACGCGGCCCTCTCGCCGGCGACTATTGCGGCGCATTATTACGTCGCGGAAAACGGCCCGGTCACCATCAGCGTCACCAAGTCCAACCGGATCGTGACCATCCACTGGCCGGCCGGGACCCTGCAGGCTGCCGACAACGCCGGCGGGCCTTACGTCAACGTCACCGGTGCCAACGCACCCTCGTACAATCCACCGGCTGGACCGGCGAAGAAGTTTTATCGGGTGAGGTTGTAGGTGGCAGTCCGGCGGCCATGGCCGCCACGGAGTGCAAGGCCGGGAGGCGACTCCCGGCCTTTTTGTTCCCAAAAGACACGCTCTTAGGGTCTGTAATTCTGCTTGGAGAGCGGTTCACCGCTGCAGACGTGGAAATGCAGGTGCTTTGAATCCTGGTACGTTCCCAGATTGGTCAGGATTCTTGCGGCACCGCATTCCCTTTGGGTCTTGGCCGCCAATGTCTTCAGCACCTCGACGAGTTCCAGGAGAATGGCATCATCGGCCCGGGTAAGGGCTGTAAACGAACTGATATGTTTCTTGGGCACCACGACAATATGAACCGGCCAAAAGGGCCGCGTGTGGTGATATGCCAGGACCTGTTCGCTTTCGTACTCCTTCTTCAGTTCGACTTTGCCCGCCAACGCGACATCGCAATAGAAATCCGTGCCTGAATAATTCACGTCCATAACCGGGCGTTCATCATCGCCGACCATCCACCGCTTGGCCAGCACCGCTTCGCAAGAGCGGTGCTCTGGAGTTTGGACATTTTTCATGCAGGCTTGCGCGCAAGCCGGTCCCGCACGCCAACGGCGTGCAGCGTACCAGCCCAGGGTAACGCCCTGGGAAAAGGCCATAAAAAAGATCCTGCGCCCTGCAAGGGCGCCGCCTGCCCTAATCCTAGGCGCGCAGTCGGATTTCACCCCACTTCCGCGCGCAGTTGGAATTAGGTAGGCTTCATAGCAATGGCGGCGAAAACGAATCTTCGGTCGATGGATGTGCTGCATGTGAAAGGTGCCAAGCAGTCTTTCCTCGTCGCCCGTGTGTTCCAACAAATCGGGCCAGATAATGCTGGCGCGTTGCGGGTGAAATTGCTTGCCACGACGCGCCGTGCCCACTTCCTGGCCCCACTGCTGGCTACTCTGATCGCCGCTTCCGGCTCGGCGGCGGTCGTCACCTGGACAAACACCAGCGGCGGCGACTGGAGCTTGGCAGCAAACTGGAGTCCGAACCAGGTCCCCGGTGCTTCCGATACGGCCGACATCACCACCGCTGGGTCATACACCGTCACCTTCGACACCAACGCGATGATCGCGGGATTGGTTTTGGGCGGCGACAGCGGCACACAAACGTTCTTGCTGGCCTCCAACACGCTGACGCTCAACGGCACGGCTATCATCAGCAGCAACGGCGCCTTCGAGCTGAGCGGCGGCGTGCTAGGTGGGACTAATGGCGTGATCGCTGGGCTGCTGACCTGGTTGAACGGTTGGATTGCTGCCGGCAGCACATTGACCTTGGCGACCAATGGCACGCTTATGGTCACCGGTACGAATGGCACCTCGGATCATTTGTACGGAACGCTGACCAACGCGGGAACGGTGCGCCTGGCCAGCGGGAATCTGTTCTCTTGCGGCGTGCTGATTAATCTACCGGGCGCGCCAGCAGTGGCTGAACCACAAATCTGCCCTGAAGCCCGTACGCTCGCAAAGCCTCGGCGTAATCGCTGCGCATGGCGTTGTCTTCCAGTCCCCGGAGCAAGATGGCGACGATTTGCTCAGGAACGCGCCTGTTCCTGGCAAACCATCGTATGGCGGCCAGCCGATCCTCCGGCTCGGCATGGCTTAAGGCGCCCATCATGATGCGAAAAGACTCTGGCGAAAAAGCGCTGAAGTTGCCCAGCGCCCATATCGCCCCCCGACGAACCGTTTGGTTCGCATCGTTCTTGGCGAGCCTGCACAGCGCGCGTTCGTCCCCCTCGCTCAGCCCGGGCGGTAACGGCCCCGGACTCCCGGGAAAGTTTCTGGAGGCGAGCCACGAGGCGGCGGCCGATCGCACTCTCCTTGGCTCCCGCCACTGTGGCATCCGTGTGCCTACAACGGCCGGCGCGTTTGTTCGTAGAAAGTTGTACGGCTGCCAAAACACGTTATCCCTAACGCCCAGGCTGTTGACAACGCAGTGAATAACTTCCTGTGCGATTCGAGCCCTACCATCCGCATCCGCACAAACGAAGGCGTTCCTCAAGGCAAAGTCTGCCGTTTGGTTACGATCAAGCACTGCGGTTTGGACCCAGGCTCTTAGGGTTTGGCCTTGGTAAAGCGGTCCGCGGACTCGGCCTTGCGGCAAAGTTGTCAGGGCGACTGCCGCGACTAGTAGCGCAAGGAGCGCGATTGAAATACGCTTCCTCAATGCAGGTGGGTTCTATCATTCTGGCAACGACGGCACAACGAAGAAGGTAGCAGCGTAGCAGCGGCAATGGCACACAACGCGGCGATGAAGGCGCCAGCACGCACCCGCTCTGCCGCCGGTTCCGTTCATTTTAGCCTGGTGTCTGGCTCAGGAGCGCTGGGTTGCCAACATCACGGTTTACTGGCGGCGTCCCAAACGCGTCCGAATCGACCGTCCGGTCCAGCCGCCAGGTTAAGCGTCTTTGCGTTCATTTCGCGCGCGACACGAAACACAGAATATTTGAGCCGTGCCGTTCAAGAGCCACGCAAAGACAAGGCAGAGTCGGCGCGCGGTCTCCGGCTACTCCGTCGCCGCGTACGTCCCGTGGGCTTTCAATCTTTGAATCGGCGAAAGAGCCAAAAGGCGACCGCAATGGCTGCGCCAATCCCCAAGGACCAAAATCCGCGATGTTCCAACGCTACCGCTAACTCATGCTTCTCGGGCGGCGCGCGAAAGGCCATGACCAGCGCAATCACTCCCAAGATGATAAAAACCACGGCGATGAAAACCACCAGCACTGCATATTCCGAAGGCGTCGTCTCTCTGGATGGAATCGGAAATCGCATAACTTGTAGATGGTCTGGCTCAGCGGTTCTCGGCCTGCTAGATCGTCGAATTAGGCTCGCTGAAATAAAACGCCCCAGCCCAACGACAGGCATCACTTTTTCGTTCGCCGGAGGACCGCGTGCCACGAGCTGTCGCCCAACCCTGACGAAACCACTCGCCAGCCGTCCGCAGCTTGAGCATTTAGCAGCCCCTCAAGATTTCCGGGAAGGGGGCGGTTACGACCTTGTATTCACACCGCTGGGCCTGCTGAGCTGTGCAACACCCGGTCAGTAGAAAGCCGACAACGCCCATAACGAACAGACTTGCTACCAATTTCCTCATAAGTTCAGATCTCCTGGAGGCATTAGGTCCGGTCTTGGTTTCCGCGTCAAGTCGGAACCTCGCCCATCTTAGGTCGTGCTAACGCGCGGACGTCGCTCGGCATGTTGCGCGCGCCGCAGCACTCGCCCGAAGTGCCGTAACCCTACGGGTTATCGATCCCGAAGCCTCGGAGCTGGGTTTTAAGAGCGGTGGCGGCGGTGGCGGCGAACGCGAACTCCTGTCTGCCGCGCCACTCATTGCAGCTCGCAGGGCGCGCCGGGGCCAAACAGGTGGCCATATTGCCAATCCTGGGTTGGGACCAGGCCGTAAGTGGGGCCCCGGAAATGGATATTCAACCCGCCCAAACGGAGCCAGAGATTGTTCCCGTTACGCAGAAACTCCCTGGGTTCCGCACCGAGTTGGTCCATGTCCTGGTCAAAGAAACGCTGGGCGTTTTCGCGGAGGATGTCGGCGCGGTCGGCGCCAAGCGTCTGGGCGAGGCTCTGTTCCCAACGCTCGCGCAACGGCTCAATCTCGGGCGTTAGCACGGGCAAGCGCGCCACGACCATGCAGCCGTCCTCATCATCACGGACAGGCGGCTCGACCCGTTGGACGCGGGCGGCCTCGACCTCGCGCACGCCCTGCACAAAGCCGGAGTAGCTGTCGTTCACCGCGGCAACTTCCTCATCGGACATGCCCAGCAGCATGGCCAGGTGCGGGTTCAACCCTTGAGCGCTGAAGGGCTGGTCGGAAAGCCAGACACACCGGCCTTGGGGCGATGTGCTGGTGGCCTCTTGGCCGGTATTGGGGTCCATGAGGATGTGACGCTCCCCCATTCGGACTTTCGGAAGCAACGTCTTGGCCAGGTAGAAATAAGGCCGGTTTTGCGGCCACCAGCCTTCCTCCTCCGGGGTGGGCAGCGCCAGGGCCTTCGTGCCGGCCAGGTCGGCGCGTTGGCGTTTGGTTGCTTGGAGGTCAGCCTCGAGTTTCTGGAGTTGGGTGTGGGCGGAGGCCAGGGCTCCTTGCTCGGATTCCAGGGCGGCGCGGGTTTGGACGAGTTGTTCCGACAGGCGGGCGGTTGCCGCACGCACGCTGTTAATGGACTGTTGCTGCCAGCAAGCTGCGGCAGCGGATACACCAGCGGCCAGAAAGAGAAGGAGCAGGCGGTTCATGGGGTTGTGGGAGCTTGGTCTGGAACTTCGGGATGGACGGCAGCCCATTGGCGGAGGTAGTCCACCAGCGCCGCAGGCAGCGGTTGGCGGCCCAGCATCTCCCAGACAGGGAACTCTGGTTGGGGAGGAGCGGAAGGCTCGGAGAGACGATTCATGGCCCAACTGAGCGGGATACCGCCGACGGGGACCGCCATTCCCAAAGGCAATCCAACCTGGCTATAGTGCAGCTTGCCCAGTTCGCATCTGCCCTCCGGGCTCGGAGTGACCGCGATGAGGTCCATCTCGGAGCCGAACCCATGGAAGCATGTGCTGAGACTGCCATCGTCCTTCGCGTTAGCCAAGATCAGGCCGGTCCGCTCGTCCCCAATCAGGCTGGCGAGGCCGGCCTGGAAGCGCTCGCGCCAGAGACTGCTTTCCTCACTCGAAAGCGCCGGTGTAAACCACGCCTGCGTATCTGGTGTGAACGCATTGGTAACAACATCCAACGGCGGCAGATTAGTAAGATAGCTCCGGGACTCAGCGGAGGACCGATAGGCATCCATTTGGTTTTGGCAGAATTGCTGCACGCGAGCCTGCTCGTCCGCATTGAGGCCCAAGGCGCCGAGCAGGATTGGGGAGAGCCGGTCGCCTTGCGAGTAGAGGGTCCGGTTCCCGCCCAGAGTTCCGGTGTCGAAGGAAAGCCAGCGCATGACCACTTTGGGCACGCGAACGTAACCGGCGGATTCATCCCAGCGAAAGAGGCGCGGGTCAAGGTTCGCCTCGGTCAGCACCTTGGTGTAGCCGGCCAAGACATTCAGTTGGGCGAGCCAGTTTGAGGTTCGGCGGAGCTGGCGCTGGACTTGGGCCTGCTCCTGCGCGACGGCCTTTCGTTGGGCTTGCATGGAAGCCAGCATCGCTTGCATCCGCGTCTGCTCCTCGGCGGCCGAGAGCCAGCGCGCTCCTTGCCAGAGTCCCGGGCCCACCAGCAGCGCGGTGCAAAGGGCGACCGCCTGGACCTTGCTTGGACGCAAGAGTCTGGCCAACCAGCCAGTCAGCCAGGCAAAGGAGCCAGCGCCGGTCTGGGCCAATGCGACTTGGGCGGCCTGGGCCGCCAAACCGGCCGGGGCGGTCACGGCTGCCGCGTTCAGAGCGGCAGCGGTCGCGGCCACCGAACCGACCGCATAGCCGCGTTTCTTGAAGAAGGCCGTAAGCTGGGCCACGGCCTTGTCCACGCGTTTGCGCGCGGCATCTTCGCCGATGCCCAGCGTGGCGCCGATTTGGCGATAGCTGCCGCCCTCAAAAAAGCGCAATAGCAGCGCCCGCCGTTCGCTCTCACGCAGTTCCAGCAAGCCTTCGTCCAACACGCCGCCTAGGGAATTCAGGAGTGAATTGTCGTCCTTCATAGTCGTGTTGAGTTCCATGGCAGCTTGTTCGCGCCGGCGGCGGCGCATCTCCCCGCGCCACCACCGGCGGGCTTGGAAGAGGGCCGCCTTGTAGAGCCAGCCAGTCAGCGAAGTCTCACCCTTCAGCCAGGGCGCCTTGCGCGCCAGCGCGACAAAGACGTCCTGGGTGACCTCCTGTGCCGCCGAGGCCTCGCCTACCCGGCGCAACGCGGTCGCGAACACCAGGTCGGCATGGCGCTCGCTGAGCGCCTGAAACGCAGTTTCGGACCTGTGCTCGATGAAGTCGCGCAGCAGGTCCTTGTCTGGCAGCGATTCATTCATTCATCTGCAATACTCCCGCACAACCCCACAAACCGGAATTCTTTTTATATATGAAGCATTCCGGAATGGGGTCAATGAGATGAGATCGTACTATCTCAAAGGGTCGTGAAAGCGTCGGCCGTGAATCGTGCAATTTTGCCATGCTCATTGTGAGCGATTCCTGATTTTTCTCCCCAGCGTGGCCCGGTCTTTTTCCGGTCGGCCAGACAACTCCTCCCCGGCTTACCTGCCCGGTCAGCGCCAATCAGCCGTTCAAACCTCCGGCCCTACTTTGTCCTTCATGATTTTGTCTTTCCCCCGCCCAGTTCCAGATTTCCATTCGTCTGCCCTTCTGGCCGGCCCAGATTAGCGTATCATCAGCGAAGATTAGCGGTTAGAAAAACTCCCATTCGTCTGCCTTCCTCTCAATCTTAATCCTAATCCAAGCCTTCGTCCCACCCCATTCCCCATCTTCTTGCCAGTTCATTTTTTTGCCAAGCAGGCCCCTCCTTCCTTTTCCGAATCGGGTTCCCGAATGGTGCAATTTTGCCATATTCATGGCGGTTTGCTGACGATTCACCCCTTCGTCGCTTCCCCCCATACCCGCTGCTTCGTTTGCTTCACTCAGCCTACAAAACCACCGGCCAAGGCAAAATAAACTTCCTCGCTTCGCAGTTGCCTTTTGAATTCCCGCAACTTGGTGTCCTTATCGATCAGGCAAAACTCAATGCCCGCCATCTCCGCAAAGTCCTCCAACATCTCCGTCGTGACCGCTTGACTGAAGGCAGTATGATGCGCCCCGCCTCCGTAGATCCAGGCCGTCACCGCCGTCTGGAAATCCGGCCGGCATTTCCAGACCGCGCGCGCCACGGGCAACCGGCTCAGCGGTTTGTCCGGCGCCACCACATCGACCTCGTTGACCAGCAGACGGAATCGATTTCCCAGATCAACCATCGATGCGTTCACGGCGGGGCCCGGGGTCGTGTCAAATACCAGGCGCACCGGGTCAGCCTTGCCGCCAATGCTCAAGGGATGGATCTCCAACGACGGCTTGCTCCGGGCGATGCTGGGACAGATTTCCAGCATGTGCGCTCCCAGTACCTTCTCGCCCGCCGGGTTCAGGTCGTACGTGTAATCCTCCATGAACGAGGTTCCGCCCTTGACGCCGGCTCCCATCACTTTCATCGCTCGCACTAAAGCCGCCGTTTTCCAGTCGCCTTCGGCTCCAAATCCGTACCCCTCCGCCATCAGCCGCTGCACGGCCACCCCGGGCAACTGCGCCAACCCGTGCAGATCTTCGAACGAATCCGTGAACCCTTTGAAGTCTCCGGCCCGCAAAAAGTTTCGCATTCCCAGTTCGATTTGCGCTGCCTCTCGAAGCGAATTCCGCTTCTCTCCGTTTCGCCGCAGCTTCGCGCTGAGGTTATAGCTGGCATCGTACTCTGAGACCAATTGATCGACTTCCCGCTGGCTGGCCGATTTGATGGATTCCACCAAATTCCCGATGCCAAATCCGTTGACCGAATACCCAAACTTCATCTGCGCCGCGACTTTGTCCCCCTCGGTAACGGCCACTTCCCGCATGTTGTCTCCGAAACGGCAAAACTTCGCTTGCTGCCAATCGTGCCAGGCGGCGGCCGCGCGCGCCCACGCCCCGATTTGCTTCTGCACTTTAGCGTCCTTCCAATGGCCCGCCACCACTTTGCGATTCAGCCGCATCCGGCTCATGATGAAACCGTGCTCCCGGTCCCCGTGCGCAGCTTGATTGAGGTTCATGAAATCCATGTCGATCATGGACCACGGCAGATCACGATTATGCTGCGTATGAAGGTGGAGCAGCGGACGACGCAACGCCTTCAAACCATTGATCCACATCTTCGACGGCGAGAACGTATGGCACCACGTAATCAAGCCCATGCAATTCGGGTTGGCGTTCGCCGCCTGACAAACCGCCGACGCATCCTCCGCACTCGAAACCACGGGCTTGAGGACCACCTTGGCCGGCAGAACGCCGTTGTGGCCCAGCGCACCCGCCACCTCGCGAGCATTAGCCTGGACCTTCTTCAGGGCTTCCGGCCCATACAGATGCTGGCTTCCCGCCAGAAACCACAGTTCCAGATTCTTCAAGTCTCCCAGGGGATCACCGTTTTTGTAGCTCATTTCGTTTCCAACTCATTTAATCAAACTTCCCGCCCCCGGCAAAACTCCATTTTGCGGAAAACATTCGCCACTTTGCGCCAACGAACTCCGTCGTATTTCCCAAGGTAGGGCGCGCACTCCGCTGCGCGCCGTTCGGGGTCGTAGCCTCCGCGGACAAATCGTGCGACGCGACCCTCCTAGCGCAGGTTTTCAACGTTTTCAACCTGCTGACTTGAGCTGCTTGGGAAGCGGCGAAAGAGATTGCCGGAGCTCCGCGGAGGCAAGCCCCGAAGGGCCGAGCGAGCGGGAGCGAACGAGCCAATCGCCGATTTTCAATCGGCAGGCCACACGAACTGGACCTCTCGTCCCCGAAACCGGCTTCCGAGGGCTGAAAGCCCGTAAATGTAATAGACTGGGGTGTAGCGAGTCCGACGAGCGCAGCCCCAGGTTAAGCGTCCCAGAAGTCTCTGAAGCCCTGTAAGGGCGCCCGTGTCAAATCTCAAATCGCCCCCTACGCCCGCTCGCCCCTCAACCGATCCACCCTAGCCACCCGGCTGCTTCGGGGTGTCTTCAAATGATCAATGAAAAATGACCAATGACTAATGCCCAGTGAATTTCCCACCGAGGTTTTTGGTCCCAATGCACGCGCAAAAGCGAAACCGGGTTCCCATGAACCGGTTTCCGAGGGCTGAAAGCCCGTAATGTGACAGCCTGGGGTGTAGCGAGTCCCACGAGCGCAGCCCCAGGGTAAACGTTGCAAAAGTCTCTGAAGCCCTGTAAGGGCGCCCCCTGTCAAATCTCAAATCGATCGCCCCCCTACGCCTGCTCGCCTGAGAAGATATTCACGCAACGCCGGATCATCAGTGAGGCTTGCGGCGCGAGCCAACGCCTTCGATGCTTCGTTTTCGCGATTCAGCAATCGCAGGATATGTCCGCGAGCGGCCCAGTAAGGCTGATAGTCGTTTGTTCTGCACGCAGGAATCTCTTCGAGAGCCGCGAGTCCTGCAGTGTGCCGCCCGGTTTGAGCAAGTGCCACGGCTCGGCCAACGAGCGCGCCAATGCTCGGCGAAATCCTCACGAGACCTTCGTAGAGCAAAAGAATCTCTGGCCAGTCGATCGCTCCGGTTCGCGCGCGACTCGCATGGATGGATTGAATCGCCGCCTCCAGTTGATACCGCCCCGTCTGGTTGAACGCTGAGGCAGTGCGCAGGTGGTCCTCGGCCTCCTTCATCAATGAGTGCGACCAAAGGTTCGGGTCTTGTTGATCGAGCGGCACGAATTCTCCGTCGCCCGTATAACGCGCCGCGCGGCGCGCCTCGCAGTGGAGCATGAGCGCCAGCAGGCCGCGAGCTTCGGGTTCGTTTGGCATTAATTGCACAACCGTCCGTCCAATGGAGATGGCCTCGCCGGCAAGCGCATGATGCGTTGCGCTCGTTTCCAGCACGCTTTCCCAGCCGGTGGTGTAAGCGGAATAAATTGCGTCCAGCACGAACGATGTTCTTTCTTCCCATTCGGCCGGCTCGGGCACACGAAACGGAATGGCTGCGTCGCGAATTTTATTTTTTGCCCGAACCAGCCGCTGGCTCATCGCCGCGGGCGAGACAAGAAACGCCGACGCGATGCGCGCCGCGTCAATGCCGAGAACCGTTTGCAACATCAGCGGCGTGCGCGCAGCGGGATCAATCGCCGGATGCGCGCAGACGAAAAGCAGTTTCAACCGCTCGTCGGGAAAATGCTCCCGCGCCTCCGCGATGCTCTCCGCCTCTTCGGCGATTTGCTGGAGGAATTCCTCCGACTTCTGCCGCACCTGGTTGTGCCGCGCGGCGTCAATAACGCGATTGCGCGCGACGTGCAACAGCCACGCTTCCGGTTTTTCGGGAACGCCATCCACCGGCCATTTCTCCAGCGCCGAAACGAATGCTTCGCTCAGCGCGTCTTCCGCTTCGGCAACATCGCCGGAGCGCGCCGCGATGTAGGCGATGAGTTGGCCGTACGAATTGCGTGCGATAGCTTCAATCGTCGCGTGCGTCGCCTCTTCGCTCATCGTTGAAAACGGCTTCGACCTTTCCAGCCGTATTCCGTGAATTCGCTGAACGGCTTTCCGGGAGGTCGCGAGACGGTATTTGTGCAAAATTTAGACCCGTAGCGAGCCACGGAATCCCCTGCCGCTATAGTAAGACTCCGCACCGTTGTGATAAAAGAAGACCCGACCGAATCGGCGATCACCAAAAAGCGCGCCGCCGAGTTTCCTCATATCAGGAGTCGTTTTCACCCAGCTCGACGATTTCGTATCGAACTCTCCGAGCTTCTGCAGATCCAGATATTGTTCTTCCGTCAAAAGTTCAATGCCCATAGCCGCTGCCAGATCAGCGGCGCTATTTTTCGGTTTATGTTCTTTCCGGGAATCCAGCGCCTCACGATCGTAACAAAGACTCGTGCGGCCTCTGGGACTTTCCGCTGAACAATCCCAAAAAATGTATTCGCCCGTCTTTTTATCATGACCAACCACATCCGGTTCACCCCCAGTTCTTTCCATCTCGCTGAGTGACCACAGTTTTTCGGGGTTCGCTTCGAGCCTTGCTTGGACTTTGGTCCATTCAAGCCCTTTATGTCGGCCCATGTTTTTCTCAAAACGGGCTTTCAGTGCGCTAAGCAGTCCGTCAAGTTGTTTTGGTTCCAACTTCTTTCTATTGCTGTTTATGTTGTTCATACTTTTTCTTTAGGGGCATTAACCAACTTTTTTCTATTATCGCAAGGGGACAGGTTCTGGTCCTTTAGCACGTCGCGCACGAATCACCAACCACGTCTTCCGCGCGATGAATAGCGCAACCTGACTCAGGACCCCCGCCTTGAGTCCAGACAGGTAATATGCCCCGAGCCATAACGTAACGCCAACGCTGGCGAAGATTACGCCTGAATACATCCAAAATCCCGAAAGAAGAATGACGGGAAGGAAAACGACCCGAACAGCGGGCGCGTAGTTTGGAATTTGGTCAAACGGGCTATAGACATAGCCGATTATCGGAATGCCAAAGACGAGGTGAATCCAGCGCAGAATCGAACGTTTCGTCGCATTATTCATATGCTCTTTGATGTGTAGGATGGGCCGTCGGCAGCATCTCCAACTCAGGAGTATGCAAAAAGCGGACGCACTTCGACTGCTGAAGTAGCCGCCGCAGGGTGGCGCGCGGCCCATTCCAAAGCGGCGTCGAGGTCTGGCACATCAATAATGACGAAGCCGCCGAGGAATTCCTTCGTCTCTGCATACGGACCGTCGTGGACCTGCCGCTTCCCGTCGCGCACTGAAACCATCGTCGCCGATTGCGGCGGCCGCAAACCCGCCGCCGTGACCACGACGCCTGCGGCCCGGAGCGCTTCACCGTAGGCTTTGCCCGCCGCGGCCATTGCGCTATCGCGGCGTTCGAACTGTTCCTGTTGCTGAAAAACAAGTAGTGCGTATTTCATAATTCGTTTCGATGTTTGTTTTTTCGCCGCGGAATTCCCGCGGCTTCACATTGATGACGTGCCATGAGCGCCTATTTCGACATTTGAGCAAAAAAATTTTCAAATGATCAATGGAAAATGACCAATGGCTAATGCCTAGCGAGGCGCAGCCTCGGAACCGGGTAGGGCGGGCAGTCCCCTGCCCGCCGCCGAACTGAAAGGGACTCTTGATTTCCAAGGACTCAGGCGCTCCAGGTTCGTGGTCCCAATGCATCCGCGAAAGCGAAACCGGGCTTTCCATGAACCGACCAAACTGCAACGCGCGCTGGCGATGCCTCTCCCTCGCCCCTTCGGAAGGGGAGAGGGTCGGGGAGAGGGGTCCCTTCTCTCGTCTCGGTTCATGGTCCCAATGCATG